>JADMIO010703314.1_pt1 | contig 28100 bp, 21 predicted proteins | sample 8958161 | NCBI WGS metagenome assembly JADMIO01 (sample SAMN16585339, study PRJNA669376) | soil metagenome | isolation source: Crop rotation soil | place: USA: Cullars Rotation, Alabama | collected 2011 | reverse complement strand
CGCGACAACTTGTCCACGTGGAATTCTAAGCTTAGGATCCCAATGTGCTGGAAAGATCACCGCCCGCGAGATCGACCTCGCGGTGCCCAACCCGATGGGCTCGAACAAGTTCACCACCTGGGGCGTGGCGGTGGCGAACCCGCTCGCGACACCGTTCCTGGTGACCGAGGTCAAGTTCCACATGGACAACAACGAGCAGTTCTTCAAGACCGTCACCGCCATCCGGCCCGCGACCGGCTGGACCCTGCCCGACAAGAACACCGTGCGCTGGACCGGAAGCCTCACCATCGACCCGCATGACGCCGAGAACTTCATGGTCAGCATCCAGGGCAACGGCAAGAACGGCGTCGACAAGCAGTTGACCGTGACGGTGAACAACCCCGCCGTCCTCAGCAAGATCGCGTTCACCACCGAGAACCAGGGCAACCCGCCGGCGGCGAACCTCTACTACCTCGCCGCCGGACAGCCGAGCGTCTACACCTATGGCGGTTCCAGCGGACAGCGCAAGAACTTCACCGCCGTGGTCAAGGAAACGCAGAACGTGAACATCAACGCCGGCGCCGTGCTCCGGGTCGTGATCCCGGCGGGCTGGTCGGCGGTGCAGGCGCCCACCACCCAGACCGGCTTCACCACCCGCACCATCGTGCAGCCGACGGCGACGGTCGACGGCGAGGTCCGCACCACGACCTCGGCGAACTTCAAGAACGGGCAGCGCACGTTCACGTTCAGCGCGGTGGCGCCCGCGGGCGTGTTCGACAGCCTCTACAAGTTCCCGACCACGCTCACGAGCGCCCAGGTGCGCTCGAGCTGCGACATGCTCGCCAAGGTCGAGGACGACACCGGCGGCCTCAGCGTCGAGCACCTCTCGCCGCCCATCCTCGAGACCAACATCAACCAGATCGACCTGGAAGTGGTCTCCTCTGCGTCGGTGGACACACCGTTCACGCTCTCCATCTACAACTTCACGCTCGGCACGTGGGAGGCGCTCCAGACCGCGACCGTCACCGCCGCCGCTCCGGCCGTGACCATGCTCGCCCCGGTCACGAGCAACTTCGGCGACTACTTCGACGCGCCGCTCTCGAGCACGAGCAAGCACATGCGCATCCGCATGAAGGCGACCGCCATCGACAACTACCGGCTCGACGAGGACTACGTCGCGTTCATCGTCTCGCAGTACCGCGTGACGCCGACCGACCGCGCCCCCGCCAACACCTTCCGCAATGCGATGAACGTGCCCATGCTCGCGCTCAACTTCAGCACCGACACCGGGTCGGTGGACCTCTACACGGTCAAGGTCACGGCGGGCGGCAGCGATCCGGTCAACGACGTGACCGCGGTGCACCTGGTCGAGGACCTCGACTGCGACGGCGTGATCGACGTCGGCGAGACCGACCTGGTCCCGTCGCAGCCGGTCGGCGCCGGCGGCACGGTCACGTTCGGCGTGGCGCCGACGCCGCTCCTCACGTTCGTGGCAGGGACCCCGGCCTGCGCGATCGTCGCCTACGACATCTCGGCGGCGGCGGGGGCGTTCGACGTGGTGAACGCCAGCATCGCGAGCGGCTTCGACCTGACGAGCAGCGTCGGTCCGCTCTACCCGTTCCCGGCCGTCGGGGGCTATCCCATCGCCTCGAGCGACTCCCTCATCCCGGGCGGTCCGCCCGAGCTCGCGCTCGACAAGACGGTGGCGCCGCCCATCGTGCCGCCCGCGGTCGCCTACCCGGTCGGGACGACGGTGACCTACTCGATCGCGGTCAGCAACATCGGCGAGTCGGCCTCGACCAACGTGGTCGTGAGCGACGCGCTCGACCCGATGTGGGCGCCCTACACCGGCGTCATCACTCCCATGGACGGCGGCGTGCTGTGCGTGCCGCCGACCTGCAACCCGGCGAAGATCACCTGGCCGGCCATCGCGACGCTCGCCGGGAACTCGACCCAGGTCGTGACGCTCCACTTCTCGGCGGTGATCCCGAACTCCGTGCCGGACGGGACCAGCGTGCCGAACACGGCGACCGCGGTCTCCACCGAGCAGCCGACCGCGGTGTCCTCGAACCAGGCCGGTCTCCCGGTCTGCGCGCCGGTGCTCGAGCTCACCAAGACGCTGCCGGCCACGCCCACGGACTATGCGGTGGGCGAGGTCATCCAGTGGACGATCTCGGTGCACAACACCGGGAGCTGCCCGGCGAACAACGTGGTGCTGACGGACACCATCGACGTCGTGAACCTCGACGAGCCGACCCTGGTCTTCAACCCCGTGGGGTCGTACAACGCGGCCACGAACACCCAGACCTGGACGCTGGCGCAGCTCCAGCCGAACGCGACCGCGAACTACACCGTGGCCGGGACCATCCTGGCCGCGGCGCAGGGAGCGACGCTGTGCAACCGGGCTGACGCGAACTGGAACGAGGCGGTGGCGCCGCTTAGCAGCGACCCGCCCGCGTGCACCCGGGTTCCCGTCGTGCCCCCGCGCTGCACGCAGTCGCTGCTGGTGAACAAGACGCTGCCGCTCACGCCGGCGGACTACGCCGAGGGTGAGCCCATCGAGTGGACCATCACGGTCCAGAACAACGGCTCGTGCGCCGCGACCGGCGTCACCGTCAAGGACACGCTCGACACGAGCATCCTCGAGGCGCCGTTCACGTTCACTCCCGCGACCGGCGTCTACGACGCGCCCACGAGCACGTACACCTGGCCGGCGGCGTCGGTGGCCGGGGGTGGCGCGCAGGTGCTGTCGTTCATGGTCCGGGGCATCATCAAGGCCGGGAGCGAAGGCCTCTCGATCTGCGACACCGCGATCGTCTCCTACGACCAGGGCACCCCGGTCACGTCGAACCCGACGACCGGCACCTGCAGCTCGGTGCCGATCATCCCGCCGCGCTGCTCGGCGGCGGCCATCGCGCCGGTCACCGCGCTGGTGGCGGTCAAGACGAGCGTGACCGACATCACGTTCGGCTGGACCGGTCCGGCGGCACTCGAGCAGCACCTCAACTCGGTGACGTCGAAGCGCAACATCCCGAACGCCAAGCGCGCTCCGGTGGGTGTCGGCGTCGCGGTGTGCACCAACCCGACCGCGGGCTGCACGGTCACGGGTGCCATCACGCCGCCGCCGACGCTCGCCTTCTATCTCGCGTACGGCGCGTGCAGCGCGTCCGGCAGCGACGAGGGCAACTGACGCAAGCGGCGACCGATGCAGGTCGCCGCAGTTCTCTGGACCTGGGCACGCGCAAGAGGCAAGAGCGGGCGCGGCTGGGCAGGAGAGCACGGTCACGGAAGTGGCCGGGCTCTCCTGTCCTCGCCAGTTCGCTATACTCACCCTGACGTCGATGGCCGACCGGGGGCGAGTCAGGAGTCACGGCACCCTCCGGCTCCGAACCGTCCTCGCCGCCGCTCTCCTCGGCGCGTTCGCCGTCCAGGCGAGCGCCGCGCTCCCGGAGCCGCAGGCCTTCCGCGCCGACCTCGGTGAGCGTCCTGTGCCTGCGTACGCCCCCGCACCCGCGTCCGACGGGTCCGCAGCCCTCGCCGGCGACGCGGACTCGGGCTCCGAGCTCACGCGCCAGATCCTGTCCCTCCTTCCCCCCGAGGAGCGGGCGCGGCTCCGCGCCGACGAGCCCCTCGCGCACGCCGCGCGCGAGCTTGCGGCGTTCCACGTCCGTACCGGCCGGCTGGCGCCCGGGACCCTGCTCACGTTCCTGCTCGATGCCGGCGGCGCCGGCGACGAGGAGGTGCGCCAGTCCATGCTGACGTGCGACCCCGGCGACGACGCGCGGGTCGCGTCCTACGTCGCGCGCCTGCTCGGATCGGAGACGAGCGGGCCGTGGCCCTTCCGCATCGGCATCGGCGAGGCGGTCGAGCACGGCGGAGGACTGCTCCCGGTCCGTCACGTGATCGTCCTGCTGGCGCCCGCGCGCCTCGATCTGCGCGCACCGCTTGCGCGACGGGTCGAGCCGGGCGCCTCTGCGAAGCTCGAGGCGGAGCTCGCGCCCGGGCTCGAGCTGGAGGAGGTCCTGGCGCTTGGTCCCGCGCTCGACCTGCGACCCGTGAGCACCCGGGTGGAGGGGAGACGGGTCGCCGCGGACGTCGCGGCGGGAGAGGCCCGGGGTCCGCTCGTGGTCCAGGTGATCGCGCGGAGCCCGCGCGGACCGCTCCCGGTCGCGCACTACGAGCTGCACGTGGGCGAGCCGCTGCCGACCCGCTTCGAGGGCAGCTACCCGCCCGACGAGAGCAGGCTCGACGACGACGAGGAAGGCGCGCGGCTGGTGTTCGCGCTGGTCAACGCCGACCGCAAGCAGGCGGGCGTCGCGCCCCTGGCGCGCTCGCCGGCGCTCGAGCAGGCCGCGGTCGCGCACAGCCGCGACATGCGCGAGCACGACTTCGTGGCCCACGTCTCGCCGCGCACGGGGAGCGTCTCGGACCGGGTGCGGGCGCGCGGTTACAGCTACGTCACGGTGGGCGAGAACGTGGCGCTCGACTCCAGCCTGTGGGACGCCGAGCAGGGACTGCTGCGCAGCCTCGGCCACCGCCGCAACCTGCTCTCTCCGCAGATGACCGAGGTCGGTATCGGCGTGGCGTCACGGACCGACAAGAGCGGCTCGAGGACGGTGTGGCTGACGCAGGTCTTCGCGCGCCCGTCGCCGCGCATCGACGCCGCCGCCGCGCGCCGCTCGGTGCTCGCGGTCATCGGACGCGCGCGCGTCGCCCGCGGGCTGGGACCGCTCGAGGTCTCGAGCAAGCTCGAGGCGCTGGCCGCGCGCGCCGCCGCGCGTGACTCGGTCACCCCGCACGCGATCCTCGCCGACCTCAGCCAGGCGGGAGTGGCGGGAACGCAATCCTGGGCCACGGTGGTCGAGATCTCCGAGCTCGGCGACGTCACGGTTCCGGACGCGGCTCTCGACGTGCGCTATGACCGGATCGGCATCGGCGTCCACCAGGACCCAGGCCACACGGCGCCCAACATACGGATCGTGATCGTATTGACCGAGCAGGGCTGAGCGGGCTCCGGGCTGCGCCCGGAGAGGCGTAGCAATCTTGAACCGAGGGGAGCTCGCTCCCCTCGGACTCCCCAAGGTCCAGATCGCGTTTCGGAGTTGGTTCTTGCCAAGGACCGCGCCCATCAGCCGCCGGCGAAGCCGGTCGGCGCATGGCCCTCCCTTTGGAGGGCAAGCCCTCCCTGCTGCAAGCAAGCGAGCTCCCCTCACACACGAGACAGCTCGCCCTGTTCACGGTGCCGCAGGTCCCCCGAACAGCGCTCCAACGCCGGCGGTGATGGCCATCGCGAGCGCGCCCCAGAACGTGACGCGGGCGGCGCCGGTGCGCGCGTCGGCGCCGCCGGCGACGGCGGCGGCGGTGCCGAGGCCGGCGAGGAAGACGAGCGAGGTCAGGGCGACGCACGGGAGCAGGTGGGCGACCGGCGCGAGCAGGACCGTGCCGAGCGGCAGCGCGGCGCCGCCCGCGAACGTGGCGGCCGAGGCGAGCGCGGCCTGGAGCGGGCGCGCGGTGAGGCGCTCCGAGATCCCGAGCTCGTCGCGGGCGTGGGCGCCGAGCGCGTCGTGCTTCATGAGCTGGGTTGCCACTTCTTTTGCGAGCGGAGGCTCGAGACCGCGCTGCACGTAGATCGAGGCCAGCTCCTGGCGCTCGGACTCGACGTCGTTGGCGAGCTCGCGCCGCTCCTTCTCGAGGTCGGCGGCCTCGGTGTCGGCCTGCGAGCTCACCGAGACGTACTCGCCGGCGGCCATCGACATGGAGCCCGCGACCAGCCCGGCGACGCCCGAGATCAGGATGTCGTGCCTGGACGCATGGGCGGCAGCCACGCCGACCACCAGGCTCGCGGTGGAGACGATGCCGTCGTTGGCACCCAGCACCGCGGCACGCAGCCAGCCGATGCGGTCGGTACGGTGTCGCTCGCGGTGGTGGGCCATGGCTCTCCTCACGGTGTTGGCGATGTCCGGAGCTGTACGCGCAGCACCTCGGGGTCGCTCGTCGGCAGCGTGCACACGCGGTCGCGGCACACGTAGGCAGTGGTGCGCGCGCGCGCCGCCTTGCCTTCGACGAACGGGACTCGTCTCGCGATCTCCTGGGGGCCGTTCTTGCCGTCCACCAGCGCGAGGACGCGGTCGGGCACGAAAGCCGAGCGCACCACCGCGAGCAGCGGGTCGCCGGCGGCGAGGGCCGTCCCCGCGGGCGCCACGATCGCGATCTCGCTCGGCCGCGAGAGCGCGAAGTCGAGCGCCAGCAGCATCTCGCCGAACGCGAGCGGTGCCTGCGCGAGGAGCGGCGCCACGGCGCGGAGCGCGCGCTCGGCGCGCGCCCGGTAGCTCGCGATCCCGGTGAGCTCGTGGAGGCGGAGGAGGTTGAGCGTCTCGAGCGAGGCGCCCGACGGCTCGGCGCCGTCCTCCCAGGGCTTCTCGCGCGCGAGCAGCGGCTCGGCGTCGCGCGACGCGCGGAAGAAGCCGCCCGCGGAGGAGTCCTCGAAGCGCGCCTCGACCTCGCGGTCGAGCGCCCGGGCCTCGTCGATCCAGCGCGGATCGCCGCTTGCCTCGAACAGATCGAGGAGGCCCGCGATCACCGCGGCATAGTCCTCGAGGTAACCCTCGTGACCGCGCCATGCGCCCGCCGGAAGCGGCGCCGGAGCGCTGGTTGCGGAAGCGCGATTCGCGTGTGTGCCGGTGCCCGGAGCGAGCGACAGCGCTCCCGGAGTCGAGCGCAGCAGGCGGCCGTCGCTGCGCATGCGCGTGAGGACGAACCCTGCCGCCGCCGCGGCGCGCTCGACGTAGGCGGGCTCGGCGAACGCGAAGCCGGCGCGGGCGAAGGCCGAGATCGCGAGGCCGTTCCAGGCCGCGACGACCTTGGTGTCGGCGTGCGGGGGACGGCGCGAGGCCACGCGCGCCGCGAGGAGCGCCTGGCGCACGCGCACGAGCTCGGCGGCGTCGAGCGGCGGCGCCGGATCGGCGGCGGCCGCGGTCGGGGGCGCGACCACGAGCACGCTGCGCCCGTCGAGCGTGGCGGCGGGGGTCGTGCCCATGCCGAAGTGATCCGCGACGCGCCGCGCGCGGGCGCCATCGCCATCGCCGCCGAGCGCCGCCTCGAGCTCCGGGCGCGTCCAGGTGTAGAAGAAGCCCTCCGCGCGCTCGCCCCGTGGTGTGAGGCTGTCGGCGTCGAGCGCGGCCAGGAAGCCGCCCTCGCGCGAGGCGAGGTCGCGGTCGAGGAAGTCGAGCGTGTCGCGCGCCACCGCCGCGTAGCTCTCCTCGCCGGTCGCCTGCCACGCCTCGACGTAGGTCATCGCGAGCAGCGCGTTGTCGTAGAGCATCTTCTCGAAGTGGGGTACGAGCCACTTCTCGTCGGTCGCGTAGCGGTGGAAGCCGCCGCCCACCTGGTCGTGGATCCCGCCCCGTGCCATCGCGTCGAGGGTGCGACGCACCTGGTCGAGCGACGGCGCGTCGCCCGTCCTGAGGCTCCATCGCAGCAGGAAGCGAAGCGGGATCGTGCTCGGGAACTTGGGCGCGCCCCTGGGGCCCCCGTTCACCGGATCGAACGCGGCCGTGGCCGCGGCGGCGGCGCTCGCGAGCGTCGCTGCGCCGGGGAGCTCCTTCGCGCCCGCGGTCGCCCCCGCCGCACCCGCTCCTGTCGTGTGCGCGTCCCCGGCGAACGATGACTCGATCGCGGTCACGAGCGTCGAGGCCGCGGTCTCGAGCGCTGCGGGGTCGTCCCGGTAGCGGCCGGCGATACCGGGGAGGAGCGTGAGCAGGCCGACGCCGCGCCGCGGGTCGTCGCGCGGCGGGAAGTAGGTCCCGCCGTGGACCGGCCGCCGGTCCGGGGTCAGCCAGACGTTGAGCGGCCAGCCGCCGCCTCCAGTCATCGCCTGCACCGCGCGCAGGTAGACGGCGTCGATGTCCGGACGCTCCTCGCGGTCAACCTTGATGGCGACGTAGTCCTTGTTGAGCGCGGCTGCGACCTCGGGGTCCTCGAACGACTCCTCCTCCATCACGTGGCACCAGTGGCAGGTCGAGTAGCCGATGCTCAGGAACACCGGGCGCCCGAGTCGCGCCGCGGTGGCGAAGGCCTCGTCGCCCCACGGGTACCAGTTGACCGGGTTGTGGGCGTGCTGGAGCAGGTACGGGCTCGACTCGAGCACGAGCCGGTTGGTGAAGCGCGGCGTCCCGTCGGGCCGCAGGTGCCTCGTGCGCGGCGGACCCAGGGCGGCGTGCCGCGCTGTCGCCTCGGCGAGGCGCCGCGCGAGCTCCGCGGGCATCGGTGGTGCTCCGGGGAGCGCATCCGCGGCCGCGCGAGCGGTGGGAGTCGCGGTTGCCGCGCCCACCGGCGCCGGCGGATGCTCCGCACCGGAGTCGCCCGGCGCTGCGAAGCCGGGGCCGATCGTGCCGGCGAGCGCCGCGAGGACGAGGGCGGCGCGCAGCGGACGGAATCGCGCGCGCGGCGCGGCAGGGAAGGTGCGGGTGGCGGCGAGCAGGGGCACGGGCACGACGAGATCTTCTCCCGTCACTCTAGCGCGGAGGGACGGCGCACGCGAAGGAGCCGGGCCGGGCGGCCGATGGCTGGAGCCGCCGTGCAGCGGCTCGCGCGCAACGTCGTCTCCTTGCCGGCCGAGACCTCGCCGGCGGCCTCCGTGCCGTGCGCTATAATTTTGCGTTTGCTCGCAGCCGATAGGCTTCTCCCGCGGCTGGTGGCAACTTCCCGGGTCCCCGGAGGATCTCCATGAGCGCGCAGGAGCGATCCAGGGGGGCGAGCCGCGAGTCGGCTGCCTCCTCGAGCGAGAACGACAAGGCGTCTGCCGCGAGCGGCGGTGGTGGAGCGGGTGGCCCCGCCGAGGTGTCGCCGGCGGTCGCCGACGCGCGCGCGGCTGCGCCGCCGTCCTTCTCGGCCACGGTCTCCGCCGACCCCGAGCTCCAGCGCATCCGCGACATCCTGTTCGGCGAGCAGGTGCGCCTGTTCGAGCGGCGCATGAGCGAGCTCGAGGAGCGCGCCGCGCGCGAGATCGCCATCCTCAAGCAGGAGCAGCAGGCCCGGCTCTCCGCGATCGAGACGCGCATCAAGACCGAGGCCGAGTCGATGGGACGGCGGCTCGAGATCGAGCGCACCCGCATCGACGCCCTCAACCAGCTCGCGGCGTCGCTGCGCGAGGAGATCCTGGCCGAGCGGCGCGACCGCGTGGACGCCGTCGAGAAGCTGGTGCGGCGGGTGGACGAGGTCGCCGACGAGCAGCCGCCGCGCTTCGCCGAGCTCCAGGAGCGGCTCAACCGCTGCGAGCTCAAGGACGAGGACCTCGCGCGCGGGATCGCGAGCGCCGACCAGGCGCTGCGCCAGCTCGGCGAGAAGAAGATGGATCGCTCCGCGTTCGCGGCGCTCCTGGGCGAGATGACGGCCGGGCTCACGGGCGGCGGGGCAGCGCCGCCCAAGACGTCCGGCTCCAATGACTGACGCGCGCGAGGAGGGCGCCCACGGCCTCCCGCCGACGGAGGAGCCGGCCGGCGCCGCGAGTGGCAGCGGAGACGGCGGCAAGCGCCCGGGGGCGGCTCTGTCGGGATCCGCGGCAGCGCGGCCGGCCGGGCGCGTACCCGCGCCTCCGCCGGGGCCGGTCGACGAGCTCCGCGCGATCTTCGTCACCCCCGAGCGCGAGGCGCTCGCGCGCCTGCGTGAGCGGCTCGACGACCCAGATCTCCGCGCCGACGAGGTGAGCCGCGTGGTCGTCGAGGCGCTCAAGCTCGCGGGCGCCCGCGGCCCCGAGCTCGCGCGCACGCTGCTTCCGGAGCTCGATCGCATGCTCGCCTACGCCGTCGCGCGCGACCCCAGGGCGCTCGGCCTCGTGCTCGAGCGGCCCATCGAGCTCGCTCAGGCGCACGGCGCCGAGCGCCGGCGCGTGGCGCGGTTCGACGCCCTCGAGCGCTCGTTCTCGCCGCGCGCGCTCCGCCTGAGGCTCGGCGCGTTCCTGAGCCGGCGGCGCTTCCGCGACCTGCTCGACGAGAGCGATCTCGTCTACCGGGTCGAGCACGTCCTCCTGCTCCACGCGGTCACCGGGACGGTGCTCGCCGAGGTCTCGGCGCCGCACGTCTCCGCGCGCGACCGCGAGCTCGTGGGACGGGCGCTGGGGCCCGTGCAGTCCTTCCTGCGCACGGCCGCGCCCGGCCAGGCGGTGAACGTCGTGCGCGTCGAGGACCGCTCCGTCTTCCTGGAGGTCGCCGAGCACGCGACGCTCGCGGCCATCGTGCGCGGCACGCCGCCGCCCGACCTGCCGGCGCGCCTCGCCTTCACGCTCGAGGCGACCGCCGCCACCTGGCGCGCCGAGCTCGCGCGCCTGGCGACCGGCGGCCCGGTGCCCCCGGCGCTGCACGGCGTGCTCGAGGGGTGCCTCTCGGAGCAGTGGCGCTCCGACCCGGGACGACGCCGGCGCTTCGCGCGCACGGTCGTCATCGTGCTCGCGCTCCTGGCCGCCGGTGCCGTCGCGGCGCGCGTCTATACCCACGTCCGCTTCACGCGCGCGGTTGCCGCTGTCGAGGCGCTCCCCGGGGTCACGGTCACGAGCGCCGTTCATCGCGTGGTCGGCCGCGACCGCATCGCCGGGCTGCGCGATCCGCTCGCGCGCGATCCGGCGAAGGCGCTCGCGATCTCCGGGGTCGAGCCCGCCGCGACCGACCTCCAGTTCGAGCCGTTCGTCTCGCTCGAGCCGGCCATCGTGGTCGAGCGTGCGACGCGTGCGCTCGAGCCGCCGCCGGAGGTCGCCCTCTCGTACACCGGGGGCCGCATCAAGGCGAAGGGCGTGGCACCGCACGCGTGGATCGTAGCGGCGCGGGAGCGCGCGCGCGCCGTGCCGGGGGCGACGGGCCTCGACGAGGAGGAGCTGGTGGACGGCGGCATCGAGCAGATGGCGATGCTCGCGTCCGCGCTCGAGGAGCGCGCGATCACGTTCGCGCCCGGCTCCTCGGCGATCGCGGCCGGAGAGGTCGCGACGCTGCGCGACATCGTGACCCAGCTCCAGCGCCTGCTCGCCGCGGCCCGACAGGTCCGCCAGCGTCCGCGCGTGGTCGTGGTCGGGATCCCTCCCGGTCCCGGTCCCGGAGCGACCGCACTCGCCTCGGACCGCGCGGCGCACGTGGTGACGAACCTGGTCGCGCTGGGGGCAGACCCGGCGATCCTGGGCTCGCGCGCCGGGCGCCCGGCGACGGCGCCCGCGGCCGGCGCGCCGGAGCGAGCGATCACGTTCGACGTGAGGCTCGAGGACGTGCCGGAGCCGGCTCCGGAGTAGGCGCCTCACAGCGAAACCGGCGCGGTCTCGCGAGCGTACGATCAGGACCCCGGCTTCACGCCGGGGCCGCAACCAGCGTACATCCAGGCACAAGGAGGAGATCCCGTGAAACGCAATCGCTGCAACGCACTCGCCGTCCTGTCCCTCGTCTCGGCCGCGTCGCTCGCGCGGCCGGCGCTCGCGGGCGCCGGCAACGCTCCTCCCGAGGGCAAGGCGGCGGCCGCTGCCGGCGAGGCGCCTCGCCAGGGTCCCGCGATCGGCGCGCCCGCCCCTGACTTCACGCTCGAAGGGATCGACGGCAAGACCGTCAAGCTCTCCGACTACAAGGGCAAGACCGTGGTGCTCGAGTGGTTCAATCCCGGCTGCCCGTTCGTCAAGTTCGCCCACGGCAAGGGGCCGCTCAAGGAGCTCGGCAACAAGGCGTCGAGCTCGGGCATCGTCTGGCTCGCCATCAACTCGAGCGGCCCGGGGAAGGAAGGCAACGGCAAGCAAATGAACGTGCAGGTGGCCAAGGAGTTCGGGATGACGTATCCCGTCCTGCTCGACGAATCGGGCTCCGTGGGCCGCTCCTACGACGCGCGGACGACGCCGCACATGTTCGTCATCGACGCCAAGGGCAACCTGGTCTACAAGGGCGGGCTCGACAACGCGCCGTTCGGCGAGGTGGCCGAGGGCGGGAAGGTGACGCCCTACGTGGAGGACGCGCTCGAAGCACTCGCGGCGGGCAAGCCGGTGACGCCGTCCGAGACGAAGTCGTACGGCTGCAGCGTCAAGTACGCGAAGTGACGACCGCGGGGGGCCGCCGGTTGCAGCCGGCGGTCCCCCGCGTCGATGTCCCCGCGCGCCCGTCGTGAGCAGGTCAGGGTCGCCGCTCCAGGCTCGCGGCGCGGCGCCCACCGTGCTCTCGTCGAGCTCCGGGTCAGTCCTTCCGGCTTCCGACGATCACGAGCGCGATTCCCCCGACCATCGAGATTCCCCCGAGGACGGCCGGCAGCGGGATCCGCTCGGTCTCCGTTTTGTGCGCCTCGATGGGGCCGATGTCGAGGATCTTCTTGTCGTGCTTGAAGCTGATGCCGCGGAAGACGAGTGAGACCACCCCGAGCACGATGAGGATGATCCCGACCACGGTTGCCGTTTTCACGAAGTTCCTCCAGTGCGGGCAGGTGTTGCGGCCGCACTGCTCATGCTTCGCAAGGTGTGTGCCACGGTTGTCGCGCGGCGGGGTCTACGAATGTCGCAGCGGTGTTCCGAGAGCTGCGACGCAACTGAGACGCGGAGGTGTCTCCGGTGAGACCGTCAGGAGTCGCCTTCCGCTTGGCGCGTACCCCTCTGGACTCAAGTCCAGGGCCTCGTGCAGCACCGTGTCCGGCGCTGCCCGCGACGGCAGGAAGTGCACGGAACGGGTGAGGCTCGTTCCGTGCGCTTCCTGCCCGTCTGGTGAAGGGCGGCGGGGCTTCCTGCTCGGCTCGGGTAGCGAGGCTGTTCGGGCCCTGGCGCGCCGCCGAGGTCAGATCCGCCGAGGTCAGATCCGCCGAGGTCAGATCCGCCGAGGTCAGATCGGCTGGCGGCCCTGGATGACGCGGATGAGGACCACCGCGATGGCGAGCACCAGCAGGATGTGAAGGAAGCCGCCGATCGTGTACGAGGAGACCATTCCGAGAAGCCACATGCATACGAGGATGACCGCGATCGTCCAGAGCATGGTCGGACCACCTTTCTGGCCGGCGCTCCGGCGCCGGCATCCATCCCGCTTCATCCGCAAGCGGCGTACCAGGGCGAATTCTGCGGTGTTCCCGGCGTCGGACGAGATCGCGTGTCGCCGATCTGTCCCGCGCGCTCGGACTCGAGACAACCGGTGAGAGCAGCCGAGGTCCGATCGCGGGTCGCCGGAAAATGAAAAAGGAGAGGGCCTCCTCGCGGAGGCCCTCTCCTCGCTTGCGACGGACGTCCGAGCGCGGCGTCAGTTGAGCGGCGTGCTGGCCGGCGGCGCCGGGCTGGTCGGCGCCGACGGGCTGCTCGGCGGGCGCGGGAGGCCCGAGGGCTTGATCTTGAGCTCGCACTGGGTGGTGAACACGACGTCGTTGAGGTCGTTGTCGCCACCACCGACCAGGTCCTCCCAGCCGAACGCGACCGCGCCGTGGTTCTGGTGGCTGGTGAGCGAGATGAGGTGGTCGTACGCGTCGGAGTTGGCTCCCGCGATGGAGAAGAAGACCGGGATCGTCGGATCCGCGAGCGCCTCGTCGCGGGTGTGGTCCTGGATGAGGAAGAAGACGTAGTCGCGGCCGGCCTCCATGTTCACCTGGGTGGACATGGGCGGGTTGTCGCCGGCGACCCCGCCCCGGAAGATGATGGCGGTGCTGGGCGCGGTGAGCACGCGCATACGGAACGCCGGAGTCGCCTCGAGCGGCCCGATCTCGTCGAGCGCGACGATGCCGAACTCGTTCTGGCGCACCGTGAAGCACTCGGACCAGAAGCAGAAGTTGCAGGTCGCGTCCTGGTTGGTGCCCTTGATGCGGAAGACCTCGTCGCCGCACTCCTCGCGGGCATCGGCGAAGTCGTGCTCGTAGAAGCCGCATGGCTGCGACAAGCAGTCGTCCTGGCCGGTCAGGATGCGGGTCAGGTAGGCATCGTTGAAGCTCGTGCAGTAACGAACGGCACCTGCGGGCGCGGCAAGCAAGGTGGTCGCGAGCGCCACCGCGAGGCTGGCGATCCAGGGGTTGCGATTGGTCCTCATGTTGACTCCTCCTCAGGGTCGGTTGGTCCGCCGCGCCGATGGCCCGGTTGCGCTGCCCGCGCTTCCATCTGTTGCTTGCCTGACGCTCGGGGTCTCATCGAGCAATGCGCATGCCAGGTCCACCGTCGGGGCAATTCTCCGCGCCGAGACGCCAAAGATGAAGGGTCCTTTCACGTCCAGGGGGAGGCCGCACGCTCCACTTTGTCCGCGCGGACAGTTCGCGCGACGTCTCAGACGGGTGCTGCGCCGCCCCAGAGACAGCGAACCCGCGCGATTGCGGCGGGATCGCGTCGCGCAGGTGCTGCGGTACGGTGCTTGAACTCCGCAGATTCCCGAGGATCCTTCGAGCGGAGCTGTCCAGGATGGCAAGCGAGGTCTTCGCCACGTGCGTCCCCGCCCTTGCCGCGCCCGCGGCGCCCGCCGTGGCCGCGGGCGAGGCCGACTCGCGTCCCGTGCCCAGCGTCCACGACCGCTGCGTGGTCTGCGGCGAGGGCGATACGGTGCTGCTGGTCGGGCGGGAGGAGCTGCGCTCGGAGCTCGACTGGCTCCACGATTTCCATGCCCGCCGCCTGCGCGCCGATGTCTCGGGTGAGGCACTCGCGGACCGCGCCACGTTCACCCAGGAGCAGCCCACCGACATCGTGCGCTGCCGCGGCTGCGGCCTCGTCTACCGCAATCCCCGGCCGAGCGCCCGGGGGCTCGCGCGCGCCTACCGGCGCGATCACTACGGGCAGGAGAGGCTCGAGGCGCTGTTCGCCTCCCAGCTCGCGAGCAACCGCAGGGCTGCCGCCCGGCTGGCGGCCGGCCTGGAGCCCGGCGCGCGCGTGCTCGAGATCGGGAGCTTCGTCGGCGCCTTCCTCGCTGCGGCGCGCGAGCTCGGGCTCGCGGCGAGCGGGATCGACCCCGGGCGCGAGGTCGCTGACTTCTGCCGCCGCCGGGGTCTGCGGGTCTTCGAGGGCACCATCGACGAGGCCCGGCCCGAGGCGGGCAGCGTCCAGGCCGTTGTCATCCGCAACACCTTTGATCAACTGACCGACCCGGCGGCGATGCTCGCCTGGGCGCGGTCGGCGCTGGCACCGCGGGGGGTCCTCGTCCTGCGCGTGCCCGACGGCGCCTGGTTCGCTCATGCGATGCGAGCCATAGGCGGGCGGCCCGAGCGCGGGTCGCGCGTCCTCCGCGCGGCGCTCGCGTGGAACAACCACGTGGGCTTTCCGTACCTCCACGGCTACTCGGTCGAGACGCTCGATGTCCTCCTTGGCCGGCACGGCTTCGAGCGCATCGCCAGCCGCGGCGATACCCTGGCGATCCTGGCCGACCGATCCACACGCCCGTGGGCGCGGCTCGAGGAGAGGGCCGTCAAGCTGTGGGTCCGCGTGGCCGGCGCGCTCCCGGGCGGCGATCGCCATCGCCTGCCGTGGCTCGACGCGACGTACCAGCTCCTGGCCTGATCCGACCAGCCGCACCCGCTTTGGCTTCCGTGCGTGCCGACCGTGGTGGGAGCGGCCCGGCCCGCGCGGCTCCGCCAGCGCGAGGACGAGCCGAGCGACCCTCGACGGCCGGGTGCCCGAGGAGCTACGCTGGGCGGTCGCGCGCGGGGGGCCGGTCACGACCAGCCCTCGCGGCCGCGCGACGACAGGGGGAAGAGAGATGGCAGCCCATCGGCTCGTCACGTCGAGCACCCGCATCCCGGTGCCCGGAGGGAAGCTCATCGAGGAGCTCTTCGGCCGGGTGAACACCGGGAGCGACGGGTTCAGCCTGGCGCACATGGTGGCGCCGCCGGGCTGGACCGAGCCGGGGCAGACGCCGGAGTTCGGCGAGCTCACCGTGCTCGTGCGCGGGCGCATGCGCGTCGAGGTCGGGGGCGAGGTCGTGGAGGTCGCCGCTGGCCAGGCCATCTGGACCGAGCCGGGCGCGCACGTCCGCTACTCGAATCCGTTCGCGGAGCCGAGCGAGTACTTCGCCGTGTGCATGCCCGCGTTCACGATGGAGCGCGCGCATCGGGATCCGGAGTGAGCGGGCGCACCTCCGAGCCGCGCCCGAACGGATCACGCGAGATGAAGGAGGACTCCAGGCCGGCGCCGGCCGTCGTGTCCGCGGACACCGACGGCGACACCGACGCGCACCACGTGCCGGTCTCGACGCGCCGGCTCGCCGGGCTCACGCTCGCCGCGCTTGGCGTGGTCTACGGCGACATCGGGACGTCGCCGCTCTACGCCATGAAGGAGTGCTTCGTGAAGCCGCACGGCGTCGAGGTCAACGCCGCGAACATCTTCGGCATCCTGTCGCTCGTGTTCTGGTCCATCACCTTCGTGATCGGGGTCAAGTACCTCGTCTTCGTGATGCGCGCCGACAACCGCGGCGAGGGCGGCGTGCTCGCGCTGCTGTCGCTGGTCATCCCGCGCGAGGCGACCGAGCCCGTGCGCGGGGGCAAGCGCGTGCTGCTGCTCCTGGGCCTGTTCGGTGCCGCGCTCCTCTACGGCGACGGCATGATCACGCCCGCCATCTCCGTGCTCTCGGCCATCGAGGGCCTCGAGGTCGCGACACCCGTGTTCGACCACTTCGTGATGCCGATCACGGTCGTGATCCTGATCGCGCTGTTCGCCGTGCAGAAGCACGGCACGGCGCGGGTCGGCTCCATCTTCGGCCCGGCCACGCTGGTCTGGTTCGCGAGCATCGCGCTCAGCGGCGCGGTCTGGATCGCGCGCGAGCCCTCCGTGCTGGGCGCCGTCGACCCGCGCCACGCGGTGCGCTTCTTCCTCGCCAACGGCCGCCAGGGGTTCCTGGTGCTGGGCGCGGTCGTGCTGTGCATCACCGGCGGCGAGGCCCTGTATGCCGACATGGGTCACTTCGGTAAGAGAGCCATCCGCATCGGCTGGTACGCGGTCGTGTTCCCGGCGCTCCTCCTCAATTATTTCGGCCAGGGCGCGATCCTGCTCCGGGATCCGGCCGCCGCGGCGAACCCGTTCTACGCGATGGTCCCGGGAGCGCTCCTCTACCCGATGGTGGTGATCGCCACCGCGGCCACGGTGGTGGCCTCGCAGGCGCTCATCTCGGGCGCCTACTCGCTCACGCGCCAGGCGGTGCAGCTCGGGTACTCGCCGCGCATCACCATCGTGCACACCTCGGGCGCGGAGGAGGGCCAGATCTACGTGCCCGAGATCAACAACATCCTGATGGTCTCGTGCATCGCCCTCGTGTTCGCGTTCCAGCGCTCGACCAACCTGGCGGCGGCGTACGGCATCGCCGTCACCGGCACCATGGCCATCACCTCGCTCCTGTTCTACGCCTTCACCCGGATCCGCTGGGGCTGGAGCCGGCTCAAGGCGGGCTCCCTGCTCGCGCTCTTCCTGTGCTTCGACATCGCCTACCTGGGCGCCAACCTCGCCAAGGTGACGCATGGCGGCTGGGTGCCGCTGGTCGTCGCGTCGGTCATCTTCAGCGTGATGACCACCTGGAAGTGGGGCCGCGCGCGCCTGGGCGAGACCTTCCAGACCATGACGCTGCCACTCGACGACTTCCTCGAGGACGTGAAGACGAGCGGCATCGCGCGCGTCCCTGGCACCGCGGTCTTCCTCACGCCCAACCCGCGCGGCACGCCGCAGGTCCTGCTCCACCACGTCAAGCACAACAAGGTGCTGCACCGGCAGGTGGTGCTGCTCTCCATCCTGACCGACCGCTCGCCGCTCGTCCGCGAGCGGGACCGCCTCGAGGTGCGCACGCTCACATGCGGCTTCTACCAGGTGATCGCGCGCTACGGTTTCATGGAGACACCGAGCGTGCCGCGCATGCTCCAGCGCTGCCCGCGCTTCGGGCTCACGGTCGAGCCGGGCGACACCAGCTATTACCTCGGGCGCGAGACGCTGCTCCCCGACCCGCGCGCGCGCGGGCTCGCCAAGCTCCGGCGCGTGGTGTTCGCGTTCCTGTCGCGCAACGCGCGTCCCGCGACCGCGTTCTTCGGCTTGCCGCCCAACCGGGTGGTGGAGATGGGCGCGCAGATCGAGTTCTGACCTCCCCCTCCCCGCTCGCGAGAGCGGGCGACTGGCAGGCAGTCCCAAACCCAGCTCCCAGGAGACCTTGAGCGTGCGGGCCAGGCGGCATCATGCCTGGCCTGCGCGCGAAAGGTTGCCCGCCGGGAGGCACGTTTCCGCTGCGTGACTATCGGGCCGCGCTCGCCTTCTGCCCCGACGCTATACTCGAGCCAGGTCGTCGTCATGGCAAGTCTCGCTCTCCTGGGTACGCTCCTCACCGCGCTCGCGGCACCTCCTCCGTGCTGCGGTCGCGGCCCCGACGCCTCCCTCCCGGTGCTGGTCCCGGACGCGAGCTTCGCGCAGCTTCCGGAGAGCGCGGACCAAGCGCTCCAGCAGACGCTCGAGCTGCGCGTCCTCGGCAACCCCGAGTGGCGGAGGCTCGTGCGCGAGCGGAAGCTCGCGGTGGGCGTGGTGGACCTCGATGCGTTCGAGACCCCGCGCCTCGCCGCGGTCAACCCGGACACGATGATCTACGCCGCGAGCCTGCCCAAGATCGCCATCCTGCTCGCCGCCTACCAGGCCATCGACGATGGCCGCCTCCATCTGACCGAGGCGCTCGACCAGGACATGCACTCGATGATCCGCGTCTCGAACAACGAGGCCGCCACGCGCGTGCTCGACTGCGTCGGCTACGACGGCATCGCGCGCACGCTGCGCGACCCGCGCTACCGCCTGTTCGACCCCGACACGGGCGGCGGCCTGTGGTGCGGCAAGCGCTACGCGAAGGAAGGCGCGCGCCTGCCGGACCCGCTGTGCGGGCTCACCCACGGCGCCACGGTGCGCCAGGTGCTGCGCTTCTACCACCTGCTCGCGAGCGGGCGCCTGGTGTCCCCCGAGCGCTCGCGCGAGATGCTCGACCACCTGGTGGCACCCGGCCTCTTCTACAAGTTCGCGTGCGCGCTCTCGACGCGCGACCCCGACGCCGCGCTCTACCGCAAGTCGGGGAGCTGGCGCACGTGGCACGCGGACTCGGCGCTGGTGTGGGACACCGGCGGCCGCCGCTACATCGCCACGGCGCTGGTCGAGAGCCCCGACGGCGAGCACATCCTGCAGGGCCTCGCGGTCGCGATCGAGGAATCGCTCGACGCCGCCGCGGCGGCGCGGGCCGCGGGGCGCTGAGAGTCCGCGTGCGCTCTCTTGTCGCGGTCGTCGTCTCCGTCCTCGCCGTCCCGGCCACGGCTCGGGCCACGGCCGAGGCGGCAGGAGCGGCGACCGGCAGCGCCGCGCCGGTGGCCACGGCGGGCGTCCCTTTCCACGGCAGCGTGGTCGATGAGACGGCGCTCGTCCTTCCCGGCGCCACGGTCGAGCTCGTCCGCGGCGGGCAGGTTGTCGCCGCGACCGTGACCGACGGCCAGGGCAGCTTCGCCCTTCCGGCGCCGGAGGCGGGCGACCTCATCCGCATCTCGCTCCAGGGCTTCGAGACGGCAATCGTGGCGAGCGAGGCGTCGGCCCACGTGGTGCTGCAGATCGCGGGCACGAGCGCCGTGACCAGCGTGACCGCGGAGGAGGCCGCGCCCGCGACCGCGGGGGCGCCCGACATCGGCGTCGAGATCACGCGCCAGACCCTCATCGACATGCCCGAGCAGGGGCCCTACGTGCGCGACAACCTGACGCTCCTGCCCTCGGTCGTGCGCGGCCAGGACGGCGTGCCGCGCTTCGCGGGCGCGCGCCCGCGCGAGTCGGCGGTACGCCTCGACGGCTTCGACGTCTCCGATCCCGCGACCGGGCTCTCGCACCTCGATCTCCCGGCCGAGAGCGTCGCCGAGGCGCAGGTGCTCGACGATCCCGCGGACGTGACGCTGGGCGGGTTCCTGGGCGGCGTCGCGACCATGGGCGCGCGCTCGGGCGGCAGCCGGCGCGAGGCGGGCGTCGAGGGGTTCCTGCCCAAGCCGCGCCTGACCGGGGGAGGCACGTTCAAGCGTATCGACGGGTTCTCTCCCCGTGCCTACGTCGGCGGGGAGGGCGGCGGCGGCCGCCTCCATTACTTCACCTCCGGGGAGGTGGACTACGAGCGGAGCGCCGTCCCCGACGTGACCCGCGGCTCCGGTCTACCGGACACGGGGACCACCGCGGCGACGATCTTCGCGCGCGTGGACGCGACCGTGTCGCCGCGCAACAACCTCACCTCGGAGACCGTGGTCTTTCCGTACCGCGTGGTGCGCGCGGGACTGAGCCCGCTGGTGGACGAGGGCGCGGCTCCGGACCTCGCCGACCGTGACGTGTTCGAGGGCGTGACCGATCGCCAGCTCCTCGGCGCCGCGAGCGCGCTCACGGTGCGTGCGGGGTTCCTCACGCATCGCGGCGAGGTCGAGCCCGCGGGCGGCGGCGTCGCGCTCGCGACCCCACTCGGGTGGCGTCAGGCCTCGCCGCTCGAGCTCGTCCGGACCGCCTCGCGGGCGACCCTCGAGGCCCTGTGGCAGCACGCCTTCCGCGAGGACAGCGGTGATGCCTCGCGGGCGCGGGACGACCTCACGCTGTTCGCCGCCGCCGGCGAGCGCCGGCTCGACGGCGAGGTGTCCGAGACGCCCGTGCACGTGCTCGACGCCGACGGTCGGGTCGTGCGGACGGTGAGCTTCGCCGTCCCGGACTCCGATCTGCGTGCGCGCGACGGCTCCGGGGCCGTGGGGGCGCGCGACGTCGTGTCAGTCGGCCGCGCCACCGTCGACCTCGGGGCGAGGCTCGACCGCGAGGCGCACGGCGGCACCGCGGCGTCGGCGCGCGTGGGGGTCGACCTCGGGCTCGACCGCGACCGCGTCACCGTCCTCAAGGCAAGCGCGGGACGCTTCATCGGTACCGTCCCACTCGACGTGCCCGCCTACGTGGGCTTCCCGGTTCGCGAGGACACCGACCTCGATCCGGAGACCGGCGCGGTGCGGTCGCGCGCCGTGCTGGTCCCGCGGCTGGGCGAGCTCCGCCTGCCGCGCGCGACCTCGGCGAGCGTTCACCTCGAGCGGCGGCTCTTCCCGCGCGTCCTCGGCGTGGCCTCGCTCGCCGCGCGCAGCGCCCAACAGCTCACCACGCTCGAGGTGAGGCCAGAGCAGGGCGCGCTCCTCGTCGCGAGCAACGGTACGGCTCGCTACGCCGCTGCCTCGCTCGCGCTCCAGGCCGGCTGGGGCAGCGGCGGAAAGCTCTTCGCGAGCTGGGTCCACGCGTCCGATCGCGGCTCCGCCTCCGACTTCGGCACGCTCGTGTCGGCGGGGGATGCCCCGCTCCTCGAGCCGGTCCCCGACGGCGAGTTCCGGACGCCGTCGGACGCTCCCGACCGTGGCCTCCTCTGGGGCACCCTGGACCTCCCGCGCGGGTGGGTGCTGGGACCGCAGCTCGAGTGGCATTCGGGATTCCCGTGGACGCCGCTCGACGCGCGCCAGCACCTCGCGGACGAGCCGGCGAGCCGGTCGTTCCCCGCCTACTTCTCGGTCGACTTCACGGTCCAGAAGTGGCTCACGTTCCATCGTCACCGGGCGCTCGTCGGGGTCGGCATCCTCAACGTGACCGGCCACGACAATCCCCGCGACGTGTACGCGGCGGAGGGCTCCGACCGCACCGGCACGTTCACCAACTCGCCCGGTCGCTGGCTCCAGGGCGCCTACACGCTGCGGTTCTGAAGCGTGCGGCCGCGCCTGCTGCCGCGACGGCCGCGCGTGCTAGGCTCTGGCAGACGTGCAAGACGCTAGCGGAGGCAGAAACCTCGCGGATGCGCTGAACTGGATGGGCGGCCGGCTTGACTTACCGACTGCTGAAGCCCGAACGCTTGCTCTTCCCACCTCGTATCTTGAGTTCCTGGATCTCGTCGGCCCGGGAGAAGGGTTCATTGGCCATGAGTATCTCCGACTCTTCGCGGTCGAGCAGCTGACCTGGGTGAATCAGGCATACGCTGTCGAGGCGTACCTTCCGGGGCACCTGCTATTCGGCTCGAACGGGTGCGGAGAGGCATATGTCTTCGCCCAGGCAACGACCCAACGTCGTGTGCTCAAGATTCCATTCGTGCCACTCGACATGGAATACGCAGACGGCGAGTGGGATTCGTTCGACGAGTTCCTGTTCTTCCTGGTCAATGCGCCCGCGCAGGACGAGAATTCGTCCTATCCCGAGACCCCGAATCCTGAAGCCATCGGCAAGGAGCTACACGAGATTCAACCGATCGCGCTCGGGGGGGATGCCAGCGATCCTCGGAATCGAGCGTTCGTCCCCGTGCCTCAGCATTGCAAGCTTGTGACGTATTGGAACAAGACGTTTCGTGCGATTCGCTCACGCGCAAAGGGATAGCCGGGATTATTCACGAAGCTTCTACTCCGACCGCGGATCCGCCAACATCTGCGGGGCTCACTCCGCTGCGGCCTCCGCAGCGCGCTGCCAGCACGATCCCGGGTGCTCGCTGCAAGGTTCATGTGCGTCCAATCGAAAGGTTATGTGGCGGCCAAGTTGAAACGTCAGGGCGGTGCAAGCGCAGGTGCGCTCGAAGAGCCCCACGTGCGTGACGCTCGGAAAGTCGGGCTCGCGCAGGCGCTCTGCTACCCGAGATGAGGTCGGGTCGCCGCATTTGAGGCAGCGACGCCCCGCCGAGCTCCTCGGATCCCAACGACGACGCGCAGGGAGCGAGTGGCACACCGGTTGCCTCGATGGCACGCGCTGCCGCGCATTCACGCGCGTGGCGAGAAGGAGAGCTCCCATGGGGCACCACGACCTCCGCGTCACCCCGATTTGCCACCCTGCCGTTCTTGCGCTCGCGCTGGCACTCGCACTCGCACCTCCGCTCGCCCCATCCGCGCGCTCGGCCGCACCCGACGTGTCGCCAGCCGCGGCGACCGCGCGCGCCACGCCGGAAGCAGCTCTGCAGCAGACCGCGGTCGCCATGCGCATCGAGAACGACCAGCCGGTGGTCGAGGTGCGCCTCGGCGCCGAGGGGCCTTTCCGATTCCTGGTCGACACCGGCGCCCAGGGCAGGGGCCGCATCGACCAGGCATTGGCCAAGCGCCTCGGCCTGAAGACCGTGGGCTCGGTCCAGGCCGGCGATCCCTCCGGCCGCAACTCGAGGACGAGAGCGCTCGTGCGGGTGCCCCGGCTCACGCTAGGCACGCGCACCTGGCGCGACGTGGATCTGCTGGTCGCGGATGACCCGCAGGTTCACGTCGGCGACGGTGTCCTCGGATTCGAGCTCTGGTCGGGCGGACTCCTCACGCTCGATTACCCGAAAGGGGAGCTGCGCTTCGGTCCGGGCACGCTGCCGCCGGCGGACGGCAGCGAGGTGCTCGACTACAAGGCCGAGCGCGGGATCCCGACCCTCACGATCGATGTTGCCGGCACGACGATCGATGCCGACATCGACTCGGGCTCCATGGGCTGGCTCGCTATTCCCGCGTCGGCGGTCTCGGCCCTCAAGCTCAAGGGCGAGCCTCGCGTCGTCGGTCAGGGGCGGACGAGCTTCAACCAGTTCGACATCCGCGAGGCGACGCTCGACGGGTCGGTCCGCATCGGCCGCCACGTGCTCGAGGACCCCACGATCGCGATCTCCGAGATCTTCCCGCGCGGGAACCTCGGGGGGCGGCTCCTGCGGAGCTTCGCGATCACGTTCGACCCGGGCTCGAGACGCGTGCGCTTGTCCCGGGACACGAAGGCACCGATCGCGCGCGAGCCGCGCGTGCGCTCGGGAGTGATGCTGCAGATCGGACCCGACGGCATGGTCGTGACCGGCACGGCACCGGGCTCTCCGGCCGAGAAGGCGGGACTGCAGGCGCAGGATCGGATCACGCGGGTCAACGGGCGGCCCATCGACGAGATCGGGCGCGAGCAGGTCGGCAAGCTCCTCGGCACGCCCGAGCCGGTCATGCTCACGGTCCGTCGAGGCGATCGCGACATCGAGGTGCGCCTCACCCCCGCGGCGATGCCGTGATCCGGTTGCCGGGTGCTACGCATCCCGGCGGCGCGGCGCTTGTCCTGGGTCCGTAGCGGGAGTGCTCCGGCCTCGAGCCATAAATATGGTAATATGCCTCGTGAAGACGACGGTGGACATCCCCGACCGGCTTCTCCGCCGGGCCAAGGCGAGTGCGGCCAACGACGGTATCACCCTCAAGCAGCTCCTCACCGAGGCATTGCAGCAACGGCTTGGCAGCGGCGGCGAGCCGGCCGTCCCGAGCTGGAAGGCCCTGGCCGGCGAGCTCCGTGACCTCCGTGAGGAGAGCCGCCGCATCGACCGGAAGATCTCCGCCGCGTTCGAGGTGATCGACGAGGACGAGGGTTGATCCTCGACACGAACGCCCTCTCGGCGCTCGCCGATGGTTCGCTGGATGTCGAGCAAGCCGCCGGAGACGTCCCGTCGCTCTCGCTGCCGGTGATCGTGCTGGGGGAGTATCGGTTCGGCATCGCTTCTTCGCGCCATCATGCCCGTTACGAGGGCTGGCTCTCGCGTCTTCTGAGGATTGTCCGCGTGCTCGACGTGGACGAATCGACGGCGCTCCACTACGCAACGATCCGGCGCGAGCTGGCCAGGACGGGCCGACCCATCCCCTCCAACGACGCGTGGATCGCGGCGCTCGCGCGTCAGCACCGGCTTCGAGTCCTCAGCCGCGACCAGCACTTCGATGCGGTCGAAGGGATGCGGCGGATCAGCTGGTAGGCCTCCAACGAGCGAGCACCTCGACACGCATCGCTCGCGTCACCTGAGGCGCGTTACCGGAGGCGCGTTACCTGCGGTCTCGCGCCCCCGTGAACACCGCGCGTCCTCCGGCTCTTCGGGATGCAGCTCGCGAAGGGCTCGGTGACGGGCCGGGTTGCTTCGGACCCCCACGGGCACCGAGCGCGCGGCGGACGAGGGCGCCGCCCACGCCGAGGACCGCCGCGGGGAGCCAGATCCAGCGGAGCTCGCTCGCGACGATGCGGAGCCCGCGCTCGGAGAAGAAGCGCGAGGCATCGAGCGGCGAAACGTGAATCGGACGCCACGGCGCGAAGAAGCGCTCGCTCGAGAACGGCAACAGGAGCGCGACGCCGTGGCCGCCGTCGGTGAGCGTGTCGAGCAAGCCGTGCGACGCGGTGCTGGCGAGGAGGACCGCTGCCACGATCGCCGGGCGCGCTCCGAGGCGGCGCGCGAGGAGAGCCGCGCCTGCGGCCGCGACGCACGCGGCGAAGGCGAAGGAGTGAGTGATGCCGCGGTGCCCGAGCGGTGCGCCGAGGGAAACGCCGAGGTGATACCCGATCACGTCGGCATCGGGCAGCGCCGCGCAGGCGACCGCGAGCACGGCCAGGCGGGGCGGGATCAGGCGCAGGCCCGCGATGCAGGTGAGCGCGAGCGGCACCGCGGCGTGCGAGAAGACCGAAGGCATCGGCGTGAGCGGGTCGCGCGCGGAGGAGCACGCAACGCGCCGTCGTCACGGCCGTGCGAGTGGACGCGGCCATGACGACGGCGCGGGAGATCAGTAGCGGTAGTGCTCCGGCTTGTACGGGCCCTCGACCGGGACGCCCAGGTACTCGGCCTGCGGCTTGGTGAGCTTGGTGAGCTGCACGCCGAGCTTCGCGAGGTGGAGGCGCGCCACCTCCTCGTCGAGCTTCTTGGGCAGCATGTACACCTTCTTCTCGTAGTTCTTGGCGTTCCTCGCGAGCTCGATCTGCGCCAGCACCTGGTTGGTGAAGGACGCCGACATCACGAAGCTCGGGTGGCCGGTCGCGCAGCCGAGGTTGAGCAGGCGGCCCTCGGCCAGCACCAGGATGGAGTGCCCGTCCGGGAACACCCACTCGTCGTACTGCGGCTTGATGTTGATCTTCTCGATGCCCTTGATCTTCTTGAGGCCGGCCATGTCCACCTCGTTGTCGAAGTGGCCGATGTTGCCGACGATGGCCTTGTCCTTCATGCGCGACATGTGGTCGGCGGTGAGGATGTCCTTGTTGCCGGTCGCGGTGACGAAGATGTCCGCGGTCTCGATGAGCGCCTCGAGCGGCTTGACCTCGTAGCCCTCCATCGCCGCCTGGAGCGCGCAGATGGGGTCGATCTCGGCGACCACCACGCGGCAGCCCTGCCCGCGCAGCGCCTGGGCGCAGCCCTTGCCGACCTCGCCGAAGCCCGCGACCACCGCGACCTTGCCGCCCAGCATGACGTCGGTCGCGCGGTTGAGGCCGTCGATGAGCGAGTGGCGGCAGCCGTAGATGTTGTCGAACTTGCTCTTGGTGACCGAGTCGTTGACGTTGATGGCCGGGAACAGCAGCGTGCCCGCCTCGTGCATCTGGTAGAGGCGGTGGACGCCGGTCGTGGTCTCCTCGGAGACACCGTTGATGGACTTCGCGAGGCGCGTCCAGCGGCCGGGCTCGTCGGCGAGCTCCTTGCGGAGCAGGTCGAGGATGACGCCCCACTCCTCGGGCTCGGTCGCGGCGTTGAACATCGGCACCTTGCCGGCCTGCTCGAACTCGAGGCCCTTGTGGACGACCAGCGTGGCGTCGCCGCCGTCATCGACCAGCAGCGTGGGACCGCTGCCGTCCGGCCAGCGCAGCGCCTCGGCGGTGCACCACCAGTACTCCTCGAGCGTCTCGCCCTTCCAGGCGAAGACCGGGATGCCGCGCGGGTCGGCGGGCGTGCCCTTGGTCTCGGGGCGCCCGACCGCGACGGCGGCCGCGGCGTGGTCCTGGGTCGAGAAGATGTTGCACGACACCCAGCGCACGTCGGCGCCGAGCTCGGCGAGCGTCTCGATGAGCACCGCCGTCTGCACGGTCATGTGCAGGCTGCCCATGATGCGCTGACCGGTGAGGGGCTTGTCCTTGCCGTACGTCTCGCGCACGGCCATGAGGCCGGGCATCTCGTGCTCGGCGAGGCGGATCTCCTTGCGCCCGAGCTCGGCGGAGGCGAGGTCCTTGACCTTGAACGGCACCCGCCCGGCCTTCTTGGCGGCGGCAAACGCATGGACTGGATTCGACATCGTCGGGTCTCCTTGTCTTCGGTTGTTCGTGGTCAGCGTCGTACAGCCGCGCCCGTATTGTCCTTTGCGCGTGCCCGTCTCGCGGCGCGCCGCCCGCCCTCGCCCGAGGGCCGCCGCGGCGTGCTGCGCAGCTCTTCGTCCTGTCGCTGCTGCCTGCTCGTACGCGCCGTGCCGCTGCCCCCGCGCGAGCGCCCCGAGCCCGAGGCGACACCCGAGGCGACGAACAGGCGTGGTCCCCTGGCGCTGGGGTCGACCGGGAGCGGATGGACTCGGATCGCGCTGAAGCCCGCGTCTCCCAGGTCGCGCCTCGTCTGCTTCTCGGAGAAGCCGAGCCAGACGTGGCCCATCTGCTGGCGATAGTCCTCGCGATCGTGGGGGAGCATGTCCACGACCACGAGGCGGCCGCCTTCGCGGATGGCGCGATGCGCCTCGGCGAGCACGCGCGCCGGATCGGCGACGTGGTGAAGCGCGAGGAAGAGCGTGCCGGCGTCGAGCGCGCCGTCGTCGACCGGCAGCCCCTCGAGCGCGCCCTCGCGCACGTCCACGTTCGGGGTCGCCTTGAGCCGCGCGCGCGCGGCCTCGAGCATGGCCGGTGAGCTGTCGATCGCGATCACGCTGTCCACGAACGGGGCGACCGCCTCGCTCACGCGGCCGGTGCCGCAGGCGAGGTCGCCGAGGCAAGTCGTGGGGTCGAGCAGGCCGGCCACGGCGCGCAGGTCGAACGAGCGCCCGAAGATCTCGTCGCGCAGCCGGTCCCAGCGTCCGGCGGTGGTGGTGAAGAACTCCTGCGAGCGCGTCGGACGTTCGGCGAGCACGGCCGCGAGCCGATCGAGGTCGGCGGGGAAGGCGACCGGCTTCTCCGCCATCTGGTCGCGGATGAGCGCCCACAGCTTGCGCGCCGAGGGCTCGAGCCGCTCGGGGAGCAGCGCATACCAGCGGCTGGTCCCCTCCTGGCGCGCGCTCACGAACCCGGAGTCGGCGAGCGTCTTCAGGTGACGGCTCATCGAGGACTGCGGGAGCTGGAGCGCAGCCACGAGCTCCGAGACCGTGAGCTCCTGGCGCTCGAGGAGGCGCAGGATGCGGCAGCGCACGGGATCGCCGAGCGTCTCGGCGTGCTCGAGGATGAGGATCTCGTGGGCCTTTCCAGCACAGTGGGATCCGAAGCTTGGAATTCACGTGACTTGAAGTCGCGG
>JADMIO010703313.1_pt1 | contig 28133 bp, 21 predicted proteins | sample 8958161 | NCBI WGS metagenome assembly JADMIO01 (sample SAMN16585339, study PRJNA669376) | soil metagenome | isolation source: Crop rotation soil | place: USA: Cullars Rotation, Alabama | collected 2011 | reverse complement strand
AATAACGAAGCGCGACCCCCACCCGACCGCTACGCGGTCGACCTCCCCCTTTCAGGGGGAGGTAAGAAAGAGACACGGCGCCAGCCCACTCACGTCGCAAACCGGAAGTGCATCACGTCGCCGTCGGCGACCACGTACTCTTTGCCCTCGAGCCGCAGCTTGCCGGCGTCGCGGGCCCCGGCCTCGCCGGAGTATTTGACGTAGTCGTCATAGGCGATGGTCTCGGCGCGGATGAAGCCGCGCTCGAAGTCCGAGTGAATGACGCCCGCAGCCCCCGGACCCTTAGTGCCTTTGGTGATGGTCCAGGCGCGGGCCTCTTTCGGGCCGGCGGTGAAATACGTCACAAGGTGCAGCAGCCCGTAGCCGGCGCGGATCAGCCGATCGAGCCCGGTTTCCTTCAGGCCCACCGCCTCGAGATAATCGGCGCGCTCCTCCGTCGGCAGCATCGCGATCTCGGACTCGATCTTGGCCGAGATCACCACCGCGACCGCGCCTTCGGCCTTGGCGCGTTCTTCGACCTTGGCCGAGAACGCATTGCCGCTGGCGGCCGAGCCCTCTTCGACGTTGCAGGCATAGAGCACCGGCGCGGAGGTGAGCAGGCCGAGCGAATGAAACAGCTTTTCCTCCTCGGGCTTGCGCTCCACCAGGCGCGCGGGCTTGCCTTCGCGAAGCAGCGTCAGCGAGCGTTCGATCAAATCGAGCGCCTCCTTGGCCTCCTTGGCGTCTTCGCCCTGCCCCTTGGCTTTCTTCTCCAGCGCACCGGTGCGCTTCTCCAGGCTGTCGAGGTCGGCGAGCATCAGCTCGGTCTCGATGGTGTCGATGTCGGCGACCGGATCGATCTTGCCCTCGACGTGGGTGATGTCGCTGTCCTCGAAACAGCGCACCACGTGCACGATGGCGTCGACCTCGCGGATGGTGGCGAGGAACTGGTTGCCGAGCCCCTCGCCCTTCGAGGCGCCGCGCACCAGACCGGCGATGTCGACGAACGAGATGCGCGTCGGCACGATCTGCTCGGACTTGGCGAGCTTGGCCAGCACATCGAGCCGCGGATCCGGCACCGCGATCTCACCGACGTTCGGCTCGATGGTGCAGAACGGATAGTTCGCAGCCTGCGCGGCGGCGGTCTGTGTCAGTGCGTTGAAGAGCGTCGACTTGCCGACGTTCGGCAGTCCGACGATGCCGCATTTGAAACCCATGTCGTTCTCTTGTCAGTCCGCGCCGTCGTCTTCGGCTTTGGGGCCGAAGCCCTTGGCGTCCATGGCGAGATGGACCTTGTTCTGGAAGCTCGCGTCCTCGCCGCGGGCGAGCATATCGGCGTTGTCGGCGATCACGTCGGTCAGCGTCTCGACCCAGTCGCGCTCGCTCTTGGCGAAATCCTGCAGCACGTAGCTGAGCACCCTGTCCTTGCCGGGATGCCCGATGCCGATGCGCACCCGGCGGTAATCGTTGCCGATATGCGCCGAGATCGAGCGCAATCCGTTGTGCCCGGCGATGCCGCCGCCGGCCTTCACCCGCACCTTGGCGGGCGGCAGATCGAGTTCGTCGTGGAACACCACGACGTCGCTAAGACCGAGCTTGTAGAAGTGCGCGGCCTCGGCGACGGCACGGCCGGATTCGTTCATGAACGTGCCCGGCAGCAGAAGCTGGATGCGCTCCCCGCCGAGCGGGCCCTCGCAGGCGACGCCCTGGAAACGGCGGCGCCACGGCGGAAAGCCGTGGCGCTTGGCAATGGCTTCGACGGCCATGAAGCCGACATTGTGACGGTTGCCCGCGTACTTGGCGCCGGGATTACCGAGCCCGACGAAGAGCCGCATGGCAACCGTCCGTGCTCAGCCTCACTTCTTCGGAGCGGCCGGCGCGGCGCCCGCAGCAGGCGCAGCGCCCGCGGCAGGAGCACCCGCGGCCGGCGCGGCAGCGGCGCCCGGCGCGACACCGGCTTCCGTCGCAGCGGCGGCAGCAGCCGCGGCAGCAGCGGCCGCATCGGCGGCGGCCTTGAGCTCTTCGGCGTAGCCCGACGGCGGCACGATCGTGACCAGCGTCAGGTCGATGCTGGAGAGAACCTTCAGGCCGTCCGGCAGCTTGATGTCGCTGAGATGCTTCGAGTGCGTGATCTCGAGATCCGCGATGTCGACCATGATCGCATCCGGAATGTCATCCGGCTTCACCATCACGTTGACGGTGTGGGTGACAACGCTGACGGAGCCGCCGCGCTTCACGCCCGGCGACTGGTCGGCGTTGATCGCGCGCACCGGAATGGCGACGCGGATCGGGCCGGCGCCGATGCGCTGGAAGTCGACGTGCAGCGGGTTGTCGCGGACCGCGTCGAGCTGGAAGTCGCGCGGGATCACGCGGTGCTTCTGGCCGTCGAGGTCCAGGTCGTAGATCGTGGTGAGGAACCGCCCCGCGTAGATCTTCTGCCGAAGGTCGGCATATTCGAGCGAGATGGTGATGGGGTCCTTGTTGTCGCCGTAGATCACTCCCGGCACTCTTCCAGCGCGACGCTCCTCTCGGGCGGCCCCCTTGCCTGCCCGCGGACGCGCCGTCGCCTTGATTTCCTTGACGGTCGCCATGACTTTATCCTTGCTGTTAAACGCCTGAAATTTCAGGGCTTATTGTCCCACGGCAGCCTCCAGGGGTGCTGGGGCCACGGGACCGGCGGCTTATAGCCGGACGGGCCTGTAAAGACAAGAAACGCCGGGGTTCATCGGCCGGGTTGGCGAGGTGGCCGGGAGGCACCGCTGCCGACCCACACCGGCTACCAGGAGCCGCGATGCTCCGGCACGCGGGCGACCAACGGCAACGCCAGGAGGAGCAGCACCCCGGCGAGAGCGAACAGCCAGGCTTGGACGTGACCGGGGTCGCTGGAACTTGCCAGGATCGCGGTGACGGTCGAGATCGTGACGATGGTTCCAATCGACATGCACATCGTCCGCAGCGCGGCAATCGTCGACGAGGATTCGGGCGCGAGCTGCAGTCCCGCATTGCGGGTGGCCGGATTATTGGCGCCGCGGCCCGTTCCGATCAGAAACGCGGCGCCGGCGAGCCAAACAAACGGCGGGATGCTGGCCACCGTACCGAGCGCCAGCAACAGCATTCCAACCGCGAGCACAATGCCACCGACATACATCGGTCGCCGGTAGCCCGTGCGACGCAACGCGAAGGTGGCCGCGACCGAAAATATGATCGATGCGACGCCTTGGGCGACAAGCAAGGCGCTGGAGCCGAGTGCGTCGATGCCGTAGCGGTTCGCCGCATAGAGCGGAATGAGCGCCACCACGCCGGAAGTCACGCCGCCGTAGAGCGCGTTGATGAGATTGACGGTGCCAAAGCCCGGGCCAGTGATCAGGCGCGGCGCGATGAAAGGGTGTGCCGATCGTTTGATATGACGAAAGAACAGCCACACCGCGCATATCGTGATCGCCAGCGGTATCACGAAGGTCGGCGACCACAGGCGCGTGCTCTTTTCCGCCAGATGACTGACGGCCAGCATACCGATCAGCAGGCCGCCTCCGAGCAGCGCCAAGCCGACGAAATCCATCCTCGCATGATGTTCGCCGGTCCGCGGCGGATCGCGCGGCACGTAATGCAGGGCAAGCGCGACGACGGCGACACCGATGGGCACGTTGACGAGGAAAATGCCGCGCCACGACCAATAGGACACGAACAGTCCGCCGAAGATCGGCCCGATCATCGTGCCGATGGAGAAGATGCTGCCGAACAAGCTGACCGCGCGATCCCGCGCGTCGCGGAAGTTGCTCACGATGATCTGGGTCGCAGACGGTGTGAAGCCCGCGCCGCCGGCCGCCTGCAGCCAACGCAACGCCACGAGCACGTAGATATTGTCGGCCAGCCCGCAGCAAAACGAGGCGATCGTAAAGACGGCCACGGAGCCGAGGAACACCCGGCGGCAGCCGTACCGCTCACTGAGTTTACCGGCGATCGGCAAGACGACCACGAACCCGAGCGAATAGGCCGTGATGGTCCACCCCGCCAGGTCGATCGACGTTTGCAGCTCGTGTTGCAGGGAAGGCAGGGCTGTCGCGACGATGGTCCCGTCGATCGACATCATCAGCAACGCGAGGGCGACGATCGTGAAGATCCACTCGCGGTGGATGGGCTGATCGCTGCCGCCTGGATTTGGAACGTCCCCGCTCGTTCTGTCGTCTTGCTGGACGTTCATGGTCCGTCTCATATCAGGCGGCGGTCGGTAAGGGTCCCTTCATCTATGCGAGGAAGGTATGCAGGAACGCGAGTTGGTTTTATGAGCCAAGGCCGGATGAACCAAGGCCGACGTTTCACAATACTGCCGCGCTGCGCGACTGGCTGACCTGGAGAATCTCGATGCGATTTTGCCTGCTTCTCCTTGCTGCGCTCCTGCTCCCCGCCCGAGCCTCTGCCGAGATCAAGGAACGGGTTGCGGCGCTATCTCCTTCGGCGCTCGTGCTCGTGATGGACGCCGACGGCAAGGAACTGGTGGCGCAAAACGCCGACGAGCCATTCGTGCCCGCCTCGGTCACCAAGATCGTCACCGCTTGGCTGGCGCTGCAGGTGCTCGGCGAGGACTACCGTTTCGAGACGCGGTTCTATCTGGACAGCAAACGGGTGCTCTATGTGCGCGGTGGCGGCGATCCGTTTCTGATCTCCGAAGAGCTCGCGCTGCTGGCACCGGAGCTTGTCGCAGCAATCGGTCCGAAGCCTATCAATGGAATCGTGGTCGACGGGAGCTACTTTCCCACGGCGCTCCACATTCCGGGCGTTGAGGACACCAACAGGTCCTTCGATACCCTGAACGGGGCATTCGCGGTGAACTTCAACACCGTCAGTGGCGTGCGCCGCGGCAACAAGGTCGAGCCGGCCGAGCAGCAGACGCCGCTCACGCCGCTCGCGATCAGCCAGCTCCGGGCGCGGGGGCCGAACGGCCGTGGCCGCATCAGCCTGAATCAGGCACCGACGCAAGGTTTGCAATACGCCGGTGAGCTTCTTGCCGCTTTCATCAAGCGAGCCGGCGGCAGCGTCGGCGGCAAAGTCACGATCGGCTCCGTGCCCAAAGGCCTTACGCCGGTCTATGTGCACAAACAGTCGCGCCCGCTGTCCGAAATTCTCCGACAGCTGCTTCTCGGTTCAAACAACTACGTCGCCAATCAGATCTTCCTGGAAATGGGCGCGAAGAGCCTCGGCAGTCCGGTCAGCCTTGCGAAGTCGGCGGCCGTCGCGCGCAAGATGCTCGAGGCGAATGGTCTTGCCGATGCCATCCGACTCGAAGAGGGCTCCGGCCTCAGCCGAGGCAACCGCTTCACGGCTCGCGGTCTCGCCAAGGTGCTCAACCTGTTCGCGCCGCACCTGAGCCTGCTCAAGAGCGGAACTGGCGCGTCGTACAAGACCGGCACGCTCGACGGCGTCCGCACGCTTGCGGGCTATATCAACAGCTCCAGGCATGGGCAGCTGCGCTTCGTCATCGCGCTCAAGAGCAACAACGGCCCGATGCGTTTCGAGCTGTTGAAGGCTATCGAGGCGGAGCTTTAAGCCCTGCACTTCGACTCTGATGGATTGGCTCTCGCGCGCTGTTGCGAGCGCAACAGTTGGGATCGGCATAGCCGCCGATGTTAACGACGCTTCTTTACGCTTAATGCGGCAAGTCTTTGAAAGCGGGAGCCCGCCCAATCTACATAGAACGCGAGGGAATTGACCCTCGAAAAACATCCAAGGGAGCGTTCAATGATCTCTGGTTTCCCGCAAATGGAAATCGCTTGGAACGACCGCAAGTCGAAGAAGTCCAAGAAGTCGAAGAAGTCGCACAAGAAGTCGCACAAGTCGAAGAAGTCGCGGCGCTGGTAAGCTGCGATCAGCGGGCGCGGGGGAAACCCCGCGCCCGTCACTCCAATGGATGTCATCAGAGATTCCATCGCGCTCATTCGCCGCCTGCTTCCCCGCCTCGGGGAGGTGCGCGCGCAGTGGATCCTTGCGGCCTGTCTGCAGGCTGCCGGGCCGGCGCTTGCCGCCTGTCTGCTCTGGTCGGTCAAGGTCCTGATCGACGAGGTGTTCGTCGGCCGGCGTTTCGATCAACTGCCCTTCATTGCGGCCGCCTACACCGCCATCGCGGTGGCAAAGGTGCTGCACAGCTATCTCAGCACGCGGCTCGATGCGTCGATCACGGAACAGATCGCACAAACGGTCCGCGTCGATCTTTACCGGCATGTCCTGACGCTGTCGCCCGGATCGCTGCGCCAGCAGAGCAACGGCGATCTGCTGACGCGGCTGTCCGGTGACGCCGAACGCGTCGAATATCTGATCTACACTGGCCTTATCGGTCTCTGCGCCGATGCGTTCAGCGTGGCGGTGTTCGTCTGCGTTCTCTTCGCACTGAGCTGGCAACTCACGCTCTGCGCGCTGATCGTAGCTCCGATGCTGGCGGTGATCAGTCTCGTGCTGGCACCGCGCATGCGCCGCGCGGCCCGCGTGTCACGGCGCAGGATCGCCGCGTGGACATCGCAGGCCGAGGAACGGCTCGGCGCCGCCCCCATCATTCAGGCGTTCGACGCGGTCGATTTCGAGACCGCCTCGTTCGAGCGCCGCTGCGCCGCCGCGCGGCGTGCCGAGCTTGGAGTTGCCGCCGTTCAGGCGCGGACGTCGGCCGTAATCGAAGCGATCGCCGTGATCGGCGGACTCAGCGTTATCCTGGTCGGCACCTACGCCATCCAACATGACAGCCTGACAGTCGGCACGTTGATTGCGTTCCTCGGCTCGATCGGCTCGCTCTACGGTCCGATCGGCGGACTCGCCAAGGCGCCCAACCGCTTCCAGCGCGCCGCGGCGCGTGTCCAGCGCGTCATCGAATTGCTCGACACGCAAAGCGCCGTGTCCGAGAAGCCGGACGCACGCGCTCTGGTTGCGCCGCGTGGGGAGATTGAATTCAAGAGCGTCAGCTTCGGCTACGAGCCGAACTCGAAGGTTCTGCACGAGGTCACGCTCAAGATCGCAGCCGGCGAGACGGTTGCGGTCGTCGGCCCGAGCGGCAGTGGCAAGTCGAGCCTCGTCAAGCTCGCGCTGCGGCTCCACGATCCTCGCGAAGGCCAAGTGCTGGTCGACGGCCACGATCTGCGCGATCTCACCTTGAAAACGGTGCGTGAGGCGGTCTCTGTCGTGCTGCAGGAGCCATGGCTGTTCCGCGGCTCGATTGCGGAAAACATCGCGTACAACACCAAGGTCGCCGGCGATTCCCGGCTGATGGCCGCGGCGAGCGCCGCCTATGTTTCCGAGTTTTCCGACAAGCTGGCAGGCGGTCATGACGCGCCGGTCGGCGCTGTGGGCCGATGGCTGTCCGGCGGACAGCGCCAACGCATCGCGCTCGCGCGCGCACTCTACCGAGATGCACCAATTCTGATCCTCGACGAGGCAACTGGTGCGGTCGACAGCGAAACCGAAGAATTCATTCAGGATGCCCTCGATCGCCTGGCGGGCCGCCGGACCATGGTCGTCATCGGGCATCGCCTTTCGACCATTCGCCGCGCCGACCGCATCGTGGTGCTGGAGAACGGCCGCGTCGTCGAAAGCGGCCCGCCCGCCGTGCTGCTGCAGACCAACTCGCGCTGCCGGCAATTATTCGCCGCGCAGCTGATCGCTTCGGAGATCGCGGCATGACAGCGTCGCTGCGGGTGAAGGTCGGCCAACGGATCGCCGGCGACTTGAGTGTGCTGGGCAAGATCAAGGCGCACAGCGACGATCCGGTGTACCTCGTCTGGAATCATCAGGCGTGGTGCCCGATGGCTTGCAAGTTCTTCGGTTCGCCCCGGCGTGCGCGTCGCGAGGCCGCGGCCTTGTCGTCGCTCTCGCATCCCAACATCGTGCGATGCCTCGGCCATCGCGACGCGAACTACGTGCTGATGGAATTCCTCGAAGGCCCGACATTGTCGAAGCTGATCGCGCAGCAGCCCCAAGGCCGCCTGCCGGTCTCCGATGCGCTGCGCGTCGCCATTCATCTCGGCGCGGCGCTTCAGCACATCCACTCGCGCGGCTTCCTCTACATGGACATGAAGCCGGATAACGTCATCATCGTCCACGGACGTCCGGTGCTGTTCGACTTCGGCTCGGTGCGCGTGAAGAGCGATCCTCGCCCCGACAAGATCGACGGCACCGATCCCTACATGGCGCCGGAAGAATGCCTGATGCAGCCGGTCGACGAGTCCGCCGACGTGTTCAGCCTCGGGGCTACGCTTTATGAAATGCTGACCGGAGAGCTGCCGTTTGCAGGAGAGAAGCGGCGCGGCCTGCTGCCTCAGGCGCGCCGGCCGGCCACGCCGCTGCGGCGCCATCGGCCGCGAATCAATACGGGTCTGGAACGATGGGTCATGCAGTGCCTGGACCGCGACCCTCGCCGCCGACCCTCCCTGAGCGTGCTGCTGCCGGCGCTGCATAGCTTGATCAATCGTGGGCCGGCGATGTGGCCGGCCGACCTCAAGCCCGCTGCCGCAGCCTGAATTAAGCCGCTGTTAACCATACCGATCAAGTCTGCCCACTGGACGCGCGATCCGGATTGGGCATTTGCCTTCGATCTTCAACCGACTTGCAGGGCCGCAGGCGCGGCTTTGCGGCCTGGCAGTCTCACTTGTCCTCATCGCTACGTTGGCGGTGAGCGAGCAGGGCTTTGCCGCGAGTTCGATCGAGCGCGAAAGCAAAGTTGACGCGAAGCCCGGAGAGCCGAGTGCGCCCGCCTCCTCTCAGGATTTCCGTCTCGAGTTCAATCTACCGGCGCGCTACTCCAGCAACGTCGTCAGCACCAGCGTCGATTCGATCGTGGAGTCGCGCGGCGATCGCTACATCTCGCCGGAGCTCGTGTTGAAATGGTCACATCAATTCGATTGGGCCAAGCTTTCGGCTGAGGTCGGCGCTGGCATGGAGCGCTATCTCACGGCCCACGAGGCCAATCTGGACAGCTTGTTCGGCACGGTCAAAATCCAGAAGACGGACGGCAAATCCGACAAGTTCGTCCCCTACGCGCTGGTGAGCAGCAGCATCTACTACGAGCCGACGTTCAACCTGCACGAGATCAGCTTCTATGACGTCGCCGGCGGCTTCTACACCGGCTTCGCCTGGCGCGACAAAGACCTGATCCCCTATATCGACTCGTTCATTCCCTACGCCGACGCCATGGAGCCGGGCGACATTTCGGTGATGTTCGATTTCCGCGGAGGCCGCCGCCTATCGGACATCAGCGACTATCGGAACACGTTCGTGTCCGCGAAAGCCGAGCTTGCCTACACCTTCGCGGCGAACTGGCGCGTCGAGACCGCTGCAAAACTCCGCGCGAGGTGGTACGGCGACTACTTCGGCGACCGCCGGATCGATTATCGCCCGGGCGCGTCGATGGGATTGTTCTGGAGTCCCGACTGGCTGAAAACGATCGTCAAACACAGCGAGATCTCGCTCGACTTCGAGGTCTATCGCAATTACTCGAACCTGCCCGACAAGAATTATTCGGTCTGGGAGCTGGGACCGACGTTGTCGCTGCGGACGAAATTCTGACCCTCAATCCGCCGGGCGCCGCAGTTGCGCGTCAGCGCGTCACTTTCTTGCCCCGCCCCTGGCGGCCTGAATCGCTTTGCGAAGGTCGTCGGCGGAATACGGCTTGCGCACAAACGCGATGCTTGAATCCTTGCCGAACTTTTCGCGCAAGGTGGCATCGTCGTAGCCGCTGGCAATGACGATAGGCAGCTCTGAGCGGATCGCCCGAAGCTCCGCCACCAGGACGTCACCCTTCAGATCGGGCAATCCGAAATCGACGATCGCGATGTCGATCTTGTCGCGCAGCAGCTTGACCTTGTTGATCGCGTCCCGGGCCGACGACGACGTTTCGACGCGATAGCCCATTTCTTCGAGCTGTTCGGCGGCGACGATCTGGATGAGCGCTTCATCCTCGACCAGCAGGACGCGGATCGTTTCCGCTGCCTCCAGCATATCGCTGAGCTTCGAGGCGGCGGCCGCATAGGTGAACGGCTTGGGAAGCAAGGCCACGCCAGGATCCAGACGCCCGTCATGCACGATGGCGTTGCGTGCATAGCCGGTGGTGAACAGCACCTTGAGGTCGGGCCGCGCTTTGCGCGCCGCGTCCGCGAGCTGGCGGCCGTTCATACCGCCCGGCAGACCGACATCCGTGAACAGCAATGCGATCTCGGGATGGCGCTCCAGCACCTGCAGAGCCGCCGCGCCGTTCGGCGCCTCGAGCACGCGGTATCCGAGTTCGCTGACGATTCCCGACGTGTAGGCCCGGACATCGTCCTCGTCCTCCACCACGAGAATAGTGTGGTTGGCCGACCCTTTCGGCGCATGCATCGAGGGATCGTCGGACGGGTCGGCGGCTTCGTCGGAGTGCAGACGCGGCAGATAGATCTTCACCGTCGTGCCCTGGCCGGGCTCGCTGTAGATCTTCACGTTGCCGCCGGACTGCTTCACGAAGCCGTACACCTGGGACAGCCCCAGGCCCGTGCCCTGGCCGATATCTTTCGTGGTGAAGAACGGCTCGAAGGCCTTGCTCAAGGTTTCCTTGGACATGCCGGAGCCGGTGTCGGTTACGCTGATGACGACGTATTGGCCCGGTACCACCTCGGCCTGCGTGGCCGCGTAGGATTCATCGAGAAACACATTGGCGGTCTCGATGGTGAGCTTGCCGCCATTCGGCATGGCGTCGCGCGAGTTGACGGCGAGGTTCAGCAGGCTGACCTCGAGCTGGTTCTGATCGACCAGCACGCGCCACAGCCCGCCGTTCAGAACCGTCTCGATCGCGATGTTCTCGCCCAGCGTGCGCCGGAACAGCTCGGACATGTTGCCGATCAGACGACTCAGATCGGTGGCGTTCGGCTCCAGAGGCTGCCGTCGCGAGAACGCCAGCAGGCGCTGCGTCAGCGAAGCCGCGCGCTGGGCTCCGCGCATCGCGTAGTCCAGCGAACGCGTCAACCGCTCGGCGTCTTGCGACGTGGACGACGTGCGCTGGGCGGTCTCCAGATTTCCGATGATGATGGTCAGCAGATTGTTGAAGTCATGCGCCACTCCGCCGGTGAGCTGGCCGATGCCTTCCATCTTCTGCGACTGCGCAAGTTGCTCTTGCGCGCGCTGCAAGGCGACCTGCGCCTCGCGGCGTTCGGTGATGTCGCGGGTGATCTTGGCGAATCCGATAAGCTCGCCGTCGGGATCACGAATGGCGTTGATCACCACGTTGGCCCAGAACTGCGAGCCGTCCTTGCGCACGCGCAGGCCCTCGGTCTCGAACTTGCCTTCGCGGGCGGCGGTCTCGAGAGCTCTCACCGGCACGCTATCCGCCTTGTCCTGGTCGGTGTAGAAAACGCTGAAGTGCTTTCCGACGATTTCGTCTTCGCTGTAACCCTTGATCCGCTGCGCGCCCGGATTCCAATTGGTGATGACGCCGTTCTGATCGAGCATGAAGATGGCGTAATCCCTGACGCCCTCGACCAGCACCCTGAAGCGTCCTTCGGCGCGCAGTCGTTGTTCGGCCTCCTTCTGCAACTGAACGTTGGCTTCGATCAATTGCGCCGTCCGCTCGTCGACCCTGCGTTCGAGTTGCTGCTCGTTTTCGCGAAGGGTCGCTTCGACGCGCTCGCGCCTGCGGATTTCGTCCTGCGCGGCACGGAACAGCCTCGCCTTGTCGATTGCGATGGCGGCCTGGACCGCAATCGCGCCGACAATGCGCTCCGCCCGCGCGTCGAATTTGCCGACCTCGGAGTGACCGAAGAACAGTCCGCCCAGGACCTCGCCCGTGGGCGAAACCACCGGCGCCGCCAGATAGCTCCGCACCGGCAGATGGCCCTTGGGCATGCCGTAATGAGGATCGTTCTTGCCGTAGCGAGGGTCCTTGGTGATGTCGTCCGACCGCACGATCCCTTCGCCGTTGAAGGTCGGGCCGAAGACCGCGGTGTTTCGCGGCATCGGGAACTTGGAGAACGCCTCCCGCGGCACCCCCGAAAGCGTATAGAGCGTGTAGGACTCGCCGCTGTCGTTGATGACGTTGTAGAAGAACGCACCGAATGCAGCGCCGGAAAGCTGCGTGGCGATGTCGGTGACGATCTGCACCGATTTTTCCAGATCGATCTCGGCAGCGACCGTGTTGCCGACCTTGTTGAGCAGTTCGAGGATTTCGGTTTCTTCACGCAGCAGGCGCGCCGTCTCCCGGCGCGTATCGGCGAGCCGCATGTTGGTCTCGACGCGGGCGACCAGCTCTCGCGCCGAAAACGGCTTGCTCAAGTAATCGTCGGCGCCGGCCTGCAGGCCCTCGACCTTGGCGTCCTCGCCGGCGCGGGCCGACAGCAGGATGACGGTGGTATCCCGCAATGCAGGATCGCGGCGGATTTCGCGCAGCAGGCCGAAGCCATCGAGCACCGGCATCATCACGTCGGAGAGAACCAGCGCGGGCTTCAGCTCCTTGGCACGGCGAAGGGCGGCATCGCCATCATCCGCCGTCTCGACCCGAAAGCCGACGGAGGTGAGCAGCCGCCGGACGTAGTCCCGCATGTCGCGATTGTCGTCGGCGAGAAGCACCAGTTGCCCCTTGCCGTGGATTCCCGCGAGCGGTTGCTGAATTTCATCCGCCCGCGCAGCGGCGGTTTCATCTCCCGGTGTCTCGGCGATCCAGTTCGCCGCCTCCAGCAGATAGGGCTGTGCGCGGACTTCGCTGGAAAGCTGATACTGGGTCGTCCGGATCTGATCGTCGGGGAGATGCTTCCTGCCGAAAGGAAGCTCGATCGTGAACGTCGTGCCGACGCCCTGCTCGCTCTCCACGCGCACCGATCCGCCGTGCAGCCGGATGAGCTCCTGGACCAGCGCAAGTCCGATGCCGCTGCCCTCGATGCTGCGCCCCTGCGCGCCTTCGACGCGATGGAAACGTTCGAACAGAAGCGGGAGCTGATCCTTCGGAATTCCGATGCCGGTGTCGCGAACCGTGAGCAGCGCATGCTGGCCGTCGGCCGAGCGGCTGACCCGGACCTGGATCGCGCCTTCGAGCGTGAACTTGAACGCGTTGGAGAGAAGGTTGAGCACCACCTTCTGCCACATGTCGCGATCGATATAGATCTGGTGCGGCAGCGGCGGGCAGTCGACCTCCAGCCGGAGCCCGGCCTTGGTGATGGCGGGCTCGAACATCCTGGCGATGTCGGCGGTCGCTTGCGACAGGTCGGTCGGCTCGAAGCTGGCGTGAACGCGGCCCGCCTCCACTCGGGAAAAGTCGAGCAGCGAGTTCACCAGCTTCAACAGCCGCAATCCGTTGCGGTGGGCGACGGAGACCAGGTTGCGTGTGTGCGCCGGCTGATCTTCGTCGAGCAGCTCCTCCATCGGATTGAGCATCAACGTGAGGGGCGTGCGGAACTCGTGGCTCACGTTCGAGAAGAACGTGGTCTTGGCACGGTCGAGCTCGGCCAGGACCTCGGCGCGGCGGCGCTCCTGATCGTAGGCCTCGGCGTTGGCGATCGCGGCGCCGATCTGTCCCGCAACCAGCTCCATAAAGCCGGAGTAGTTGTCATCGAACAGCCGGAACGGATTCAAACCGGCAATCAGGAAGCCGGAGTGCCCGCCCTCGCCCGCGGCCGTCACCGGGATCACCACGGCGCTGTTCGCCGCGCGATCCCACGCGCCGCCGGAGAACTCGGCCTTAAAAGTCCCGGCGATATCGGTGACATGCTGAAACTTGTGCTCGCGCATCGCCGTGGCGAGCGGCCAGGGACGATCGTCCGTCGACGAGAGCTCCGGAGGAAATGCCGGATGGTCCGGCGCGACACCGAGCGAGCTGACCCGCTTGGCCGATTTGCCGTCGGGTTCGAGGACGTAGAGAACCGCGAAAGGCAGATCGCGGCGATTGGTCTTAAAGGCTTCGACCGAGAGCCTGCAGGCCTCCTGCCATGTCTTGGCGTTGGCGGTCCGGGCCGCGAGCTCGCGCAGCAGCGCGAGCTGCCGTTCGCCGATGACCTTTCGCGTGTCTTCGGTGTTGGCGCAGAAGATGCCGCCGACCGCACCGTGGTCATCGGGAATGGGCGTGTATGAAAAGGTGTAATAGGTCTCTTCCGGATATCCGTTGCGCTCCATGATCAGGAGCTGCGACTCGACGTAGGTCCCCTCGCTCCCCTTCAGGGCCTGGTCGAGCATGTGGCTGATGTCCGGCCAGATTTCCTTCCAGACCTCGGCCGTCGGCCGCCCCAGCGCCCAGGGGTGCTTGCCGCCGATGATCGACTTGTAGGGGTCGTTGTAGAAATACGTCAGCTCGGGCCCCCAGCCGATCCAGATCGGCTGCCGGGAGGTCAGCATGATGCCGACCGCGGTTTTCAGGCTTTGCGGCCAGCTCGCAGCCGGACCGATCGACGTGCTGGCCCAATCGTAGTCGGCGATGAGCTGGGCCAGTTCATTCGACCCTGCGGGAAGATGGGTAGAGCCGACGAAGGACGGATCGGAATCTCGACGCAAAGAAAGTACCCCCAAACCGAACAGGCCCACCCAAAAAAGATAAGCCCGTCAGGCGACAAAGGGTTCCAAACCGCTAACGCTTTTGATGCAGCGACATGCCGTCCCATCCCTCGGGATGGCTACCATCAGGTCACTTGCCGAGCTTGGCCTCGAGCTCCGCGATGCGAGCCTTGAGCGCCTCGTTCTCCTCGCGGGCAAGGCGCGCCATATCCTTCACGGCCTCGAACTCCTCGCGCTTGACCACGTCGAGGTCGCCCAGGATGCGCTCGGCCTGGGTGCGAAACAGGGTGTCGAACTCACGGCGCACGCCCGTGGCCACGCCGGCGGCGTCGTTCATCAGCCGCGCCACCTCGTCGAAGAAGCGATTGCTGGTCTGGGTCATTGCGGTCTCCGCGAGAATCCGTCCCGGTCAGCCGGAGAATGGCGATGGACGCAGCGCCTCGCAAGGCCGTTCCACGTCGTTCATCGTCGCAATTGATAAACAGGCGCGCCGCTCACCGGCTTGACGTGCCGCCGCCCCGGCCCCATCACGGCGGCGGGGCGCTGGCGATTCCCGATGCCGCTTTTTGCCATTCCATTTCCGGCTTTCGATCCGGTTCTCTTGGCGGTCGGCCCGTTCGCCATCCGCTGGTACGCGCTCGCCTATATCTGCGGCATCCTGCTCGGCTGGCTCTACGCCCGCATGCTGATCCGCAACGAACGGCTGTGGGGCGGCGGGCCAGCGCCGCTGACCGTGCTCGACTTCGACGACTTCGTGATCTGGGTGACGCTCGGCATCATCCTCGGCGGCCGCACCGGCTACGTGCTGTTCTACAACCTGCCGCACTTCGCCTCGCACCCGCTCGAGATCTTCGAACTGTGGCACGGCGGCATGTCGTTCCACGGCGGCTTCATCGGCTGCGTGCTTGCCGTGGTGCTGTTCGCGCGCAAGCGCGATATCTCGATCCTGTCGCTCGGCGATCTGACCTGCGCGGTCGGCCCGATCGGACTGCTGCTCGGCCGCCTCGCCAACTTCATCAACGGCGAGCTGTGGGGCCGGCCAACCGACGTGCCCTGGGCCATGGTGTTTCCGGGCGGCGGTCCGCTGCCGCGCCATCCGAGCCAGCTTTACGAGGCGACGCTCGAAGGCCTGGTGCTGCTGATCGTGCTGGCGTTGTTCATCCGCAGCGGCGCGCTGAAGCGGCCGGGCTTCATCATCGGCGCCTTCGCGGTGGTCTACAGCATCGCGCGCATCATCTGCGAATTCTTCCGCGAGCCCGATCCGCAGCTCGGCTTCCTGTGGAGCGGAATGACCATGGGGATGCTGCTGTCGATCCCGCTGATGCTCACGGGCTTCGCCTTCATCGCCGCGGCGATGAAACGTCCGCCGCTGCGGCCCTGAGCGATGGACGCGCCGACGCTCGACGCCGAAATCCGTCATCGCATCGCGCTCGCCGGCCCGATGCCGGTGCGCCAGTTCATGACGCTCTGCCTCACCCATCCGCAGCGCGGCTACTACACGACGCGCGATCCGTTCGGCCGTGGAGGCGATTTCATCACCTCGCCGGAGATCAGCCAGATGTTCGGCGAGCTGGTCGGGCTGTGGGCCGCGTCGGTGTGGAAGCTGATGGGCGAGCCCGAGAACGTGCGGCTGGTCGAGCTCGGTCCCGGCCGCGGCACCATGATGGTCGACGCGCTGCGCGCCGCGCAGGTGATCCCGGCTTTCCGCTCCGCCGTCGTCGTGCACTTCGTCGAGATCAGCCCGGCGCTGCAACGCCGCCAGCAAGAGACGCTCAGCCAGGTTTCAGTGCCGGTGCTGTGGCACTCGTCTTTCGACGAGGTGCCGCCCGGGCCGGTGATCGTGCTGGCCAACGAGTTCTACGACGCGCTGCCGGTGCACCAGGCGGTGAAGAATCTCAACGGCTGGTACGAGCGCACGATCGAGATCGATCGCGACGGCAACTTCGCCTTCGGCATCGCCAACGAGCCGATCCCGCTGTTCGAGCAACTGCTGCCGCCGAAGGTGCGCGAGGCGCCGATCGGCTCGGTCTACGAGTGGCGCAGCGATCATTTCCCGTTCGAGCTCGGCCGCCGCATCGGACGTGAGGGCGGCGCGGCGCTGCTGATCGATTACGGCCATGTCCAGAGCGCGGCCGGCGAAACCTTGCAGGCGGTCGGCGGCCATGCCTTCGCGGCGACGCTCGGCGCGCCGGGCGAGGTCGATCTCACCGCGCATGTCGATTTCCAGGCGCTGGCGCAAGCGGTCGAGAGCATGGGCGCGCGCGTTCACGGTCCGATCGATCAGGGCGAGTTCCTGCGCCGGCTCGGCATCGAGCGGCGCGCCGCGTCGCTCTCCGCCAAGGCGACGCCGCAGGCCGCGACCGAGATCGGCGTCGCGCTCGCCCGCTTGACGGGCGAAGGCCGCACCGGCATGGGCAAGCTGTTCAAGGCGATCGCGTTCGGCGATCCCAAGCTGGGCGTGCTGCCCGGATTCGAGAGCTGACCGATGCTGCAGGCCCCAACGCTCGAAGCGCTGCCCGGCGTCCGACACGGCTTCTTCACCCGCGAGGGCGGCGTGTCGCAGGGCGTCTACGCAAGCCTCAACGGCGGTATCGGCTCGAACGACAAGCCTGACCTGGTCGCGGAGAATCGCGCCCGGATGGCGAGATCGCTCGGCGTCGCGCCGGATCGGTTCTTGAGCGTCTATCAGATCCATTCACCCGAGGTCGTGACGGTGGACCGGGCTTGGCCGTCCGCCGAGCGGCCCCGCGCCGACGCCATGGTGACGCGCGAGACTGGCATCGCGCTCGGCATCGGCACCGCGGATTGCGGCCCAGTGCTGTTCGCCGACGGCGAGGCCAGCGTGATCGGCGCCGCCCATGCGGGCTGGCGCGGCGCGCTGACCGGCGTTCTCGAAGCCACGATCGCTGCCATGGAGAAGCTCGGTGCATCCCGCGGCCGCATCCGGGCCGCGGCCGGACCGATGATCAGCCAGCCGAACTACGAGGTCGGCCCCGACCTGGTGGAGCGCTTCGTTGCCGCAGATCGCGACAACAGCCGGTTTTTCAAGCCCGGCAAGCCCGGCCGTTCGATGTTCGACCTGCCCGGCTATATCGTCGCCCGGCTGCAACGGGCGGGCGTCGGCTCGGTCGAGAACCTTGGGCTGTGCACCTATGCAGACCCGGAACGGTTCTACTCCTACCGCCGCATGACGCATCGGGCCGAGCCGGATTACGGCCGGCACATCAACGCCATCGCGCTTTCTGACTGAAATCCGGCCGGGTTCCAAAAGGTTCGGGAGAACAAATCCGCCCGTATTGCCAGGGCGCGCGGCTCCTTGTTATCAACCGCGCGTCCGCAGGCGGGACACGGGTTTTCTCGCCGTTGGCGGACCATTGGGAGGATCGAGATGGCGGCGAAAAACGGAGCGATCAAGCTCGTCGCCGGAAACTCGAATCCCCAGCTCGCCAAAGGCATCGCCGACTACCTCAAGACGACCCTGACCAAGGCGCGCGTGCAGCGCTTTGCCGACAAGGAGGTGTTCGTCGAGATCGAGGAGAACGTCCGCGGCGCCGACGTGTTCGTCGTCCAGTCGACCTCGTTCCCGACCAACGACCACCTGATGGAGCTGCTGATCATCACCGACGCGCTGCGCCGCTCGTCCGCGCAACGCATCACCGCGGTGATCCCTTATTTCGGCTACGCCCGGCAGGACCGCAAACCCGGTCCCCGCACCCCGATCTCGGCCAAGCTGGTCGCCAACCTGATCACCACGGCGGGCGCCGACCGCGTCATGACGCTCGACCTGCACGCCGGCCAGATCCAGGGCTTCTTCGATATTCCGACCGACAACCTCTACGCCTCGCCGATGATGGTGCGCGACATCAAGGAGCGCTCCGCCGGCAACAAGGTGATGGTGGTGTCGCCCGACGTCGGCGGTGTCGCGCGCGCCCGCGGTCTGGCGAAGCGCATCAACGCGCCGCTCGCCATCGTCGACAAGCGCCGCGAACGCGCCGGCGAGTCCGAGGTGATGAACGTCATCGGCGAGGTCGACGGTTACAGCTGCATCCTGGTCGATGACATCGTCGACTCGGGCGGCACGCTGGTGAACGCCGCCGAGGCGCTGCTCAAGCAGGGCGCCAGCGACGTGTCGGCCTATATCACCCACGGCGTGCTCTCCGGCGGCGCCGTCGCGCGCATCACCGGCTCGAAGCTCAAGGAGCTGGTGATCACCGACTCGATCCAGCCGACCGAAGAGGTGCGCAACGCGCACAATATCCGAGTACTCCCGATCGCGAGCTTGATCGGTGAAGCGATCGGCCGCACCGCGAACGAAGAGTCTGTGTCGAGTCTGTTCGACTGATCTTTTCCACACGGCGCGATTCATCGCGATGCCGCGAAAATGGCGGCGGGCCGTGATTCTTGAAGGCTCATCCGATTCAGGATGACACTTCAAAGACTTCCATCAACAACCGACGTTTGCGCTCCGACTCGACGCAGCTATATTCAATTCGCCAAGTGATTCGGCCCCTGAGAGTCAATCGGGGTGGGGAACACCGTCACTCCCTTGTCATCGTCGCTCTCGGTCGTGCCCTTGTGTCGTGAGCGTCCAGTTGCTTGCGCACCAAACCAACTCGAAACAACAGAGTGGAAACGGCATGGCCCTGACCGGTCTATCCGCGGAATCACGAGTCAACCCGCTCGATGTGGTCGAACGCATCGCATCGGTGAACGACTGGTCGTTCGAACGCGCAGGCGACGACGAGATCACCATCCTGATCGCGGGGCGCTGGAGCGATTACCAAGTCTCGTTCACGTGGATGAACGACATCGAAGCGCTGCATCTGGCCTGCGCCTTCGATCTCAAGGTTCCTGAGCGCCGCCGCCCCGAAGTGCAGGCGCTGATCGCGCTGATCAACGAGCAACTGTGGGTCGGCCACTTCGATCTCTGGATCAAGGACGGCATGGTGATGTTCCGCCATGCGCTGGTGCTCTCGGGCGGCCTCGAGCCGTCGAACCATCAATGCCAATCGCTGCTCTCGACCGCGCTGGAAGCGTGCGAGGGCTATTTCCCGGCCTATCAGTTCGTCGTCTGGGCCGGAAAGCCGGCGCGCGAGGCGCTGGACGCCGCGATGTTCGAGACCTCGGGCGAAGCCTGAGGCGTTTTTAGTTCCTCCTCTCTCTGCCAACTCATGGCCGGCCACCTCGTGCCGGCCATCTTGTTTGATGACGACCGCGGTTGTGCCATTCTGACGCCATGGCCAAGATCGCAAAACAATCCTCGCTCGCTTCGCTCTCGGGTTCGCTGGTGCTGGTCGGCGCCGGCAAGATGGGCGGCGCCATGCTCGACGGCTGGCTCGCGCGCAAGTTCAACCCGAAGAAGGTCGTGGTGCTGGAGCCCTCGCCGTCGAAGGCGATCAAGGCGCTGGCGCGCAAGGGCGTCCGCATCAACCCAAAGGGCAAGGAGCTGGGAAAGATCGGCGAGGTCGCCGCGATGGTGATCGCGGTCAAGCCGCAGACCGCGCCCGAGGCGCTGCCGCCGCTCGCGGGGCTGATCGGCAAGAAGACCGTGGTGGTTTCGATCATGGCGGGGCGCACGCTGGCGTTCCTGGACAAGAATTTGCCGGACGCCGCGGTCGTGCGCGCGATGCCGAACACTCCGGCCGCGATCGGGCGCGGCATCACGGTCGCGGTCGGCAACAAGCGCGTCGGCCCGGCGCAACGCAAGCTGGCGCACGCGCTGCTCGCCGCCACCGGTTCGGTCGAATGGATCGACGACGAAGCGCTGATGGATGCTGTGACCGCGGTGTCGGGCTCGGGACCGGCGTATGTATTCCTGCTCGCCGAGGCGATGGGACGCGCCGGTGTCGCGGCCGGCCTGCCAGCCGAATTGGCCGCAAAGCTTGCGCGCGAGACGGTCGCAGGCTCGGGCGAACTGCTGCATCGCTCGCCGCTCGACGCCGCGACCTTGCGGCAGAACGTGACCTCGCCCGGAGGCACCACGGCGGCGGCGCTCGGCGTGCTGATGGCCGACGACGGCGTCGATCCGCTGATGACGAAGGCGATCGCCGCCGCAACCCGGCGCGGCAAGGAATTGGCCGGTTAGCGCCGCGCGGTTAGAAAGCGGCCGAACCTATTCCACCTTGATACCGGCCTTGGCGACGACCTCGCGCCACATCTTCGTCTCCTGCTCGATGCGCGCACCGAGCGCCGCGGCACCATCGGCCGCAACATCGACACCAGCCGCGCGCAAGCGCTCCGTGGTGTCGTTGGCCGTCAACGCCGCGATCACGGCGGCTTCGATCTGCTGACGCACTGAAGGCGCGATGGCTTTCGGCGCCAGCAGCGCGAACCATGCGCTGGTGTCGAAGCCCGGCAAGCCTGCTTCGGCGATGGTCGGCGTGTCCGGCAGCAGCGCGCTTCGTCCGGCCGTCGTGACCGCCAGAGCCTTGAGCTTGCCGGCGCGGATCAGCGGCAGAACCGACGGCAAATTGTCGAACATGAGCTGCACGTTGCCGGCGAGCAAATCCTGCACCGCCGGTGCGCTGCCCTTGTAGGGCACGTGCAGCATGTCGATGCCGGCGCGCTGCTTGAACAGTTCGCCTGTCATCTGGCCGTTCGATCCGATACCCTGCGAGGCGTAGTTCAGTTGGCCGGGTTTCGATTTAGCCAACGCGATGAGGGCCCGGACGCTGTCAGCAGCAACCGACGGATGAACGACCAGCACGTTGGCGACGACACCGGTTCGCGTGACCGGCGCGAGATCGCGGCCGACGTCATAAGGCAGCTTGGAATAGAAGATCGGATTGATGGTCAGCGCGCTCGACGCCACGGCGAGCAGCGTATGACCGTCAGGCGGCGACTGCGTCACCGTCGTCACGCCGATGCCACCGTTGGCGCCGGGCTTGTTCTCAATGATGACGCTTTTGCCCCAGCGCTCCGTCAGCTTCTGCGCCAGCAGCCGCGCGATGATGTCGCTGGTGCCGCCCGCCTGATACGGCGACACGATCGTCACCGTGCGCGAAGGGAAATCCTGCGCTTGCGTCTGCGTCAACACACAGACCGCGATCGCGACACCAACCAGAATGCGGTTCAACACGATCTTCGCTCCCTTGGTTCTTCGCGATTTTTCGCAGGTCTGCCGGCGCATCGCAACCGCACGGCATGCATAGCGGCAGGCCGATGAGATGAGCCGGCTGCCCTTGGAATGCCCCGCCGACACGCCTAGATTCATAAACGACACCGCAGTCCAGCGTCAGGAGTCCGCCATGGCCCGCAAACCGGCACGCTCCCGTTCCCGCCCCACCAGCCGCGCATCCGCGCCGCGCAATATCTCGGCGAGCAGCAAATCTTCAAGCGACAAGCCCGCCCGCGAGCGCGCGATCGACGCGCTGATGGCGCTGCTCGCGGAAAAATCCTTCGAGCAGATCGGCCTCGCCGAGCTCGCCGAGGCCGCCGGCCTCACGCTCGCCGAATTGCGTGCCGAGTTCGGCTCAACGCTCGCGATCCTCGGCGCGCACGTGAAGGAGCTCGACCGCCAGGTGCTGGCCGGCGGCGACGCCGACATGCACGAAGAGCCGCCGCGCGAGCGGCTGTTCGACGTGCTGATGCGCCGCCTCGAATTGCTCGAGCCCCACAAGGAGGCGGTGCGCTCGCTGATGCGCTCGGCGCGGCGCAATCCAGGCCTTGCGCTGGCGCTCAACGGCGTCGCGGTGCGCTCGCAGCAATGGATGATGACAGCGGCGGGCATCAACGCCTCGGGCCCCAAGGGCATGATCCGCGCCCAGGGTCTTGCGCTGCTGTTCGCCAACGTTCTGCGCACCTGGGTCGACGACGATGACGAGGGCAAGGCCAGAACGCTGGCCGCACTCGACCGCGAGCTCGGCCGCGGCCAGCAGATGGTCGGACTGCTCGATGGGCTGTGCGCCCTGCAGGAGCGCGCTTGCGATGCGGTTGGTGCGCTGCGGAGGCCGCGGCGCCGCCGGCGGGATCGGGACGATGACGAGGCTTATGCCGCATAACGGACTATGCGTGTCGGCCCGGTGACACTGCGGCGAATTTGACCGTGCCGACGCGGATGTGCGTCTCCCGACATTGACCGCTTTCTCGGCCGCCATCTAGGGTTTGGGCAAAGGAGCCGCCCGTTTAAGGCGGTGGGCGCGGGGGCGTTCTGTGCGTAGCGTTGGTTTTGTCGAGTTGTGGGGCGACGCGGACCGTCGTCGCCCGAAAGCGGTATTAAGGCGATTTCGTACACTGCTTCTTGGCGGAACGCTCGGCGGCCTCGCGCTGGGCGCGGCGGGTACCGATCCCGTTGCCGCGGCATGCGCCGTGACAGGCAGCCCCAATCCCAACACCGTGACGTGCGCGACAACCGCGACCACGGACACGACAAACGCGAACGGGGCCAGTTCATCTTCGAATGCCCGTACCCAAACGTTTGGAACGGGAGCGCCACCATTTGTGAGCCTTGATGTCTCTGCGACGGTCAGTGCAAACGCCACCGTGAGCGGCAATGGCCTTGCAATTCAAAACACGGGAATCCAATCCGGCCATACTTTGACGATGACCACCGCTGCCGGGTCGGCTGTGTCGATGAGTTCGGCTCCGACCACTGGGTCTGTACTATTAGGCAGCACGCAAACATTTGGGACTCTCGCGCTGATCAGCGGCCTCGGTGCGCTCACCTACAGCGGCGCAGCAAACATCAGCACGACGGTCAACACGACGAACGTGGCCGGATTGCTGCTCTTCTCTGCCGGTTCGAGCGCCAGCATCAACGCGACCATCGGCGGTAATGTCTCCGGTGATACGAATAACACCGGTATCATCTCGTCGATGGCGAATGGCACAGGCTCGGGTGCCAACACCGTGACTCTGAGCCCCGGCGTTGCCGTTACGTCTGGCGCGGGAATTCAGATGGTGAACGGTTCATCGACTTCCGGTGACCTAACGTTTTCCAGCGCCGCTACCGCTTCGGTCACCGCAACCGGTACATCCAAGAACGGTATCGACGCAACCACGAGCGGGACTGGCTCGGTATTCGTGACCACCGGCGCGGTTACAAGCTCCTTTAGGGCTGTCAACGCAGCCATCTCCAACTCCAGCAGTTCGGGCAACCTGACCGTCACAGTCGACGGGAATGTTCAGGGTGTTTTAAATCGTGGCGTGCACGCGCTCAACGACGGTCACGGCCTCATATCCGTTACCGGTAGCGGAAATGTGAGCGGTCGTACTGAGGGTATCTTCGCCAGTACGGGCTCCGGTGCTGGCATCACTATCGGCGGTTCTGGATCCACTACATCGACCGGATCGAGTACCGCCATTTCTGCTTCGATCACGAGCGGCACGGGTACGGTGTTGATCAACCGTTCCGGAGCGATCAACGCCGGCATCGCGGGAATTTCCGTGAGCAGCCAAGCAACCGGCGACGTCACCATAACCGGTATTGGCACGATCGGCGGAACAACCGCTCCGACAACGGGTATCTTCGTCACCAGCGGCGGTGGGGTGGTTATCAACTCGGGAGTTATTACCGCCGGCACCACAGGTATCAGTGCTACCGGTGCTGGTGACGTGGTCATCAACTCGGGAGCGACTACCGTCGGCACCACGGGTATCAGTGCTGCCATCACGAGAACGGCCTCCGCGGGCAACATCAGTGTCACGAACACCGGCGCGATCGCGATCACCGGCAGTTCTTCCACCGCAAAAGGCCTGTCTGCGACTACCGCGGGGACGGGCAACGTCGACGTCACCACGGGCGCAACGATCACGACCACCAGCGGCATCGCGATCAATACCAGCGCAAAGCAGGGCACGACCACGATCAACGTGAACAATGCGGTCACTGGCGCCGGCTCGACGGCCAATCCTGCAATCTCGGCGACGTCCACCACCGGTGCGGTCAACATCACCAATGCCAGCACGATCACCGGCACCGGCGGCACGGCCATCCAGTTCGGCAATGCCACCAACTCGCTGACGCTGGTCGGCGGATCGAGCATCGCCGGCAATGTTCTCGGCGGAACAGGAACAGACACGCTGCGACTGGGTGGCAGCGCCGACTCGAGCTTCAACATCACCGCGCTGGCCAATTCCGGGCAATACCAGAACTTCGAGCAGTTCGACAAAGCCGGGACCTCCAACTGGACCGTGACCGGCACGTCAACCTTTACCGGTGCCGCAACGGTGAGCGCCGGCACGCTGACAGTCGGCGGCGACATCACGTCGATGAGCGGCATGACGGTGAATGGCGGCACGCTGGCCGGCACCGGAACCCTGCCGGCGATAACGATCAACAGCGGCGGCAGCATTCAGCCGGGCACCCTCGGCACGCCAGGCACGATCGCTGTCAACGGCGCGCTCACCTTCAACAGCGGCTCGACCTATGTCGTACAGGCGGGACCAAGCACCACCTTCAGCAAGATCAATGCCACCGGCGCCGCGAACTTGGCCGGCGGCAGCGTGCTTGTGACGTTCGCGGCCGGCTCGTACACGCCCGGCACCTACACCATCCTCACCGCGACCGGCGGGCTCAACAACACGACGTTTGCCAGCATCAACACGATCGGACTTAGCGGCATCACAGGGGCTCGCAACCCGCATCTGAGCTATGACGCCAACGACGTGTTCTTGACGCTCGACGTAGCGGCGATTTCGCCTTCGCTTCCCTCGGGATCGCCAACCAACGCCAGCAACGTCGCGCGCGCCATCGACGCCAACGGCAACGGCTCGAGCACGACCGGCTTCAGCTCGCTCTACGGCATGTCCGGCTCGCAGCTCACCAACGCGCTGCAGCAGCTCTCCGGCGAGGCCGGCGCCTCGGGCGGCGTGCAGGGCGGCACGCAGCTCACCAACTCGTTCCTGTCGCTGATGCTCAACGGCTTTACCGGGGACCGCAACGGCGATGGCGGCTTCGGTCCGGCGAACGGCTACGCGGCCGAAGCGCAGATGAAGCCCGAAGCCGCCGACGCCTATGCGGCGATCAACAAGGCGGCGCCGCGCCAAGTCGCGTTCAACGATCGCTGGAACGTCTGGGGCTCGGCTTACGGCGGCCAGGCCAACGCGCGCGGCGACGTGAACGTCGGCTCGAACGACACGCGGACGACGGCGTTCGGCTTCGCGGCCGGCGCCGACAAGAAGCTCTCGCCCGACCTGACGGTCGGCTTCGCGCTCGCCGGCGGCAACACCCGCTGGAGCGTCGCCAACGGCTTTGGCGGCGGCAACTCCGATGTGTTCCAGGCCGGCGCGTATATGAGCAAGCGGTTCGGCGCGAGCTACGTGTCGGGCGCGGTCGCCTACGCGCATCACTGGATGCACACCGATCGCACCGTGTCGGTCGGCGGCACCACCAACAACATCACCGCCGGCTTCGGCGCCAACAACATCGGCGGCCGCATCGAGGCCGGTCATCGGCTGTTCAACACCCAGGTGGTCAGCGTCACGCCCTATGCGGCGCTGCAGGTGCAGGCCTTCTACCTACCCGGCTACAGCGAGAGCGGCAGCACCTTCGCGCTCAGCTACAACTCGCGCACCGCGACCGCGACGCGCGCCGAGCTCGGCGCCTGGTTCGACAGCCGGCAGGTCTTCGGCTCGACCGGCAAGGTCAACGTGTTCGCCCGCGCCGCCTGGGCGCACGACTGGCGCAGCGACGCGTCGGCGACCGCGACGTTCCAGGCGCTGCCCGGCTCGGGCTTCGTCGTCAACGGCGCGGCGGCGCCGAAGGACCTGGCGCTGCTCACGCTCGGCGCCACGGCGCGGCTCAGCGACCGCGTCAGCCTGACCGGCAAGTTCGACGGCGAGTTCGCCGGCGGCTTCCAGAGCTACGCCGGGACGGGAACGCTCAGGTACGCGTTCCAGTAAGGCGCGTATAGCTCGCGCACGCTCCCACGCATTCGAACACCCTCCCCTGGAGGGGGAGGGTCGTGAGCGAAGCGAGCGGGGTGGGGTGAACCTTCTTCGCAGCAAAGCTCACCCCACCCCGACGCTCACTGCGTTCGCGTCGACCCTCCCCCTCCAGGGGAGGGTGTTCGAGCAAGTGGCAAAAGCTACACCGGCACTCGGACGGTCGCGCGCAAGCCGCCCATCGGGCTGTCGCCCAGCATGATGTCGCCGCCATGCGAGCGCGCGATGTCGCGGGCGATGGCGAGGCCGAGGCCGGTGCCGCCCTCGTCCTGATTGCGGGCGTCGTCGAGGCGCAGGAACGGCTTGAACACCTCCTCGCGCATCGACTGCGGAATGCCCGGACCGTCGTCGTCGACCGTGACGGTGAGCCAGCGATGGTCGCGATGGCCGGTGATGTTGATCGAGTCGGCGAACCGCGCCGCGTTCGACACCAGATTGCCGAGGCAACGCTTGAACGCCGCCGACCTCACGGTGACGATCGGATAGCCGTGGAACGTGACGCTGGCGTTGTGGCCGTGGCGCTCGGCGTCGGTCTTCAACTCGTCGAGGAACACCGCCATGTCGGTCGGCGCCGACTGCTCGCCGGAGTCGCCGCGCGCGAAGGCGAGATAGGCCTCGAGCATGGCATTCATCTCGTCGGTGTCTTTCTTGAGCGCCTCGACCTCGGGACCGTCGCCGAGCAAGGCCAGCTCCAGCTTGAAGCGCGTCAGCATGGTGCGCAGATCGTGCGACACGCCGGCGAGCATCGCGGTGCGCTGCTCCAGCGCGCGCTCGATGCGGATCTTCATCTCCAGGAACGCCTGCGCGGCGCGGCGGACCTCGCGGGCGCCGCGCGGCCGGAAGTTCGGCGCTTCACGGCCCTTGCCGAAGCTCTCGGCGGCGTCGGCGAGCGAGAGGATCGGCCGGATCTGGTTGCGCAGGAACAGGATCGCGACGGTGAGCAGCACCAGCGAGGTGCCGACCATCCAGAGCAGGAAGATTTCCGAGTTCGACGCATAGGCGGCGCTGCGCTTGGCGAACACGCGCAGCACCGAGTTGTCGAGCTGGATGCGGATCTCGACGAGGTTGGAGCGGCCGACCGTGTCGATCCAGAACGGCCGGCCGATCTGCTTGCGCACCTCGACCGACAGCGCCTGATCGAGCAGCGAGAAGAACGGCTTCGGCCCCGGCGGCGGCATGTCCGAGATCGGCAGGAAGTCGATCACCAGGCCGAGGCGGTCCTGGGCGATGCGCTTGACGTCCTTGTGGTCGGCGTCCTGCGGAAACGTCTTCACCATGTCGGCGAGCGCGGCGATGTCCTGCACCACCGCGGCCGACAGGTTCTGCGTCACCAGGTTCCAGTGCCGCTCCATGAACACGAAGGCGACCACCGACTGCAGGATCACCATCGGCGCGATGATGATGAGCAGCGAGCGGGCGTAGAGTCCCTTCGGCATGAAGCTCTTGAAGGTCCGGTTGAAGCGCGTCCAGCCGTCGGACACATGGACGGCGGCGGAACGCAGGCGCGCGATGCCGACGTCGAGCGTCGTCATGACACCACCAGCCGGTAGCCGATGCCGCGCACGGTCTGCACGATCAGCGGGTTCGCGGGATCGCGCTCGATCTTGCGGCGCAGCCGGTTCACCTGCACGTCGACGGCCCGCTCGTTGACGGCGCCGCCGGTGCCAGCGAGCGCGGCGCGCTCCACCACCTCGCCGGGGCGCGCCGCCAGCACAGAAAGCATCTCGCGCTCGCGATCGGTGCTTTCCAGCACAGTGGGATCCGAAGCTTGGAATTCACGTGACTTGAAGTCGCGG
>JADMIO012757466.1_pt1 | contig 28134 bp, 11 predicted proteins | sample 8958161 | NCBI WGS metagenome assembly JADMIO01 (sample SAMN16585339, study PRJNA669376) | soil metagenome | isolation source: Crop rotation soil | place: USA: Cullars Rotation, Alabama | collected 2011 | reverse complement strand
ACTAAAAATGCAGAAGCTTTTACTTTACTATATTACAAACATAAGGCCTACATTAATTTCTAAAATAAATAATGAAACGTCCTCAAAAGAATGCTTAACCTCAACCTTAACCTCAACCTTATCCTACATTGTTATAATATACACCGCGGTATCACCTCTATTCACATAAATAGAATCAAGATGCGGATATAAATAACTTGAATCGAATTCAAAATAATTCCATGTTACTTTTATAAAATTATCACCTGTACAAGGTCTTGTTATGTCAAAAGTTTTTCCTTTATCACAATATATGTAAGTAGTATTAGGAGATATTCTTTGCCTTTTCAATGTATTGCTCCAATAAACTCCAAAAAAGCTATCATCATAATTTAGTTTATTAACTAAATGGAACCTTATATATGAATCTAATGGAGAGAGAGAAATATTTTTATAATTACTTTGATCGATAGGCACTTTATTAAAAGTATAAGATGCAAATCCTTTTTTATTTGCATACAATGTCACTTCTTCAACATCTTTGCCGGTTACACTTAATGAATATTCTCCATTACTATTTGTAGAAATTGTATCGAATACATAATGATCTAAATAATCATCTGCGACTAACTCCATAAATACCTTAGCTTCAGGTAACCCCGTAGCTAAATTTGTAACTATACCATTTATTTTAGAAGTTGTTTCTTTTTTTGAACAACTAATGGAAAGTAAAAGAATCAGAACAAAAATAAGATATTTATACACCATCTGACTTAAACTCTACTTCACAACGGTAATAATATATGGGGGTAATAACAAAACATCCTTCCCATCGGGTGTTTTTACTTTTGCATCTTCGATAAAAATAAGTGTATCTGCCGTGGCTTTAGAAAGAGAATCTAATTGTAGATCATTAAATATAGATTGATGAAGCTCATATCTAATAGCAACCATAGAGGGTGGTAAAATCACTAGCTTTAAAGAAACTACCTCATAATTTAATTTAGGATCTGAAAAGCATCCAAATTTAACCTCTTTTATAGTCTGTATTTTATCAACTGTGATGACTCCTGCATTATATATACTTGCCAGGCTTATCATTGGTACACAAATTGTCTTAGATTGTGCATTCACATTTAATGAAAATATAAAAACAAAAAGGAATAGAGTTATAATTTTTTTCATTGTTTTATACTTTTTATGCTTATAATTTAATTCCTAAATTTAACCACTATCAGAAGCTTATCCTAATTTGGTTCTATTATTTGTAAAGGATTGAGAAGAAATTTAAAATGTAAAGGACTGCTGAAATGCAAAATTGCTGAAGATCCCTTTTATCCATAAATCCAGGGAATCCTGATTCAACAATGATGCTGAAGTATTTTGCAACTCTGCATATCCACAACTCCGCAACTCCGCATTTTTTGCACAACCTTTTCCTTTACCCCTTTAAATCAAAGCTTAATCACTTTCCCCTTTTTAATTACACTACCATTCTTCAAAATATTATACAAATACCAAGATGTAGGGAAGTGAGAAAGATCAATCTCCTCACTTCCCACAATTTTATGCGTCAAGATCTTTTGTCCCAAAGGGTTAAATATGACTATTTCAAGATCCAGTAAATCATTTGATTTAATATTAACAGAAAATTTATCAATTACTGGATTTGGATATAATTCAACTGAATTATTAATATTTGATAATGTATCATTAACATTTACCATACTTTTTCCAAGACGGTAATTGGGAAAATATGGCATTGCTGCAATTAAGTTGTGAGGTAATTGAAGAGAATGCTGTTTTACGTTACATGCCAATCCACCTAAATCAGGATTTTCAATAGAATGTAAATAATGATTATTATATGCACTACAAATATAAATCTTATTATTTGGGGCAAGCTGCATTAAATAAAAACACGAAGCAAATGGATCCTGAAATCCATCATATTCTGCAACTGTTAGTTTACTATCTAATATTGAACTAGCCTGCATATCAAATTGATATATTGATAAAGTAGATGCAGCATATAAATATCTACTGTTAGGCGAAAACGATAAACCACATGCAATGTATAATGAATCAGCAGAATCAATGATATTCATATGAACAGGATTGGATAAAAGACCAGAGTTTCGGTCAAAATCAAAGATCGCCAATTCATTGCCCCGATCATACCTGGCATATTTTGTTCCATCAGGTGAAAATACAGATTGACCGCTCCAATCAGTACTATAGTCATATAAAGGACCAATATGCTGAATACCTTTATTATGAAATCCATTTTTATCTAATAATAAACTATAGTAACCATTACTTTGTATTTTTGGTAGAAATATCCACCAATCTTCACCATTCCCGTGTTTGCAGGCTACCAAATCACTATTTGAAAAAGTATCCTGCAGTATAGTTACATTCTTTGAAGTTACTAACAACTTATTGTTTTGATCTAATTTAATATGATGATTCAAAAGCTTCACGGGATGACCACCATACATTGGCACTGATTCAATTAACAAAGTAAGGTATTCAAATTCATTTTTTACACCAGGAGTCGGAATTACAATTGCACCTTGATTTATAGGGTAACCTTCATTATAAAATGCGTCTGCAACCGGACCGGCATTTATATTATCCCCATTTATGACTAAGTTATTTTCCGAATCAAATATTCTACAACCATCAGAATAAAATAGAAAGTTACCATCAAAGTCTGAAAATGTAACATTTAGCGATAATGCAAACTTCAACTTTGATTCTCTTGAGATTGCTTCAACCGGAGATTTAGAAAAATCTAAATAATTGTTAAAAATAACATTAGGTTCATCATATCCTATTAGCCAATTTTGATCATATTTTTGACCAAATAATGAAGTAGAAAAATAAATGAAAATACTAAATATTATTCCATAATGCATAATAGATAATGTGGTTAACTATTGCTCAATGTTTGGTTATTTAAGGCTCCAAAAGTGGTTGTATTAAATAAATAACAATTTATACTTATTTTGAATATAATACAAGGCTATTGGCTTTTGGCAGTTAGCTGTTGGCCTTTTAATGAAAAGTATTTCAGACAGATATTCTCCATTAACCTCCTGGCTTTAGCCGGAGGGTTAGTATAATATAAGGAAGGATTTTAGTCCCAGATTTAAACTAAAATACCCTGGCAATGGGGAGATTCATGAATCGCCCCTTCTATGTTGTAATGCAAATCATCTGCACAAAAAGTTCAGTTTACTTTCAAATAAAGACATTAAAAGCCATTATTATTTGAAGTTTATTATTTAGCTAACTCATTATACAATAAAAACATCCTTCTATCAACGAACAAGTGGAACTTGTCGCATATCCTTGTTTAATTTATTATTTATGAATGCAGTAGCCTACAAAAGAACGACTTTCTAAATAGAAATCGCAAGGGGCGGATAACTGTCATTCATTAGAAGTAAGTTTATATTGTATATATTATTAAGCTTTATTAATTTCATACGTGGTGTTGGTTTTTAGTACATGTCTTATTCTACCTAACAGCTTTTTAGCTATTCTAATAATTGCTTCGTTAGGTTTCATTCTTTTACGTAAATCATTGTAAGCAATAGCCATCGAAGGGTCATTTTTAATTATAATCCACGAACTTTCAATAAGCATTTCTTTTATTGGTTGGTTCCCTCTATGTGTCATCCCACCCACTTTTTCTTTTTCACCGGATGAATTAGTTGAAGGGACCAATCCTACAAATGAACATAAATGATCTACATTCTTAAATCTATTTATATCAAATAGCTCTGTTAATAAAGTAGCTGCTGTAATAAAACCAATGCCAGGGATACTCATCAGGTTTTTAATTGTACGATTGTAATAATCGTCCTTGGATATTATTTGCCTAATGCTTTTAGTTATAGCTAGTAGCTTTACTCGAAGATCGTTTACAATATCTAATATCCCATTTAGAACTAAGGAACCGCTTTCTGTGTGAAACTTTACTTCTCTTAACCATTTTGTGAAATTAGAGGACCAGTGACTAGAGGCTACTAATAATTCCTCAGGAATCTCAACTCCTTTACTGTGTAAATACTGTTTGATCCTGGCTTTGTTTCTACTAATATCTTTTACTAGCGTTTTTCTAAAACGGACTAAACTTCTAAGTTCTTCTATTTCGATTTTAGGTACATAAATAGCCTGAAGCTGGCCAAGTCTTAATGCATTTGCTATTTTCTTGCTATCACGTTTGTCCTCTTTCTGTTTTCTTTCCTTGTCAGTAGTGGGTATATCTGCAGGGTTTACTACAATATTTTTAATACCCTTTTCTTCAAGTTTACGATGAATACTGAATCCGCAAAATCCAGCTTCATAAGCTGAATAATATTCCATATTGGGAAAGTTCTTCTCCAGGTATTGTTTCAATACTTCAGCACTAGGATCCATTGAAAAGGTCTTGAATGGAGTTTGATCTAACATAATAGTAGCCTTCCAGCTATTTAAATGAACATCAATACCTACAAATAATTTTTGCGTTTCACTGGCTTTAATGCTAACTTTACTTGTCATAGCTTCTGTGTTTTGGTTACTTAATTTTTTTGTCGAAACTAAAATAACTAAAAATGCAGAAGCTTTTACTTTACTATATTACAAACATAAGGCCTACATTATACTTCATTTGGGCAACCGTAAAGGATTGCCCCTACAATTTTCTTAATCTTAATCTCAATCTCAGTCTTTATCTTCTCTTTGTCTGAATCAGAATTTGCTGGATTTAAGAATTTGCATAAGCTTTACTGCAACTCCGCATATCCACAACTCCGCAAATTTCAGAACTAAGATTTTTAGGATGTATGGATTAATGGATTAAAACATATTCGTGGCAAAAGAACTCACCCTCCGGCCCCCTCTCTTGAAAAAGAGGGGGTGGACTAAAGTTTAATTCTATAAACAAAACTTCAAACCCCGGTTTTAACCGGGGGTAAGTGACAAAATCAATTGTAACTGTTTCAACAGTTTACAGAATTTTTCAGCAGCACAGTTGTTGAATCAGGATTCTCAAGATTTTAGGATGGGGAGGATCATATTTCGATGTATTCTATGTTGCTCAGGTTAATTTGCTATGCTGAAGATCCCTTTTATCTATAAATCCTGTGAATCCTGATTCAACAATGATGCTGAAGTATTTTTGGAACTCCGCATATCCACAACTCCGCAACTCCGCAAAATTATCACTCTAATGAGCATATTCTCAAATTCTCAAATTCTCAAATTCTCAAATTAGCTAAACAGCACTATTCATTAACCTTAACTTCACTTCCCTCTACCTACCACCTACCTTGCTTCATATTTGCACCATATTTAAAGGTTTTCCCAACAGTGAACCAAGTGCATTCCAAGTGTTTTCCAGGTACAATACTTGGAATACTCTTGGAATACACTTGGTTAAGACTTGGAATAATGTTGGAATGGTCAGCAACTAAGCTGCTACTTGGCAGCAACTACACTGGGAATAAGGATTAACTTATTAGCTCTCTGTTATTGCTGAGCAAAAATAAAATGTCAGGAAAATATGCATTATAAATGTTTCTATATTCAAATCTGATAAGAATAAATTGCTTAACATTAACCTCCACCTTAACTTTATCTGCCATCTAACTTGCTGGTTAGTGGCCACCCATCCCGTGTCTATCTCGTGCCAGTCTCGTGTCCATCCCGTCCCCTATACACGGGAAACACACGAGATGGTCACGAGAAACACACGGGAAAGACACGAGATCTTCAGCAACTAGATAGCCACTAAGGGTTAACTGCACTGGAAATATCTTGTAACTTCTTTGCTCTTTGTTACTGCCTTAAAAATCATTAAAAGAAACTTAATAGGTGTCTTGTCCTGAAATAGCTATACACAAACAAAGCTTAAAATGGATAAGAAGAATGAATCAATTAGATCAATTGTAAAGAAACCTCACAAATGTTATGACAAGGTTTTAATCAAGAAGGTGGTAAAGCTTGTAGAAAATGGCCATAACCGTCAGCATCTTATTAAACAATATGGAATGGCAGAAAGTACATTAAGTGATTGGATGAGGCATTATGGATCTGTGGAATATCAAAAAAATAAGCCTAGGGTCTATAGCAAGTTACAAAAGCGAACTATATGTAGAGCCATTCTAAACGGTCAAATGACTATTAAAGAAGCATGTAAAAGCAGTAATGTCAAAGATGTTAGATTAATTCGCAAATGGTTAAAAGATTTAAAAGCAGAAAAAATAGATCTTTATAGTGAAAATAAGGATCATCAAATGCAAAAAAGAAAACAACCAAAGCAAACAGAAACAGAAGCTCTTAAAAAGGCTATGGAAGAGGCTGAATTAAAGATTTATGCCTTGAATACAATGATTGATATAGCTGAGGAGGAACTTAAAATTAAAATCAGAAAAAAGTCTGGTGCCAAACAGTTGAAAAAGTAAAAGAGGGTTTTCCAAAGAAAAGTATTGGAAACTTATGTAAACTGTTTGGCAAAACCAGACACGCATACTACGACCATAAATGGCATAGGAATATAGCCACAATGGATCGTGAGATTATACTCCAAAAAGTAAGGGAACTGCGGGAACATGTACCTGGAATGGGTACTCGTAAACTGCTACATATTCTCCAGAAAGACTTAAAAGAACATGGAATTAAAATTGGAAGAGATTCTTTATTTGATATGTTAAGGGATTATAATTTATTAATTAGACAACGCAGACGAAAAGCTATTACAACAAACTCAAAGCATCGATTTTACAAATTCAATAACCTGATAAAAGAGTTAAATATTACAGGACCAGAGCAAGTATGGGTGTGCGATATTACTTACATTAGAATATTAGGACAATGGGGTTATCTAAGTTTAATTACTGATGCTTATTCACGCAAAATAATGGGCTTTTACTTTAGTACTGATCTAACAACAGAGGGTAGTCTTGAAGCTTTAAAAATGGCTCTTTCTAAACGAATTTATACGCACCCATTAATTCATCATTCAGATCGTGGAATACAATATTGTAGTAAAGCTTATGTAAGTTATTTACTAGAAAACAACATATTAATAAGTATGACGGAAAAAGGAGATCCATATGAAAATGCTATAGCAGAAAGACTTAACGGCATTCTCAAAACGGATTTTAACTTCTACGACGGTATCTATAGTTTTGAAATTACAAAGAGTAAAATTGAAAAAAGTATCAAAGCTTATAATGAGATTAGACCTCACTTAAGCTGTGATAATCTTACACCAAACCAGGCACATTATAAAAATGCAGTACTAAGGAAAAGATGGAAAAACTACAATAGAAAACGTTATTATGAAAAAGCCACTGTATAGTATAAAAAGGACTAATAATTACCTTTGTATAGTAACTTTAGTATTTATTACTTAATCTGTATAGTTATTTTAGGACGGGTCAAGGTGCTTTTCAAGGGTTTCACCGTTTGGAAGACGTCTCGAATGCATTTCGAAACCGTTTCGGATTGGGATCAACCAAAGCACAACGCCCTCGGATCGGTTCCGAATTGCTTCCGAGACGCACAACCACCTCACAAGACTCTCTGAAGGCTCTGTAAAGATTGTGTAAATAAGGTGTTATTAGTCTTTCAAACTGGTAATAATTCTTGTTTATTGAAAATTGAAAGTTGAAAATTGAAAATGGGGTTAATGTAGAATTGTAAAATGTTTGATTCTGCGAATCTATTATCCATATTTGCAGGATAATTCTTGCTTTGCTATTTAGGTTATAACTAAATGGAAATAATGAAGTTTTAGGTAATTTCTCAAAGTAAAAAAATACTTTGGTTAGTTTGAAGAGTAACTATTAACTCATAAGTCCCCTACAATTTCTTAATCTTAATCTAAATCTCAATCTTCTCTTTGTCTGAATCAGAATTTACTGAATTTAAGAATTTGCAGAAGCTTTAATGTGAGGCTATTGGCTTTTAGCCCTTAGCTGTTGGCTTTTTAATAAAAAATATTTCAGACAGATATTCTCCATTAACCTCCTGGCTTTAGCCGGAGGGTTAGTATAATATGGACGGACTTTAGTCCCCAGATTAATATAGTAAGTAGTCAATAATCTGCAACTCCGCATATCAACAACTCCGCAACTCCGCAAAATAATTTCAACTTTGTTACCTGGAACTTGTTTAAGTAAAATTAAAAGCAACTTGCTGTATTTTAATTATTCCATAACATATCAAATAGATTCCGGGATGCGAACACCGAAATATGCGAAGGGAGATAATGTGAAGATATTCGATATAGAATATCCTTTATACATTGAAGGTCCGGTTTATGATGAAAATAACACTTTTACCGGTGAGTACGAATGTTCCAGGAAAACAGAAATGGATTTTACTGAAATGCGGATTATCAGTGAGGATTTGCTGACCCTGATTGAAAAACCAATTAATCCGGAATAATTCATTTATCAGATTTGACTTTATTACCAAAGGTACTTCTATTGATTATTATTTAGCGATCATTATAATTAAATACATTGTTAGAGGGCCTTGTAAAATAAAACTTTACAATGAGAACTATTTTTTAGTTTTTAGTGTTACCAATTAACACTGTGAATTGAAGCTATATTTTAGATCCCCAATAAACTCACCCCCTTGATTCAATTTTATTAAAAATATAACCTGTTGCCTCATAGATGATGATATAGAAGATATTGAGTTTTTAAATTCAGCTATATCTAAAGTTAAACAACCTACAAATTGTATTAAGTTTCTAAGTATAATCCATGCATTGGGGATTTTTAAACTTAAAGACGAAATACTGCCTGATTATATTTTTCTTGATCTCAATATGCCCTTAATAGAAGGAAAGGAAGCAATATCAGAAATAAGAAAAATTCCACGACTTTCTTCTGTTCCCTTAGTTATGTATACGTCCTCTGCCAATATTTCTGACATAAGTGAAACGAAAACCCTGGGTGCAGATTTCTATTTTGTCAAACCCCAAAGTTCAGATTTTTTGCAAAACAAGCTGGATCAACTGTTTAACAACGAACTGGAAACTTACCTGATCAAACAGTTCTAATTACGGCACTCACTCTCTTATTTTTTTAACTTACTATATGCGTTTACATGTCAGGTATGAAGCTTTACAGGTGTTTAGGTTAAGGTTGAGGTTGAGCAAAAAGTAGGGGTAGACCTGTGTGTCTACCCTTTGGAGAAATATTTAGATTTAGATTAAGATTAAGATTGAGATTGAGATTGAGATTGAGATTGAATCGGATTTGTGGAAGTGCTTTTTTGCTGAATTGTAGTAATTCCTAAAGTATTTGTTATGCAAATGCTTTTAAAAATAGTGAGGACTAAAGTACTTCTTTTATATATTTTAATCCTCCGGCTAAAGCCAGGAGGTTAATGGAGTGTATACTTACTCATATTCCCTCTTTACCAGCCAATTCTTCCGGCTAAAACCAGGAGGTTAATGGAGTTTATACTTACTCAAATTTCCTCTTTACTAGCCAATTCCTCCGGCTAAAGCCAGGAGGTAAATGTGGTTTTGATTTATAAATAACTAAACAACCTCAACCTCAACCTTAACCTGACCACCGACCACTGACCACCGACCACTGTTTACTGACTACTGACTACTGTTTACTGAATTTAAAAAGCTCTTTGCTTGTACAAAGAGCTCTAGCTGTAATTAAAACTTAAACTTCAAAATTTTGCAGCTTTCACCTGGATGTAAGTTTCTGCAATTTCAGATAATAAAGTGTTTGTGTCTTTTCAGGATAGTGTTTAGTTGAAAAATATAGAGTGTATTTGTTTTGGTTTTTCAATACTATCAATATTGGTTATTTTAGTTAAATTATTTCCCGGGTATTCATTTTAAGCATGTTATGTATTATATTAATTCTGCAAATATCTATAGATTTCCTTGTATAGATTTATATAGTTACGTTAATGTCTTATATGATTACAATGGAGTGAACAGTAATCAGTAAACAGTGGTCAGTGGTCAGTAAGAGGTGACAGGTAAGAAACTTAATCATGTAAATTCTAAAATTCAGTAAATTCTGATTCAGACAAGGTTGCGGAGTTGCCGAGTTTTCGGCTTGCCGAAAACTATAGGCCTCTACAGCCAGGAGAAGTCAATTCGGCAATTCGGCAATTCGGCAACTCGGCAATTCCGCAATTCGGCACTTCCGCACTTCCCCTATTCACCTCCTCAACTACCCAACTCCTCAACTCCTCCTGCCGCCTTAAAATCTTCTAATAACTTTGACAGTCAAGCAATTAAGCTTTATATTTGAGGCAGTTAGCTTCGTAAGCAAAACATGTAAATCCTATGAAATTCAGTAAACAACGATCGATTACATATTTATTTGTATTATCTATTGATAATCAAAGAAACAAGTTTCAATTTATTTCCAAATAAGCTAACAAAATTTACAAAATAAATTAGGAAATGCCAATAAAAAGGCACAACTTATAGCAAATAATTTATATTAAAATAACATCAATATGAAATTGATTTTTTTACCCGGGCTTGATCTTAAAATGGGCTCATCTTATTCAAAAGTACTCCTGTTTTTTATAGTGGCTTTAGTAAGCTTTAAGGGTATTAAAGCTCAAACAATCAATGCAAAGCAAAAGGATGTCATCATAATAGACAACGGTATATCAGGCAAAGCAGATGCTGCTGATCGTATCCGTTATGATGTGACAATAGAGAATACAGGTGGTGCTCCAGGTAATAATACACAGTTAAATATTGTTCCGGATCCACGTACAACATTTGTTCCGGGAACATTCAGATCTTCACCTTTAGCTTTGGATGATGCATATGCCTGTACAGGTAATGTTGGGTTGGATGTACCTGCTGCAAATGGTGTAAAAGCAAATGATTATGATGATAATATTGCCGGAGCAACAGTAACAGCCGGAACATTTGCAACAACAGGTGGAGGTTCTATTACCATTGCAGCAGATGGAAGTTTTATGTATATACCACCTGCAGGACAATCAAGTGGAACAGATACCTATACCTATGCCCTGAATGATGGAAATGGAGTAGGTGGTGGAGTACCCAATACAAATTCGGCCGTAATTACCTTTACAATTAGTAACCTCATCTATTTTATTGATAATAGTTCAGTAGCAGCCACCAGTGATGGTAGGTTGACTTCCCCATTTAAGAACCTTGTTGATTTTCAGGCAGGAAGCGGTGCACCGGCAAATGTTGTTTATCTGGAGGAAACAGGGACTAATTATTCAGGTACATTAGCGCTCGCAGCAAATGAAAAACTATTTGGTACCGGTCATAACGGTGGAGCTAACCTTGCTGATGTATTAGGATTTAGTGTGGCGACATTTAGTAAAACCTTACCGGCAATTAATGGTACCCGCCCTGTAATTGTAAATCCTTCAGGAGGTGGACTAGTTTTAAATTCTGGAAATACTGTCAGAGGGCTCAATGTAGGTAATTGTAATGGTTTTGCAATTGATGATAATGGATCTAGTGTAGGCTCTCTAACAATAAGCCAGGTAGCGATCAATAATGGTACTGCCGGGGGATACAGAAATGCAAATGGTGGAACATTGGCAGTTACCCTGGATAATGTAACCGCCTCATCCAGCATTAGTGGTATTATGATAAACAATACTTCTGGGTCATTTGCTGTAACAGGAGCTACAAATATAACCAACTCAACCGGCACAGGTCTGTCACTTAATAATAACTCTACCAATTTCAGTTTTAATACCATAACGGTAGGAGGTACATTATCTGACGGGATCTACATAAATGCTCAAACAGGCACTTTTACAGCATCAGGCCTTACAACTGTTAATGCACTGGCAGTAGGGACAGGATTTAGTATAAATATTGGAACAGGAACAGGAACAATAACATTTGCAAATATCGATATTAATGGAAGAAGAAGTTCCGGAATTAATATCAATGGAGGAAGCAGGGCTATAACAACTGGTACAGTTGATATAGATAATTCAAACAATTCAGTAGATGCAGCATTATCTATTTCCGGAACAACCGGAGGAAATAATATAAGTTTTGGAACAACAACTATAAATAATAATGGAGCTTCAGGAAATTGCATATTTATTAATGGAGCAGCACAACCAGTTACATTTGGAGCAGGCAGTGCAATTAGCAATAGTTCAGGTGTAGAATTTAATGTAAATGCAGGATCCGGGAACATTACCTATAATGGATCGGTGACAAATACTTCAGGTGGAGCAGTTGCTATAACCGGCCGAACAGGAGGAACTATTGATCTTCAGGGGACAATAACTCATAATGCTGCAGCAGTGGGCATTTCTGTAGCAAATAATACAAGTGGAACAGAATTGTTTAGCGGTGCTACAAAAACCCTGAACTCAAGTACAGCAAATGCGGTGAATTTGACAACAAATGGAACATCAACTATTAATTTTACAAATGGAGGATTGGCCATTACAACAACGAGTGGGGTTGGGTTTAATGCAACTGGGGGTGCTACTGCTATAAATGTAAGTGGGAGTAATAATACCATTTCTTCTGGAACAGGTGTTGCATTGAATGTTGTCAGTACAACTATTGGCGCAAGCAATCTTAATTTTAAAAGTATTTCTTCAAATGGATCCGCCAATGGTATTAATTTAAATGCTACTGGACCAACAGGAGGGTTAACAGTAACAGGTGATTCTGGAGGATCAAATAACGGTTCAGGTGGAACAATTCAAAATACCACAGGAGTTGGAATTTTAATTGACAACTCAACAAATGCAAGTTTTGGTTATATGAATATAACCAATTGTGGTACAGATTGTGCGAGAATAAATAATATTAATGGATTAACCTTTAACCGGTGTAACATTAGTGATAATAGTGGAGTTGCCCAAGATAGGGGAATTGAAATAGGAGATTTCTCAACAGGAACTGCAGTTAATGGAACCATAAATATTACAAATACTGTAATTTCTCAATCTCCACATGATAATTTAAGTGTTGGTATAGCAAGTGGTACATCCACATGGAATATTACAAACAGTACTTTTAACAATTCAGGTAATACAGGATTCAATTTAGAATATCGTAATGCATCAAATCCTACTTTGACATTTACAGGGTGTACTTTTAATGGTGTGAATGGCAATACTGCGGAAGGTATCCATATGCAACCTGCAGGTGCTGGTACAAATGGTACTTTAATTGCAAACATTCTAAACAACTCTTTTGCAGATAATAACATAGCAATAGATTTAAATTGTGATATTTCTGCAACTACAACTTATAAAGTTACAGGGAATACAATTATAAATACCAATCGCAGAGGTGTAGCTGGTTCAGGAAATACTTCAAGTCATGCTATTAATATTTTTCAAGCAACTACGAGTTTAAGTGGTGCCTTACTTAATTTGAGATGCGAAAATAATATTATTGGAAGTACGAGTTTTCCAGGCTCCGGATCCTCGATTGGTAATGGAATGAGAATAAACTTTAATGGGAATGGTCAGGGAAGAATTTTATTGAATAATAATACTATTCGTGAATGCCCGATAGGTCGAGGAATAGAAATAACGGGAAGAAATGGAACAGGTCAATTGGATGCAACCCTTACCAATAATAATGTTATACACTACAACTTGAATTTTGATATAACTAACGGTTCAAACTTTCCTTTAGGTGCAATAGTTATGTTATCGAATACAGTTTCAACTCCAGGTTATACTGTGCGTTCTGATGTTAGAACAAATACAGTTCCCTCAGCTGGAGGAGCACTACCAGCATCATCTGAAATTACAGGAACTTATCTGAGTGTTCAGGAGCTTCCACCCGCAGGTGGCTCCATTCATCAACTTGTTGATAATGCTCCTGCCAGTGCAACACCTACTGCAGAATTGCAAAGTCAAAATACTGGAGATTCTGGAGCAAATGCAGGAGTTAGTTTAATTGCAGGTCCAATTAATTTGCCTCCACCTTAGTAAATTAATTGAGGGTTTTATTACTTAAATAACTGAATAATAATTGATTAAATATTAGGAATATCCAATAAAAAGACATAAATTAAGAAAGAAAAAAGTGGTCAGTAGACAGTAGACAGTGGTCAGTGGTCAGGAAAAGAGTGAGATGTGAGATGTAAGATGTAAGATGTAAGATGTGAGATGTGAGATGTAAGATGTGAGATGTGAGATGTAAGATGTAAGATGTGAGATGTAAGATGTGAAAATATTTAGAGCATTAAAAGTAATGCTTAAAGAGTGAAGAGTGAAAAGTGATGAGTGAACAGTTTATTGTCGCTAACAAAAGCAAGTGGCAAAATACAGTTCAAACCTCTTACATAATTTAGATGCGGCTTAAGCCGAAATCTTAGTAAGATATTGAACACTAAAAGCCAAACATAGCACCCAAATTTATTTGGGTGACGAAGGAAGTTGAATTGACAATTGACAATGGAAAATTAAATAGGTTGAGGTTAAGGTTGAGCAGAAGGGAAGATTGAGACTGAGATTGAGAATGAGATTGAGATTGAGATTGAGTAAAGATGTAGGGGTGATTCAAGAATTGCCCGATAGGATGTTACCGAAAAACGCATCTAACATCTTACTTCTCACTTCTCACATCTCACAAAAAAAGCTAATAGCTAACGGCCAAAAGCCAATAGCCGCAAACACATCTCACATCTTACAAAAAAAGAATGAGCAAAATGAAATAATGTAATAGTAAATTTAAAGAACAGCTATAATGAAACTTCAAATGAAAAATCAAAGAACAATTGCATCGGGAGCTATGCTTCTGATGTTTTGCTTTGTATTCATACAAAGGAGTACAGCAAATACTTATACACCAAATACTTTTGCGGATCCTGTTATTTCTTCGCTGGATAATACTACTGGTGCAATTAACGGAGGATCAACTGTTTCTTTACGATCTGCACTCATGGCTGCCGATAACCTAGGAGGAACCCATATAGTAAATTTGTCAACAGGAACATATAATCTTTCATATGCTCCTTTCAGTGAAATAACAATAGGAAACACATCTCAAAATATTACCATTAATGGAAATGGGCCCTCAAATACCATAATTAATATGGTTAATGATTCGCATAAGGATCGTATATTATTTATAAATCCTTCAGGAGAAACAAACAGCCCTGTAATTACAGTAAATGGAATCAAGTTTCAAAATGCATATCTAAGTTCGGACCCATTTGGAGGAGCAGCAATTTGTGCAGGAGGTGGGTCGGCTGAATCCCTTACAGTAAACAATTGTATATTCGAGAATAATACTATCCCTGCAAATGGTTATGGCGGTGCAGCAATATGTTTGCAAGTAAGAGGGAATCTATCTATTGACAATTGTACATTTACGAATAACGTCAGTAATGATGCAGATGGAGGAGCTGTCTTATTTATTGTTTTTGGAACTGCATTAGGTACTCCATATGGTACACTTAGTGTTACTAATTCTACATTTACTGGAAATAGTGTTGTTTTTCCCGGTGCAGGTGCTTCTAATGGAGGAGCACTAGCTTTTTCAGGTCAGGGAGGTACCACACCTTTTAATGTTACAGTTACAAATAATACATTTGTCAATAATTCAGCAGATGGTTATGGAGGTGCAATTTTAGCTAATAATTCAGCAAACGTCTCCATTCTTCAGGTTCACTATAATCGTTTTTTCAATAATGTAAGTTCAGTATCAGCTTTATCAAGTGGTCTTCATTTTGCTGAATCTTCAGGAAGTGTTAATGCAGAAAATAACTGGTGGGGTTGTAATTCCAACCCGGTTAGTGGAGCATCTACATCTCCTTGTAATCAAGCGGGAGGAGATGTGCCTGGAGGAGGGTCTTTAGATGCAGATCCATGGTTACAATTAAAAGTTACAGCTTCTCCTAATTCAATTTGTAATGGTACACCCACTAACCTTGGTAATACTTCCAATATTACAGCAAGTTTCCTGAATAATTCAGACGGAACTCTGATACCTGTAGCTAATCTTTCTCAATTAATTGGTTTGCCTATTACATGGCCATCTCCAACTTTGGGAAGTCTTTCATCTCAACAAACTACTATCCAGGCAAATGGTAAAGCTACTTCTCTTTTTACTTCAAATGGAACCGGTGGTACTGCTTTGGTAAATGCCCAGGTTGATAATATTCCTGCAAATGAAGCTTCACCAGCCAGAGCAAGTATAACTGTAAATACATCACCTATTGTGACTGTTCAACCCATCAGTCAAACCAAATGTGACCCCAGTTCTGTAACTTTTACAGCAGCAGCTTCGGGAAGCCCGGCACCAACTGTTCAGTGGCAGGTAAGTACTAATGGAGGTATGAGTTTCAACAATATTTCAGGCGCTACAAATACTTCTTTGACTTTTACCGCTGTATATGCAGATAATGGTAAGTTATATCGCGCATTATTTACTAATATTTGTAATACTGTACCTTCTTCTGCAGCTACATTGACCGTGCACCCAATAGAGAATCCTGCATTTATTTATACAAGTTCAGGTTTTTGTCAGGCCGGTGCAGATCCATTGCCTACGATTTATGGAAATACAGGTGGAATATTTACTGCACCAGCACAATTGGCTATAAATGCATCTTCAGGTCAGATCGATGTTTCTGCAAGCACCCTGGGTGGTCCTTATACTGTGACTTACAATACAAACGGACCTTGTCCAAAATTAGCCACATTTAATGTTTCGATCGCCAATTGTGTTCCAACAGCAACTTTAACAGATGCCTTAATAATTGATAATGGGTATATTGGTGTTGCTGAAGCCGGCGATCGTATAAAATTAACAGCAACCATATATAATTCACAAGGTGCAAATTATGAAACTTTACAACTTGGATTAATAAATGATTCCCGTGTCAGCTTTATTCCGGGCAGCTTCAAATCAACACCTGTAGCCTTAGACGACAATTATCTTGCAGCATTAAATACACAACTTGTAGTTCCGGTTGGAACAGGAGTTATTGCAAATGATTTTGATGACAATATTCCCGGACTTATAGTTTCTGCTTTCAGTCCAGTAAGTGGACAGGGCGGAACTGTTGTTGTAAATCCAAATGGATCATTTAACTATACTCCTCCAAATGGTTTTACAGGGTATGATACTTTTACTTATACATTGAAAGATTCGGATAATCAAACAAATGTTTCAACGGTAAAAATAAGGGTACAGTAGGGAATTGACAATTTACAATGGACAATTGACAATTGAAAGAGGTTGAGGTTAAGGTTGAGGTTAAGCAAAAGTGCAAGATTGAGACTGAGATTGAGATTGAGATAGAGAAATGCTGAGGGATGTTGCCGAAAACACATCTCACTTTTTACTTCTCACATCTTACAAAAAAGGTTAAGGTTGAGCAAAAGTGCAAGATTGAGACTGAGATTGAGATTGAGTAATGTAGGGGCGATTCATGAATCTCCCAATTATACAAGTGATTGAGAAATAATGTAGTGGCAACCTTTACGGTTGCCCGGATAGGTAATATGTGAAGCAAATTGACAATTGACAATGGACAATTGACAATTGAAAGAGGTTGAGGTTGAGCAAAAGTGCTGGATTGAGACTGAGGTTGAGATTGAGTAAGGATGTAGGGTTGATTAATTAATGACAAAAGAGATGGTGCCGAAAACACATCTTACTTCTTACATCTCACATCTTACAATAAAAAGCTAAAAGCTAATGGCCAATAGCCAAAAGTGAATTGATAATGGATAATTAAAAAATAGTAATAGGTGAAAAGTGAAAGGTAAAAAAGGACCTGACCACTGACCACTGACTACTGACCACTAAATATATTACAAGATGAAATTAGTATTTACAAACCCGAACAGTAAAAAAGGAAGCTTAGTATTAAAGGGAATACTTTCCTTATTGATATTTGGTATCGCATTTGGCCTAAATGCACAAACATTTCCGACACCGGGATTGACTTTGCCTGCGGGTAAATCTATAGTGATCAGTTATGATGTAACTGTTAATTCCAATGTATGTCCGACAGGAACATTGCCTACTGATATTTCTAATCAGAGTAATGTCTCAGGTTCGAACTTTGCTTCTATACAGACTGATGATCCTGATATAGCAGGAAGTTCAAATCCTACTTTGACTCCTGTTGCAGGTTTGACTTTAGGTAATCTTGTATATAAAGATGTAAACAAGAACGGCATCTTTGATGGTGCCGATGTTGGAATCAATGGAGTTCTGGTAAGACTTTACAAAGATGATGGTGACGGTATATTAGATGCAGGAGACGGTGCAGCACTCGCATCAGCAACCACAGCAGGCGGAGGTTTATATAGTTTCAGTCCTGTTTGTCCGGGTGATTATATTGTTGAAGTTGCAGCATCTAACTTTAATATGGGTGGTCCCCTTTATGATAATACGCTTTCAGCAGCTTATGTAAGCAGCCCGATTGGAGCAGCTCCTGATCCTGACAATGATGTAAATAATGATGATAACGGGGATCCTGTTGCTGGTTTTGGTGTAGCTTCAGCTGCCATTACTTTAAGTTTTGGAGGTGAGCCTATCAATGATGGAGATGCTGATGCTAATACAAACCTGAGTTTGGATTTTGGATTTAAAGTTCCGGTTCAGATCTCAATAAATGATGTTACACAGGCAGAAGGAACTGGTGGAAGTACAACAGCATTTAATTTTACCATTACAAGATCTGATAATTTAGATATTTTCTCAGTATTTATAAATACTGCAGACGGAACAGCAGTTGCACCCGGGGATTATACTGCTTTGGTTAATAATACAGTATCATTTTCTGCCGGTGGATCTACAACAGCTAATGTGACAGTATTGGTAAATCATGATAATATTGTAGAGGGTAATGAGACCTTTACAGTGGTTTTATCGGGTACCCCACCTGAAGTTGTAATAACAGATGGTACAGGATTGGGAACAATTACCAATGATGATAATGCAACTTTGACCCTAAGTGGAGGAACAGCAAAAGCTGAGGCAAATGCAGGAACAACTACTTATACTATAACTGCTACCCTTAACAATCCAGTACAAGGTGGTTTTACAGCCAACTATCAAACTGCCAATGGTACTGCTACTTTAGCAGATAATGACTATAACAATTTTACTGGTAACCAGGTATTTGCTGGAACTGCCGGAGAAAGCCATACTTTTGATATTAGCTCAAATGGTGACACTAAGGTTGAACTTGATGAGACATTCACAGTTGGTGCAACTTTAAGCGGAGCTCCTTCAGGTGTTACAGTTGCTGGTTCTCCACAAACTGCAACCATTACGAATGATGATGCAGCAACTGTATCAATAGCAGCAAATGTAAGTGGTTCTGAAGCTGTTACTCCTATGACATTTTCCATAACACTTTCAAATCCGGTTGATGTAGATGTAACAGTTTTGTTCAATACCTCAAACGGAACTGCGACCACTACAGATAATGATTACACTGGAATTTCAAATCAGATGGTGACCTTTCCCGGTGGTTTAACTACAGCACAATCAGTACCTGTAACCATAATTAATGATACCAAAGTTGAGGCAAATGAAGTGTATAACGTTGCAATCGAAGTATTACCAGCGGGCGGTAGGAATGTTTCAGCCGGAACAGCAACAGGCAATGGTACTATAACAAACGATGATGCAGCTACTGTAACATTAACCGGAGGAGGAGCACCAGGAACAAATGAAGGTAATACAGGAACTACACCTCGCGTATTTACAGCCACATTAAATGCAGCTGTTCAGGGTGGGTTTACTGTACCATATTCTACTAATGATGGAACAGCAACTATTGCAGATAATGATTATGTTGATAATGATAATACTTTAACTTTTGCCGGTACTCCCGGGGAAGCTAAAACTATTACAGTTTTAGTAAATGGAGATTTTAAAGTAGAATTGAATGAAAATTATTCTGTTACTTTAAATTCTATTAATGGGGCACCATCCGGAGTAACAATAGCAGGTTCACCACAAACTGCCACTATGTTTAATGATGAACAGGATTTTGGAGATGCTCCTAATTCTTATGGAACTTTAATTGCAAATGGAGGACCTTCTCAGGCAGCATTATTTGGATTCTATTTAGGATCCTCAATAGATGGAGATCCTGACGGACAGCCTAATGGAACAGCTTCAGGCGACGATACAGATGCTGAAGGTGATGATGACGATGGTGTAATACTTCCAAGCTTACTAATTGCTGGTCAGACCGCGAATGTTACAGTAATTGCATCATCAACAGGTTTTATTGATGGATGGGTTGACTTTAATAATAGTGGTTTTTTTGATGCAAGTGAAAGGGTATTCCTCAATACAGCAGTTGTAGCGGGCAATAATGCATTAAGCTTTGCTGTTCCGGCAGGAGCAACTGCTTCTACAACCTTTGCAAGATTCAGATATACACAAGTTGGCACTAACTCACCTATAGGTGCAGGTGGTACAGGAGAAGTTGAAGATTATCAAGTGCAGATCATCAGTAACCAGTTCTCAATTACCAGTCCTACAGTCACTGAAGGAAATGCAGGAACTATTCCAATGGTATATACTATAAGCCGGACAACAAATGCTACTGCTGATGCTGTTGATTATGCGGTGACAGGTGGATCTGCTACATCTGGTTCAGATTATGTGCCTTTAATGGCTGGAACAATTAACTTCCCAATGGGTGGAGCATTATCTGCAGATATTACGGTCACTGTTAATGGAGATGTTGTAATAGAAAACAATGAAACAGTTATTATAACATTATCAAATCCGGTAAATGGAGGAATAGGAACAGGTACTGGTACCGGTACAATAAATAACGATGATACAGGAACATTGATCTTATCCGGTGGTATTGCGCAGAATGAAGGTAATTCCGGAACAGTTTCATATACATTTACAGCAACTTCCAGCGCTGCAGTGCAGGGAGGTTTCCAGGTGCCATATACAACTGATAATAATACAGCAACAACTGCAGACAATGATTATGTAGATAATGACGGAACATTGACTTTTACTGGAACAGCAAATGAAGCAAAGACAATAACAGTTTTAGTTAATGGTGATAATAAGGTCGAATTAAACGAATTGTTTACTGTTGCTCTTTCCGGTATTACAATGACCAGCCCTACGCAGGCAAGTGCAATTACAGTATCCGGAGTGCCTCAGACAGGTACAATTACAAATGATGATGCTTCTGTTATATCAATATTCTCAAGTATCATGTCTGCAGAAAGTGTGCCTACTCAGACATTCCAGATGACACAATCTAATCCTGTTGATGTTCCGGTAACGGTTTTATTTAATACAAGTAATTTTACTGCAACTACTGCAGATAATGATTATACGGGTATTGTAAACCAGACAGTTACTTTCCCTGCCGGTATGACAAGTATTCAGTCAGTAGCAGTAAGTATTATTAATGATAACAAAGTAGAAGCCAATGAAGTATATAATGTTACAATAGGCAGCTTAAATGCATCTGGAAGAAATGTTTCAATTGGAACATCTGGAGGAATTGGAACTATAAATAATGATGATGCTGCAACTGTTACACTTACAGGTGGAGGCTCATCAAATGAAGGTAATTCAGGTACTACATCTCGTGTATTTACAGCTACCTTAAGTGCACCAGTACAGGGAGGATTTACAGTACCTTATACAACAAATGACGGAACAGCAACAACTGCAGATCTTGATTATGTAGATAATGATAATACATTGACATTTGTGGGTACAATGGGGGAGAATTTCCCAATTACTGTAAATGTAAATGGTGATAATAAAGTAGAAGCAAATGAAACTTATACTGTTACATTAAATGCTATTAATGGAGCTCCGGCTGGAGTAACAATAGCAGGCTCTCCTCAAACAGGAACTATAGTTAATGATGAAATAGATTATGGAGATGCACCGGATACATACAGTACAATACTTGCCAGCAATGGTGCAAGACACAATACAGTTTTTGGGTTCCAGTTAGGAGCAACGATTGACGGTGAGGCAGATGGGCAACCAAATGCTAATGCTACCGGGGATGGTAGTGATGAAGATGGTGTAACATTACCTGGTGTTTTAGTTACGGGGGTTACTTCAAGTGTAACTGTAAATGCTTCATCAGCTGGAAAATTAGATGCCTGGGTAGATTTTAACAACAATGGAAGCTTTGCTGACGCCGGCGAGAAGGTGTTTAATAATGTCTCCTTAATTGCAGGTAATAATAATTTATCTATTGTAGTTCCGGCAGGAGCTACACCTTCCAATTCTTTTGCAAGATTCAGATTTAGTAGTGCGGGTGGACTTTCATTTAATGGATCTGCTGCTGACGGGGAGGTAGAAGACTATGCAATTCAAATAGTGACTAATCAGTTTAGTATTTCATCTCCATCAGTAACTGAAGGAAATGCTGGAACTACTACTTTGACTTATGTAATTAGTAGAACCACAAATGCAAATACATCTTCTGTAGATTATGCTATAACCGGTGGTACTGCAACTGGTGGTATTGATTATGCATCAATACCCGGAGCTACTTTAAATTTCCCAGCCGGTGGTGCTTTATCGCAAAATGTAAACATCACGGTTAATGGCGATTTTGTGATAGAAGATAATGAAACTATAATTATGTCTTTGTCAAATCCTGTGAATGGAGTTATTTCCAGTGGAACAGGAACAGGAACTATAACCAATGATGATTCCGGAACATTAGTTCTATCAGGTGGTATTGCTCAGAATGAAGGTAATTCAGGAACAATTACTTATATTTTTACTGCTACATCCAGTGCAGCAGTTCAGGGAGGTTTCCAGGTGCCATATACTACGAACGATAATACAGCAACAACTGCTGATAATGATTACCTGGATAACGATGGTACCTTAACATTTAACGGACTAGCTGGTGAAAATAAATTTATTACTATTTTAGTTAATAGTGATATTAAGGTAGAGTTAAATGAAATTTTCCAGGTATTATTAACGGGTATTACTGGTACAACTGCTACTCAGGCAAGTGCGATTACCATTTCAGGATCACCACAAACCGGAACAATTACAAATGATGACGCTGCAGTAGTTTCAATTGCAGGTAATGTTAGTCAGGCTGAAAATTTAACTCCTCAGGTGTTTACAGTCACCCTGTCTAATCCGGTAGATGTAACAACAACAGTATTATTTAATACTAGTGATGGAACTGCTGCAACTGCTGATAATGACTATAATGGTATTACAAATCAAACAGTAACTTTTGCCGCGGGTACAACAACATCACAGACAGTTAATGTTACTATAAATAATGATAATAAAGTAGAAAATAATGAGGTCTATAATGTAGCTATTGGAACACTTAATGCTTCAGGCAGAAATGTGTCTTTAGGAACATCAAGTGGAACCGGTACTATTGTTAATGATGATGCTGCGACTGTTACATTGACTCCTGTAGGCGGTATTTCTCAAAATGAAGGAAATACAGGAACTACCTTATATCAATTCTTTGCAACATTAAATAATCCGGTTCAGGGAAGCTTTACTGTAAATTATACGACTAATAACGGAACTGCATTAGCTGTTGAAGATTATATAGATAATGATGGCCTTCTTAGTTTTTCAGGAGCTTCAGGTCAATCTTTGCCAATATCAGTATTGGTTAATGGTGACTTTAAAGTAGAAGTCAATGAAACTTTCACTGTTAATTTAAATTCAATTAGTGGTGCTCCGGCTGGAGTAACAATAGCAGGCTCGCCACAAACAGGAACAATAGTAAATGATGAAGTAGATTATGGAGATGCACCTGATACATATTCGACCTTATTAGCTAGTAATGGACCTCGACATAATGCAGTATTAGGGTTTTCATTAGGGGCAAATATAGATGGTGATCCGGATGGTGTACCGGGTGTTAATGCAAATGGTGATGATACAGATGCAGAAGGAGACGATGAAGATGGGGTTACATTGCCAAACCCGCTGGTGACAAATACAACGGCAACGGTTACAGTTAATGCTTCAGCTAGTGGTAAGCTTGACGGCTGGATAGACTTTAACAACAATGGAACTTTTGCTGATGCCGGTGAAAAAGTGTTTAATAATGTGGCTCTGGTAGCAGGTAATAATAGTCTGAGTTTTTCAGTTCCAAATGGTGCCACTCCAAGTCTTACCATTGCCAGGTTCAGATTGAGTTCTGTTGGTGGTTTATCATTTAATGGTGCTGCTGCAGATGGAGAAGTAGAAGATTACCAGGTACAGATCGTAAATACACAATTCACAATTGACGACCCTGTTGTTGCAGAAGGTAACGCAGGTACTTCAAATCTTGTATTTACTGTAACAAGATCTACCAATGCTTCAAATTGCTCAGTTAATTATGCAATAACAGGTGGAACTGCCACTACTGCAGACAATGATTATCAGCCTTTAGCATCTGGTACCCTTAACTTTACTGCAGGTGGAGCTTTAACTGCTCAAGTTACGGTTGTAGTTAATGGTGATTTTAAAGTGGAATTAAATGAAACGGTAGATATGACCTTATCTGCTCCGGTTAATGCAACTATATTAGATGGTAGTGGAACAGGTACAATTACTAATGATGATGCAGCAGTTATAACGATTACAAGTCCTTCATTAAATGAGCCGGATGTATCAAATGTAAATATGACATTCGATGTTACTATGTCCAATCCTTCTGATGCTAATGTTAGCTTCAATTTTAATACATTGGATGGTACAGCAACCACAGCTAATAATGACTATACCTTTACAACTGGCTCTCATACTATGACTCCTGGTCAGGTGACTAAACAAATATTAGTACCTATTATTGCTGATTGTACAATAGAACCAAATGAAGTATTTTTTATGATTCTGAGTAGTTTAGCGGTTAACGGAAGAGCTATAACATTCTCTGGAAGTGGTTCTACATTAACCGGTACAGGAACGATCCTTAATGAAGATGCTCCTCCTGTTATTACTTGTCCGGCTAATGTGACTATTTCTTGTGAAGTAAATCCTATACCTGCGAATACCGGAGGATCAGCAACTGCAACAGATGATTGCCCGGCACTACCAGTAATTACTTTCACAGATGTTACTACCCCTGGAAGTTGCATTAATAATTACATAATAACCCGAACCTGGAAGGCAACAGATGGTACAAATGATATGAGTACTTGTACTCAAACTATAACTGTAAGAGATATTACTTCTCCGACAATTACTTGTCCGGGACCTGTAACAGTTTCATGCGCGGCTTTAGTTCCGGCAGCAAATACTGCTTCTGTTACCACAAGTGATAATTGTACAGGGTCAGTAACTGTAACATTTGTTAGTGATGTGATCAGCAACCAGACATGTACAAATAGATACACTGTTACCAGAACTTATAGAGCTACAGATGTTTGTGGTAATTCATCTACATGCAGTCAGATTATTACAGTGAATGATATTACTGCTCCAACGCTGACTTGTCCACCTCCAATTACTGTGACTTGTGCAGCATTAGTGCCTGCACCTGCACCAGGTAGTATAAGTGCAAGTGATAATTGTGCAGGTGGAGTTACAGTTACATTTGTTAGTGATGTGATCAGTAATCAGACTTGTGCAAACAGATATACCTTAACCAGAACATACAGAGCCACAGATGTATGTGGAAACTCAGCTACCTGTACTCAGGTTATTACTGTAAATGATGTTATACCTCCAAGTATTACATGTCCTGCAGATCAGGCACTTAGTTGTTCTGAAAATGTGCCTGTTGCAAATATAGCAGGTGTAATCTCAAGTGATAATTGTGCCGGAGCAGTAACAGTTACTTTTGTTGGTGATGCCATAAGTAATCAGACATGTGCTAATAAATTTACTGTTACAAGAACTTATCGTTCAACTGATGTCTGTGGAAATAGCTCTACATGTACTCAGGTCTTTACAGTTAATGATAAAACTCCTCCGGCTATAGTAGGTGTACCGGCTAATATAACTATTGAATGTACTACACCAATACCTGCGGTACCTGTTGTTACTACTACTGATAATTGTAATAGTCCTGTAAGTTTGACATTTACCGAAGTTAATGATCAGAGTCCATGGACACAACTTTGTGAGAGTATGACTTATACCGTCACCAGGACGTGGGTTGCAACTGATGTTTGTGGAAATTCAACTTCAAAGGTGATGACGATCAGGGTTCAGGATACAAAACCACCAACGTTCAAGAGCGTACCTCCTCCATTCTTAACAGTAGAATGTGATGATGATAATGCTAACAATGTAGATCCTGTTCCGGTTGATGCCTGTGATGCAACACCCGCAATGTTATTAGATATTAAGTACAAGTTTGATCCTGCAAAGTGTGTAAATAATTATTTAGCCATATATACCTGGACTGCAGGAGATAATTGTGGAAATACAACTCAGTATACTCAGGTAATTACAGTAACTGATACTACAGGACCTGTGATATTATGTCCACCTAATATTCTTTTATTTAGTGATGTTCCAATAAATGTTACCTGGCCATCGCCTAAAGCTGATGATGATTGTGAAGGTACGAAGTCAGTCGTTCAAACTGCAGGCCCTGTAAGTGGTAGTTTGTTTAATCCGAATACACTTACAACAATTGTATACCAGGCTACAGATGAATGCGGCAACTTAAGCACTTGCTCATTTACAGTAGCTATCAAAAAGAAAGGTGGAAGCAAAGGTGTAAATATATCAGGTGAAATAAAGGACCCAACTACCCAATACATTTCAAATGTGGAAGTTAAACTCACAGGAGATCTATCACAGTATATTGTGGGATCCAAATTTAGTTTTGAGGACTTGCCATTAGGTTCTGACCTGGAAGTAACACCTTCGAAAACTACTGACCCATTAAATGGGGTAAGCACTTTGGATATGGTTCAGATAACCAACCATATATTGGGTAAGAAATTACTGGACTCGCCATTTAAATTATTAGCTGCTGATGTAAATCAAAGTAAGACTATTACAGGTGGTGACCTTGTTAAAATAAGGAAACTCATATTACATGTAGTTGATGAATTTGATGATGTCGATTCATGGGAATTCTTACCAGCTTCAACAAACTTTATAGATCCGGCTAATCCTTGGAAGAATACATTATTATCAAGTATTAAATTCAATAACATCCAGGCCAACAAAATAGCTGACTTTACAGCCATTAAAATGGGTGATGTTACCTGGGATGCTGTAGGTAATGTAACAGGAAGTTCTTTAGAGATTAAAGGAAATGAAAGTACATTATTAAAAGCCACAGAGAAGCACTTTAATGCAGGCGAAGATGTTCAGATGATAGTAAGTGCCGCAGATATTAAGAGACTTGAAGCATTCCAGTTTACCCTTGATTTTGATAAATCTGTTTTAGACTTTGAGAACATCGAAGGTTTAAGAAATGATATTGGACAGGATAACTTTGGATATAGATTCCTTGATAATGGAAAGATTACAGCAAGTATTGTTTTTGATGAAGGAATTGAAAACAAACTATTTAATATAAACTTTAAAGCTATTAAGTCTGGAGTATTAAGTCATTCTATAAGACTTACATCGGATCTGACAAAAGCTGAAGCTTATACAAAGGATGAGGAAACTACAAAGCTGGATCTTGTTTTTGAAGCAGATAATAAAGTTGTAGTTGCGAGTCCTGTTCTCTTGCAAAACGAACCAAATCCATTTGAGAGTAATACTATGATTAGCTTTATACTTCCTGAAAATCAGGAAGCAACTATAAGCATATTTGATGTTGATGGAAAGCTTATCAAAGAATATAGAGATTCTTACCAGAAAGGATCAAATAGTATAAGTATTGATAAATCAGATCTTCCTTCTGCTGGAGTATATTATTATCAATTGAAAACTAAAGATTTTGTAGATACGAAGAAGATGATGGTAATTAATTGACAATTGACAATTGACATTTGAAAATGGAATACAAATGAAGAATTAAATAAATGAGAAGGTGGAGATGAATCTCCACCTTTTTTATTTTGGGAAACTGCCGAGTTGCCGAGTTGCCGAGTTGCCGAATTGCCGAACTGCCGAACTGCCGAACTGTTTACTTTATAGCCTTACAAGATATTATAAATAAAAATGCTATAAGCAAAATAATCGATCCTGACGCAGTCAGGATCGATTCCCCGATTCCCCGATTCCCCGATTCC
>JADMIO010826424.1_pt1 | contig 28138 bp, 37 predicted proteins | sample 8958161 | NCBI WGS metagenome assembly JADMIO01 (sample SAMN16585339, study PRJNA669376) | soil metagenome | isolation source: Crop rotation soil | place: USA: Cullars Rotation, Alabama | collected 2011 | reverse complement strand
CGCGACTTCAAGTCACGTGAATTCCAAGCTTCGGATCCCACTGTGCTGGAAAGGCTAGGGCGGCGCTTTGGGCGACCGGCGCCGACGATGCCGCCGTTGCCGCCGTGTGAGGGTGATGATCAGATAGGCGACCCACGGCTGGCGGATATGCATCGCTCGGCTATTCGGATCGGCACCACTCGTCCCACATGGACCGCAGCGCGGCCTCGAATTCGCACGCGAAGCGCCGTCCGTCGAGCAGCGGTGATGCAGCCAGCTTGCCGCGCAGTCCGGCGCGAATTCCTGGCAAGGCGCCGCGATCTTTGGCAAGGCTCGTCGCAATCGAAACGAATTCGCCTGCATCGACCGCCACCCAGGCGGCGCAATCGGCCGCCGTCAGGATGCTTGCCCCCATCCGACTCTGCGAGCGGTCTCCGGCAAGACTGACGACCGGAACTCCCATCCACAACGCCTCGCAGGTGGTCGTCGCGCCGTTGTATGGCGTGGTGTCCAGGGCGACGTCGATCTTCCCGTAAGCAGCCAGGTGCTCGCCGCTCTCGGCTTTCCATGCCTCGAAGTCGACACGATGGCGCTGCACACCGAGCACCTCGAGCTCGGCCGCAAGGCGCTCGCGGACCGAGTCGTAGGCGAGGCCAGCCGCCTTGAGCAGCAAACGTGAATCGGGCAATGCATTCAGCACGCTTGCCCACATGGCAAGTGTCGTTGGCGTCACCTTGGCGATGTTGTTGAACGATCCGAAGGTGACGTGCCCATTCGCCATTAGAGGCGACGAATTTGGCTGAGGAGCGTCCTCGGGCGGCCGATAGCAGAACGATCCGCCCGGGAGCCTTGCCAGCCGCTCCGAATGCAGGGCTTCGCTTCCGGGAGGATCGCACCGCAAGTCCGTGATTCGGTAGTCGATTGTGGAGAGTCCCGTGCTGGCAGGGTAGCCGAGCCAGGTTGCCTGTACGGCCGCGGGCTTGCGTGCCAGACACGGCGCGCGCACCCCGGTGTGGCCGGCAAGATCGATCAGCACGTCGACGTCTTGGGACGCGATCGTTGCTGCGAGTTGCCTGTGACTCATCGCCGAAGTGTCGATCCAGCGGTCCGCAAGCGCCTCGAGGCGCGCGCTGAACTCGTCTGTCAGCGTGCTGTCGTGATAGCAGACCACCTCGAACCCCGCACGGTCGTGATGCTCGAGCAGCGGCTCGAGGAAGTGGGCGACCGAGTGCCGGCGCAGATCTGGAGACAAATAAGCGATGCGCAGCCGCCTCGCCGAATCTCGCAGGTTGCGATGTCTCGGTTCCGCATGACCGCGCATGCGGGCGAGCACTGCGTCGAATCTGCGATGCCAGTCGAACGTCTCCACCGGCGAGATGCTGTCCGAATAGAGCATCGTCAACAGAAGGTTGCTCCAGGCGGGGAGCATCACAGGGGCGAGCGCAATCGCGCGCCGCCACGACGATATCGACTCGGCGATGCGGCCTTGATCCTTGAGCAAGCTCGCGCGATTGAAGTACGCGTGGGGGGACCTCGGCTCGATGGCGAGAGCCCGGTCGAGACTGGCCATCGCCGACGGATCGTGGCGCAGCAACAGCAATGCGCCCAAGTTGCTGTGCGCGCCGGGGATGCTGTTGTTGATCGCCAACGCGTCGCGAATGAACCGCTCCGCCTCGTCGAAGCGACCGAGGTCCTTGAGGGCCGCGCCCAGATTCGCGAGCGCGCTCGCGTAGCGAGGCTGGATGGCGGTCGCGCGCCGCAAGGCCTCTGCCGCTTCCGCGGCACGACCCTGCCCCAGCAACGTTACGCCCAGATTGCAGTGGCCAGGCGCCTGGCGCGGAGCAACGACCGTTTGCGTGCGGAACATTTCCTCGGCTTCACGCAGCCGGCCCTGCTGATAGAGCAACGCGCCGAGGCCGGCCAGCGCCTCCGTGCTGCGATCGTTCCGCGCGAGCGCCTCCCGAAGCAGAGTCTCGGCGCTGCGCAAGTCACCCGATTCCTGGTGCCGCCGCGCGAGGCCAAGCAACTGCCGCTCGGTCTGCTGCGGAGGTGTGTCGGCAGTGTTTCCCGGTGCTAATCCATGGCAACGCTTGTACTTCCTGCCACTGCCGCAGGGGCAGGGATCGTTACGTCCCGGCTTCACTCCCGCCGCCTTTCGTGCGGTCCCACCATGGACAAACGCCGTCCATGAGGACGTGATTTCCCTCGATCACCTGCACCGGGCGGCGCACCCCGTCCTGCGCGATCTTCATGCGCAGCGCGCGCGCGGCCTCCTGCTTCTCCGGCGGCAGCCATGACCGTTCGTGGCCCCACAGGCTCGGGCCTTCGAGCCGCTCGGTTGCCTGCCATGTCGAGGGATCGATCGAGCGCCCGCCCCAGCCGTACTCGATCATGAACTTCGACGGCGTCCACGTGTAGAACGAAGTCATGTAATCGCCGCAGTGACGGCCGAGCGTCACGGCGAGCCGGCCGGGCTCGGCGAGCGCGAGATCGAGCCCCTGGCCGACGTCGTCGAACGAATAGAGCTCGACCATCAAATGATGAATCGCCGTCTTGCCGCTCTGCACGAACGCGAGGCTGTGGTGGCGCGGATTGATGTGATAGAAGCGCGCCGGGAACGGATGCGAGTAATAGTCGCTCACCCGGAACCCGAGCAATTGCTCGTAGAAGGCGGCGACCTGGTCGATGCGCTCGACGCTCATCACGACGTGGCCGAGGCCGAGCGCGCCGGTACGAAATCCCGAGATCGAGCGGCCCGGCTTGAACGGATCGCCGGCGTCCTCGGCGCCATGGAAAACCTCGACGCGCGAGCCGATCGGATCGGAGAAAACGATCAGGTCGCGCACGCGGCGCTCGTCAGCGAGCGCACGCGTTCCGCGCGCGACCGCGACCCCCGCCTGCTCGAGCCGCGCTGCGAGCGCATCGAGCGCTGATGCGTCCGCGGTTTCCCAGCCGAGGAAATGCAGTCCTTCGCCGCCGTCGGCATCGACGATCACGCGCTGGCGCCGATCGTCCATCCGAAACGCCGCGGCCTTCGTGCTGTCATCGACGAGCTCAAAGCCCAGCATCCGGGTGCCGTAGGCCTTCCACTCATCGAGCGCCGTCGCATGGAAGCCGACGTAGCCCAGTGCCTGCAGCGACATTTGCGATTGCCTAGGCGCGCGCAGCTTGCGACGCCGCGAAGAATTCGCGCGTTCGCTGCAACGCGATCGTCGCCCACATGAGCGGCGAGATCTCAGGCGGGCGGTCCATGATGACCTCGACGCTCACCGGCAAGCCGGAAGGAAGCGCCCCGAAGATTTCGCGCAGCGGCAGCGTTCCCTCGCCGGGCATCCGGCGCTCCCCGAGGCCCAGCTTTTTCGCAAGCGCGAGGTTCGGCTCCCCCTCGGTCAGAACTCCGTCGCTGATCTGCGCGTAGGGAAAGCGCTTGGGATCCACCTTGGCGAGATCGGCGCTCGTGCCTTCGGAGCGGACGAGATGAATCGGATCGACGAGGATCGGAATGTCGGCGTGACCGCTCTCTTCGAGCAGGTCAAGCGTCTGGCCGAGCGTCGCGAGCGTCCGGTTCGGGCAGAACTCGATGATCGGAGTGAGCCCCGATCTTTTCGCAATGCCGCAAAACCGGTCGAACGTCCCGCAGAGCCGGCTCCAGTCGGGGTCGTTGCCTTGCGTCAGCGCATACTTCGCGCCGAGCTGCGCCCCGAGCGCGAGCGCCGGCTCGTAGTCGCGTACGTCGGTGTCGGGAAGCAAATAGAAGGCGAGGATGTCCAGAACCTCGAGCTCCGAATCGGCCAGCGAGCTCCGGATCTCCCGGATGAGCGGCGCATCGCCGACGACGGGAAAGATCGGAAACTGAGGCGACTTCTGCAGGCGCAGCCCGACGCCGTGATAGCCGGCGTCGCGCGCAGCGTCGAGAAACGCGAGCGGCGCGATGTCCATCAGCATGCTCGGCGCAATGTAGAGCTTGTTCACGGCCTCGCGTTGTCACAGGACCGCGCGCGTCTCGCGCGAGCGCGCATATCGCGCGAGAAAGCTCCGCGCGTCGTCGTAAGCAACTTTCGCCCATTCGCGCGGCGTGAACGGACGAGCGGCGACATCGCGCAGCCCCGCACCGAGCGAGATCGGAATCTCGACGCTCAACGGAAGATCGGCAGGGAGCGCATCGAGAAGGCCCGTCAAATCGACGTCGCCTTTGCCGAGCATGCGGCGCTCGCCCTGGGGCATCCTGCCGAAGTGCGCGGGATTGGGCTCGCCGGGGAACAGCACGCCGTCGTTGATCTGCGTATACGGGAAGCGCACGGGATCGAGTGCTGCGATGTCCTCGGGGCGGCCGCCGGTGCGCGTGAAGTGCAGAGGATCGATGCAGACCGCGGCGTTCATCCGGCCCGCTTCCTCGATCATCCGCATCGTGAGCGCGAGCGTGCAAAGCGGCCGCGTCGGCACGAACTCGACGGTCGCGACGAGGTTGAAGCGACCGGCCTCGTCGCAGAACGACCCGAAGTTGTCGCACATCCGCGCGAAGTCGGGGTCGTTGCCCATCACCATCACGTAGCGCCCGCCGAGCTCGGCGCCCAGTGCGAGCGAGGCCGTGAAGTCCTCGATCCTGGTATCGGGCTCGAGATAGCAGCTGAAGATGTCGAACACCGGCAGGCCCGTGTCGCGAAGAGCTCTCCTGATGTCCCGAACGAGCGGCGCGTTGCCGACGACCGGATGAAACGGCAAGTTCGGCGATCGATGAAGGCGCAGCCCGACGCCGTCGTACCCCGCAGCGCCCGCCGCCTCGATATACTCGACCGGCGGCGTCTCCGGCAAGGTCGTGGGCGCGAGGATCAGCCTGTTCATGTCGGGGCGTTCATGATCGGTTTTCGAGTATAGGCCAGTCGTGGAACTGCGCAAAATCGGCGACTCCGACCTGCTCGTTTCGGCCGTCGGACTCGGCTGCAACAACTTCGGCGTGCGCTGCGATTTCGAGCAGAGCCGCGCCGTCGTCGACGAGGCGATCTCGTCCGGCATCACGCTGTTCGACACGGCGGACACGTACGGCAACCGCGGCGGGTCGGAGGAATTTCTCGGCCGGATACTGGGGCCCCGGCGCAGCCGGGTCGTCATCGCAACCAAGTTCGGCAGCGCGATGGACGACGCGGGGCTTCTGAAAGGCGCGTCGCGCCGGTACGTAATGTCGGCCGTCGAGGCAAGCCTCAGGCGATTGAAGACCGACTGGATCGACCTCTATCAGCTGCACCGGCCCGATCCCGCGACGCCGGTCGAGGAGACGTTGCGCGCACTCGACGATCTCGTCCGCCAGGGCAAGGTCCGCTACATCGGCGCATCGAACTTCACCGCCGGCGACGTGCTCGCGGCGGATGACGTCGCGCGCGCGCAAAAGCTGCATCGCTTCGTTTCCATGCAGAACGAATACAGCCTGCTTGCGCGCGGCATCGAGTGCGAGGTGCTTCCTGCGCTCGCTTCACGCAAGCTCGGCCTGTTGCCGTATTTTCCTCTCGCGAGCGGGATCCTGACCGGCAAATACGCCCCCGGCGACGTCCCCGAAGGCTCGCGCCTTGCCACACCGCGACCGCACGAGCGCATCTTCATCACGGATGCCAACTGGCCCGCAGTCGCAAGGCTCGGGCAGTTCGCAAGGTCCCGTGGCCGGACGCTGCTCGACCTCGCGTTCGCCTGGCTTTTGGCCCAGCCGACAGTGGCCAGCGTGATCGCAGGCGCCACCCGGCCCGAGCAGGTCCGGCAGAACGTTGCCGCCGGCGGGTGGCGACTCGATATTGAAGATGCAGCCGTGGCAGGACGGCTCGCATCCGCGGACGGCTGCTCGTAGCGCCCGCTAGGAACGGCCGGTCAGCTCCCTGACTTTTTCGAGCGCGCCGAAATTCCGCGGCGCGGCACACATGAGAAAGCGGTAGCCGTCGGCAACGACGTCCGCCATGTTGGATACGCCGACATGCGGATGTCCCACCGCGACGCCATGCTCCTTGCAAATGGCGACGATCTCCTTCTTCGCTTCCATCACCGCCGGATGCTCCATTTGCCGGGGATAGCCGAGCTCCTGGCTCAGGTCCCCCTGGCCGATCAGCACGACGCCGATGCCGGGAACGTTGCGCAGCATGTCGCGCAGATTGGCGATCCCCTGCGTGTCCTCGATCTGGATGACGACCAGGATTTCGCCTTGCGACGCGAGCGGCCACACATCGGCACGCCTGTAGTACTCGTCTTGCGGGAGGCCCCAATAGCGAGCGGCCTGAACCGGACCGTCGCCGCGGATTCCAGCGGGCTCGTACAGCGGCTTGTCCTTGAGCCTCGGATAACGGCAGGCCGCGACGGCGTTATAGGCCTCCGCTGTCGTGCTGATGTGCGGCCACACGATGCCGTAGCAGCCGATGTCGAGCGCCTGCTTCGCGAGAAACTGATTCTTCTCGACGCCGTTCGCGGGGATTCGCGCGAAGGGGGTCACGGCGGGCGCAAGCGACCCCGACTTCACGATCTGCGCGCGATTCAGGAGGTACTGCAGGCAGTCGCGAAGTCCCCGGATGTCCCAGCCTCTGTGCTCGCCTTCGAACAGAATTCCGTCGTACGCGGAAGCGTGAAATTCCACGGCGATCTCGATTTCGCAGGGCGCGAACACCGTGATCGCCGGCTTGCCGGATTCCAGCGCCCGGATGACGCCGTTAAGGCGCGGTGCAGTCGAAGTGGAGGTCATGGCTCGGCTTCCAGTGAGCGGCTCGTCACGCGGAAGCGGATCAACCTGCGAGCTCGCGCGTTTCGGGATGGAACAACGTTTCGACGCGGATCGGGCGGTCGACGATTCCCTGTCGGACGAGGTCGCGCATGAAGCCTTCCAGGACCGGCAGGTTCGGCGCGATGCCGTAGGGCAGCGGATCCGCGCCGGTGATCTCGGCAACACGCAGGTAAATCCCGTCGGCCGGCGTCGGCGCCCCGATGAGACCGCGCATCAATGCGCCCACGTACTCACGCTTTGCACGAGCGAAGGCGTCGAACAGATCCGCCGCGAGGCCGGGATGCGCGTCCAGGATCTCGTCCTTCACGACGATCAGGTGATTGATCGGATAAAGGCCGCGATCGCGGAGCGCCCTCAACCCCGCCTCCGCGGCGTCCGGGATCAGCGTGCGCAGTCCGGGCGCATTGGGATCGAGACCGATCGCGGCTGCGAGCTCGCCGGAGGCAACGAGCGACGCCATGTCCTCGTTTCGTCCGATCGGGCGGACGTTCGGCGGTGGCTTGTATTCCGCCACGTGCTCGTCGCCCGAAAGCAGCCACGTGATGCTGTCGAGATCGACGCCGTACTGGTGCTGGAGGATGCCGCGGGCCCAGACGCCCGTCGTCACGGTGTAGCCGCGGTTGACGCCGACGCTCCGGTGCGCGAGCTCGGCGGGCACGTCGATCCCGGTGTCGCGGCCGCACACGATGGCGTTGTGATGGAACGCGCGCACGAGAAAGACCGGCAGCGCCGTAAATCGCTTGCCGTGGGCGCGTGCGCAGACGTACGTCGACAGCGCCATTTCGCAAACGTCGAACTCGAGCCCGCGGACCATCCGTCGAAAGGCGTCGGTCAGGACCGGCACGTCCTGGAATTCGAGGCGGCACGTCGAAGGCGCGATTGCGCGGTCCTTGAGGGCCCGGTTGTTGCCCTGCGTGCGAATGACGGTCTTGAGCTCGAGCGTCGACATATTGGCGGGCACGGGTGCGGCGGAGCAAACCTTATCACGAAGGCATCCCGCCTCCGGCCTCGACGCGCTATGATGGAATTCGGCCTGCGGCCTTCGGCGTCGCGAAGGCCGGCTATTCGGTCGGTTGTGGCGCTGCCGATATTCCTGATGCTATTCGGCGTTCTCTCGATCGTTGCCACGCTCGTCAAGTGAAAGCTGATCCGAAGCAACCGGCGGTGGGGTGGCTGCTCGACTCGGATCCGTCGATCCGGTGGCAGGCGATGCGCGACCTCACCGATGCCAGCGTGCGCGAGGTCGAAAGCGAGCGCGCAAGGGTTGGCAGCGAAGGCGCGGGCGCGCGCTTGCTCGCTCTTCAGTCGCCCGACGGACGCTGGGCGGGGACCGCATGGAACCGCGGATGGGATTCCACGATGCACGTGCTCATGCTGCTGCGCGAGATGGGCCTCGACCCTGCGAGCGCGCCCGCGCAAAAAGCGCTCGGGCTCGTCCGCGATCGTGTGACATGGCAAGGATGCGGTCCGCCTGAAATTCATGGCAATGCATTCTTCCAAGGCGAGGTCGAGCCCTGCATCAACGGTCAGGTCGCTGCCGTCGGCGCGTATTTCGGGCAGGACGTCAGCAGTCTGATCGACCGCCTCCTGGGCGAGCAACTCGCCGACGGCGGCTGGAACTGCGATGCCGAAGTCGGCTCGGTGCGTTCGTCGTTCAACACGACGATCTGCGTGCTCGAGGCTTTGCTCGAATATGAACGAAGCGTCGAAGACAATGCAGACGTGTCCGCCGCGCGCCTGCGCGGCCAGGAATACCTTCTCGAGCGCCGGCTCTTCCACCGCAAGTCGACGGGGGAAGCGATCGATCGCGATCGCAAGAGCGGCGCATCGTGGAAGCACATCGCCTTCCCGACCTGGTGGCACTACGATCTGTTGTGGAGCCTCGATTACCTGCGTCGCGCGGACGTCGCGCCCGACGAGCGAGTGGCGGAAGCCGTCGCCATCGTCGCCGGCAAGCGCGACGCAGAAGGCAAGTGGCCGCTCGACACCCGCTACCCGGGAAGAATGCCCGTCGAGACGGACGAGGGCGAAGGCCGACCCAGCCGCTGGAATACGCTTCGCGCGCTCCGCGTGCTGAACTGGTATTCGGCGCGACGCTGACGCGCTGGCGAATCAGGTGGCAACCGTCGTCCGCAAGCTGACCGGCACCGATGCAGCCGCCTTCCAGTCGCTTCGGTTGCGGAGCCTGCGCGAGTGTCCGTCGTCCTTCGCGTCGAGCTATGAGGAAGAGCACGAGGCGACCATCGCATCCGTCGCCGAGCGATTGGAGCCTCGCGCCGGTCGGGCCGTGTTCGGAGCTTTCGTCGGGGATGCGCTCGTCGGCTTCGTCGGTCTCCGGCGCGAGACGCCGCGGAAGCTCTCGCACAAGGCTTACATCTGGGGCATGTACGTGGCGCCGGAAAGCCGGCGCGGCGGCATCGGCCGCCTGCTGATCGCCGAAGCGATTTCTTCGGCTCGGTCGGAGCTGGACGTGCGGCAGGTCAACCTTGGCGTAAACGCCCGCAACGAGGCCGCCCTCGCGTTGTACGAGGCCATGGGCTTCACGGCGTACGGCCGCGAGTCGTCGTTCATGCTGGTCGACGGCGTCGCGCACGACGAAATCCACATGGTCCACGTCCTTCGAACGGCCGAACCGGCGCCCGCGCAGCCCATGATGCAGATTCGAAGGATCCGGAGCACGGAGCTCGAGGCGGCTCGCGGGCTCCTCCGGGCCAACGGCTGGCACCGGCGCGATCTCGCGGCCGACCGTTTCCCGCTGCTGGTCGCGCAGTCGTCGCTCGCGCTGGTGGCTGTTTCGGACGGCGAGGTCATCGGCTTCGTTCGCGCGCTGTACGACGGAATGTCGAACGGCTACATTTCGATGCTGGTCGTGGCGGAAGCACATCGGCGCAAGGGTGTCGGCCGCGCGCTTGTCGACGCGGTGATGGGCGACGATCCCCATGTCACGTGGGTGCTTCGCGCGGGTCGGGACGGGGCGCGCGCGTTCTACGAAAAGATGGGTTTCACCCGCTCGGAGGTTGCGATGGAACGGCCGCGCACGGTTGCGGATACCTGACGGAGCATTGGCGCCATCATGACAGTCGAGCGCATCTTCACGCGATCCCCCGATAGCAAAGCGCACGTCGAACGGCTGCACGCGCGCGTCGTCGCGGGCAAAGGGATCGAGGGCGACCGATACTTCGGTTGCGCCGACGAGCCCGGACAGAACGTGACGTTCATCGAAGCGGAAGAGATCGAAGCGTTCCTGCACGCCTGCGGAAGTCCCACGGACCTCACGCGCACGGGCCGCAACATCGTCACGCGCGGAGTTCGCCTCAACGACCTCGTCGGGAAGGAGTTCGCGGTCGGCGGCGTTCGCTTCCGGGGGGTCGAGCTCTGCGAACCGTGTCGCGGATTCGCCCGAGCGATGGCCTTCACGGGGTTGTCACCCGAGCAGGTAGTGAAGCAAATGGTCCATCGTGCCGGGTTGCGCGCCGATGCGCTCACGACCGGTGAGGTGGCGATCGGCGCGAAGCTCGAACGCTTGCCTGACCAGGAAAATCGGACTGCGAGCGGTCAATCCTGATCGGAGCCATTTCGTGCCGCCGCCGGACGGTCGCCTCGTCATCTGCTTTGCGCATGCAGCCTATCAGCTGCAGGGGCGTTTCCGTCTTCGGCGGATGGCGATCGACAGCTTCGAGGTGCGCACGCTCGCCGAGCTCGAGCAGGGAATCGGCGACGCCGACGTGGTCGTCGTCTCTGGCCTGTGGCGCAACACGCTGCTCGAGCGCGCACCGCGGCTTCGCTTCATCCAGGCGGTGAGCGCCGGGACGGATCAATTCGATCGCGACGAGCTCAAGGGGCGCGGCGTCCGGCTTGCAAGCGCGCGCGGCGTCAATGCCCGAGCAGTGTCTGAGCATGCGATGGCGCTCATTCTCGCGTTGACGCGGAAGCTGCCGGAAGCCCGCGACAACCAGGCGAAGCGCGCCTGGCGCGGCATGATCTCGAACATCGAGGACCGGGAAGACGAGCTCGGCGGCAAGACGCTGCTCGTCATCGGCCTCGGTACCATCGGCAGCCGTCTCGCAGCGCTGGGGAGAGCGTTCGGGCTGCGCGTCGTGGGCGTCAAGCGCGACCCGTCGACGGGCGGAGACGCCGCGGATTCCGTGCACGCGCTCACCGAATTGAAGTCGCTCCTTCCAAAGGCCGATTTCGTCGCGCTCACCTGCCCGCTCAACAAGGAGACGGAACGAATCATCGACGCCGCTGCGCTTGCGCGAATGAAGCGCTCGGCTTACCTGATCAACGTCGCCCGCGGCGGCTGTGTCGACGAGCCGGCGCTGGTCGCCGCGCTTCGCGACCGCGCGATCGCGGGCGCAGCCCTCGACGTCACCGCCGAGGAGCCGCTCCCGCCCGACTCGGCTCTGTGGGACATGAGCAACGTGCTCATCACGCCTCATACCGCCGGCGAAACGCAGAAATACGAGGACAACGTGCTCGACATCCTCATCGACAACCTGAATCGGCTCCGCCGCGGCGAGTCGCGACTTTCGAACGAGATCGTCTAGGGCGGGCCGAATGCCAATGTCCGATCATGTGCGGGCGCTGCGGGCGAGGATCGGCAACACCGTCCTTGAAGTGCCGTCGGTTTCCGTGTTGACGTTCGACGATCGGAATCGCGTGCTGCTCCTGCGGCACGTCGAAGGCAACGACTGGACGACGCCCGGAGGGATGGTCGAGCCGTACGAGACACCCGCGAACGCCGCGGTCCGCGAGATGTGGGAAGAGACGGGGCTCCACGTCGAGCTCGCTCGCATCGTCGGCGTGTTCGGCGGCGAGCCGTGCTCGACCACCTACCGGAACGGAGACAAGGTCGCGTGGGTCTCGACCGTGTTTGCCGCCGACGTCATCGGAGGAGTGCTGAAGCCCGACGGCGAGGAGATCCTGGAGGCTCGCCATTTTGGCCGCTCTGAGATAGATTCGATTCGTTGCAAGGAGCACCTGCGCCTCGTTCTCGATGCCGCCTGGTCATCGCAGACGCAAGCGCACTTCCAGAAAGCGACGTGGGCACCGCCGAAGCCCTGATCGTTCCCGAAATCGCACTCGCCAACCGACCATGCCCGCCTACCTGATTGCCGAGCACATCATTACCGACGCGAAGAAATTCGACGAGTACCGCACGAAGGCGCTGCCGATGATCACGAAATTCGGCGGTCGCTACCTGACCAAAGGCGGCAGCCACCAGCTGCCGGAAGGCGGTCACTGGAAGCCCGAGCGAGTCGTGATCATCGAGTTTCCCGACGTCGAACGCCTCAACGCCTGGTACACGTCGCCCGAATACCAACCGCTGATCGCCCTGCGCAAGGCATGCACGAGCGACCTCGACATGCTGATCACGCTCGAAGGCGTCTAAATGAGGAGGATCCATGCGTAAATCGTCTCTCACGCTGGCTGTCTCGGCGTCCGCCGCCTTTGCCGCGGGAATTCTGCTGTCTCCGCTCGTCCGCCACGCAGTGTCCGATGCCCACGCCCAGACATCCGCGGTGGCTCCGGCGATGATCGATCTCATGTCGATCAGGCATGGCGATCTGCCGACGACTTCGAACCCCGAGATGAACACCCGGATGCTCGTGGCGACGGACAACGCGACGATCCAGCTTCAATCGGGCAACGTCGCGAAGCACATCCACCCCAAGACCGACGAGATCCAGTACATCATCGAAGGCAGCGGCGCGATGTGGCTCGGGAACGAGCGGAAGGAATTCAAGCCGGGAACCATCATCATCATTCCGAAAGGCACCGCGCACGGAGGAACGATCGTCGCGAGCGGCCCCGTCAAGGCGCTTGCCATCAAGATTCCGAAGCAGCCGCCGGACGACACCCAGTTCGTCAACTGACCGCCGGAAGCCTGAATGGAGGAGTTCATGAACCGCACCGCTTGCCTCGCCCTTTCGGCTGCCCTCAACCGCACGCGAATCCTCTACGATCCTGGCCGCACCGTCGCCGGGTGACCGACGCTACCGGTTACGCGCTGCGCTTGCGCAACGACGGCGTCATGCGCCGGGGGCGAGAGCCTCACCAAAGCTTCGCATGCTTTCGCTTTTACTGAAATGTCTTCTCGGCGCCGTCGCGGTCTTGCTGATCGCGCTGCTGTCGAAGTCGCGCAGCTTTTTCGTCGCCGGACTTGTTCCGCTGTTTCCGACCTTCGCGCTCATCGCCCACTACATCGTGGGCACGGAGCGCTCCGCAGACGATCTTCGCGTGACCGCGCTGTTCGGGCTGTGGTCGCTCGTGCCCTATGCGGTATACCTGCTGGCCGTCTATTGGCTGAGTCCCCGCTTTCCGCTCGCGCCTACGCTGATTGCCGCAACGCTCGGGTGGACGATCGTGGCATTCGTCCTGCTCGTCGTCTGGTCGAAGGTCTATCCCACGACGGCGTGAGCGATCACGGAACGTCGTCACAGAGAGGAGTCGCGTCATGCGCCGCAGAAACATGCCCGTCAGGCGCCTCGCCTTCGGAGTTGCCGGAATCGCACTCCTGTCCGCCTGTGCCGGTCCGGCGCTCGCGGCCGCGCAGGATCCGGACGCGAACACGCCCGAGCTTTCACGAGTGCGCCAGGCGCTCGACAAGTATCGCGACCCTATCAGGGCGGTCCACGACGGCTACTTTTCGACCGTCGGCTGCGTGGAATATCCGAAGGCGGGCGGGCCCGGGCAGGTGCCGTATCCCTCGGGCGGCATGGGCGTCCATTTCTTCAACGTCGGCCTCATGGGGAAGCTCGACCCGCTGCAGCCGCAAGTGCTCGTCTACGAGCCCGTCGGCGGCAAGCTGCGGCTTGTCGCCGCGGAATACTTCGCGCCGCTCACGCCCGAGCTCAAGGAGCGGCCGCAATTGTTCGGCCGTCCCTTCGACGGACCGATGGAAGGGCACCATCCGCTGATGCCCCAAGACTTGAAGCATTACGATCTTCACGTGTGGCTCTGGAAGAAGAACCCCGCCGGGCTGTTCGCGCCGACCAATCCCACCGTCAAGTGCCCCGACTCGCCCTACACGTTCAGGGAGACCGCTCCCGCTCTCGTGCCCCACAACTGAGATGCCGGTGCACTCGCCGACGCACCGCGGGTAAAATGCGGGGTTCCCATTCGAGCGGACGGACCGATGCCAGTCGCGAACATGTGTGCCATGGCCGTAGGCTTCTGCATCGCGGCGTTCGGAGTCCTCGGCCTTACCTCGCCGTCCATCCTCCTCGAGCTCGGGAAGGCGCTGCAATCGACCGGCGGGCTTTGGCTTCTCGCCTTCATCCGCATCGTATGCGGCGCGATCCTGATATGGGCAGCGCCGAACTCGCGCACGCCGCGCGTGCTGATCGCGCTCGGAATCCTGATCATCCTCTTCGGTCTCGCCACGCCCTTCATCGGCATCGAGAAATCGCGCGCGATGTTCGACTGGTGGACGAGCCAGGGATCCTCGCTGGCACGCGCATGGCCAGTGATCGCCATCGTTGTCGGCGGGTACGTCGCCTACGTCGTCACGTCGCAGGCCTGAGGCGAGTCGCCTGCGGCAGCCGCAATCCCGACACGGCGACTCCCCTCCGCGCGCATGGACGTCCGGGTCGACGATCTCTCGGGGCCCGAAATCCGCGCGCTTCTGGAAGAGCACGTGCGCAACATGCTGGAGCTCTCGCCGCGCGAGAGCATGCACGCGCTGGACCTCGAGGGCCTGCGCAAGCCCGACATCACGTTCTGGACCGTATGGTCGGGCAACGACCTTTGGGGCTGCGGCGCGCTCAAGGAGCTGACGCCAACGCACGGAGAGATCAAGTCGATGCGGACCTCTCCCCCGCATCGGCGCAAGGGCGTTGCGCGCACGATGCTCGCGCACATCATCGACGAGGCCAGGAGCCGCGGCTACGAAAGGCTAAGTCTAGAAACGGGATCACAGACGGCCTTCGAGCCGGCGCAGCGGCTCTATAGAAGCTTCGGCTTCGGCTACTGCGCGCCTTTCGCCGGGTACGTCGTCGATCCGAACAGCGTCTTCATGACGCGCCTACTGTAAAGGAGCTTTTCATGCCCAAAGCCTACTGGATCTCGGCGTACCGCTCGATTCGCAACGCCGATGCGCTGGCCGCCTATGCGAAGCTTGCCCTCCCCGCGCTGCAGAGCGCGGGCGGACGGTTCCTCGCGCGCGGCGCGCCCGCGAAGGTCTACGAGCAGGGTGTAAGCGAGCGCACCGTCCTCATCGAGTTCGCGAGCGTCGCGGCCGCTGTCGCCGCGCACGACAGTCCTGCATATCAGGAGGCGCTGCGTGTTCTCGGCTCTGCGGTGGAGCGCGATCTGCGGATTGTCGAGGGGACGGAATGATCGGGGGGCGCGAGCGTCAGAGGGCCCGGGCCTCCTTCGCCCGGGCCTTCTCGGCCTGCCAGCGATCGAGGATCGCCCGCGCGTCATTCGTCGCCGGGTTCATCATCCGGGCGTGATGCGGCATCTTCGCCGTCAACTCGATCACGTAGCCGTTCGGGTCGCGAAAGTAGATCGAGTGAATGAAGCCGTGGTCGGAGATGCCGCGCGTCTGGATCCCCTGCGCCTTTCCCTTCGCCATCATCTCGGTCAGCACCGGCGGCTCGACTTCGAGAGCGATGTGGAGATCGAAGTCGTGCTGCGCTTTCCATTCGAAAGGCATGTCGGGCGCTTCGAAGAACGCGAGGTACGAGCCGTCGTCGAGCTGGTAGAACGTGTGCAGCACCGAGGTGCGCCGCCCCGACTTGGTCTCCTGGATGTCGAGGCTTCCGGCCAGCGGCAACCCGAGGAAATCCTCGTAAAAGCGACGCGTCTCCTCGGAATCCCGGCAGCGGTACGCGTTGTGATGCAATCCCTTGATCATCGCCGTCCTCCGATTCGGGCGGTGCGTTACAGCCGCACGAACTCCTTGCCCTTGTTGGGATCGACCACGTACTTGTAGAACGCCTCGTTGACCTTTTCCCAGCTCTTCAATTTCTTCATGTTCCCAAGCCAGCGGCAGACGTTCGGGTACGCGCCGAACTTGCAGTCGATCGCTTCGCCGCCCAGGATCATCATCGCACCCAAGTAATCCGCGATCGTGATCTCGTCGCCGCAAAGGTAGGCGCTCCGCGATCCGAGCAGGTTCTCATCCAGCACCTTGAGCCAGCCGAGCGCCTTCTCCTTGCCCCATGCGACCGTGCCGGCCTGCACCTTATCGTCCGAGCGCTTCATGAACGGGAAGATCTGCGGGTAGAGGAACCCGTACGAGAAGTCGCGGTAGAACCCGGTATTGAGCCAATCCATCCGCTCGTTGACCCGCGCGCGCTTCTTGAGATCGGCGGGATACGCGGGCGACTTTACCTTGTCGGCGAGGTACTTGAGTATGGCCGAGCTCTCGGTCAATCGAAAGTCGCCGTCCTCGAGCACCGGCACCTGATGGCTCGGATTGATCGCCGAATATTCGGGCTTGTATTGCTCGCCGGTGAAAAGGTCGACGAGCTGGTAGTCGAGATCGATGCCGCTCTCGGTGGCGAACAGCACGACGGGCCGGCTGGTCGTGGACACGGGGTGGTAGTAGAGCTTCACGCTTGCCTCCTCGAGAGAGTGCGATTGAGAACCGAAGCGGCCGCCGAATAGGCCAGTGCGCGAGACCGGGCGAATAGACCACTGCGAGAGGCCGCCGCGAGGGCCATCCCGGGCGTCGCCGCCTCGCGCCGGAAAGTATACTTTCCTTCGGGAATAGCCACCGCGGAGCGACGAAGATGAGCGTGATCGATTCGAAGGTCGTCAACATCGACGAGCTCAAGCTCGAGCATTTCACAAAGGGGGACGCGTTCGAGAGCGCGTCGGTCCGTATCGGGCCGCTCCTTGGGGCGAAGGACCTCGGCTATTCCTACGACGCCGTCCCGCCGGGAAAGCGCTCGTGCCCCTTCCACAGTCACCGCGGCGAGGAGGAGATGTTCTTCATCGTGAAGGGCCGCGGGACGCTGCGCTATGGAAGCGAGGCCCGGAAGATTCGCGCGGGCGACGTGATCTGCTGTCCGACCGGCGGTCCGGAGACCGCGCATCAAATCATCAACGATTCCGATGCCGAGCTCGCGTATCTGTCGATCAGCACGATGATGCCGGCGGAGGTCTGCGAGTACCCCGACTCGGGCAAAGTCGGGGCTTTCGGCAACGGCATGCGGGCGCAGATGACGCGGGTCGCCGATAGCGTCGACTACTGGGCCGGTGAAATCTGAGCCCTGTCGGGCCATCGTTCGCAAGCTCAGCGGCAGACCGTCCCCGGCGCGCGGAATACCTGTCGCGTGATCTGCTTGGTCTGGGTCGTCGTCCTGCCGCCGTCCGTCACCGTGAAGGTGAACGTGGCCGCATTTCCGTTCTGGAACGTGACGGTCGCCGTCCCGACCACCGTCCGCGTCACCGCATTCGGATCGAACGGCACCGCCGAGAACGGCGGGCCCGACGTCTTGATCAGCTGCCCGGAGTAAACGCGCGGCGCGACCTTGACGAGCGTCGCCGTGAGCGGGAGCGCGGCGCCGGTGAAGTCGTAGGTGAACCAGGCGGCAAAAATCGCGTCGCCCTGCTGCGTGAAATTGATTCCCCATCCGGACTCCATGCCTCCCGGAACCCACCACATGTCCGTGTAGTTGTCGACGAGCGCGAGGTTGGCCTGGGTGCCCCAGACGCACGTCGGCAGAGGTCCGAACACCTGCTTCGTGATCGACTTCGTCTGGCTGACGCCGTTGACGGTGTAACTGAACGTACCGTGGGCGGCATCGCTGAACGCAAGTGTCCCGGAGCCGACCGCGATCCGCTGCACCTGGTTCGGATCGAACGGCGCATCGAGCGCCGGACCGGTCGTGCGATAGAGGGTGCCCGCGTAGGTGTTGGCGCCGGTCTGGAAAGCGGTCATCGACAGGTACCACGCGTTGCCATCGGCGTCGTGCGTGAACCAGGTGGCGAAAATCACATCGCCCTGGTGTGCGAAGTCGATGCCCCATCCCGCTTCGGAACCCGGAGGCGAGCTCCACCACATCCCCTGATAGTTGACCGGAACCGGCGGAATGTCCGCGGACCCGCTGTAGGGGACGAGCACGTGGTCGTCGCCCCCGCCCGTGACGCTGCTCATGCTGATGAGCTTCGCTCGCTCCGCCGGATCCCTGCGGACCTCGGAGCCGAAGTACGTCAGCGCCCACGTGAAGATGTCCGGCGCCGACCGCGGGTCGAACTCGTGCGCAACACCTGTCAGCGTGACGAGCTCGTGTGGGCCGGCGAGCCGATTGATGCCGCGCAGCGTTTCGGTCAAAGGGGCCGTCGTGTCCGACGTTCCCGCGATGCCGAGAAACGACAGCGTCACGCCTTCGAGCCCGCGCTGCGAGGCGCCGAACGCATTGAAGCCGATCTGGCCGAGATACGGCACGTATCCGACCGCAGCCTTGAGCCGGGGATCGAAGGTGACGGCCTTCGAGTCCAGCGTCACCGTCGTCGTGAGTGCCGCGCCCCCCATCAGCAGCAACGACTCGGCGCCCATGCTCGCTCCGAAACCGCCGACCTCCGCAGGATCGACGCGGTCGCGCCACTGCGGGCTTGCCAACAGGAAATCGAGCGTTTTCGACAATGCCAGCGGTCGCAACGCCTCAACCGCGTTGAACTGCTCGAGGTGCGTCACCAGGAAGACAAAATCGAGGATGCCGTCGAGGCTTCGCAGATCGGAGAACGCGGCATCGGTATGGAACGGAGCGGCAACCACGTAGCCGAAGCTCGCGAACACCGTCATCGCGTAGAGATAATCGTTCTCGATCGGGGCGTCGCCGTAGCCGTGCGAGAACAGGAGCACGGGAAAGCGCGTCGTCGCGTCCGGCCACAGCGGCGCTTCGCCGTCGCGAAGCATGTGAGGGATCGCCCTGTCCGTCGGAAGCGGGTAGTCGGGACGCGGATTCGAAGCGGTCGTCGGATGGCAGATCACGACGACGTAGGAGAACGAGCGCCCCGCGAACGATCCGAAGAGCTCGCGATCGTCGGGAGCGTCGACGGTCACTATCGGCGTGTTCGCCGGATCGGCGAGCAGCTCGATCGGACTGCGCGGCCTGCCGTCCGACCGGGCGACGCCTTCCCAGTACAATTCGGCCTGCTCACCCGGCCCGAGGCGGCTCAAGTCCTGGGTGACATCGCTGCATTCCACCGCGTAGGGACCCGGCAGCGCCAGCGGCGGGACGGCCACTGCCGACGCATCCCCGACCGCGGAAAACGGCAACAGGGACGCCGCGAATGCCATTGCGGCTACGGCACGCCAACGCGGAACAATCGTTATCGGGAAAAGCACTCGCACTCGGCGAGGATCGCCTCCACGCTGCGTTCGGCCCTATAAGACGTAATATGATTCGCATGTAAGCGCAGGTCTTACGCGGATCGTGGGGGCTTTTGTCCGACTCCGCAAGCAACGAAGCCAACGCTGAATGAAGGACATCCAACGATGAGCACCGACGAGCAGTCGATCCGCGAGCTCGTCGCTACGTGGCTTCGTGCGAGCAAAGCGCGTGACGTCGACACCGTCCTGTCGCTCACTGCCGACGACGTCGTTTTCCTGCTGCCCGGTCAGCCGCCGATGAACAAGGGTGAATTCGCCGAAAAGTCGTGGGCTCAGCTCGGCCGGGGCGCGCCGGAAATCGATGCGTCGAGCGACATCCAGGAGATCAAGGTCCTCGGCGACTGGGCATTTTTGAGATCCCGTCTCTCCGTCACGGTGACTCCGCCCGGCGGCGCGCCCGTTACGCGGCACGGCCACACGCTCACGATCCTGCGGAAGGAAAACGGGAAGTGGCTGCTCGCCCGCGATGCGAACTTGCTCGCATGACCGCCGCGCAGCCTCGAGGCACCGCTGCAGATGCGGAACTGAAAGCCCTGCTCGATGAGGATCTTGCGGCGTCGCTCCGTCGAAGCCCGCTGCAGGCGACCGTTCGAGGAATTCCCGGATACGGCCACCTGCTGCCCGACCTCAGCGTCGAAGAGCTTCGTCGAGAGCAGGCACGCGAGGCGCGCGCGCTCGAGCGGCTGCGCGCTCTCGATTCGAGAGCGCTCCAGGGGCAGGACAAGGTCTCCTACGCGGTGCTGCGCGACAAGCTGGAAGTCGCCGTCGAGGCCCGGCAGTTCACCGATGCCGAAGCACTGGTGCTGAGCACGCTGGGCGGCCTTCAGAACTACCTGCCGCGTGCGGCGCAGGTGACACCGTTCCTCACCCCCGACGACTATCGCGACTATGTGAAGCGAATCCGCGCGATGCCCAAGCTCGTGAGCGACACGATCGAGCGTCTTGCGCCCGGGCTCGAAAGCGGCTGGATCAGCGCCAGGCCCGTCCTCGACCGCGTCGTCGCGGCGATCGACGCGCATCTCGTGGACAACGCCGACGCGAGCCCTCTGCTTGCGCCTTTCGGGCGGAAGCCCGGCGGCGTCTCCGACGGAGAGCTCTCGGCGATTCGCACCGACGCCGCGCGAGCGATCGCCGAGGACTACCAGCCGGCCCTCCGGCGCTTCAAGGCGTTCGTCGCGGAGACCTACCGGCCGAAGGCGCCGGACGCGGCCGGCCTCGCTTCGTACCGCGGCGGCGCGCGGTATTACGAGTTCCTCGTTCGCTCGCGGATGGTGCGCGGCCTTTCGCCGCAGGAGATTCATGCGCTCGGCCTGGCCGAGGTCGAGCGGTTGCGCGGCGAGATCGGCGAGATCGCCAGGGAAACGCGCTTCGACGGAACGACCGATCAGTTCATCGAGCACCTCCGAACCGACCGGAAGTTCTTCTTCGATTCCGCCGACGCGGTGCTCGCCGCCTATCGCGCGATGTCGCCGCGCGTCGATCCGGCACTTCCTACGCTGTTCCATGCGGTTCCGCGAATGCGCTACGCGGTTCGCGCGATGACTCCGGCAGAGGCGGCGAGCAGCACGGCTGCGAACTACCAGGTCGGATCGCTCGAGCTCGGCACGAGCGGTTATTTCACGATCAACGCGCCCGGCTACGCGAGCGAGGCCAAGTGGCGCGTCGAGACGCTGTTCCTGCACGAGGCCGTTCCGGGCCATCACATGCAGATCGCACGCGCCGCCGAAATCGAAGGGCTTCATCCGTGGCGCTCGCAGGCGAGCTTCAACATCGCCTACGTCGAGGGATGGGCGCTCTACGCCGAATGGCTCGGCCACGATCTCGGATTCTTCAAGGACCCGCTCCAGCGGTACGGCAACCTGCAGGCGCAGCTTTTCCGCGCGGCGCGGCTCGTCGTCGATACCGGCATCCACGTCTGCCAGTGGCCGCGCGACAGGGCGATCGCCTACATGGAAAAGGAGGGCGGCGTCGATCGCGCGTTCGCGATCAGCGAAGTCGACCGCTACTTTTCGAACCCCACTCAGGCGCTCGGCTATCTGCTCGGCTACCGCAAGATGCGCGAGCTGCGCGCAAAGGCGGAGAAAGCCCTCGGCGCCCGCTTCGATGCCAGGGACTTCCACGCGGTCGCGATCGACAACGGCTCGATGCCGCTCGTCGTGCTGGAGCAGCTCGTCGCCGACTGGATCGCGCGCGGCGGAGGGCCGAACGAACCATGAAGATCACGGCCAAGATGACGGTCGTGATGTCGGCGATCTTCGCTGCCGTCTGCTTCGGGGTCGCCATCACCGGCTTCGTTTCGCTCGGCGACATCGCGGACGGGACGCAGAAGGCGGACGCCAAGGGATTCGCCTGGTTCTGGGCGTTCCTCGGCAGCGTCGCCACCGTGTTCGGGCTGCTCGCGTTGTGGCTGGTGCGGACGCAGAAGGACGACTCGTGAACATCGAGGACGCCGTGGAAATCGAGCCGCTGCTACACGAGCCGGAGCGGCACGAGACGCTGCTTTCGATTCGCTGGGACGAAAGCACGGTCCGCCGCACGATCGAGCGGATCGTCGCCGACACCGAAGCGCGTTTCTCCGGGGAAAGGTACTGGCCGCTGGATCCGACCGGCGCGCAGGGCGTCCCGCGAGCGGAAGCGTTCGACACGAGCTTCGATGGCGGCGCCGGCGGTGTCTTCTGGGCGCTTCACTACCTCGAAGACGCCGGCGCCTGCGCGCTGTCGCGCCGTTATGGCGATCGCCTGGAACGCCTGCTCGCCGACAATCACCGCTCGCTCGTCCCGCGCGCCGAAGAGCATCGAGCCTCGTTCCTGATGGGCGATCTTCCGATCCGGATGATGGCGTTCGGCGAGACGCCGACCGCCGGGCTCGAGTCGCTCCTCGCGGAGCTCATCGCCGGCAACATCGAGCATCCCGCACGCGAGCTGATGTTCGGATCGCCGGGCACCCTGCTCGCGGCGTTGTTCCTGCACGAACACACCGCAGATGTGCGATGGGCGGAGCTCTTTCGCCTCACCGCCGGCAAGCTCTGGAGTCAGCTCGAGTGGTCTTCCGAGCATCGCTGCGCGTACTGGACGCAGTACCTGTTCGGCCGGAACTCGACGTACCTCGGTGCCGTGCACGGCTTCGTCGGCACAGCCTTGCCGCTGATTCGAGGCCGCGATCTGCTCGACAGCAAGACGTGGGGCGAGTGGGAGCGCGCCATCATCAATACCGTCGAGCGAACAGCGGATCGCCGCGGCCCGCACGCGAACTGGCGGCCCGAGCTCACTCACACCACAGCCCGGCAGAAGAAGCTCGTCCAGTTCTGCCATGGCGCACCCGGCTTCGTCATCTGTCTCGCCGACCTGCCGAGCACCGCGCTCGACGAACTGCTCGTAGCCGCCGGAGAGCTGGTCTGGGCGGCCGGGCCGCTCACCAAGGGCTCCAATCTTTGCCACGGCACCGGAGGCAACGGCTATGCGTTCCTGAAGCTGTTCCGGCGGACGCGCGATTCGCTTTGGCTCGACCGCGCCCGCTCGTTCGCGATGCACGGCATTGCGCAAACCGAGGAGGCGGCCGCACGTCACGGTCGATTGCGCTACTCGCTGTGGACCGGCGATCCGGGCTTCGCGATCTACCTTTGGGACTGCCTGCGGGCGGAAGCGGAATTTCCCACGCTCGATGTCTTCTACCTGCGACGCAGCGCGGCCGACGCCCGACCACGCGTCCACCCTCCAACCTAGCTCTACGATGCGCTGGCTCGAATCGCTGCCGTTCGAAAAGTGGGTCGAGCACGTCTTCGATCACGACGTGCGCCACCCTTCGTGCAAGCAATGGTATTTCGATGACGACGGTCCCGTTTGGATGGGTTCGGCCGAACTCACGCTCGCGCACATGACGCGGCTTTTCAGCGATCCCGCACCCCCTTTGGCGCAATTCGACGACGCGCGGCTCAACCAGGGCTTCTGGTACCTCGTGGGCAACGCGGGCAGCAATCACATGCTCGCGCTGACGGATGCTTCCGCCCCGCTCGAGGCCCGCATCGGCTGCATCGAATCCATTTCTTCGTTGTTCGCGAAGCTCTTCGCCGCGCGCTGCTCGCCGCGTCTCTCCTATCTCGACCAGCCCGGGTGCGGCCCGCTCAACTCGGCGTGCTACATGTTCTGGGACATCAATCCATTCTTCGCCGCGCCGAGCGACCCGTCGCATCGTGAGCTCGACGCGGCCGCGCTCCATGTGATGGAGGAGACGCTTGCGCTCGACTCGCTCGCGTGCAAGGAGAGCGCGTTGCACGGCCTCGGCCATTGGCGGCCGAGCTATCCGGAGCCTGTCGCCGAGATCATCGACCGAGCGGTGCGGGAAAAGAAGACCGGCTGGCCGCCGGAACTCCTGACCTACGCGGGCTACGCGAAGACCGGCTGCGTGCTGTAGATCGGCGCGACCTGCCGACGTAGGCGCCAACCCGGTGGACCCGGCGCGCCGGACAGACTAAGCTACTCACGGCATCCACTTCCGGACGGAGATCGCGATGGACGAGGAAACCTTCAACCTCAGCATCCGCAAGTTCCTCAAGATGGTTGGCGTCAACTCGCAGCGCGAGATCGAGCAGGCGGTCGACAAGGCCATGGCGGCGCGCAGGATCTCGGGCAACGAATCGTTCCCCGCGCGAGTGACGCTCGAAGTTTCCGGCCTCTCGATCAACGTTCGATTCGACGGCGAGATCAAGCTGCAATGAGCCGGGCTCCGGCGCGCAGCAACGCCCCGGCAAGGCGAACTCCGCTTTGATGCGCCAGCTTTTCTTCATCGTCGCGTTCTGGATCGTCGTCGTCGTCACGATGCGCCTTGCCGTGTCGTTCCCGAAAAGCCTTCTTGCGCGCGTGTTCTTCGCGCCGTTCGGCCCCGAACCGCTACGCGGCGAGACGCGGTCCGCGTATTTGCTTCGATGCTCCCGCTTCGGTGCGAGCTGGTTCGCCCAATCCGCCGCGCTGTTCGGCGCCGGCTGGCTGGCGCAGAGCTCCGCGCCGCTCCTCGCGGGCTCGCTGTTCTTCATGGTGCTGTGGGCGGTCGTCATCCCGTTCATCGGCGGCGGCGCGCTCGTGGTTTCGGTCTATACCCTGTCGCGCTGCCTCTGGATCCGTTCTCTCGGCAGAACGCTCACGCGCACTCTAAGCTAGTGTCCTGTTCCGTAAGTACCGAAGCAAAAGGAGCGGATGAAATCGGTCGCCAGGCAAGGCGGGAGGCCGATAGCGTACCTCGTGGTACGGTGAGGCCGACCAACGCGGCATGGCGACTGATTTCGCCGCGAACTTGCGAGCGTATTTACGGAACAGGACACTAAAACCTATCTCATAATTGGCTGCGCAGTCCGATTGCTTTGTCGCGTCCTCGCTCGCCCCTCGCTGTACGTCTATGTACTATCTCGGGCTCGCTCCGGGACTTCGCGCACTCGGACCGCTCGCCTCATTCTGAGATAGGTTTTAGCCCGTCAATTGGTCAGCGGGCCGGTTGCGTGCCGCCGGTCGAGGTGACCGCTGCCCTCAGGAGATCCGCATGCCACGCTACGTCGACGGATTCGTCATCCCGGTCCCGAAGGCGAAGCTCGCCGCCTATCGCCGGATGTCGCGGAAAGCGGGAACCGTGTGGAGAGAATTCGGCGCGCTCGAGTATCGCGAGTGCGTCGAGGACGACGTCAAGATGGGGAAGCTCACGTCGTTTCCGCGCAGCGTCAAGCTCAAGCCGAACGAAGTCGTCGTGTTCTCGTGGATCGTCTTCAAGTCGCGGCTCGAGCGCGATCGCATCAACGCCAAGGTAATGAAGGATCCGCGGCTTGCCGCCATGATGGATCCGGACAGGCTCCCGTTCGATGCCAAGCGGATGATCTACGGCGGCTTCAAAGTGAGCGTCGACGTCTGAGCATCTCGAATGCGCGCGCTCAAGGAGGGCCCCGCCATGATCACCGTTCAATTCCTCATCACGTCGCTCGTCGTCGTCCTGATTCCCGGGCCCGGCGTCGTGTTCACCGTTTCGACCGGGATCATTCATGGACGGCAAGCGAGCGTGTTCGGCGCGCTCGGCTGCACGGCCGGCATCCTGCCGCATCTCCTCGCGACGGTCCTGGGACTGGCCGCGCTGCTGCATGCGAGCGCTGTCGCCTTCCAGGTCCTCAAGTTCGCCGGCGTCGCGTATCTTCTTTACCTCGCGTGGGGGACCTGGCGCGACAAGGCCGCGTTTGTGATCGAGCACGACCGGAACGCGGCGGGAGCGACGAGCCTCGTGCTGAAGGCATTCCTCCTCAACATCCTGAATCCGAAGCTCACGATCTTTTTCCTGGCCTTCCTGCCGCAATTCGTCGATGCGAATGCACCATCGCCGATCGCGCAGCTCATCACGTTGAGCAGCGTGTTCATGGCGATGACGTTCGTCGTGTTCGTCATCTACGGATTCCTGGCCCACGCGTTCCGCCGCGCCGTGATCGACTCGCCGCGCGTTCAATCGTGGCTGCGCCGCGGGTTTGCGGGCGCCTTTGCGGGACTCGGGATCAACCTCGCGCTCTCCGACCGATAGCTCGCCCATGAGTGCGGTCGTCCGCGCGCTTCGCGCCGACATCACGACGCTGCCGCTCGACGCGATCGTAAATGCCGCGAACACGTCGCTTCGCGGCGGCGGCGGCGTCGACGGAGCGATTCATCGTGCCGCCGGTCCCGAGCTTCTCGCCGAATGCCGCCGGCTCGGCGGCTGCGACACGGGCGACGCGAAGCTGACGCTGGGCTATCGGCTGCCGGCTAAGTTCGTCATCCACACCGTCGGTCCCGTTTGGCACGGCGGAACGAAGCGGGAGCCCGAGCTGCTCGCATCGTGCTACCGGCGCTCGCTGGAAATCGCCGCGCACCGCGGCATCGCCTCGCTCGCGTTTCCGGGGATCAGCACCGGTGTCTACGGCTATCCGGTTGCGCTCGCTGCGGCGATCGCGGTCTCGACGGTCCGATCGACGATTCCTTCGATCCCCGGGATCGAGGAAGTCGTGTTCTGTTGCTTTTCACAGGCCGATCTTGAGGTATACGAGCGGGAGCTCGCCGACAGTCGCTGATTTCCGGGTGCGCGCGCTCCTTCATCTGCCGAGCTTCATCCTGTTGCTGCCGGGTCTCGTTCTCGGGTCGGTTTTCGCGCTGCTCGGGCTTGAACCATCGGTTTAAGCCATGGATGCTTCCCCGACAGCACGATCACCCGGACCGCTCGAGGTGACCGATGACGTGGCCTCCGTCCGCCCGCGGGGCGAGTATTCGCTGGTGGAAGCGGTTGCGCTCATTTCGAGCGCGATCGCGTGGTGCCGCGACCGCGGCATCAAGAAGCTGCTGATCGATGCACGACGCTTGACCGGCATGGCGATTCCCTCGCTCGTCGATCGGTTCCTGATGGTCGAGGAGTGGGCGCATCAGGCCGACGGCTGCGTCGTCGTCGCCCTGGTCGCATCGCCCGAATACCTTCATCCCGAGAGATTCGGCGTCAAGGTCGCGCTCGACTTCGGCCTCGTATGCGAAGTCTGGACGTCCGACGAAGCTGCGTGGAAGTGGTTGCGCGAGGTCGAGCCGCAGACTTTCGTTCTCGAAAGGTAAGCGACCTCCCGCCGACTTCACCGTGCAGCTTTATCGGCCGAGGTACAAATAGCCAACCTTTTTTTGCCGGCGACGGCGTCGAACCGATGCTCGCTTCCTTCACCGGCGTGCGGCCGTCGGGCGTTTCTTGCTAAGCTGCCGCTCGTAGCAGGCGGCGGAGGCGATCCGCGTGCCCCGGCTTTGACGGTCGGGTGCGGAAGGGGCTTCGTTCACAACACGGGGGAGACCATGGCACTGCGATTCATCAAGATTGCGGTCGTTTATCTTTTCATCGGCGCGGCGCTGGGCCTCGCGATGGGACTGTCGCAGAAGTTCACGCTCGCGCCTGTCCACGCGCATCTGCTGCTGCTCGGCTGGGCGTCGTTCGCGCTCGTCGGGCTCGTCTACCACCTCTACCCCGCGGCCGCCGAGACGAAGCTCGCGCGCATCCATTTCTGGCTGCACAATCTCGGCTTGCCGGGGTTCATGCTGGCGCTCGGGATACTTCTGACCGGCAGCGAATCCGCCGGTCCGTTCGTGGGGATCTCGGCCATCGTGGTCATCCTGGGGCTTGCATCGTTCGCCGCGAACGTGCTCATGAACGTCAAGCCGGCGCCGTGACGCGCTTTCCGCGCGTCTAATGCCAGGAAGCGGCGCTTACGGCGCGGTCGCCGCGACGGAACCGACCGACCTCGTGGACAAGAAGCGAAAGCGGTTGCTGATTTGGCTGGGCGTCGTCGGCTCGTTCATCGCGTTCGTCGGTTTGCTCGTTTTCCTGGCCGCTTCGGAAATAGTAACCTTGGAGATGGCGAGGCTCATGTTTTCGGCGCTTCTCGGGATGTATGTCGGCTTCGGCTTCCTGTTCCTCGTGTATCTCCTGGTCCGCAACATGGAATGATCCTGATCTGATTCGTCGATCATGCGCCTGACCGGCAAATGTCACTGCGGCAACATCGCGATGGACCTCGACTGGGAGAGCGATCCGCCGCGCATTCCCGCTCGCGCGTGCGGATGCTCGTTCTGCGTGAAGCACGGCGGCCTCTGGACGTCGAACCCGAAAGCGAGTCTCGAGATAAGCATTCGCGAGCCCTCGCGCGTCTCGAAGTACGCGTTCGGCACCAAAACTGCCACGTTCCATGTCTGCTCGCAGTGCGGTATCGTGCCTTTCGTCACGTGCGAAATGGCAGGTCGCGTCTACGCGGTGGTCAACGTGAACGCGCTGGAGAACATAGAGCCGGCGTGGCTCGACCGGGCGTCGGCGGACTTCGAGGGGGAGGACCTCACGACCCGCCTCGCTCGAAGACAGCGCAACTGGATTGCCGATGTCCGCATCGAAAGCTGAAAGTGTCCGTCCTTCCACCAAGCGAGGTGCCACGATGTACATAAGACCGACTTTCGCCGTCGCGTGCGTTGCGCTCACGGCCACTTTCGTCCTTTGCACCGCTTCCGCCCAGGTGCCCGCGCCCGTCGCGCCGGCGCGGGGAAAG
>JADMIO011367156.1_pt1 | contig 28141 bp, 22 predicted proteins | sample 8958161 | NCBI WGS metagenome assembly JADMIO01 (sample SAMN16585339, study PRJNA669376) | soil metagenome | isolation source: Crop rotation soil | place: USA: Cullars Rotation, Alabama | collected 2011 | reverse complement strand
AACACCAAGGGCACCTTCACCGCCGAAGCGCTCGTGGGCCTCACGTTCACGCAACGGGCGATGACCATGCTCGCGGTCGTGCCGCAATGGCTGCGACTGTTCTTCTGGCCCGATCACCTGCGCGCCGATTACTCGCCCCAGGAAATCGTTGGTGCAATGCGGTGGGGATGGGGGCAGACGGTTGGATTGGTTGTGCTGATCGCGGCGGGATGGGTTGTCTGGCGTGGTTTGAGGCCTGAGGCCCGAGGCCAGAGGCCAGAGGGCGCCAGCGCAGACGCGGACGCCAGCAATCACGCGTCGGGCCTCGGGCCTCGGGCCTCTGGCCTTGCCGTGGTCCCTTTCGCCATCTCAGGGACCGCCATCGCCCTCTTCCCGGTCAGCAACATCCTTGTTCCCACCGGGATCGTGATGGCGGAGCGCACGCTGTTCACGCCGAGCGTGGGGATGATGATTGCCGCGTCGGCGGCGCTCGCGGGAATTGGCGCGTGGGCGTTCGCGCGCGGCGCCGCGCCTCGCGTCGTCGCCACGCTCGCAGTCATCGCCGTGCTCGGCATGGGTCTCACGCGGAGCATCTCTCGCGACGGCGTGTGGCGCGACCAGCCCACGCTCTGGTTCCAGACCGTGCTCGATGCTCCCAACAGCTATCGCGCTCATCACGCCTACGCGCAAATCCTGTTCGAGGCCAAGTCAGAGCAGAGCGCCGAGGAGCATTACCGTCGCGCGATGCAGCTGTACCCGCCGGCGTGGCCGGTGGCGCTCGACCTGGCCGACAAGTACCGCCTCCACGGATCGTGCTTCCCCGCCATCAAGCTGTACCACGCGGTACTTTCCTTGACGCCCGACCACGCGGCCGCTCGCGCTTCGCTGGTGGCGTGCCTTCTGTATATAGCCGACTACCCGGCCGCCGCCCGCGAGGCGAGACTTGGCGAGTCCTATGGGCGGCAACCGAAGACGTTCGCGCTGTATGCTCGCGTTGCCGACAGCGCGGCCGCCGCACACGCACCGGAGCACACCGTGAAGCTTCCACCCCCCGTGGCAGGCGACTCCACACCGTGACGCGACGCAACGGCACCATCGCGGCGGTGGTGCTGCTCGTCGCGGTCGTATTTGGCGTCAGCATCGCCAACGGATTTGTCTACGACGACATCCCCGCCATCGTGCAGAACGCGCGCGTCACGGGACACCGCTGGCTCGACATCCCGGTTTCGACGTACTGGCTCGGCACGCTGTGGCGTCCGCTGACGGTGCTGGCCTTCGCGGTGCAGTGGGTCACCGGGGGCGGCGCTCCGTGGATTTTCCACGCGGTTTCGCTGTGCGCCTATGCAGCGGTGGGCATCCTGCTGTTTGGGTTGTTGCGCCGCATGGAGATTCCGGTTGCGGCCTCCGCGGCGGCGACGGCGCTCTTCCTGGTGCATCCGGTTCACGCCGAAGTGGTGGCGAACGTCGTCGGCCAGTCGGAGCTATGGGTGTCGGTGTTCCTGCTCGCCATGCTGCTCATCGCGTTGACGCCGCTGACTCCCACCTCGCGCTTCGATGCCCGGTACCTCGGCATGCTCGGCGCCGCGGTCGCGGCGATGCTGAGCAAGGAACAGGGATTCACCGCGCCGCTGCTTCTCTTTGGCGCGCTGTGGCTGCGCCCCTGGGAAGCGATGGCGGCGCGTTCGGAACGACGGCGCGAACTCGTGGTGCTCACGCTGATCGCCATTCTGCTGCTGATCGTGCGCAGCAACATCACCGGGTCATTCGCAGGCGAGACGCCCGCGCTCGCGCTCCGCGAAGCCGGCTTGTGGCAGCGCGCACTGGTATTCCTCGCCACGGTTCCCAACTATGTGCGCCTGGTGTTCTGGCCCATTCACCTGCAGGCCGACTATGGGCCGCCACAGGTGCCGGTGGGCACAACACTGGGCGCGGTGCATGTCGCCGGCGTCCTGCTGCTGGCGTTGTACGTGGTGGCGTTCTTCACGGCACGACGTCGCGCTCCGGTGGCGGCATTCGGCTTGTGGTGGACTGCAGTGACGCTCGCTCCCGTGAGCAACCTGCTCGCGGCAAGCGGATTGATCATGGCGGAACGGGTGATGTTCCTGCCGACCGTTGGACTCGCGATCGCCGCGGGCAGCGTGCTTGCCGGCGCATTGGCGCGGGCGAGCGCGCAACAACGACGCGCGATCCTCTATGCCGTCGCCGCCGCGTGTGCGGCGCTCGCAGTTCGCAGCACAACGCGCGCAACCGTGTGGGGGAACCAGGATCGCTTCTTCTCCACGCTCACCGTCGATGCCGCACAGAGCTACCGCGCGTGGCGCGTCGCCGGCGTGTTCGATCAATCGCGACACCGCGATTCGCTCGCGGAACGTGAGTTCCGCCGCGCCATCGAACTCTGGCCGTATGACCCAGAGACCGCCGAAGTGCTGGGCCAGCTGCTCCGCACGCAAGGGCGCTGCACCGAAGCGGTGCCGGTGCTGCGACAGGGCCTGCAACTCGACACGACGCGCGTGTCGCTTCGCGGCAAGCTCATCGGTTGCCTCATCGCGACGCGTCAATGGGATGCGGCCGAGCAGTACGCCCGCGCGGGGATTGCGATGGGCGACTCGGCGTTCGCGATCAACCTCGCGCAGGTGCGGCAGCGCCGCGACACCACCCCTGGCGGCGCCCGATCACGCTGACAGCGCGGTTCTTGCAGCGCCCGGCCACTCATGCTGAAACGCCCGGACCCCGATAGCGGGCTCGCCGTCCGCTGGGGCGCGGTCGCCATGTGCCTGCTGCTGGTGCACCTGGTGCTTTCGCTGGCGATCGAGGATGCCGCATTGCGCCTCGGTCCGGCAACGCGCGGGATCCGGCTGGCGCTGGTTGGCCAGGAATACATCGCGATCGCGGCCGCGGCGCTGTTCGTGGCAGTCTGGCGCAAGCGCTGGTCGAGAATTGCCGCGGCGCTGATCGTGACGGTGCTGTTCACCGGCGGATGGGCCGTGTTCACGGTCACCGACCGGTTCCCCGGTACCGCCGCTGCCAACTTCTTCTTCACCGTTCCGCTCGACGCGATTGAGCACGTCATCCACCTGCGCGCGGTGCTGCTGCTGACCATTCCGGTAGCGCTTGCCGGCGGGACACTGCTGCTCAGTGCGGCGGCAACCCACGCGGAAGCGCGGGCGGGCATGCGCGTCATGCGCGCCGTGTCGGTGGGAGCGGCGCTCCTGCTTGCGATTGCATTCGTGTGGCTCAGCATCGTGCACCACGCCGTGGCCGACGATCGCGGCGAACTCTACGACGTGCGCACCGGGGTGAGCTATCGCGCGGGCGAGTTCTGGCTCGACGCGCGACTCGAGCGGGCGGGCCCGCTCAGCACCCTCGCGCAATCGATCTACATCGCAATCCGCGGCGTCGAAACCGAGCTGCCGGCCGATCCCTCCATCGTGGTCGATCGTCCCCATCGCGATCCGGGCCAGCTGCCGATCCTCGGCACGCCACGCCACCTGTGGAATGTGCTGGTGATCGAGGTCGAGTCGATGCGCGCCGACGTACTCGCATCAATGGGCGGCGATCGCGTGGTCATGCCAACACTCGAAGAGATCGCACGCGAGGCCACGCGGTATCGTGACACGTATACCACCGCGACGCAGACCAACCTCGCCGCGCCGGTACCGCTGTCCGGCCAGTTTCCCCTGCGGGACGCCACGCCGCATGCCTATCCCATTCGCGCGGTGTATCCCAAGGTCCTGCTCTGGGACCTGCTCCAGCCGCTCGGCTGGCGAACCGGTGTGTTCAGTTCGCAGAACGAAGCGTGGTGGGGCATGGCGAACTTCCTCCGCACCAAGGCGCTCGACACGCTCTTTGACGCGGAACACTACGACGGACCGACGTACCGACCGCGACAGGATCTCGCGTTCCTGCGATTCGTGCTGCGCGCGCGCCGCTCGGGGAAGATCGACGATCACGACACCGTGCGCGAAGCGCTGCGGTGGATGGGCCGCGATCGGGCAAAACCGTTCCTGCTCTACCTCAACATGCAGACGAGCCACATCCCCTACACCGCCCCGGCCGAGGCGCCGCGTCGCTTTGGCAACGGTCCGCCGTCGTTCACGATCATGTTCGGGCGCTTCCCGCCCGAGTCGGTGGAAGTCGTTCGCAACCAGTATCGCAACGCACTCGCGTACATCGACGACCAGATCGCGCAGGTGCGCGCCGCACTCACTGCCGACGGGCGATGGGACTCCACGCTCGTCGTCGTCACCGGCGATCACGGGCAGGCATTCTACGAACACGGCGTCGCCGCGCACGCCAACGGGCTCTGGGAAGAAGAGCTGAAGGTGCCGCTGGTCGTTCGCATTCCGGGGATGCCGGGGCACGACGACTGGCGGCCGGCGAGTCACGTCGACATCGCACCGACCATCGCATCGCTGCTTGGGCTTCCGCAGCAACCCGCCTGGCAGGGGATGTCGCTCGCCGCTGCCCCGCCGGGACAGGGACACCCGCGCTTCTTCATGGTGGAGAGTCCGCTCGCCAACCAGGTGGGCGTGGAACTCGACCACTGGAAGCTGGTGCGCAACCTTACGCTCGGTTCGCTGCGCATGAACTACCTGTTGTCGGACTCCGGGGAGCGACAGGATCTCGCGCACGCACAACCCGCGCAGCTGGAATACATGCGCAAGCTGCTCGACACGTGGCGCGCAGCGCAGCTCAACTATTACGAATCGGACATCGGGAGCGCGCTGACGTATCCGCCGAGGGTGGTGGTGCCGCGTTGATGAGGCCCGAGGCCCGAGGCACTGATAACTGAGATCGTGCTCTGGCCTCTGGCCTTTGGCCTCTGGCCTACTGATGCAACACCCGCTCCATCGCCCCACCCACCACATCCACCGTCAACGTGTCGTGGATTGCCGCGAGCGTGCGCCAGTCGTGCCACGTGAACGGCGAGGCAAGACGCAGGTTGGATGACGGGATGCGGCCGCAACCGTACGAATAACTCGCGTACGTGCGCGCGGTGGGCGCACCGGGCTGATACTCCGAACACGGTGCAGGCCTCACCACGACTGCGCGCGCCGAATCGATGAATCCCATGGCCACCGCATAGTCGCGAAGTTCGTCGGGTTTCACCGGAAGCGCGCGCGGCCCGTCGGGGGGACCGAGGATGAAGAGCGTGTCGGAAGCATCGAATCGCGCCAGCAGGTGGGCGAGGTTGCCGTTGAGCCGCAACGAGGCCGCGGCCGTTTCGTTCGAACGGCTTGCCCCGATCCCGGCATAGAACACCGCCGCGAGCATCGCGAGCAATCCGAGCAGCCGGCAGCGGCGATCGGCGAACACCTCATCGAGCGCCGCGGCGAACAGGAAGAGCGGACCCACGAAGAACGGCAGCGCGTAGAAGTTGTCGAACTTGGGCCACGGCCAGTACACCACCGCGCCAATGATCACCGGCACCAGTGCGATCGCGATCGAGACCATCACACTGCGCGACGCGCGCGTCCGGCGCACGAACAGCACCGCGCCAACCAGCGCGAGCACCAGCACGATGATGTTGGCGGGATACCGGAGTCCCACCAGGGCGCCCGCCGCGGGCCGCACCGGCATCACGATCGCGGCCACATTGTCGCCCAGGCGACTGACACTCAATGACGCCGTTCCGTAGGCCATGCCGTAACCGGTCGCACCGGGCTGGGCGCGAAGCGCGGTCAGCAGCACGAACTCGCCAACCGCCACCAGTCCCGCGGCGATGAACAAGGCCACGTTGCGCTGCGCGAACAGCGCGCGCTGTCGCCAGCCTTCAAACGGCCAGCCAATGGCGATCACCACCACCACCACACCCAGCGTGCCCAGGACTTCCTTGGTGAGGAACACCACCGCCAGGCCGGCTACGATGCCCACGCAGCGCGCACGCCAGCGTTCACTCGTGGCATAGCCAATGGCGCACCACGTCGCGAACAGTAGTGCAACGAGCGCCTGCGGCTCTCCCATGAGTTGCACCCACGCGCGCACCGCGGGCGTCGACACCACGAGCAACGACGCCGCCGCAACCGCGGCAATCGTGCGCATGCCCATCCGCCGCGCCACGGCCACGAACAACACGCACGCGCCCGACATCAACACAAAACGGAGCACCTGCCAGCCCACTGCGTTGGTGCCGAACAGGTCGTACTCGATCACGAACGTGAGGTAGAAGAGCGCGTTCGACCGGCCGTGGTGCGCATAGTACGCGAGCAAGGCGCCCCACTGCGCCATTACTCCGTGCGTGCGCCGCAGGATGGGGACAAACTCGCGGAAGTCCCAGATGTCGAGCGGCAGCGCGCTCAACGGATGGTAGATGAGGAACGCGAGCGCGATCGGCACGGCGACCCAGGCCCATTGCGCGCGGCTTTCGCGTTCCGTCATCCGCGGTACCGCCACCAGATGCGCGTCAACTCCATCGGCGCCCGCGCATAGTCGCGCGCGCGCAGCCGGCTTTCGCCGCGCTCCTCCCATCGTTCAAGCGGCAACTCGCGCACCCGTTCCTCCACGGTGCCCCGTGCCTCGCGCGCGATGCGCGCCAGGAGTTCGACGTCAAAGATCCACCGGCTCCGGAACGGTTCGGACAGGACGGTTTGAATTCCGGGAACATTGCGGAAGAGCTTGAGCCCGCATTGCGTATCGTACACCGGCAGGCTGATCGCCAGCGAGGCGAACGTGGCGAACACGCGGCCCAGGTAATGCCGTCGCTCGGAGCGCTCGATGCGCCGGCCCAGAAGCTTGATGCGCGAACCAATGGCGGCCCAGGCCTGCTCGTGCGTCTCGAGGTCGCGGCGCAACATCGCGATGGCGTCGAGTGGCGCGGCGAGGTCGGCGTCAATGAATCCGACCATCGGCGCGCCGCGCGCCAAGCCGTCGAGCAGACCCGCACGCACCGCTTCGGCCTTGCCGCGATTGGCGGCCAGGTGCAGTGCCGCGATGCGGTTCGCACCGTGCGCCACCAGGTCGTCGAGCAGCTGACGCGTCCGGTCGCTGCTGCCGTCGTCGACAAAGAGCAGCGCGGCCCATTCGTTGGCGTCGACAAACGCCTGGAATGCGGCGACATCGAGCCGGCTTGCCTCGTTGTACACCGGCACGACCACGATCGTGTCGACGGACCCGGCGAAGTCGGTCACTGGCGGCGCAACACCGCGATGTAGCTCACACCGCGATCGTACGGCGCAGCGCCGGTGTCGATTGCATTCACGAGCGCACTTGCCTCGCCGGCAAAAATGCCGCGCAACACACCGTTGAACGGGCCGACCGGCGTGCGAAGGTCGCCGCCCGGCCGCGTCGGCCGGCTGCGATGCAGCCGGCGATGGAACGCAATCACCGGGCGGAGCCGCGCGTTGAACGCCGACACCAGTCGTTCGGTCACCGGCGCGTACGCCCACAGCGCGCGCAACTCGGCGAGGCGGTAGCGTCGGTAGTGGCCGAATTCCGGATCGTGCGGACTCCAGAGCGCGGGATCGGCGGGGACGGTGATGAGCAGATGACCGCCCGGGGGCACGATCGCAAGCGCGCGAGCGAACAGGTCGGCGTCGTCGGCCACGTGCTCGAGCACGTCGGTCATCATCAGGACGCCGCCGTTGCTGAGCTGCTCGCGGCCCGCCTCGGGATCATCGGTCTGGACAAACGCAACATCGCGGAATCGCTCGCGCGCCAGTTCGATCGCATCGGCGGAGGGGTCGAGGCCCAGCACGCGGTACTCGCCAGCGAGGGCCGCCGCATTGCCGCCGGTGCCGCAGCCCAGGTCCACGAGGCCGACACCGGTGGCCGGTGTCGCGATGCGATGCAGCACCGCGCGCAGGATGCGCCGCCGCGCCGTGAACCACCAGTGCCGGTCCTCCAGCCGCGAGTGCGCCACGAACAATCCGCGATGCATCGGTCAGTTCGCTCGCCACTCGCGCCACATCGAATCGATGTTCACCGGCGCGAAATGCAGCTGGCCGCCGATCACCGTGTCCTTGGTGAGCAGCCAGATGGGCCGGCCTCGATACGACGGCAGGATGATCGAATCGCGGGCGTGCAGGTCGCGCACGTACACGTCGTCGTTGCCGCGCACGTTCAGCAGCGGCGGATAGAGCGTGAAGCCGGCCTGATCCTCGCGCAACCGGTTGACGCAGCGTGCCGTGATGGTGGATCCTGGAAGGAATCGGACGGTAGTATCGGGCAGACCCGCGAGCGTTCGGAGTCGCGCCGAATCGGGCGCGTACGGCGCAAGCCGGCGCACGAGGCCGCGGACGCTGTCGCCCTCGACCTCGGTTTCGGTGAGCGCCTGCTCGAGCCGGCACGCATCAAACGATCGATACATGTGCTCGGCGTCAACGCGCGGGACGCCCACGCCCCACATGCGCGCGACCAGCTGTGCCCCCCAGCTCTCGCGCACCAGCACGAGCCCGTGGGTCACGCCATGCTCGCGCGCAATTGCATCGACATCAAACCGCATGGTCAGCATGCCGTTGCGATACTGCTCGGCGCGAAGCGGCACAAGCGACATGGCCCCGACCAGCAACGCTGTAATCCCCGCCGCTACCACACCATTCACCAGGCCGCGCGGAGCCCCGCGCGCGTCGAGCACGGCCGGCAGCCGCGCCGTCCACAGCGCAATCCACGGCGCCAGTGGCAGCATGAACCGCGGGCCGAGATAGAAGCCGTCGTGCCAGTACGCGAAGTACGCGAGCAGCAGGCCGCCGCCACACGCCAGCATCCACTTGTCGAACGAACTCAGCCGCGGCACGAACGCCAGCGCAAACGTCGCGAACAGGAGCGATGGAGCCGGCGTTTCGAAGAAGTAGGTCTGCAATCGCAGCAGGTAGAGATTGACGAGCTCCAGCCCACGCATCGGCGTGTGCGCCGGACCCCACGGCGATTCGTGAAAACCGAGCTCATGCGACTTGCCCCACATCTCGATGTAGCCAAACCGCAGCGCGTGGCCGGTCTGCTGCGTGTTCACGTACAGCAGCACCAGCACCGGGATGGCGACGCCGGCGCCGCTGAGCAGAAGCGCGGTCACGTGCCGGCCGCCGCGGCGCGCACGCGACAACAACCAGATCGCCGTGGGAATCGCGAACACTGCGCCGTCGACGGGGCGAATGCTTGTGGCCATGCCCAGCGCCAGGCCGCACCACAACGCGGCGCGAGGGTGCGCATCCTCGTCGGCTGTCGCGATCGCCAGCGACAGCGCGGCGCCGAGCAGCCACGCGGTCTCGGTGACATGGTTCATCATCGAACCACCGAGAAACAGGCAGAACGGCGCGAACGCAAACAGCAGCAGCGCCGCAAGCGCCGTGCGATTCCGCCATTCAATCCGCCGCACCAGGCGCGCAAACAGGAACACACCAGCGCCCGCAGCGACCGGTCCCACCAGCCATGCGGCGTGCAAGAGCACGCCAATGGCGAGCATCGCCGCGCCGCCGGCCGGGAACTGGCCGTACACCTTGCCGCCCCAGTCAATGAGGTGCATCGACGAGAAGAACTCGGGATGCGGCGCGGCCTTGGCGACGAGGTGGCCCGACGCGAAGATGCCCGCCTGATACAGCTGGATGATTTCATCGATGAGCAGCGGACGCGCCGACAGCACGGTGCGCGCAATGAAGGCGCAAATACCGGTCACTGCGATGGCAACGACCGCATCGGCACGCGCCCCGGCATCGCGCCAGCGCGCGGCAATCGCATCCCAGATCAGGTCGGGCCTGGCGCCGTAACCGGTCCCCGCCCACCGCAGCTGAACGCGGCGTATGGCAATCGCGGCAATGATTCCGACGCCCAGCGCGATGGCTCCGCCGCTCAGCCAGCCGTCGAGCCGGTCGTGGTACCACGGGGCGTCGTGTCCGCCCGGGATCCAGTTCGCGATGGGCAGGAGGCCGAGCAGCAGCAGTATGAGTGCGGCCGCGGCCTGGACCACTTACTTCACCTCGATCTCTTCGTAGCGCGACAGCTTGCGATACAGCGTGCTCGGGTCGATCCCCAATGCCTCCGCCGCGCGCGTCTTGTTGCCTCCCTCGGACTGCAGCACGAACATGATGTACGCGCGCTCCACGAGATCGAGCGTCGGGTTGGGCTGCGCGCGTTCCGCGATCAGCGGCTCCTTCTTGCGCCGCGTGATGCGGTCGGGCAGGTGCTGCGGTTCAATCAGGCTGGCCTTGCTCAACACGTCGGCGTGCTCGAGGGCATTCTGCAGCTCACGCACGTTGCCAGGCCATTCATATACCATCACGGCATCGAGGGCCTCCGATGACAGCGCCTTGGGCTCGCCGTTGCGATCGGTGGCCATGTCCTGGAGGAAGCGGTCGACGAGCAGGATGAGGTCGTCGCGCCGGTCGCGCAGCGGCGGCAGATCCATCGCGATGACGTTGAGGCGGTAGAACAGGTCGGAGCGGAAATTGCCGCGCCGCACTTCTTCTTCGAGTTCCCGGTTGGTGGCAGCGATGATGCGCACATCGACCGGCAGCGCTTCCGTTGCGCCGACGGGAATCACTTCGCGTTGCTGCAGCACGCGCAACAGCTTGACCTGCAGCGACGGCGGCATTTCGCCCACTTCGTCGAGAAAGAACGTTCCGCCCCGCGCCGCCGCGAACAATCCCTGCTTGTCGCGCACCGCGCCGGTGAACGATCCCTTGACGTGACCGAACAGCTCGCTCTCCAGCAGCGTCTCGGGCAGCGCGCCGCAGTTGATGGACAGGAACGGACCATCGGCGCGCAGCGAAGCGTCGTGGATGTAGCGCGCCAGCACTTCCTTGCCGGTGCCGCTCTCGCCGCCGATCAGCACGGTGGAGTCGGTGGGTGCCACGACATCGGCCAGCCGCAACACATCGAGGAAGCGGCGCGACTTGCCCACCGGCCGTGTCGGCCCCGCGCGCACCGCACCCGCGCTTCGCCGGATATCCTGCTTGAGCTGCTTGTTCTCGACGCGCACCTGGCGGAACTCGCAGGCTCGGCGCAGGATCGCAAGGAGCTCGTCGTTCGCGAACGGTTTCTGCAGGTAGTAGAACGCGCCCGCATTGAGCGCCTGGATCGCGCTCTGCAGCGACGCCTGCGCCGTCATCAGCAGCACCGGCGTCATCGGATCGCTTTCCTTCACCGCCTGCAGGATGTCGAGCCCGGTGACCTGCGGCATCCGCACGTCGGTGAGCACGATGTCGGGCGTCGCGCTCCGGATCGCCTCGAGCCCCGCCTTCCCGCCCTGCGCGGTGATGACCTCGTAGCCTTCCTTCTTGAGCAGGATGCGCAAGGTGTCGAGGATGCCCGATTCATCATCAATGACGAGCACCGATGGCTGCTGCGTCATGCCCTGTCCTCCCGGTTCCAGGTCGCTGGAAGAAAAATTGAAAACGTCGTGCCGTTGCTGCCTGTGTCGACGAGGATCACGCCGCGATGCGCCGACACTGCGCGCTGCACGATGGCGAGCCCGAGCCCCGTGCCGCCGGGTCGCCCCGTCACGAACGGCTCGAACAGGCGATCGCGAATCGATTCCGGGATGCCCGGTCCGTTGTCCTGCACGATCAGCTTCACGGTCCGGTCAACCGGGCCGCCAGGCCGCTCGCTCACCTCGGCCCGTCCGACGGTGATTGTAATGGTGCCCTGGCCGCCGAGCGCCTGCGCAGCGTTGAGGACCAGGTTGCTGACCACCCGATGAATGAGGTCTTCATCGGCTTCCATCTCCACCGGCTCGCCTTCGACGGTCAACGTCGCTCCCTGCGCGGCGGGATGCTCGCTCGCGATCCGGACCGCGTCGCGCACCAGCGCCATCAGGTCGATCTTCTCGAGGTTCGTCGCGCGCACGCGCGAGAAATCGAGGAACTCGTTGAGCAGGCGATTGAGCCGCTCGCTCTCCCGCATGACGAGGCGCGCCAGCGTCTGGTCGTCCTCGTCCTGGCCCACCGAACGGCTCAGCTGTTCCACCGCGCTCCGGATCGCCGCGAGCGGATTGCGGATTTCATGCGCCAGCGACGCGCTGAGCGCTGCCACCGCCTCGAGCCGCTCGGCGCGCAGGCGGAATTCCTGCAGTCGCTTGAGATCGGAGATGTCGGTGAAGATGGCCGTCACCAGCCGGCGGTCGCTTCCCGGACGATTGAATGTCGTCGTACTGAGACCCACGGGAAAGAGCGACCCGTCGCCACGACGCACGGCCGCCTCGCCCCGCGACACGCGCGTGCCGTCGGTGATGCCGCGCACGATGGCGTCGTGCAGCTCGCGTGAGCGCGCACGCAGCGTCTCGAGCACCGGCTGGCCGGGCACGAACGTCGTGCGCCCGCCGCCCAGGATCAGGCGCCCGCGCGGATTGAGATAGCCAAGCCGCCCGTCACCGTCGACAGTGATGACGCCCGATTGAATCGACGCGAGAATTTCGTCGGCCTCCAGCCGCGCCTGCGCGAGCGCCGCCGCGAGCGCGCGCTGCTCGCGCGACGCGCCGGTCAGGCGATTGCCAAGGAGGGCAATGAGCCCGCCAATGAAGGCGATGACGACAACCTGCGTCCAGAACGTGACGGTGGCCGCGGGCAGGATACCCGTCGACACGACACGCACGCCGACGTACGACCCGGTGGCCAGCGCGACGGCGAGCAACCCGTGCCCCAGCGGCAGCACCAGCGCGTACACGGTCACGACCGCGATATAGAGCGCGGCCACGGATGTTGCGGTGCCGGGCCCGAACAGGCGCACCACGCCGGTCACCACGAGGATATCGATGAGGGCCTGGAGCAGCAGCGCGTTGGGACCGGGCACTTCGGCGGGCCGGCGGAGTCGGGACGCCAGCCAGAGCGTCGCGACCAGCACAATCACGACGAGCCCGCTGACCAGCGCGATATCGAGTGAGGTGTTCGAACGATCGACCGCGAGGACCAGCAGCACGAGCCGCAGGACGAGCATCCCCGCCAGCAACGTGCGCTGCGACGGAATCGTGAGCCGCTCGAGTCCGCGCGCCGCCAGCGGCGGCACCTCGGCGCCCACCGGAAAGTCGCCGGTGCGGTCCTCCGTGTCGGGAACAGGCGGGGGAGCGGTCAAGTGTCAAATATGGTGGCGTTGGGCGTTGGGCGTTGGGCGTTGGGCCTTGGGCGTTAGGCGTTAGGCGTTAGGCGTTGGGCGTTAGGCATTGGGCCTGAAGCGTCGGGCTGCCCGCCGCAACGAACGAACCTACGAGCTGCGCAGAGGGACGTTCGCGCCGAGCACGCATGAGTGAATACCTCGCGCCCAACGCCCAACGCCTAACGCCCAACGCCCAACGCCTAACGCCCAACGCCCAACGCCCAACGCCTAACGCCTAACGCCTAACGCCCAACACCTATTAAGTATCTTTCCACTCCCCGGAAGCAGTGGAGTTCCCGATGGCCAGCGTCCCGATCGAGCCTGAACTTCCGGCCGAGCCATTGGTCGGGGAGCCGAGAGTCGTGATCCGGCATCGCGGACTGGTGCGGCTCACACACTGGCTCAACGCCATCTTTCTCACCGGCATGATCGCGAGCGGGCTGCAGATCTATACCGCCTACGCGCACATCGGCTATCACGGCGCCGTGTTCAACGTGCCCAATCCGCTCGACGGATCGCGCACCAGCATTCCTGCCGCAGTGCGACTGGGCGGCTGGCTCGCCGGTGGATTGCGGTGGCATTTCACGCTCGCGTGGCCCTTCGTGCTCACCGGCCTGGCGTACGTCGTTTTCCTGGTCGCCAGCGGCGAGTGGCGCGCCCTGCTGTTCCGCCCGCGCGATGTGCCGGGTGCGTGGCAGATGATGCGATACTACCTGCGGCTCCGTCCCGATCATCCGCCCCAGGGCAAGCACAATCCCCTGCAGAAGAGCGCGTACACATTCGCGCTCGCGCTCGCGGTGATTTCAATCCTCACCGGATTCGCCATCGCGAAGCCGGTGCAGCTCGGTCTGCTCACGTCCCTCTTCGGCGGCTATGAACTCGCGCGCTACTGGCACATGGTCGCGGTGTGGACGTTCACGGCGTTCATCATCGTGCACGTGGTCATGGTGTTCGTCGCCGATCCTGCGTCGCTGCGAGCGATCATCACCGGGCGGTATCGCGGGAGATACACGAGCAATGAGTAAGCACATTGACCGTCGCGCGTTCCTGGCGCGCATCGCACCACTGGCACCGCTCGGCGTCGCGGGTTGCGGGTGGGACGGCGGAGCCAAGCTGCAGCCCGTGTTCGACCGGGTCATCGCCTTCAACAACAAGCTCGGCCAGGGATTGCAAGGCACCATCAACGCCAAGGCCCCGCCACACCAGGTGTCAAAGGGGACGATGCCGTCGTACTTCATTTCCGACGACATGCCGGTGTGGGAGAACCTCTCGAACTGGCGCTTGCAAGTCGGCGGCCTTGTCAAGCAGCCCACGAGCTTCACGCGCGAGATGCTCGCGCAGCTTCCGCACATCGGGTACAGCGTGACCCACCATTGCGTCGAGGGCTGGTCGGTGGTCAAGGCATGGAACGGCATCCCGTTCGCTACCATCGCCGCGCTCGTGCAACCCATGCCGGCCGCGCGGTTCGTGCAGTTCGATTCGTTCGACAGCGACTACATGAACGGCTGGGACATGGCGAGCGCCATGCACCCCCAGACCATTCTCGCCGATGCGTTCGAAGGCCAGCCACTCAGTCCCGAACACGGTGCACCACTACGGCTGTATTCACCAATCAAGCTGGGCTACAAGCTCACGAAGTACCTGGTCAAGATCACGTTTACGGCCAGCAAGCCGGGTGGGTATTGGGAAGATCAGGGGTATCCGTGGTTTGGAGGGTTGTGATCGGCGGGTCGGCGGGTCGGCGGATCGGCGGATCGGCGGCCTGCCCTGAGCGACCCTGAGCAGAGCGAAGGGGTTGGCGCGTCGGAGTGTCGACCGGTCTGCCGCGGCTATCTGCGTCCACGTAGCCGTTCAATCGCGCGCCGATCCTTCTTGCTCGGCTTGCCTTCGGTAAAATCCAGCGTGGGTGCCAACCGAAGCAGCTCGGCCTGACGCTGGCGCGCCGCAAACGAATCCGGCGTCTCCGCGTATAGCGTGGCGGCAACCGCGGCAGATCCACGCCGTTCTGCAAACCCTGTCACGACAACGGTGTGGAGGTAAGGACCAAGCCGCACACTCACCTCATCGCCGAGGTGTACTGCTCGGGCCGGTTTGGCGCGCTCACCGCCCACCTCTACTTTGCCGCCAAGCACGGCTTCGGTCGCTGCCGAGCGCGTCTTGAAGAAGCGCGCCGCCCACAGCCACTTGTCCAGCCGAACGCGGTCGTCCGTCATCGACGCTTCCCTCGCTGACTATTCAGCCATGCAGTCAGCATGGCGCCAACATGGTCGGTTTCGTCCAGCAGGCGGTCAAATGTTTCGGCATCGAGGTAACCGAGTTCACGCGCTAGCCGCAACTCGCAACCGAGCTCATTGGCTGATCCGCGAGCAATTCGGAAAAAACGTTGCTCGTCTCCTGCCGTGCTCCGACCACGCCCTTCCGCGATATTGATCGGGATCGAACTCGCCGCTCGTTGCATCTGACTCACGAGCCGAAATCGTTCGGCGCTTGGAAAGGTGCTCGTGGCGCGATATACGTCCAGTGCCAGCTTCTGCGCGAGCTGCCACACCTGCAGATCCCGATAATTGCCCATTGCGGAGGATGCGACAGGGGCTCAGCCACGACAGCACCTTCTCGCGCGCGGCGGTACCGACAAACGCTACGATCCCGACGCCACTGATCCGCCCGATAATCCGGGAAGCCGACGCGCCGATCGGCCGACCCCTTCGACTCCCCTTCGCCCTGCTCAGGCTCGCTCAGAGCAGGCCGCCGACCCGCCGACCCCTTCGACTCCCTTCGCCCTGCTCAGGCTCGCTCAGGACAGGCCGCCGATCAGCCGACCCGCCGATCAGCCGACCCGCCGATCACCCCATCACGCTCTCCCACTCCCGCAACGCCTTCTCCAGCGCCACCCGCAATTCATCGCGTGACCTGGTCAGCGCGCGACTCGCGTCCACTGCGTCCGCGCGCTGGTAGAGTGCTGGATCCGCAAGCGACCGCTCCACCGCGGCGAGTTCGGTCTCGATGCGCGATACGTCTGCTTCCGCGAGCTCAACGGCGCGCGCCGCGTTGCGACGCTGAATGGCATCGGTGCGCCGCTCGGTGTCGGGGGTGCGCGTGGGCTTCGATGGTTTCTCGCGCGCGCGAGCGGGTGCCACCACCCGCTGTTCGTTTTCCAGGTGCCGCGCCGACGCGGCGGCTTCCCATTCATCAAATCCGCCCGCGTAGTCCGACATGACGGCGGCCTCGAGCGACCAGATGCGCGTGGTGAGCGCGGTCAGCAGGGCGCGGTCGTGGCTCACGAGAATGACCGTGCCATCGTACGCTTCGATGGCATCCTCGAGCGCCTCGATGGATTCCACGTCGAGATGATTGGTGGGTTCGTCGAACACCAGCAGGTTGGCTTCCACCAGCATCATCAATGCAAGGGCCACGCGTGCGCGCTCACCACCCGACAGCGAACCCGCGCGTCGCTGCACTTCGCCGCCCGAGAAGCCAAAGCGGCCGAGGTGGCCCTGCACCTGCCCGCGATTCCAGTGCGGGCGTTGCGTCGCGATGAGATCGTATAGGGTTGCCGATGTGTCGACATCGCGAAGGTCCTGCGCGTAGTACGCGACGCGCATCGACGGCATCAGACGGATGGAGCCGCGCCCCGGTGCGCGCTCGCCGAGCAGCGTGCGGAGGAGGGTCGACTTGCCGGCGCCGTTGGGCCCGATCAGTCTGACGACATCGCCACGACGCAGAATGCAGGACCACGGCTCCAGCAACACGCGACCTTCCATCGACAGGCCCACGTGGTCGGCCACGAGCACCTGGTCGCCACCGCGATCGCCGGGCGTGAAGGCGACCGCCATGGTGCCTTCCGCGCCGGGAGGCGGCGAGAGACGCGGCATGCGCTCGAGCCGGCGGCGGCGGCCCTTGGCCTGGGTCGACTTCTGCCCCGCGATGTTGCGCCGGATGAAATCTTCTTCCGCCGCGATCTTCGCATCCTGCTTGCGCACCGCGCGCTCGAGCGCCATGCGACGCTCCGCCCGCTGCTGCACGAAATCCGCGTAGGTGCCTTCGTAGGGCGTCGCCGTGCCGCCTTCGAAATGCAGCACGTGATTCACGACGGCGTCAAGGAACGCGCGGTCGTGCGATATGAGCAGCACGGCTTCGTCGAGTTCGTGCAGATATCCTTCGAGCCAGCGCGCCGTCGCGAGATCGAGATGGTTGGTCGGTTCGTCGAGAATGAGCAGGTCGGCCGGTGCGGCAAGTTGGCCCGCAAGGGCCAGGCGCCCGCGTTCGCCGCCCGACAACGACGCCGCGTCGCGCGTGCGGGCGACCTCGGGATCAAAGCCAAGACCGGCGAGCACCGCATCCACTCGCGCCGCAGCCATGTAGCCGCCCGCGTGTTCGAACCGCTCCAGATCCGCCGAATACGTCGCGAGCATGGCGGGCGATGCCGCGTCGCCCGCATTGCCGATCGCCTCTGCCTGACGCAGCAGGTCTGCCTCGAGCGCAAACAGCTCGGCGAATCCGCGCGCGGCAGCTTCCCACACCGTGCGCGCTCCGCCGAGGTCGCGATACTGGTCCATCACCGCCACCCGCAACCTCGGCGCGCGCGACACGACGCCGCGATCGGGCGCGCGCTCGCCCAGCAGCAACTGCATCAGCGTTGTCTTGCCGGTGCCGTTACGGCCAACAATGCCCCAGCGGTCGCCGCGCTCGACCTGGAACGTGATACCGGTGAACAGCGGCTCGCCGGAATAGATCACCGCGAGATCGCTGGCAGAGAGAAGCGCCATTGGGGGCGTAACGGTAAGCGGAGGCGGGTGCGAGGACCAGCTATGGGCGTTGGGCGTTGGGCGTTGGGCGTTAGGCGTTGGGCGTTGGGCGTTGGGCGTGGGGTCGGCGGGTCGGCGGATCGGCGCAGTGTCTAGCGCGGCATACGGCTTACGGCTTACGGCTTACGGCGCCCAACGCCCAACGCCCAACGCCTAACGCCTAACGCCTAACGCCTAACGCCTAACGCCCAATATGAATCCCACCCTTATCCGAAATGTTCACCACCACTCGCCCCTTGCCGTCGCGAATGATCACGGATCCATCGGCGGAGTCGCCCTTGAAGTGGAAGAGCTCGCGGCCGTTGACGTTGATGGAGAGAAACGCGTGATCCTTTCGGATGTCGACGTCCCCGGCGCCGTCAGCCTCGAGTCCGTTGGCGCTGAATGCGTCGCGCCGGAACGCCGCCACGTTCTCGCCCGGCAGCCATAACGGCACGGTGATGTCGCCGGGCTGGACCAGCACGTGACCAAACGGGATCAGGTCGAGCCGCGCGGAGTCGGCCACCGAGACGCAGTCAAACCTGGTGTGCTCGTTGAACCCGCTCGATCCGATGGCCGCGAGCCGGCAGTCGCGAAACCGGGCCACCTGCGCGCTGTCGTGCAGCGCGATGGTCAGCACGGCTGAATCGACCTGGCGTGGGCGCGATCGAAGCAGTTGCACGCGGCGAATGTCACCGACTTGCGTCCCGCCAACCTGGAAGCCGGAGGCCAGCATCCAGAGCGACCCGGGGAATCGGTCCTTCAGGTACTGCGTGCCCCGATCGAAACCGCTCTTGACCACCAGGCCAACGACGAAGATGATGGTCATGCCGATGCCGATCTTGATCCAGTACTTCGGTGTCATGCGAGCCCTCCAGAGCCACCCACGGCGAGAAAACGCCACGTTTCAGTAGTTAACGTCAAATCGCGCCCGCTGGTTTCAGTCGCACCACTGAAACACCGGAAGCGCCGCCGTACGCGCATAGCTTTGGACGGTGACTGCCACACTCGACACGCTGCGCTGGGTGAACACCTACGCCGCGCTTTCCGACGATTTCCATCAGCGCGTTGCACCGACGCCGCTGCCCGATCCGTACCTCGTCGCGCTCAACAACGACGTGGCCGATCTGCTTGGCCTCGATCGGGCGCGGATTGATCGCGACGCGCTGGTGCGCACAATCAACGGCGACCACACGCCGCACGGCGCCGATCCCATCGCGGCAATCTACGCCGGCCACCAGTTTGGCGTGTGGGTCCCCCAGCTCGGCGACGGCCGCGCAATCCTGATTGGTGAAATCGAGACAGCATCCCACGAGCATTGGGAGCTTCAGCTCAAAGGATCGGGACTCACACGCTTCTCTCGCATGGGCGATGGACGCGCCGTACTCCGCTCCACCGTTCGCGAATACCTGGGCAGCGAAGCCATGCAGGGCCTCGGGATCCCCACCACCCGCGCGCTCGCGATCGTCGGCAGTGATGCACCGGTGTACCGCGAACGCACCGAGACCGCGGCAATCCTGGTGCGCGTGTCACCGTCGCATGTACGGTTTGGAAGCTTTGAGCTCTTCGCGTCGCGCGGCCGCGCCGACGATGTCAAGCGCCTTGCCGACTACGTGATCACGCACGATTACCCGGAGTTCCTCACGCTGCCGACCGACGAACGTTACGGCACGTGGTACCGCGAGATTGTCGACCGCACCGCGCGGTTGATGGCCCAGTGGACCGCCGTGGGATTCGCGCATGGCGTGATGAACACCGACAACATGTCGATCCTTGGGCTCACGCTCGACTACGGGCCGTTTGGCTGGCTCGACGCGTACGACCGGGGCTTCATCTGCAACCACTCCGACCCCGCAGGCCGATACGCGTTTGACCAGCAACCCCTGGTGGGACTGTGGAACTGCGCGCGCCTGGCCGAGGCGCTGGTGCCACTCGTCACCGAGGAGCAGGCAGTGGCTGCGCTCGAATCCTATCGCGGAACGTACGAATCGGCCGCCGATGCGCTGACTCGCGCGAAGTTCGGCGTGACCGCCGCGATGGATGGCGACGCCGGATTGTTCAGCGATTTCTTCGCGTTGCTCCAGGAATCCGCAGCGGATCACACCAATTCGTTTCGCGCCCTGTCGCGATACGAACTCCATTCGCGTGACGCGCGGGACCCACTGCACCAGGCGATCGCGCCACACGACCGGCTCGACGCGTGGCTCGCACAATACTCGGCGCGGCTCGCGCGGGAAGGCGCAACTGACGCAGATCGGCACCCGCGCATGCTCGCCACCAATCCCAAGTTCGTGCTCCGCAACTGGCTGGCGCAGGACGCGATCAACAACGCCCAGACGCGCAACTACGACCGCATTGAAGAGATCCGCCAGGTGTTGCGCACTCCGTTTAATGAGCATCCGGAGCGCGAAGCGTGGGCGGCGGCCCCACCGGAATGGGCGCGGGGACTGGAGGTGAGCTGCAGCAGTTAGAGAAAGACAGACGAGAGACTAGGGCGCAACCTCAAAGAACTCCAGCCCCTTGCCCTGCTCCATCGTGTGCCGCAGCGCCCATTCGTCCTCAAACAGCAGGATCGACCCGCCCTTGGCGTCGTACAGCCGCATGCGCGAGCGTCCCTCGGTGATCCCATCGATCACGTCGGTGTCGCCGCGAACCCAGCGGGCGTAACGGAACGGCAATGGTTCGAGCTTGCAGGGCACGCCATACTCGTTCTCGAGCCGGAAAATGAGCACGTCGAATTGCAGCATGCCCACTGCGCCAACGATCGGCACCGGCCCGGCGACGGATTCCTGGTAGAACACCTGCACGGCGCCTTCTTCCGATAACTGGCGCAACCCGGTGTCGAGATGCTTGCGCCGCAGCGGATCGGCGACCTGGACGCGGGCAAAGTGCTGCGGCGCAAAGCGCGGGATCCCGCTGAACACGACGTCACCCTTGATGGACAGCGAGTCTGACACGCGGAGCGTGCCGCGATCCTGCACGCCGATCACGTCGCCGGGAAACGCTTCTTCCACTTCCACGCGCTCGCGCGCGAGAAATTGCTGCGGCTGTGCCAATCGCAGCGGCTTGCCGCTCCGCGCGAGTGTCACCGTCATGCCGGCCGTGAAGTGGCCGGAGCACACGCGCACGAATGCAATGCGGTCGCGATGTCGCGGATCCATGTTCGCCTGGATCTTGAAGACAAACCCCGTGAAACCGGGATCGTTCGGATCCACGACGCGATCCTCCGCGGGGCGAGGCAAGGGTCCCGGTGCGTGATCGAGGAAGTCATGCAGGAAGGGTTCGACGCCAAAATTCGTGAGCGCGGATCCGAAGTACATGGGCGACAGCGTGCCGTCGAGCACGGCGGCTTCGTCCCACGGATGACCGGCCATGTCGAGCAGCGCGAGCTCGTCGCGCAACGTGGCGGCAGCGTCACTGCCGATCACGTCGCCAATCGATGAGCTGTCGAGCGCCAGGCGCGTGGCATCGACCTGAGTCGCGCCGTGATCGCCGGTTCGATCGAACAGCAGCACTTCGCGACGGCGCCGATCGGCGACGCCGGTGAACCCGCTGGCCGCCTGCACCGGCCACGTCACGGGATGAATGCCGAGGCCGAGGTCGGCTTCGACGTCGCTGATGAGCTGCAGCGGATTGCCGCCCGGCCGGTCGCACTTGTTCACAAAGGTGAAGATCGGCATGCGCCGCAACCGGCAGACGTCAAACAGCTGGCGGGTGCGTTCCTCGACGCCGCGGCGGTTGTCGAGCAGCATGACCGCGCTGTCGGCCGCCACCAGTGTGCGGTAGGTGTCTTCGGAGAAATCGGCGTGACCGGGCGTGTCGAGCAGGTTGATATGATACCCGCGATACTCGAACTGCATCACGCTGGAAGTCACCGAGATGCCGCGCTGCCGTTCGAGCGCCATCCAGTCCGACGTCGCGTGCCGTGCGGCCCGGCGCGCCTTGACCGATCCGGCCAGGTGAATCGCGCCGCCGTACAGCAGCAGCTTCTCCGTCAGCGTGGTTTTGCCGGCATCGGGATGCGAGATGATTGCGAAGGTGCGGCGGTCTGAGGTTGTGGTCATCGGGCGCGAAAGGTATTGGGTCGTGGGTCGTGGGTCATGGGTCGCACGACGCGCGACGCGCGACGCATTAGAATCCACCCATGCCCAACCCTCCGTCGCAATTCACCCCCCGCCACTGGATCGCGCTCACCGCCGCGCTCGCCGGCATGATCGCGCTCTACCTGCACCTCTGGAAGCTTGGCCTCATGGGCGCGCTCGCGTGCACGGCCTCGCACGGTTGCGAACGCGCGATGACGTCGTCCTATGGCAGCTTCCTGGGATTCGACGTGGCGCTCATCGGTACGGTGGGTTATGCGCTGATTCTCATCACCGCGATGGTTGGCCTTGCGCCGTCGCGCATCAACGATCCGCGAATCACCCGCATCCTCACGGTGCTGATCACCATCGGATTCCTGTTCACGCTGCGGCTCAAGTACGGTGAGTTCATCGTCCTGAAGACGTTCTGTCCGTGGTGCGCCACGAGCGCGGTGACAATCACGTCGCACGTGGTGGCGGTGTGGCTGGATTGGCGGCGACTGCGGCGACTGCGGCCGGAGCGCTAGGCGCTTGCGCTCGCGCTGCGACGGCGCGCGTGGATCCGCCCCGTGATCTTTCCGCCGCTCCGGCCCTCGTCCCGGTACCTGTCGCAGCGCGAGCGCAAGCGTCCAGCGCCTGATCGCCACCAATCGTGACCGCGAGCACACCGGAACGTCACGACTCATGGGCGGCGCTGCGCCACGCGGACTACCGCCGATTCCTCACCGCGCACTTTGTCACCACCCTGGGCGTGCAGATCCAGGCCGTCATCATTGCCTGGCAGATGTATCTCGACACGCACGACCCGCTGTCGCTCGGACTTGTCGGGCTGGCCGAAGCGCTGCCTAACATTGCGACGTCACTGGTCGGCGGGCATGTCGCCGACCGCACCGATCGGCGCCGGCTTGCGCTCGTCGCGACCTCCATCATGCTGGCGTGCGCGATTGGCCTGGCTTCGCTCGCCAACCTGCGCGGCGATGCGGTCCATTGGCGCGTGACAGGCGTGTACGCACTCGTGGCGTGCACCGGCATCACTCGCGCGTTCCTGCAGCCGGCACGCACCGCACTCAGCGCATCGATGCTGCCTCGTGAGCTGCAGGCCAACGCGGTTACGTGGCGCGGGGCCGTGTGGCAGCTCGGCGCGGTGCTCGGCCCGGCCCTCGGGGGCGTGCTCAACGCGGCGATCGGGCCACGCAATTCATACATCGTCGTCGCCGCGTTGCTTATCGCAGGCATCACGGGGCTCGCGGCGATCCGGTTCCGCGCCCCTGCCGTCGGACCTCGCGCCGACGAATCGATCTGGCAATCACTCGCAGCCGGCGTGCGCTACCTGCGCGGCCAGCAAGTGCTGCTCGGTGCGATGACGCTGGACTTGTTCTCCGTGCTCTTTGGCGGCGCCGTGGCCCTGCTGCCGGTATTTGTCGTCGACATCCTGCACACGGGCCCCTGGGGCCTGGGGCTGCTACGCGCGGCACCGGCAATTGGCGCGGTGTCGATGTCGCTGTGGCTGGCGTGGCGGCCACCGCTGCAGCGGGCGGGACGTGCGCTGCTGATCGCCGTCGCGGTGTTCGGCGCCTGCACGATCGGCTTTGGGCTCGCGCGCACCATGATGCTCTCATTCCTCTTCCTGACACTCGGCGGCGCGGCAGACATGGTGAGCGTGGTGATCCGTTCGACGCTCATGCAACTGCTCGTCCCCGATCACCTCATGGGACGCGTCACCAGCGTCAGCGCGATTTTCATTGGCTCAAGCAACGAGATCGGGAGCTTTGAATCGGGCGTCACCGCGCGCCTGCTGGGCACCGTCCCCGCCGTATTGCTCGGTGGCGGGCTCACGCTGGGAGTGGTGGGCGTGACGGCAGCGAGGGCGCCGGCGCTGGGGAGGGTGGGACGATTGGAGGATGTGGGTGCGGAGCGTTGAGCGGTCAGCGGCGAGCGCTCACCGCCCGCCGCCCGACGCTCGCCGCTCCTTCGGCGGCATCACCACCTGAATCCCATTCGTCACCAGCGCCGCCCGCGCCTCGCGGGGCATCTCGACCAGCAGTTCACGCCCGCCGGCGCTCAGCACTGGATAGCGGCGATGATATTCGGCGAGTGACGGCAGCAGGAACAGGTCCGGGATCGGAATGCCGTGCAACACGACGCGCTCCAGCCTGAAGCGCATGATGCCGTCGCTGCCCTGCGGCATCGAGACCTCCACGACAAAAACCGACGTCGAATCGAGCAACGAAAACACCACGCCGAGCTCGGCGCGCGTCGGCGCGTCGAAATCCATCAGGCGACCGGTGATCCGCACGCGTGCGGAGTCGGCGGTGACGCGGAAACCAAGCGAGTCATCGAACGGCGGCATGTGCAGCCGCGCGAGCAGGTGCGCCGTCATGTCGCCGATGTCGACGGTATCGATGGTGCGCGTGCGATCGTGAAAGAGCGAATCCAACGTCGCGTTCGCTCGCACCACGCCGGCATTCGTGATCCGCGACCCCGGCAACGGTGCGAGCGTCTGCGACGCGGCGCGGGTTGCGGCGAGCGCGGTAGCGAGGGTGAGGAGCAGGAGCGAGCGATTCATGAATGTCCTATCATAGAGGCATCAAGCGTCAGCTATCGAGGCATCAAGCGTCAGCTGTCAGCTATCAAGGCATCAAGCGTCAGCTGTCAGCTATCAGGAGTCTTGCTCGACCGTCCAATCAACGTGACATATGACAGCTGACAGCTGATGCTTCCCTACCCACCTAGATTTACCTAATGCGCCCGATTCTCTGGATGTTCCTCGCCGCCGCAGGGTTTCACCTCGACGCGGCGCCACCGCCGCGCTGGGGCACCGATGGCCACCAGATCGTGGCCCGCCTGGCGGCCACCCGCATCGCGCCGGCGACTGCCGCCGAGGTGAGCCGGCTGCTGGGCGGCCAGAGCATGGCCGCGGTCAGCACCTGGGCCGACATGGTGCGGCGCGACCGCCCGGCCACCGCGGCGTGGCACTTTGTCGACATCGAGGTCATTGACTCGAGCTACGTCCCGTCGCGCGACTGCAAGGACGGCGCCTGCATCATCGACGCGCTCGCAACGCAAACGGCGATTCTCGCCGACCGGACCGCCAACGACAGCGTGCGCAGCGAGGCGCTCAAGTGGGTCATTCATTTCGTCGGCGACCTGCACCAGCCACTCCACGGCAGCGACCGGTACGACAAGGGCGGCAACGACGTAAAGCTCACGTTCCAGGGCAAGCAGACCAACCTGCATTCGTTGTGGGACACGGGTCTGCTGCTCTCGCAGGGCCTGAGTGACGACCAGATTGTCGACTCCATCGTCGGCAGGATGCAGCGGCGCCCCGATCTCGCGGCGATCGCGAACGCCACCACCGTGCAGTGGGCCATGGAATCGCACGACCTCGCGCGCGACGTTGTCTATCGCTTGCTGCCACAAGGCACGGAGATCGGACCCGACTACGTGGCCGCGGCAATGCCGGTAATCAACGAACGCCTCCTTCGCGCCGGAGTGCGGCTCGCAGCCGTGCTCGATCGCGCGCTGGCAAGGTAGCCCCTTCGGTGCCGATGGCCATCGGCCTTGCGGGATTCATCCTCGTCGGTCTCGCACTCGGCCTGCTGGGCGGCGGCGGATCGATTCTCGCGGTGCCGGTGCTCGTCAACGTGCTCAACGTGCCGGCGCGCACGGCGGTGCCGATGTCGCTGCCGGTGGTCGGCATCGCAGCCGCGGTTGGCGCACTGCTTCGCTGGCGTTCGGGCCAGCTCCGGCTTGGCACGCTTGGTGTGTTTGCCGGCTTCGCGATGACGGCGTCGTTTCTCGCCGCACGGTATGGCGGCGGCATCGGCGATCGACTGCGCGTCATTCTGTTTGCCGCCGTGATGCTCATCGCGGCGGTGGCCATGTGGCGCCGGGCCGCGCGCATGCAGCATCACGCGCACGCCGCGACGCCACGGCCGACGATCCAGATCATTCCCGCCGCGGTCGCGGTCGGCGCGCTCACCGGAATTCTCGGCATCGGCGGCGGGTTCATGATCGTGCCCGCGCTGGTTGGGGTTCTTGGCCTTCCGCTTCCGCAGGCGACCGCGACATCGCTCGCGGTCATCGCATTGAACGCGGGCGCGGCCGGACTCGGTTATCGCACGCGGCACGTCACGATTGACGTCGGGCTCACTGCAGCGGTCACGGTCGCGGCGCTGCTCGGCATGGGGATTGGCACCGTGCTCGCGCCGCGGATCTCGAGTCGCACGCTGACACGGGGATTCGCGGTCCTGCTCGTGGCGCTGGCCGCAGTGACATTGATCACGGAATTCACCAGGACCTGAGCACAGGACAACATGTTCGTACAACGATTCTACGACGAGCGCCTGGCCCAGGCGAGTTATCTCATCGGCTGCCAGCAGACCGGCGAAGCGATCGTGATCGACCCCGCGCGCGACATCGGCCCCTACGTCGTCGCCGCCGCGCGCCAGCATCTCCGGATCACGCGCGTGACCGAGACGCACATTCACGCCGATTTTCTCTCGGGTTCGCGCGAGCTCGCGGCCCGCACCGGCGCCCAGTTGCTGCTTTCGGCCGAGGGCGGGAAGGACTGGCAGTATGGGATCGAGATCGCGCGCAACGCCACGCTGCTGCACGACGGTGACACAATCACGATGGGCGGGGTCCGCATCGATGTGATGCATACGCCGGGGCACACGCCCGAACATCTCTCGTTCATCATCACCGACACGCCACGCAGCAACGAACCGGTCGCCATCGTGACCGGGGATTTTGTGTTTGTAGGCGACGTCGGCCGGCCCGATTTGCTAGACACCGCGGCCGGCGTTGCGAACACCAAGGAGCCCGGGGCGCGCAGTCTCTACCGTTCGCTGCAGCGACTGCAGTCATTGCCCGATCATCTGCAGGTGTGGCCGGGACACGGCGCAGGATCGGCGTGCGGCAAGGCCCTCGGCGCCATGCCGACCAGCACGCTGGGCTACGAACGGCGCACCAACTGGGCGTTCGGGCCGATGTCCGAGGAACAGTTCGTTGCGAGCGTACTCGAAGGCCAACCCGACGCGCCACCCTATTTCGCCGTAATGAAGCGACTGAACCGCGAAGGCCCGCCGCTTCGCAAGGACCAACCGCCACCGCCGCAACTCGGCGCCGACACGATAGCGCACGCCGCCGCCGATGGCGTGATCATCGACACGCGGCCACTCGCCATGTCAACTGCCGCATCGATTCCCGGCGCGCTTAACATCCCGCTCGGCGGATCGTTCACCAAGTGGGCCGGTTGGTTGCTCCCGACCGATCGCGATCTCTATCTCGTCGCGCGGTCACCGGAGGCGGCAGCCGAAGCGACAACGGCGCTGGCATCAATCGGCCTGGATCGGGTTCGCGGCGTGTTCGGTCCGGACGTCATGGCGGCCGAGCAGGCAGCAGGACGGACGGTCGCGACGCGAAAGACGTCGATGCTCGATGCGCCCGCGCTCCACGCGGCCGGGCGCCACATCATCGACCTGCGCGACCCGTCCGAATGGCTCGAGGGACACCTGGAGTTTGCGGAATTGAAACCGCTCGGGTCGCTCTCGCGAACGGTTGCCGATATGGATCGCGCCACCCCGATCGCGGTGCATTGCCAGGGTGGAAGCCGGTCGGCGATCGCGGCATCGCTGCTGGCACGGATGGGGTTCACCGATGTGCTCGATCTCGCGGGCGGATTCAGCGCCTGGGAGAATCGTTAGGGAGAGGATACTTCGGAGGCAGTATGCGCAGCTACGTGATCATGCTTACGCTCGCGGTCGCGGCCGCGCCATTGGGCGCACAAGGCCGCCAGCCGCCGCAACCCGCGCGGCCACGCCAGCCCGCGCCGACGCTCGACAATGCCCAGCGCGAACGGATGCAAGCCATTCGCGAGAAATACCTGAAGGAACTTCAGGACAACCGGCAGGCAATGCAGCGCACGCGCGAACGCATGCGTGCGGAGCTTCAGCGGATAATGCCGCCGGGCGGCGATCGTTCGGCATTGAAGAACGCGCCAATGCAGCGGCGCATGGCGCCGGGTCGCGGCCGGCAGATGAATTCCCGTGGCATCGGCGCACGGCCCCAGAAGCCCATGCGCAAGCGAATCATGCGCCGCCGCGCTCAGATGCCGCAGCGACCGGGACGGATGGGGATGCAAGCGCCGCCGCAACCTGCGATGCCGATGATGCGGCGTGGACGCGGGATGGTGATGCCAGATTCGCTGCCGCCGGCACCACGGCGACCGGGCGGCGGCGGGTGAGCTGGGGGCTGGGGGCTGTGAGACGTCCAGCCCCC
>JADMIO011053121.1_pt1 | contig 28142 bp, 31 predicted proteins | sample 8958161 | NCBI WGS metagenome assembly JADMIO01 (sample SAMN16585339, study PRJNA669376) | soil metagenome | isolation source: Crop rotation soil | place: USA: Cullars Rotation, Alabama | collected 2011 | reverse complement strand
GCCGCGACTTCAAGTCACGTGAATTCCAAGCTTCGGATCCCACTGTGCTGGAAAGGCTACTTTTGTAACTTTATTTCAACACTAATGATTGACAGGGCATTTTATGTCCCCTAGGGGCCGATGCCTTGCCAAATTCGCGTCTTCGGCGCAGGGGCGGCGCGCGTGGGGCCTCGGCGGATGTCGGGCCCCTCGGCTTTTGGAGTATCTATCGTGGCAGAGCGCAGCGGCGCCGACATATTGGTTCAATGCCTGGTCGACCTGGGGGTCGATACCGTGTTCGGCTATCCCGGCGGCGCGGTGCTGCCCATCTATGATGCGATCTACGAGCATCCGACGATCAAGCACATATTGGTGCGGCACGAGCAGGGCGCGGCGCATGCGGCCGAGGGCTATGCCCGGTCGACCGGCAAGCCGGGCGTCGTCCTGGTCACATCCGGCCCCGGCGCGACCAATGCGATCACCGGCATCACCGACGCGCTGATGGATTCGATCCCGCTGGTCGTGTTCACCGGCCAGGTCGCGACCCATCTGATCGGCACCGACGCCTTCCAGGAAGCCGATACGGTCGGCCTCACCCGCCACTGCACCAAGCATAATTATCTGGTGAAGGACCCGGCGGAGCTGGCCGACATTGTCCACGAGGCCTTCCATGTCGCGACCAGCGGCCGGCCGGGACCGGTCGTCGTCGACATCCCCAAGGATGTCCAGGTCGCGACCGCGCGCCAGGGCAATCTCGCCGACCCGGTCGCGCATGCAAGCTATCGCCCCGCCTACAAGGCCGATCCGGCCGCGATCGACGCGGCGGTCGAGATGCTGGCGAGCGCCGAGCGGCCGATCCTCTATACCGGCGGCGGCGTCATCAATGCGGGGCCGGAGGCCTCGCAGCTGCTGCGCGAGCTGGCCGCGATCACCGGTGCGCCGGTCACCTCGACGCTGATGGGCCTGGGCGCCTTCCCCGCTTCCTCGCCGCAATGGCTGGGGATGCTGGGCATGCACGGCACCTATGAAGCCAATATGGCGATGAACAAGGCGGACCTGATCGTCAGCCTGGGCGCCCGTTTCGACGACCGGGTGACCGGCCGGATCGACGCCTTCAGCCCGCACAGCCGCAAGATCCATGTCGATATCGACCGCTCCAGCATCAACAAGAATGTCGTCGTCGACCTGCCGGTCGTCGGCGATGTCGGCAGCGTCATGGGCGACATGCTGGCGCTGTGGAAGGCGCGCGGCCACAAGGCCGCCGACCAGACCGAATGGTGGTCGCGGATCGAGGGCTGGCGCGCGCGCCGGAGCCTGGACTATCCGCCGTCGGGCAAGGAGATCATGCCGCAGCATGCGATCCAGGCGCTGTATGAGGCGTGCAAGGGCCGCAACCCGATCATCACCACCGAGGTCGGGCAGCATCAGATGTGGGCGGCGCAGCATTTCCACTTCGAGGATCCGAACAAGTGGCTGACCTCCGGCGGGCTCGGCACCATGGGCTATGGCCTGCCCGCGGCGATCGGCGCCCAGCTCGGCAATCCCGACGACCTGGTCATCGACATCGCCGGCGACGCCAGCATCCAGATGAACATCCAGGAGATGGGCACCGCGACCCAATATCGCCTGCCGGTCAAGATCTTCATCCTCAACAACGAATATATGGGGATGGTCCGCCAGTGGCAGGAGTTGACCTATGCCAGCCGCTATTCGGAGAGCTATTCCGACAGCCTGCCCGATTTCGTCAAGCTGGCCGAGGCCTATGGCTGGACCGGCATCCGGATCGAGGATCCGGCCGATCTGGAGGACGGCATAAGACGGATGATCGACACGCCCGGACCGGTGCTGGTCGACTGCGTCGTCGCGCGCCTGTCCAACTGCTTCCCGATGATCCCGAGCGGCGCCGCCCATACCGACATGCTACTCGATCCGAGCCAGGTGTCGGGAAGCATGACCGACGAAGCGAAGGCGCTGGTCTGATGCGGATCAAGCAGGAGGATACCGAGCGGCATGTCCTGTCGCTGACGGTCGCCAACGAGGCGGGGATATTGGCGCGGATCGCCGGCCTGTTCACCGCGCGCGGCTATAATATCGAGAGCCTGACGGTGGCCGACATCACCCAGGACCATCGGGTGAGCCGGATCACCATCGTCACCAACTCGCCGCCCAGAATGATCGACCAGATCATCGCCCAGTGCGAACGGCTGGTGCCGGTCCACAAGGTCATCGACCTGTCCGAGGCCGGCCCCTATGTCGAGCGCGAGCTGGCGCTGGTGAAGGTCAAGGGCATTGGCGACGACCGGATCGAGGCTCTGCGCCTGGCCGACGTGTTCCGCGCCAAGGTGGTCGACACGACGATGGAGAGCTTCATCTTCGAGATCACCGGACCGACCGACAAGATCGACACCTTCGTCGGGCTGATGCGCGAGATCGGCCTGGTCGAGGTCGGCCGCACCGGCGTCGTCGGCATCACCCGAGGCGCGCAAGCGGTCTAGACATTTTGCCCGCCGGACGCCTATGGGGCCGGCCATCCACACAAGGGGACTATTTCCAATGCGCGTATATTATGACCGCGACGCCGACATCGGCCTGATCAAGGGCAAGAAGGTCGCCATTCTCGGCTATGGCAGCCAGGGCCATGCCCATGCGCAGAATCTGCGCGATTCCGGCGTCGCCGAGGTCGCGATCGCGCTGCGGCCGGACTCGGCCACCGCGCAGAAGGCGCAAGGCGCCGGCTTCAAGGTCTTGGCCAATGCCGAGGCGGCGAAGTGGGCGGACATATTGATGATCCTTGCTCCCGACGAGCATCAGGCGGGGATCTATGCCCAGGACATCCACGAGAATCTGCGCCCCGGCGCGGCGCTCGCCTTCGCCCATGGCCTCAACATCCATTTCGGCCTGATCGAGCCGCGGCCCGACGTCGACGTGTTCATGATCGCGCCCAAGGGCCCCGGCCACACCGTCCGCTCCGAATATCTGCGGGGGGGCGGCGTCCCCTGCCTGATCGCCATCCACCAGGACGCGACCGGCAACGCCCATGACGTTGCCCTCGCCTATGCCAGCGGCGTCGGCGGTGGCCGCTCGGGCATCATCGAGACCAATTTCCGCGAGGAATGCGAGACCGACCTGTTCGGCGAACAGGCGGTGCTGTGCGGTGGCCTCACCCACCTGATCCAGGCCGGCTTCGAGACCCTGACCGAGGCCGGCTATGCCCCGGAAATGGCCTATTTCGAATGCCTGCACGAGGTGAAGCTGATCGTCGACCTGATGTATGAGGGCGGCATCGCCAACATGCGCTATTCGATCAGCAACACGGCCGAGTTCGGCGACATTTCGACCGGCCCGCGGATCATTACCGATGAGACCAAGGCCGAGATGAAGCGCGTCCTCGACGACATTCAGTCGGGCCGCTTCGTCCAGAAGTTCATCCTCGACAACCGCGCCGGCCAGCCCGAGCTGAAAGCCAGCCGCAAGCGGGCCGCCGCCCACCCGATCGAGCAGACCGGCGCCCAGCTGCGCGCGATGATGCCGTGGATCGGGGCGAACAAGCTGGTGGACAAGGCGAAGAACTGACGGCCCCGACAGGCCGTCACCCCGGCGAACGCCGGGGTCCAGTCAAAACAACGAAAGCCGGGCGGTCAATCGCCCGGCTTTTTCACGCACACAGCGCCCTTACGCTCCGTCCGAGCATCCCTGTAGAGCACAACCAATTGGGTTTTGCCGGAGGGAATGGCGGTCGCCGCCATTACTTCATTGGGCAGGCTCTCCTGCCTCTCCACGGTGGCAATCACCTCCTTGCGCCCCTGTTCGCATGCCTCAGCCGAGGGGTAACCGAACGTGACCGTTCCCGAACCTTCGGGAATGACGAGCTGGTAGGGCGCATTCTGCGCCTGCGCGGCCAATAGCGCGGCAAGCGAGTACACAGGCATCCACATCATTTTGACAACTCCACCAGCATCTGCCCGACCGGCTTGTTACGCCGCCGACCTGAAATTGTCGATCTCGACCGAATGATGGGTACCGCCGAAAAAGATTTGCGGCCGTCCCAAGGATGTTCCTTCGGCCCACATCTTAGTGACAGGCGGATGGTTAACACCGCTATCGTCAGGGAGAAGGAACATGGTCCGTTTGCAATATGCAGCCGCAGCCTTGCTTGCAACATCGGCGGCTCTCGCGGCGCCCGCCTCGGCCCAAAATGCAAATCGGCTCGAAAATGGCACGCTGCTTCAAATCCAGGGTGAGGGGAAAGCCGAGGTTGGTCCCGACCTCAGGGTCTTCGGCTGACCCTGAGCGACCAGCGTTGATGCGACGTCGAGTGGGACGGTATCCGCTCATTCAGTCAATCGTTTGGCGCCAGATCAGGATATTCCCGGGCGATCGGCCGGATAAAGCCTTCGTTGAAGATCCAGAGGGCTTCGCCGAGAGCGCGGACATAGGCTTCGCGCTCTTGTCGGTCGGCAATCTCCGAAATCAGATCGTCCATTTCGCCAAGAGGCGAGTCCATTGCCAATGCTGCCGCCATGAGACGCTCGGCCAACAATCGATCCATCAAGCTTCAATCCTGTATTTTGCTGACCCAATCCAGTGGCACCCGTCAGTGAACGAACGCGCGACCTTGATCGGCTCTTCTGATTGCCAGCAATGAACGGTGGTCGCTGCCGTTACCGCTCCTCACCCAACGTTTTCAATGTGCATGCGGCGTAGCGGAGGATGTAGGGCTTGTCCGATGGCTTGGCGTCGGGAAAAGTCGACCCGAAAAAGGCCACATAACAATCATATAAACCCAGCTCGTCATCCTTCCAGCAATGAACGACAATCCCATATTCCCGTGCGTCTTCCCCCGAATCCGCAGCGCCGTTTTCGCGGCAAACCCTGGTGCCGGGGGCAAGATAGCGATCACCGTGGAGCGTTCCGTCAGGCATCATGTCGGCTGACCTTCCGATTGCGTGCGCGAGAGCGCTGGAGGTGCCTGCCCATATCAAGACTAGACGCCCTTAACCATTCCCGGTTATACGCCGCCGCGATGCAACACCGCGCCACCCTTCTCGCGCTACGACTTACACGCCCTTAGGCGTGCCTATCGGCCTGCGCTTCGCGCGCGGTCCCCTCGCCTAAGGGCTCATCCGCAAACCCTGTTATTTACCGGCCAGTGCTGCTAGGCGCGGCCGCGAGCGAGAAGCGTGAACATCATGTTGCAAGATCCATCCGTCAAATACCGACCTTTTCCGCAGATCGACCTGCCCGACCGGCAGTGGCCGTCGCGCACCATCACCAAGGCGCCGCGCTGGCTGTCGACCGATATGCGCGACGGCAACCAGGCGCTCATCGATCCGATGGACGCCGAGAAGAAGCAGCGCTTCTTCAACCTGCTCGTCCGCATGGGGCTGAAGGAGATCGAGGTCGGATTCCCATCGGCCGGCCAGACCGAGTTCGATTTCATCAACGGCCTGGTCAATGGCGACAGCGTGCCGGACGACGTTATCGTCCAGGTGCTGACCCAGGCGCGCCGCGACCTGATCGAGACCACCTTCCGCAGCTTGCAGGGCGCGCGGCAGGCGATCGTCCATGTCTATAACGCGGTGTCGCCGGCCTGGCGCCGCATCGTCTTCGGCATGGAGCGCAAGGACATCAAGCAGATCGCCATCGACGCGGCCAAGATCATCCGCGACGAGGCGGCGAAGCAGCCGAACACCGACTGGCATTTCGAATATAGCCCGGAGACCTTCTCGACCGCCGAGCTGGATTTCAGCCTGGAGTGCTGCGAGGCGGTGATGGATATATTGCAGCCGACGGTGGAGCGGCCGCTGATCCTCAACCTGCCGGCCACGGTCGAGGCGGCGACGCCCAACATCTATGCGGACCAGATCGAATATTTCTGCCGCAATATTTCGAAGCGCGACAGCGTCGTCATCTCTCTCCACACCCATAATGACCGCGGCACCGGCGTCGCGGCGAGCGAGCTCGGCCTGCTGGCTGGCGCGGACCGGGTCGAGGGCTGCCTGTTCGGCAATGGCGAGCGGACCGGCAATGTCTGCCTGGTGACCCTGGGCCTCAACCTCTACACCCAGGGCATACACCCGGGCATCGATTTCTCCGACATGGACGAGATCGTCGCGACATCGGAATATTGCACCCGCCTGCCCGTCCCTGCCCGCCATCCCTATGCCGGCGAGCTGGTATTCACCGCCTTTTCCGGCAGCCACCAGGACGCGATCAAGAAGGGTTTCGCGGCGCAGGACGCGCGCAACGACGAATATTGGGACGTGCCCTATCTGCCCATCGACCCGCATGACCTGGGCCGCGACTATGAGGCGGTGATCCGGGTCAATTCCCAGTCCGGCAAGGGGGGCGTCGCCTGGGTACTGGAGCAGGACAAGGGGGTTAAGCTCCCCAAACGGATGCAGGCGGATTTCAGCCGCATCGTCCAGGCACTGGCCGACGAGACCAGCCGCGAGCTGATGGCGTCGGATATCTGGGGTGCGTTCGAGAAATATTACCGGCTGACGGGCGAACAGCCCTATCGGCTGGTGGATTATCAGGAGACGGGGAGCAGCGGCGCGGGCAACCGCGTGTTCGTCGGCCGGATCATGCTGAACGGCGAAGAGCGCAGCATTTCGGGCCGCGGCAACGGGCTGATCTCCAGCGTGCTCGCGGCGCTGCGCGACGAACTGGGCGTCGAGCTGGAGGTGGTCGACTATAATGAGCATGCGATGGGCGCCGGGACCGACGCCAACGCCGCCGCCTATGTCGAATGCGTGACGCCCGAGGGCGAGAAGGTCTTCGGCGTGGGCATGGACGAGGACGTCGCGACGGCTTCGGTGCAGGCGATCCTCTCAGCGGCCAATGGCCTCGCGGCGCGGCGGGGATGATCATTGACAACCTTCCGTTCGTCCTGAGTAGCCACTGAGCTTGTCGAAGGGGCGTATCGAAGGACCGCTCAGGTGCTTCGATACGGGTCTTCGACTTCGCTCAGCCCCTACTCAGCACGAACGGTGAGGGCTAAAGCGGAGAAACTATGTCCCTCCCCCCCATCTTCGATCGCCTGCGCCTGCCGGTCATGGCCGCGCCGATGTTCATCGTCTCCGGTCCGGAGCTGGTCATCGCCCAGTGCATGGCCGGCGTCGTCGGCAGCTTTCCCGCGCTCAATGCCCGGCCGCAGAGCCTGCTCGACGAATGGCTGCACCGGATCACCGAAGAGCTGGCGGCGCATGACCGGGCCAATCCCGATCGCCCGGCCGCACCATTCGCGGTCAACCAGATCGTCCACAAGTCGAACGACCGGCTGGATGCGGACATGGCGACCTGCGCCAAATGGCGGGTGCCGATCGTCATCACCTCGCTGGGCGCGCGCGAGGAAGTGAATCAGGCCGTGAAGGGCTGGGGCGGCATCACCCTGCACGACGTCATCGACGACGGCTTCGCCCGCAAGGCGATCGAGAAGGGCGCGACCGGCCTGATCCCGGTGGCCGCCGGCGCCGGCGGCCATGCCGGCACGCTGTCGCCCTTCGCGCTGATGCAGGAGATCAGGGCCTGGTTCGATGGACCGGTCTGCCTGTCGGGCGCCATTGCCCATGGCCGCTCGATCCTGGCGGCGCGGGCACTGGGCGCCGACCTCGCCTATATCGGCTCCGCGTTCATCGCCGCCGAGGAGGCCAATGCGGTGGAGGGTTACAAGGCCGGGATCGCCGCGGGCCAAGCGGCCGACATCGTCTACACCAACCTGTTCACCGGCGTGCACGGCAATTATCTGCGCGGCTCGATCGTCGCATCGGGCCTCGACCCCGACAATCTGCCGGAAAGCGATCCCAGCAAGATGAACTTCGGTTCGGGCGGCATGGAGGCGAAGAAGGCCTGGCGGGATATCTGGGGATCGGGCCAGGGCATCGGCGCGCAGAAGGCGGTGGAGCCGGTCGCGGCTATGGTCGAACGCTGGGCGCATGAATATGCGACGGCGCGGCTGGGGATTTGCGGGTAGCCACCCATGCCACGCATCGAGCAGACCATTGTCAATCGGCAGGACAAACCGATCTACGTTTCAGTGGAACCCTGGCCAGAATGCTTTGAACTGGAGCCCGATGACAAATTGACGCTCATTTGGGAATCAGATGCTGGCAACGAAACGGCCCAAATAGACTTCGTCAATGAATCCGAACTCGTGATCTGGCCCAACGGCGAAACCGACAAAATGCGGTATCTTATAAATGGAGAAGAAGCCGAGGAACGAAGCTGGGTTTTCAAGCACCGATGAGAGCGCAAATCGGCCTAACCTAATAATCAACCGTGCGCAGAACCTCGATCAGGGGATCCCCATCCAGGCAGGCACGAACGGCGGGCATGGCCTCCCTGAGCAGGTCGCTACCGACATGGGATTTCATCGCGGCCTCGTCGCGATAGACCTCCATCGCCTTGTAGACGAGCGGCGCGTTCGGGTTCTTCGCCATTTCATAAAAGACGATGCCGGGCTGGGTGGCGCGGATGCGGGGTGCGAGGTCGCGGTAGAGCCGCTCATATTCCTCGGCCTTGTCCGGCAACACCCGCACCGTCGCCTGGATGACGATCATGTCCCAGTGCCGTTTGCCAACCATTCGGCGCATTCGTCGCCCAGCTCCGCCAGCGCGCGGGACTCATAGTCCCGGCAATCGTCGGCGCTCAGCGTGTCGCGCCAGCGGCCGTTGACACCCTTGTTGATGAAGACGCCGGCGCCGCCGTCCCAGAAGGCGCCGCCCAGCGGCACGGTCTTGGTCGCGTTGGCCTTCATCCAGTCGAAGGAGCAATATTCGACGATATTGTTCCATCGCGCCTCGTCGATCTCGATGTCGAGGAAGCGGGCGATGCGGCGCATCTCGCGCGGCATGTCGCGCTTCATATCCTCGAAATGGAGCAGCAGGATGTTGGGCAGGTGGCGGATCGCCCACCAACTGCGGATATTGTCCCAGAAGGGCCAGAAGGGAAAGCCGTCCTGGGTCAGCCACTCCAGCCAATATTGGCGGATGTCGGCGGGCGGCGGCTCGATCGGCGGGCCGACGCGGCCGGGGCTGTCGTTCAGCGCCTCATACCAGAGGCTGTTGGCGTTGGCATGGTGGTTGTACATGCTCCAGATGACGTCGCGCGCGTCGCGGCCGATATAGATATATTTGGCGCGCGGGCTGTAGACGAGCGCGTCGACCGGCAAATGGGTCTTGATGAAGCGCCGATGGGTCTGCGCCTCGACTAGCGGCAGCTTGACGTGGCGCGGCGGCACCCTGAGGTCGAGCCAGGGCGACATTTCGGCGACGGCAAGATCGGGGTCTCCGCCGAAGATGAGCTGGGCGACGATCTGCTGGGTCCAGGTGGTGCCGGCCTTGCCATAGGTGGAGACGATGATGTCGTCGTCGCGGAAGGCGAAGTCGTTCCACATGGTCGAATCGAAATGGTGGCTGTGCATCTCCCGGCTTTTCACCGGCCATTCGACGTCGGTCATGCCGCCTCCTAAATCTCGACCTGGCTCCCCAGCTCGACCACGCGGTTGGTCGGCAGGCGGAAGAATTCCATCGCGCTTTCCGCGTTGCGCAGCATCCAGGCGAACAGTTTCTCGCGCCAGATCGCCATGCCCGGCCTGGCCGAGGGCAGCAGGGTCTGGCGGGCGAGGAAGAAGCTGGTGTCCATCATCCGGAAGGCGTTGCCGCACTCGCTGACCTGCTTGAGCACCGCGGGCACGTCGGGCTCCTCCATGAAGCCGTAGCGGATGATCATGCGGAAGAAGCCGCGGCCGAGATCCTCCAGCTTATAGCGCTGCGCCTCGTCCACCACCGGTTCGTCGGCGATGCGCACGGTCAGCAATATCACCCGCTCGTGCAGCACCTTGTTGTGCTTCAAGTTATGCAGCAGCGCATGCGGCACGCCCTCCGGCGTCGAGGTCATGAACACGGCGGTGCCGACGACCCGGGCGGCGCTGTTGGCGGCGCTGGCGATGAACACCGGGATCGGCATCGCCGCCTCGCGCATACGGTCGATCATCAGCTTGCGGCCACGCGACCAGGTGGTCAACATGGTGAAGACGACGAAGCCGACGAACAGCGGGAACCAGCCGCCGGCTGGTATCTTGGTGAGATTCGCCGCCAGATAGGCACCGTCGACGAAGTAGAAGATGGAGAGCAGCGGGATCGCCCACAGCTTGTTCCAGTGCCACAGGCGGAACAGCAGCACGGTGAGCAGGACATTGTCGATGAACATCGCGCCGGTGACGGCGATGCCATAGGCCGCGGTCAGGTTCGACGAGGTCTGGAAATAGAGGACCAGGAGGATGACCATGACCATCAGGCCCCAGTTCACGAACGGAATATAGATTTGCCCGACCGTCGAGGCGCTGGTGTGGGCGATGCGCAGCCGCGGCATGAAGCCCAGCTGGATCGCCTGCTGGGTAACCGAGAAGGCGCCGGATATCACCGCCTGGCTGGCGATCACGGCGGCCATGGTGGCGAGCACGACCAGCGGCAATTGCAGCGACGACGGCGCAAGATTGTAGAAGGGGCTGGCCAGCGCCGATTCCCCGGTACGCACCAGCAGCGCGCCCTGGCCCATATAGTTGATGATGAGCGCCGGGAGTACGAAGACCAGCCATGACAGGCGGATGGGATTACGGCCGAAATGCCCCATATCGGCATAAAGCGCCTCCGCCCCGGTCACCGCCAGGACGACGCTGCCCAGCGCCAGAAACGCGGGCAGTGGCGAGAGCAGGAAGAAATTGACCGCATGCCAGGGATTGAGCGCCAGCATGATCTCCGGCGTCCTGGCGATGCTGAACGCGCCGAGCACGGCGATCGCCAGGAAATAGAGGAGCATGATCGGCCCGAAGAGCGCGCCGACCTTGGTCGATCCCTTTTTCTGGATGGAGAAGAGGACGACCAGGATAACGACCGAAACGGGCAGAATCAGCCTCTCGAACGCGGGATTATAGACCGCGAGGCCCTCGACCGCCGACAGCACCGACACGGCGGGCGTGATCATGCTGTCGCCATAGAAGAGCGCGGTCGCGAACACCCCGAGCATGACGATTCCCGCAGTCCATCGCTTGGTCTTGGTCTTGCCGCTGATCAGCGCCAGCAGTGCCAGGCTGCCGCCCTCGCCCTTGTTGTCGGCGCGCATGACGACGGTGACATATTTCAGCGTCACCACCAGCATCATCGACCAGAAGATCAGGCTGATGACGCCATAGATATGCGCCTCGTCCAGGGTCAGGTGATGATGGCCGTGGAAGGTTTCGCGGAAGGCGTAGAGCGGGCTGGTGCCGATGTCGCCGAAGACGATGCCGATCGCACCGACCGCCAGCTTGATCAGCGGCTGTCCCTCATGCCCGTGCAGGGCAAGCGAGCTATGTTCCCCGCCCGCCTGGGTGTCGGGCGTTTCAGCCATGGATGGATCGGTTGGAAAAGTCGTGGGTGCGCAAAGTCTTGAACCCCTGCATGTCTCCGGCTTTTACCGGCAGACAGGGCGCCGCCATAGAGCGATTTCCGGTCGGATGGAAGCGTTTGCGCGCGAGAAATCGCACGGCGTCTAAGGCGCCGGCTTCGGGGCGAGCGCCTGGTCGATCATACCGATATTGCGCTGGACCTGGGCGTGGAGCGGATGGGTTTCGGGGAGCAGCGGCAGGAGCTCCACCCATATTTCCTTCGCCGGCTGCAACTGCCCTGACCGGGCCAGGGACAGTCCATAGAAGAAGCGCGAGGCGATGCCTTGCTTGTCGTAACGCATCGCCTGCCGATAGGCATATTCGGCAGCCGGCGAGAGGATACCGCCATTATGGGTCACCAGCGCATTGCCCAGGCCGACCCAGAGATTCGGATCCTTCGGGCTCTCCTTCAGGCCGGACAATATGACGTTGGCGCCGGCCTCGGTATCGCCCGAACGCGAAAAGGCGTCGGACATGGTCATCCACTTCGCCCCGGGGCCGAAGCGGTCCGTCAGCGACACCCGTACATCCGCCTCGGTCTGGTCGAAGCGGCTGGCTGCGGTGGTGGAAAAGCGCGGGGCGCCCTCCAGCGTGGCCCGGCCCTGCAGGGCGTAGCCGGTGGTGCCGACGAGTAGCGCCGCCACGATCAGCTCCCAATGCCCGCGCCGCGGCCGGCCGAACCACCAGATGCCGGCGCCGGTCAGCAGGACCAGAAGGATGAGCGATATCCAGCCGTTCATGTCCGGGGCTTCCTTTTGATCCGGCTGAGCGCGATGACGCCGCCCGCGAGCAGCAGCATCACCGGCGCAGCGTAAAGCGGCAGATTCACGCCGACGACGCGGGGCGTATAGCTGACCCAATCGCCATAGCGCTGGATCAACCAGGCGCGGATATGCTCGGACGATTCACCTGCGGCGATGCGTTCGCGGATCTGGGAGCGCATGTCGGCGGCGAGCGGGGCATTGCTGTCGGCGATCGACTGGCTCTGGCAGGTGAGGCAGCGGATCGTTTCCATCAGCGCCTTGGCCGCCCGCTCCTTTTGCGGATCGTCGAGCTGGCGGTCGGCATAGGGCGCCGGCGGCAAGGCATTCTGGGCGAGCAAAGGCACGGGAGCCGCCAGCAACAGAATGACGGGAAGCAGCCGTCTCATGACGCCTCCCGCAATTTGTCCAGGATCATCGCGACCTGACCGGGATAGATCACGCCGATATGCTGGTAGCGGATGATGCCGCGCCCATCGATGACGAAGGTCTCCGGATAGCCCGAAGAACCGAGCGCCATCTGCACCGAGCTCCGTGCGTCGAGACCAATTCGGGCAAAGGGGTTGCCCCATCGCGCCAGGAACTGATCGACATCCGGTTGCGCATCGCGGACCGCGATCGCATCGATCTCCACGCCCTGTTCCTTCAAGGCCTCCAGCTGCGGCGCTTCCACGATGCAGGGCCCGCAATAGCTGGCAAAGACGTTGAGCAGCCGCGGGCGGCCATTGGCGAAATCGCGGCTGGAGAGGCCCGGCCGGTCGCTCGCCGCCGCAGGCAGGTCGAAGACGGGCAGCGGCTTGCCGACCATGCGGGAGACGATGATCCGGTCGTCCGGCTTCAACAGCCCGCTGGCGAAAATGCCGATGAACAGCAGCAGCACGACGAGCGGCACCCAGAGCAGCAGATTCCGCTTCATGCCGTCGCCTCCGCAGCCGCGGGCCGGCGCCAGCGGAGCAGCAGGCCGCGCCGCATCCGGCCGACCAAGGCGAGGGCACCGCCGAAAGCGATCATCACGCCGCCAAGCCAGATCAGGGTGACGAAAGGCTTCCACCAAACCCTGAGCTGCCAGCGGCCCTCTTCCGCCTCCTGCCCCAGAACGACGTAAAGCTGGCCGTTCCAACGGGTGAGCAGTGCCGCTTCGGTCGTGTTGGTCGGCGGATCGGCGAAGAATCGCGCCTGCGGATGCACGGTGATCGGCGTGCCGCCGCCGCGGCTGACCACCATCTCTCCCTGCATCGCCGTCCAATTGGGTCCGGCAACCGGCGACACGCCGACGAAGCGGACGTTCCAGCCGGCGGCATGGACCACTTCGCCGGGCCGGGCGGCGACCAGCTTCTCGACCGTCCAGGCGCTGTCCGTCGCCATGCCGGCCAGGCTGACCGCGCAGCCGAGATGGGCGATCATCATGCCCCAGGTGAACAAGGGCGTCCGCCGCAGATTGCGCTTCCACAGCGGCGCGAAGCTGCCGACGGCGACCCCGGCGGCGAGCACCAGCCCGGCGAAGGATAGCCAGCCCACCCGGCCGAGCGCGAATATGGCGAGGAGCGCGAGGGCGATCAGCGCAAACGCGGCCGGGATCGTCATCCGGCCAAGGACCGCGGTCAGCCGGTCGCGCCGCCAGCGGGTCAGCGGGCCCGCCGCCATGACCATGACCAGCAGCAGGGCGATCGGGCCGACGATGCGGTCGAAATAGGGCGGCCCGACCGACACCTTGACGCCCATGGCCTCGGTCAGCAGCGGATAGAGGGTGCCGATCAGCACCAGCCCCAATATCACCGACAGCAGCAGATTGTTGGCGACCAACATGGTTTCGCGGCTGACCAGCTCGAACTGCGAGCCTTCGCGCACGGTTCCGACGCGGGCGGCGAACAGGGTGAGCGCGCCGCCGATATAGATGGCGAGCAGCGCCAGGATGAAGGTCCCGCGTTCGGGATCGACGGCAAAGGCATGGACGCTGGTCAGGATACCCGAGCGCACCAGGAAGGTGCCGACCATGCTCATCGAGAAGGCGATGACGGCCAGCATCACCGTCCAGGCGCGCAGCGCGTCGCGGGTCGCCAGGACGGAGGCGCTGTGGAGCAAGGCGGTCGCCGCGAGCCAGGGCATCAGCGACGCGTTCTCGACCGGGTCCCAGAACCACCAGCCGCCCCAGCCCAGCTCATAATAGGCCCAGTAGCTGCCGGCGGTGATGCCCAGCGTCAGCAGGATCCATGCCCCCAGCACCCATGGCCGCATGGCCCGCGCGAAGGCGGCATCGACATTGCGGGTCAGCAGCGCACCGACCGCGAAGGAGAAGGCGACCGAAAGCCCGACATAGCCGAGATAGAGGGTGGGCGGATGGAAGGCGAGACCCGGGTCCTGGAGCAGCGGGTTCAGCCCGTTCCCGTCCGCCGCCGCGGGATCGAGCCGGGCGAAGGGATTGGAGGAGAATAGCAGGAAGGCATAGAAACCCAGCGAGATCGCCGCCTGCGCGCCCAGCGTCGCGATGTGGCTGTCGCGCCGAAGCGTCCGCTCCAGCAATGCGACGGCCGTGCCGGAGACACCCATGATCGTGACCCACAGCAGCATCGATCCTTCATGATTGCCCCAGGTTCCGGCAAATTTGTAGAGCCACGGCTTCTGGCTGTGGCTTTGCTCGGCGACGAGCAGCACGGACATGTCGGAGCGCAGGAAGAGCAGGATCAGCGCCGCGAAACTGAGGCAGGTGAGCAGGCCCTGGGCGATGGCGACCGGCCGGACGAGGCGGCCAACCTCTTCCTGCTTGCCGGCGACGGCCATGACGGCGACCGCCAGTTGCAGCGCGGCCATCGCGGCGGCGAGCCAAAGGGCGGCAAGGCCGAATTCTGCAAGCATGGCGGCCTACTTCGTCTCTGTCACTTTGTGGGTCTTCTCGTCGTATTTCATGCCGCTCATCTCGCGCGGCATGTAGCGCTCGTCATGCTTGGCCAGCACATTGGAGGCGACGAAGGTCCCCTGGCCGGTGAACGCGCCTTCCGCGACGACACCCGAACCTTCCTTGAACAGGTCGGGCAATATTCCCGTGAAGGTCGCCGGCACGCTGGCCTTGGTGTCGGAGACGGCAAAGCTGACGGTAACGCCGTCGGTGCCGCGCTTGAAGCTGCCGGGCACCACCATGCCGCCCAGGCGGATCGCCGTGCCGGGCGTGACCTTGTCGGCCAGCGCCTCGGCGGGCGTGTAGAAATAGGACGCCCGATCCTTGATCGCCGACATCGCCAGCAACACCGCCCCGATCATCGCGACCAGCGCGGCCCCCACCAGGATCAGCCTTTGATGCTTGGCCTTCATGACCGTTTATTTCCTACCCCGTCGGCGCTTTTCTCGGCGCGGCGCATGCCGATCATGCTGACGGCGCTCAGGGCCAACATGCCGCCGAAGGTGACGACATAGCAGGCGATGACATAGGGCCACTGGTTCATGATCAGCCCCTCGCCAGCCGTTGGAGCCGCGCCTCGACCTTGTTTTCGGCCAATATCATCCGCATCCGCATCAGCACGATGCCGGCGAACAGGAGGCTGAAGCCGGCGGCGGTCAGGGCCAACGGCCAGCCCAGCTGATTGTCGATGGTGGAGCCGCCAAGGGTGATGCTCGGCCCCTGATGCAAGGTGTTCCACCAGACAACGGAATATTTGATGATCGGGATGTTGATCGCGCCGACCAGCCCGAAGACCGCCGTCACCCGGCTGGCGCCGCTGCCCTCCGCCAGGCCGCGCGAGGCGTTGGCGAGGGCGATATAGCCCAGATAAAGAAAAAAGAGGATCAGCACCGACGTCAGCCGCCCGTCCCATTCCCACCATGTGCCCCAGGCCTTCCTGCCCCAGATCGACCCGGTGGCGAGGCAGATGACGGTGTAGAGCGCGCCCGGCCAGGCGATGGCCCTGCCCGCGACCGCCGCGAGCGGGTGACGCCAGACGAGCTGGACCAGGCTGGAAGCCGCGATGCCGGCCCAGCCGGCCGAGCAGAGTCCGCCCGCCGGGACATGGATATAGAGGATCCGGGCGAGCTCGCCCTGAAGCGCTTCCGGCGGGGTGATGAACAGCCCGCCATAGCAGCCGGCAAGGACCAGCAGCCATCCGCCCCAGAACAACCAGGGGGTCAATGGTCTGGCGATCCTTAAAAAACGCGCTGGATTGGCAAAAACGTGCATTGATCCCAATCTCTAATCCAGCGGTGAGGCCAAGGCCAGAGAATAGAAAGGCGTCAGAGAAAGTCCTTCAGCATCGCGACGAAGGCGTCGAACCGGTCGTGATGCGGCCAATGGCCGGCACGGTCGAAGGCGACCGTGCGATTGTCCGGGAAATGCACCGCGCGGGCGTTGTTCTCGGGATCGGTGAAGAAGCTCTCGGTGCCCCAGCAGACCAGGGTCGGCGCCGCAATCGCCTGCCAGAACAGGGTGTTGTCGAAGGCGAAATCCTCAGGCGCGAAGGTGAAGACGACCGGGTCGTATTTCCAGCTATAGCCGTCCTCATAGGGGCGGATGCCGTGCGTTGCGAGGTGGCGGACCTGTTCCTCGCTGAGATGCGGGTTCGCGGCGGCCATGCGCTCGATCGCCTCCTCGACATTGGCGAGGTGGCGGCGCCGGCGCGTCTTGGGGTTGCGCCTTTTGTCCACCCAGTCGCGGACGCGGATCACCGGCCCCTGCCCGCCCCATTCGGCGATCGCCTTCGGACTGGGACCCAGCCCGTCGACGATGACCAGCTTGCGGATGCGTTCCGGATGGGTGGCGGCATAGCGCCAGGTCACGCTGCCGCCCAGGGAATGGGCGATGATGGTCGCCTGTCCCTCGCCGAACTGGTCGACCAGTTCGGCGAGATCGACGACATGGAAATTCAGATGATAGGCGCCGTCGGGGGACCATTCGCTGTCGCCATGGCCGCGCAGGTCATAGGCGATGACATGCCAGTCGTCGCGCAGCGCCCGCGCGGTCCAGTCCCAGCTGCGCGCATGATCGCGCGAGCCATGGACAAGGATGAGCAGTGGTTTGTCCGCATTGCCCCAGTCGAGATAGTGAAGCTTCAGGCCCTGCGACATGAAGAAGTGGGATGTGGGCTCGACGCTGTCCTGCTGCATGCGGGCCGCCCTAAGGTCTATACCGTACCAGCGCAACGTCTGGATCGCTTGTCCGTCGGTGCATCTTTGTCTTGACGTTCGGCCGGGGATGAGGCCCCTTGCAAAGGCCGCATGTCGGCATCGGGGGAGGATCATTTTGGCAACGGCACAGGCGCAGGTGCGCTCGGAATGGTCGATTGGCTGGGCGCTCGTCATGGCCGCCACCATCGGATTTTCGTTCAATTCGGTGATGACGGCGGCGACCGGCCTGTTCATCAAGCCGCTGGGCGAGGAATTCGGATGGAGCCGGACGGTGCTGACCATGGGTACGCCGATCGCGTCCATCGCCTCGGTGCTGCTGTCGCCGCTGATGGGGATATTGATCGACCGCTGGGGCTCGCGCCGGATCGCGCTGCCCGGCCTCGTCATCTTCTCGGTTTCGATCGCGGCATTCGGCCTGGCCAATGGGTCGGTCGCGCAATGGGTGACCCTGTGGGTCGTCTATGCCCTTGCCAGCCTGATGGTGAAATCGACCGTGTGGATCACCGCCGTTTCCGGCATGTTCAACGCGCAACGCGGCCTGGCCGTGGGCGTCACCATGGCCGGCGCGGCGATCGCCCAGATCGTCGTCCCACCACTGACCAATGCGCTGATCGATAATATGGGCTGGCGCAACGCCTTCACCGCGCTCGGTTTCGGCTGGGGCGGCATTTCCTTTCTCGCCTGCGCGCTGTTCCTGTTCGACGCCCGCGATCGCGACCGGCGAGCGCGCAAGCTGGCACCGGACAAGCCGCCGGCTTCAGCCCAATTGCGGGGCCTCACGTTGAACCAGGCGTGGCGCAACCTCGATCTTTGGAAGATCGCTATATCCACGCTGATCATCATGACGATCAGCATCGCCCTGCTGGTGCACCAATATGAGCTGCTCGCCGAGGTCGGTGTTTCGCGCACCAACGCCGCCTTTCTCGCATCCGCGGCGGGATTCGCCGGTATCGCCGGCAAGCTCATGACCGGATGGCTGATGGACCGATGGCATGCGCGCTGGGTCGGCGGCATCACGCTCGCGGTCATGTCGCTCACCTTCATCTTCTTGCTGGAGCCGTTCCGCAGCTTCCCGCTGATCGTCGTCGCCATGCTGATCAACGGCTATTCGGGTGGGGCAAAGCTGCAGATCTGCGGTTATCTGACCAGCCGCTACGCCGGCATGCTCTATTTCGGCACGATCTTCGGTTTCATGGCGAGCGTCATTGCCGGGGGGTCCGGGCTGGGGCCGCTGATCGGGGGCATGATCTTCGACAGCTACGGCAACTACACGCCGCTGTTCATCATCGGCATCATCGGATCGCTGATCAGCGGCGCGCTGCTGGCGAGCCTGGGCGCCTATCCGGACTGGGGAGAGAAAAACCTCAACGCCCGATAAGCCGCCGCGCCATTGCGTCCGCCACCTCGGCAGCAGGCGTGCCCGTAGCGGCGCTTTGGCTCCAAATCGTCTCCAAGCGCCCGGGTATCTCCGCAACCTTGGCGTCGACCGCAGCGCGGTCGCCTTGCCCCAGATATTCCAGCATCACGTTGATGATGCCGCCGGCATTGATGACATAGTCAGGTGCGTAAAGGATGCCCCGGGCGTGCAGCCGGGCCGCATCGGCCGCGGTCGCGAGCTGGTTGTTGGCGCCGCCGGCCACGATCCCGGCCTTCAGCGCCGGGATGGTGACCGAATCGAGGATCGCGCCGAGCGCGTTGGGACTGAAGACGTCGGCGTCCACGGCCATGATCGCTTCGGGCGCGACGAGCTCCGCCCCCAACTCGTCCGCCAGCGCGCTTACGCGCGCGGCATCAACATCGGCCACGGTCAGCCGCGCACCCTCGGCCGCGAGCCGCCGGGCCAGGCCGCCGCCGACGCTGCCGGTTCCCTGGATGGCGATGCGGACATCGCGGGCGCTGTCCTGCCCCAGCGCCCGGCGGATCGCCGCCTTGACCCCGAGGAAGACGCCGTCCGCCGTCACCGGTCCCGGATCGCCACCCGCCGCGCCGGCCGCGACCGGCAGGCCGGAGACGTGGCGCGTCTCCTTCGCCATCTCGATCATGTCGGCTTCGGCGATGCCGACATCCTCGGCGGTGACATAGCGGCCGCCGAGCGACTCGATGGCCCGGCCGAAGGCGCGGAGCATCGCCGGCGTCTTGGTGCGGGCAGCATCGGCGAGGATGACGCCCTTGCCGCCGCCGACCGGGAGGCCGGCCATCGCATTCTTATAGCTCATCCCGCGCGACAGCCTGAGCGCGTCGGTCACCGCCAATTCCGGGCTCGCATAGTGCCAGAAGCGCGCGCCGCCGCCGGACGGCCCCAGCGCGGTCGAATGGATGGCGATGATCGCGGTCAGACCGGTGTCGGCGTCGCGGAAGAAGTGCACGCCCTCATGATCGTCGAAGTCAGGGAGCTCCCACGGCGTCATCGCAATATCCTAAGGAAAATGGGGCGACCGAAGGGATCCGAACCCTCGACCTCTGGTACCACAAACCAGCGCTCTAACCAACTGAGCTACGATCGCCACAGCACGGACCCGGGTCCGGCGAAGCGCGCACATAGTGCGGGCCGCCCCCGCGCGTCAACCGCCGCGCATACCAATTGGCTGCCGGCCAAACAAAAAAGGCGAGGCCTCGGCCCCGCCCTTTTCGTTTGATTCCGAGCGGATTTAGTTGACCGAGTCCTTCAGGCCCTTCCCGGCCTTGAACTTCGGCTGGGTCGATGCCTTGATCGTCATCGCTTCACCCGTACGGGGATTGCGGCCGGTCGAGGCCTTGCGCTTCGACACCGAGAAAGTGCCGAAACCGACCAGGCGAACTTCGTCACCCTTCTTCAGCGCGCCGGCAATCGAATCGAAGACCGCCTCGACGGCCTTGCTGGCGTCACTCTTGCTGAGACCACTTCCGTCTGCGACCGCGCCTATCAGATCTTGCTTGTTCATTTTAAGAGCCCCCTGCCTTTCATGTGAGTGGGTACGGAATCGGCACCTCGGCGCGCAATAAGACGCAGCAATTCCGCCCTGTCAAAGGGAAAACGACGAAATTGTTACCGGCCATCACCTTTTCACGGCCAAGTGCCGGGAATCGCGGAAAAGCTGATGTTAATGCCGCAATGCAGCATCCGTTTCCGACGCAATCGAGGGCGGCGGCTGGGCTGCCAGGTCGTCCTCTTCGGTCCATTCGATCGCTTCCAGCGGCGAGACCAGGGCACGCGCCAGGACCTCGTCGACATGGCTGACCGGAATGATCTCGAGTCCCGCTTTCACATTTTCCGGAATCTCGGCCAAGTCCTTGGCATTCTCTTCGGGGATCAACACTGTCTTGATACCGCCGCGCAGGGCCGCCAGCAGCTTTTCCTTCAACCCGCCGATCGGCAGGACGCGGCCGCGCAGCGTCACCTCGCCGGTCATCGCGACATCCTTGTGAACGGCGATGCCGGTCAGGGTGGAGACGATCGAGGTCACCATGCCGATGCCGGCGGACGGACCGTCCTTGGGCACCGCGCCTTCGGGCAGGTGGATATGGATGTCCTTGCGCTGGAACAGGCTTGGCTTGATGCCGTACCCAGGCGAGCGGGCCCGGACATAGGAGAAGGCGGCCTGGATCGACTCATTCATGACGTCCCCGAGCTTGCCGGTGGTCTTGACCATGCCCTTGCCGGGGACCGTCACCGACTCGATGGTCAGCAACTCGCCGCCAACCTCGGTCCAGGCGAGACCGGTGACCGCGCCGATCTGATGCTCCTCCTCACCGACACCGTGGCGGAATTTGCGCACCCCGGCAAATTCCGAAAGATTCTCCGGCGTGACGGTGATGCTGGCGTCCTTCTTCTCCAGGATCCGGCGCAGTGCCTTGCGAGCCAGGCGGGCGAGCTCGCGCTCGAGCGTGCGGACGCCGGCCTCGCGGGAATAATAGCGGATGAGATCGCGCACGGCCTCTTCGGTGACCGCGAACTCGTCGTCCTTTAGGCCATGCGCCTCGATCACCTTGGGTAGAAGATGGCGCTCGGCGATCTCGACCTTTTCATCCTCGGTATAGCCCTCGAGCCGGATGATCTCCATGCGGTCGAGCAGCGGCTGCGGCAGGTTGAGGCTGTTTGCGGTGGTCACGAACATGATGTCGGAAAGGTCGACGTCGATCTCCAGATAATGGTCCTGGAAGCGGAAATTCTGCTCGGGGTCGAGCACTTCGAGCAACGCCGAGGCGGGATCGCCGCGGAAATCCTGACCGAGCTTGTCGATCTCGTCGAGCAGGAACAGCGGGTTCATCGTCCCCGCCTTTTTCAGGTTGGAAACGATCTTGCCCGGCAGCGAGCCGATATAGGTGCGCCGATGGCCGCGGATCTCCGCCTCGTCGCGCACGCCGCCCAATGACTGGCGGACGAACTCGCGGCCGGTGGCGCGGGCGATGCTGCGCCCGAGCGAGGTCTTGCCGACGCCGGGAGGGCCGACGAGGCAGAGGATGGGACCCTTCAGCTTGTTGGTGCGCGCCTGGACCGCGAGATACTCGACGATCCGGTCCTTGACCTTCTCGAGCGCGAAATGGTCGGCGTCGAGCACCTGCTGGGCGACGGCAAGGTCCTTCTTGAGCTTGGATTTTTTGCCCCAGGGCAGGCCGAGCAGGACGTCGAGATAGTTGCGCACCACCGTCGCCTCGGCCGACATCGGCTGCATGCCGCGCAGCTTCTTCATCTCGGCTTCGGCCTTGGTGCGGGCCTCCTTGCTGAGCTTGCTATTCTTGATCTTGGCCGAGAGCTCGGCGAGCTCGTCGCCGTCCTCGCCCTCTCCCGAGCCGAGCTCGCGCTGGATCGCCTTCAACTGCTCGTTGAGATAATATTCGCGCTGGGTCTTCTCCATCTGGCGCTTGACCCGGCCGCGGATCTTCTTTTCGACCTGCAGCACGCCAAGCTCGCCCTCCATGAAGGCGAAGACCATCTCCAGCCGCTTGACGGGGTCACCCTCGATCAGCAGCGCCTGCTTGTCGGAGACCTTGACCGCGATATTGGCGGCGACGGCGTCGGACAGACGCCCGGCGTCGGTGATCTCGCGCAGCTGAACCGGGGTTTCGGCCGGCAGCTTCTTGTTGAGCTTGGCGTAATTCTCGAACTGCTCGGTGACCGAGCGCATCAGGGCCTCGGCTTCCGGACCCTCGGCGACGACTTCGGGCACGGTCGAGATCGCCGCAGCGAGATAGCCGTCGCGTGCCTCGATCGTCTCCAGCTTCGCCCGGTGCTGACCCTCGACGAGCACGCGTACGGTGCCGTCGGGCAGCTTCAGCATCTGCAGGACGGTGGCGACCACGCCCATTTCGTAAAGCGCGTCGCGATCGGGATCGTCCTCGGCCGGGTCGAGCTGCGCGACCAGGAATATCGCCTTGTCCCCCTCCATCGCCTTCTCCAGCGCGGCGACGCTCTTGTCGCGACCGACAAACAGGGGGACGATAAGCTGCGGGAACACGACGATGTCGCGCAGGGGCAGCAAGGGGAAAGTCTCTGTCATCTTGTCTCCGTTGCGCCCCCCAAGGGCGGCGCCGCATGTCATGGCCGCCTATATGGTCGCGGCCCTGACGCGGATCAATGTCTGCCCATATAGACCGGCCCGATTAACAGGGCGAAAACAAAGTCAGAAGGGCAGCTTGAACCCCGGCGGAAGCGGGAGGCCGGCGGTCATCTTGCTCATTTCCGACTGGCTGACCTCGTCCGCCCGGGTGCGGGCATCATTGAAGGCAGCGGTGATCAGGTCTTCCAGCATCTGCTTTTCGGAAAGCGCCATCAGGCTGTCGTCGATGGCGACGCCGAGGATCCGGCCCTTGGCGCTGGCGCGGACCTTGACCAGGCCGCCGCCGGCGACCCCCTCCACCTCGATCGTGTCGAGCGCGGCCTGCGCCTTTTGCAGCTCTTCCTGCACGCGACTGGCCATGCCGAGGATTTCATTGAGGTCCTTCACTTATGATGCTCCTATTGGGGTGAATTGCCGATCAGCTCGGCATCGGGAAAGGCGGCCATCGCGGCTTTCACCAGCGGCGCGTCCATGGTGGCGGCGCGGACCGCCTCCTCGGCCGCCATCTCCTGCGCGCGCAGCGAGGGTTCGGCCGGGCCGTCGCCGATGCTGACGGTCCAGCGCATGCCGGTCGTCTCGCCGAGCCTGGCCCCGATCTCACGGATGAAATTGCTGTCATGCACGCGGGTTGGACGGATGATCAGCTCGGGCGGGGCGTAACGGACCAGTTCGACATCATCGTGCAGGCTGAGGCCGATCAGCGGATATTTGTCGCGGACGATGTCGACGAGGGCGGCAAATGTGGCTGGTGCGGTCATGGTCGACGTTTCCGCCTGGGGCGAGCCCCCTGCCCCGGCGCCTGGCTGCGGAGCGGCGGCGCGTGGCTCCGAACCGCCCTGCCGCAACAGTTGCGCGATCTCACCCGGATCGGGCAGGCCGGCTGCGTGCACGCAGCGCAGCAGGGCCATTTCGGCGGTCTCGATCGGCAGGGCCGCGGCGCCTACCTCGGCATGGGCTTTGAGCAGGAGCTGCCACAGACGGTGCAGCTCGGCGAAGCTCAGCCGTGCCGACCAGGCGCCGAGCGCCTCCTGCTCCTCGGCGGACCGCGCCGCGTCAGCGACGCCCTTGCCGAGCTTGTCGAGCATGATCGCGTGGGTCAGCTCCATCAGTCCGCGGACCAGCGCCAGCGGCTCGACCCCCAGCGCATGCTGCTCGCGCACCGCGTCGAGCAGGTCGGCGGAACGTGCCTCCAGCAGATGCTCCATCAGCCGGCGCACGGCGGCGCGGTCGGAGAGGCCGAGCATGGCGCGAACCTGGACCGCGGTGATCAGCGGCTCGGCCGTACCCTCCTCGGCCATCTCGGCATAGGCGATGGCCTGGTCGAGGATGGACAGGCCGTCGCGCGCCGACCCTTCCGCCGCCTCCGCGATCAGCGCGAGCGCGGCCGGCTCGGCGCGGACCTTTTCCGCCTCGGTCACGCGGGCGAAATGGGCGGCGAGCATGTCGGCCGGAATGCGGCGCAGATCGAAGCGCTGGCAGCGCGACAGCACGGTCACCGGCACCTTCTGTACCTCGGTGGTGGCGAAGATGAACTTCACATGCGGCGGCGGTTCCTCGAGCGTTTTCAGCAACGCGTTGAAGGCGTTGCGCGACAGCATGTGGACTTCGTCGACGATATAGACCTTGTAGCGCGCCGAGACGGCGGCGTAGCGCACAGCCTCGATGATCTCGCGGACGTCGTCGACGCCGGTATTGGAGGCCGCGTCCATTTCGATAACGTCGATATGGCGGCCCTCAGCAATGGCCATGCAGGGCTCGCAGACACCGCAGGGATCGATAGTCGGGCCGCCCTTGCCGTCCGGGCCGACGCAGTTCAGCGCCTTGGCCAGAATCCGCGCGGTCGAGGTCTTGCCGACTCCGCGCACGCCGGTCAGCAGGAAGGCGTGCGCGAGCCGGTCGCGCTTGATGGCGTTGGCGAGGGTCTGGACCATCGCTTCCTGGCCGATCAGCTCGGCGAAGGTGCGCGAGCGATATTTGCGGGCGAGGACGCGATAAGGCTGGGAATCGGACATGCGATGCCGACCCTATCCGTTCGCGGCGTGATTGTCAGGGGTGGGAGCCGAACGACCCGCGGCAAAATCGTTGTGGCTGCTTCCGTCAGGACCTGACCAGGTTGGCGACGACCACGTCCGCCCGACTCCCGCGGCGCATATGGCGGCGTTGAGCGCGATACGCAAGGCCGCCGGCCTTACAAGCCCCGCATATCGTGGCTTTCCGAAGGGATGCGGACGGTGATGTCGCCGATCTCGTCGGACAGATAGAGCTGACAGGCGAGCCGGCTGGTGCGGGTGGCGTGGGCGGCGAGGTCGAGCATATCCTCTTCATTCTCGCTCGCGGCCGGCAGGCGGGCGAAATCCTCGGCGGCGACGATGACATGGCAGGTGGAGCAGGCCATCTGGCCCTCGCATGTGCCCTCCAGCGGCTGGCCATGGGCCTGGGCGATGTGGAGCAGGTTGGCGCCCGCCGCCGCCTCGACATCGACACGCTGGGATCCGTCGGCGCTGATGAAGGTGACGCGGGGCATAGGTTACTCCGGAGGGCTCAGATGCTGGGCGGCGGCCGCCGCTTCTATCATCCGCGCCGCCTGCTCGATCTCGACAGGGGTGGTATAACGGCCAAAGCCGATCCGTATCCCACTTTTTGCGTCCCTGTCGGAAAGACCGATGGCCTTGAGGACATGGCTGGGCCGCCCGGAACCGCTGGCACAGGCCGAGCCCAGCGAGAAGGCGATACCGCGGCATTCCGACATCAGGCGCGCGGCATCCAGTCCCGGCAAGCGAAGGTTGAGGTTGCCGGCATAGCGCCGGGTGGCGCTGCCGTTCAGCGTCCAGGCGGCGAACAGGCGATGCGCCTCGGCCGCAAGCTCGGCGACATGCGCGGCGTCCGCTTCGCGGCGCGTTTGCAGCTGCCGGGCGGCGGCGCCGAAACCGGCGCACAATGCAGGCGACAGCGTGCCGGACCGTAGCCCCTGCTCCTGCCCGCCGCCGTGGATCAGCGGTGCCAGTTCGAGGCCCTCACGCAGCCACAGGGCGCCGATGCCCTTGGGGCCGTGGACCTTATGGGCGCTGATCGCGATCATGTCGGCATTGCGCGGCAGGGGAACGCGGCCAAAGCCCTGGACCGCGTCGCACAGGAACAGCGCGCCGGCCGCATGGGCGAGATCGGCGAGGGCCTCGACCGGCTGGATGACGCCGATTTCATTATTGACCAGCATCGCGGCGACCAGCTTGGTGCCGGAGACAATGGAGTCTCGTGCGGTTTCCAGCTGGACCAGGCCGTCGGCGCCGACCGGCAGCAGCACCGGCGGATCGCCATAAGCCTCGACAGTATCGCGGACGGCGGCATGTTCGGTGGCAAGGGTGACGATGCGTCCCCGCGCCGTCCCGGCGATGGCGATGTTGAGCGCCTCGGTGGCGCCGCTGGTGAAGACCAGCCGGCCCGGCGGCAGGCCGAGGGCCTCCAATATCTGGTCGCGCGCCGCCTCGACCGCGGCGGCGGCGGCGCGGCCGGGGGCGTGGGCGCTGTGCGGATTGGCATGGCTGTCGCGCAGCCAGGGCAGCATCGCGTCCAGCGCTTCGGGCGCGAGCGGCGTCGTCGCCTGATAATCGAGATAGATCATCCCGCTATCTCCCGCCATGCCGCCATGAAACGGTCCAGGCCCGACTGGTCGGTACCCGTGCCGAAGCTGACACGGATCACCTCATCGGCGATTTCGGGCGCGATTCCCATGGCGGCAAGAACCGGACTGGATTTCAGCGTTCCCGACGAACAGGCGCTGCCGGCGGAAACCGCTATGCCGGCAATGTCGAAACGGATCAGCTGCGCCCGCGCCGGGACGCCGGGCATGCGATAGCTGGCGATGGTCGGGATGCGTGAAGCGGCGCCGGCGATCACTTCTCCGCCGGCCGCTACGATCGCGGTGTCGAGCCAGGCGCGCAATTGGCTGAAATCGGTCCGGGGCGCTTCCAGCGCGGCAGCCATGGCGAGGGCGCCGGGCAGATTCTCGGTGCCGGGGCGATAACCCTGCTCCTGTCCGCCGACGGGTTTGAGCAGCGCCAGATCGCGGACGAGCAACGCGCCCACGCCGGAGGGGCCGCCGAACTTGTGGGCACCGATGGCGATCAGGTCGGCCGGTGGGAGCGGCAGTTTGGCGGCGGTCTGGGCGCAGTCGGCGAAAAGAATGTCGCCGGCGGCGTGAACTTCGTTCGCCAGCGTGTCGAGAGGCTGGATGACGCCAGTTTCGCTATTGGCGTGCTGAATGGCGAACAACCTTTTCCCGTCATTCCCGCGCAAGCGGGGATCCATCTCCCGACCCGTCGAGCTTGACGCAAACTCAGGAGATGGATTCCCGCTTTCGCGGGAATGACGAAGTGGAAGGGCGACCGTACCATTCTCATCCACCGCCAGCCGCTCGGCATCCTTGGTCAACCGAATCACCGAGTCATGCTCGACCGGCGACGTCACCACCCGGTCCGCCTTCGCGCGCCCCAGCGCGATCGCAATCGCCTCGCTCGCGCCACTGGTGAAAATGACTTCTCCGTCCCAATCCAGCGACTTCGCAACCCGCCTCCGCGCATCCTCCAGCGCCGCGCGGGCGGCCCGCCCTTCCGCATGCGGGCTCGACGGATTGGCCCAGCGGGCGACGCCTTCGTCCCACGCCGCGCGCGCTTCCGGCAGCATCGGCGTGGTCGCTGCATGGTCGAGATAAAGGCGATCCGGTTCGGCCATTTCCCGGCGCATGCACTCATGCGTTGCGAACAGGCAAGCGGCTTCTATATAGGCGCTCTTTCGCACCTCATCGCCCTTACGTCCTGCGCCGACTGGAACGCCCATGCCCGAAGTCATTTTTCCCGGCCCCGAAGGCCGCCTGGAAGGGCGTTTCGCGCCCCCGCCCCGCCCCCGCGCGCCCGTCGCGATGATCCTGCACCCGCATCCCCAGGGCGGCGGGACGATGAACGACCGGATCACCCAGGCGCTGTACAAGACATTCCAGCGCCGCGGTTTCGCGACGCTACGCTTCAATTTCCGCGGGGTCGGCCGCAGCCAGGGCACGTTCGACAATGGCGTCGGCGAGCTCAGCGACGCGGCGGCCGCGCTCGACTGGGTCCAGAGCTTCCATCCGGAGGCGCAGACGACCTGGATCGCCGGCTTCAGCTTCGGCGCCTGGATCGGCATGCAGCTGCTGATGCGCCGGCCCGAGGTGCGCGGCTTCATCTCGGTGGCGCCGCCCGCCAACATGTATGATTTCTCGTTCCTCGCGCCCTGTCCGGCCACTTTCCAGCACATTGGGATCCTAAGCTTAGAATTCCACGTGGACAAGTTGTCGCG
>JADMIO010852380.1_pt1 | contig 28148 bp, 21 predicted proteins | sample 8958161 | NCBI WGS metagenome assembly JADMIO01 (sample SAMN16585339, study PRJNA669376) | soil metagenome | isolation source: Crop rotation soil | place: USA: Cullars Rotation, Alabama | collected 2011 | reverse complement strand
CTTTCCCGCCCTACCCGCCCCATTCCGCCCCACTCGCCCTAGAATCGCAGCAGCCGATTGACCTTGACGATGAACGCGCGGTTGGAGAGTTCCGGCATGCCGCGCGTCAGCGTGTCGCGCTCGTCGTTGTAGACAACGAACAGCTCGCTACCCGGCCGGTACTCCCACCGCAGCCTGACGTTCGACGACACGGAGTGCGTCGACGAGTTGTACTGCACGAACGCGCTGGCGAACATCAACGAGGTCGGTGTGTAGGTGGCGCGCGTTCCGGCCAGGTGCGTCGTGAAATCGCCCTGGACCAGCGACACGCGGTTGATCGAATAGGTCGGCTCGACCGACAGCTTTGCATTCAGGCTGACACGGCCGCCGCTCACGCCCGCGGACGTCTTGTCGCCGTTGTAGAACGTACCGCGCTCCACGAACGCGGTCCCGGAGACCTGCTGCTGCGCGGCCCGGGTGAAGGAGACGCGCATATTCCCGAAGTCGTAGCCGCCGACAGGGAGGATCACGCCGGGCGCGATGCGGAACGGCTGCGGCAGATATTCGAACGTGTCGGTGTAGATGACGCTGAATCGATCGGCGTTCTGGAACTCGATGGCGAACTCCCCCTCCTGTTCGCGCGTTTCGAGCCGCTCCTCCTGGTTCTCGATGTAGTCGACCGACCCGCTCCAGACATACTTACGCACCACCGTGCTGTCGCGATCCCGGGGACTGAATCGCGCCAGGCCAAACGTCTTGCGCATGTCCGGCCGCCGCACGTATCCGACGCCGGGACTGAACGCCTCGCCGATCGACATCCGTTCGAGCTGCAGCCCGTAGCGGTCGCCGCTGTAGTCGAGCTGTCCGCGATAGCTGGTGTCAGATCCACCGACATCACGCGTTTCCGTTCGCGCCCAGTAGGTGTTCACGTTGAGGTTGGCGAAGAACGCGAAGGTGCCGTCGACGCCATAGGCGATGTTGTCGCCACGCGCATGGCCGTCTTCGTTGCGTCCCGTGAACATGAGTCCGACCGCGCTGCGGCGGAGCACGTTCCGCCGCAGCCGCATCACCGAGAAATTCGTCGTCTCTATTCCCGATGCCGTGTCGTCCGTCTGGATATTGAGCGCGCCGAAGCTGTAGCGTCCGGCCCGTCCGGTCAGGCGGCCGCCCAGCTCGATCGGCACCGCCTCGCTCCGTTCGAGGCCGATGCGACGGCTGTAGAACAGCAGCGGCGTATCGCCGGTGCTGTTGGTCTGCGTCGACCCGAACGTGAACATGCCGGCGTTCTCGAGGAAGAACTCGCGCTTCTCTGGAAAGAACAGGCTGAAACGCGTCAGGTTCACCTGCTGCTGGTCCGCCTCCACCTGGGCGAAGTCGGTGTTGTAGGTGAAATCGGCGGTCATGCTCTGCGTCACGCCGTACTTGACGTCGATGCCAACGTCACCGCGGAGATCCGAATCCAGTGACGACAGCGGCGCCCGCGTACTGTTCACGCTCGAAATCGCGTAGGGCTTGATCTCGAGGTTCTTGGTTCCGGCAGGCGCTGACAGCCCGACGAGCGACGCGGAGCGCGACGCCATGTGCAGGCCGCCCTGGCCGCGTGCCTTCGGCGTCGGCGAGAGGAACGACAGCTCGTTCTTCCAGCGGTTCGTCCGGAGTGCGTTGAACCCCCAGATCTGCTCGGTGCCAGGCGCATACCGCAACGACTTGAACGGGATCGCGGCCTCGACGATCCACCCCTGCTCGAACCTGCCGACGCTGTAGTCCCACACGGTGTTCCAGTCGCCGTTCCACTGCCGCTCGTTCGCCGTCTGCGCGTCCTGGCGGCCGCCGATCGAGTTCAGGGTGAACTCGAAACCGTTTCGGCGATCGTGAAAGGTATCGAGATGGAAGGCGACGATGTCGTCGCCGTTCCAGATGTTCGTGTGGTCGCGCCGCATTTCCTTGGCGACGATGCGATCGGGCTGCGACTCCCAGCACCTGAACACCACATACAGGTTGTCATCGTCGAACGCGAGCCAGACCTCGGTCTTCTCGGTGGCAGCGGCGCCCTCGACCGGTTCGACCTGAACGAAGTTCGAGATCGGCTCGCTACGGTAGAGCTCTTCGTCCAGCCTCCCATCGATACGCAGCGGCTCGGACACGCGGATTGCCCGAACGGTGAGCCCCTCCGCCGGCGCAGGCGGATCGGCCTGGCGCGCTGCAGCCGGAGCGCTCAGCAACAGGACGGCGGTGCCGACGATCAGGGCAACCCGGCGCATGGCGGTCATGATAGCCGCCACGCCTCGGCGTGGCTACCCGCTGGGCGTGGGCCGGACGGGGATGGCACCGCAGGGCAGGATGCGATTCGGGGTCGGGGAAAGTACGGATGTTGCCCGGATCTGTTGCCTTGTAGACTTCACCTGAATTCTGTGCGCGACTTGGTGTTTACATTCCGGGAGAGGTTATGAGGGTCTTCGCTGTGGCGTTCGCGCTCCTCGGCTCGGTCCTGGCCGCACCGCCAGCGGCCCTGGCGGCACAAGCGACGAGCACGTCGGCCGCAATGTCCGACATGGATCGACTGCTCGCCCCGATTGCGCTGTATCCAGACGCGCTGCTCGCGCAGATGTTGCTGTGCGCCAGCAATACGACCGCGGTGGTCAGATTCCACATGTGGTTGGGCAGCAACACGACGCTCAAGGGGTCCGCACTGCAGGATGCGGCGACGGTCGCCGGGTTCGATCCGAGTTTCGTGGCCCTGGCGATCTTCCCGCAGGTCATAAAGCAGATGGCGGAGGACCCGGATTGGACAACGCGGCTCGGCAAGGCGTTCGCCGCCGATAAGACCGCGGTCTTCGCCAGCATCCAGAAGCTGCGCGCCCAGGCAGCGAGCGTGGGCACGCTCAAGGACACGCCGCAGCAGAACGTCGAAACCAAGACGACGAGCAACGGCCAGCAGGTCATCGTCATCGAGCCGGCAAATCCGCAGGTCGTCTACGTGCCGCAGTACAACCCAACGGTCGTGTACACGACGCAGCCCACGTCGACCACCGTTGTCGTCCAGAAGGAGGACGACGACGACGATGAAGCGTTGGCAGCATTGATTGGGTTTGGCGCCGGCATCGCACTGGGCGCGGCAATGGACAACGATTATTACTACGGGCCGTACGGCTGGCGCGGCGGCGGCTACATGTACAACGACGCATGGGACGACTTCTACGACCATCGCGAGGACGCGCGCGAAGACTGGATCGACCATCGCGAGAACCTGGCTGAAGAACGCGGCGAGCGCGCCGGCGACCTCAGCGAGCAGCGCACTGAGCGATTGAACAACGCAAGCGAGCAGCGCACCGAGCGATTGAATCAGGCGGGCGAGCAGCGCACGCAGCGGGCCGAGTCCGCGCAGCAGAGGGCGCAGAACGCTTCACCTGAGCAGAGGGCGCAGGCGGCCGAGCGCCAGCAGAACCGGCAGACGACACGGGCGGAAGGAGGGACCCGCGCCCGCAACGGCAGCCTGGAGGCGAGTGGCTACAGCGGCGGCGAACGTGCCACCCGCGAGCGCAGTGGCGAGCGATCCGGCGCATTCTCGGGCTACTCGAGCGGCCGGTCGGAGCGCGCCGCAAGCTCACGCGGATCGCGCAGCCGCGGTGGCGGTGGCGGCGGCCGCCGGCGCTGACACGGACCGGAGCAGCATCATGACGACATCGCTCACACGACTGACCGCCGTCGTAATTACCTTCGCCGCGCTTTGCCCGCTCCTCGCGTGCCGCCGGGCGCCCGCCCCCGCGTCATCGTCGACAGCGGCGGCGCGCACGTTCGCCTCACCCGAAGAAGCTGTCAAGGCACTGGCGGCGGCCGCCAACAGTGCCGAGGCTTCGAAGGTCGTGGCGTTCTTCGGTCCCGAAGGACAGGCGCTGCTCGACTCATCGGATCCGACGACGGCCCGCAACAACCTGCAGGTATTCACGGTAGCGATGGGTGAAGGGTGGAAGCTCGTCGACGAGGGTGAAGCGAAAACGCTGGTGATTGGCAATGAGGAGTGGCCGTTCCCGGTGCCGCTGGTCAAGGACGCCGCTGGTTGGCGCTTCGATACGGCGAAGGGCAAGGAGCAGATCCTCGACCGCCGAATCGGCCGCAACGAGCTGGCGGCAATCACAGCCGCTTACGGCTACGTTGCCGCGCAACGCCGCTACGCACAGCGCGCCCACGACGGCAAGCGAGCGGGTCTCTTCGCGAAAGTGTTCCGCAGCGATCCAGGGAAGCAGAACGGCCTTTACTGGCCGACGAAGCCGCAGGAACCGCGCAGTCCGCTCGGCGATCTCGTCGCCGACGCCGAGACGCACGCGGAACAGAACGCGACCGGCAAGCCGGCGCCGTTCCATGGCTACTATTTCCGCATCCTCACGGCTCAGGGAGCCGACGCACCGGGCGGCGCGCGTAACTATGTCAACAACGGCGAGTTGAAGGATGGGTTCGCGCTCATCGCGTGGCCCGCGGAGTACGGCGTGACCGGGATCATGACGTTCATCGTCAACCAGGAGGGTGTCGTCCGGGAAAAGGATCTCGGCGAAGACACCGCCACCGCTGCTCAGCAGGTGCCGACCTACAACCCGGACAAGTCCTGGCAGCGCGCCGAAGAGAACTGAACTCGCGTCCGCCTTACGCTGAGCTCGCGGATCTCGGAGCCGCCGCTCGCGGCGTGCCCGGTGCCCATGAACCGCGGGGCGCTGGAGATAAACCGCTACTCGGCCTGGCGCAGGCGATCCGCGATCACCTTGATGATCCGCTCGCCGTGGAACCGGCCGTTCTCGATGAAGATCGAGCCGGTGTTGCGGCCGACCGAGGCGCCGCCAGCGAGAAACAGGTTCGGCACGTTGGTTTCGAACGTCTCAGGATTCATCGCCGGCATCAGGCTGACGTCTTCGCATTCGACACCGGCCCGGCGCATGAGGTCTGCGTCGGGACGATATCCGGTCAGCAGGAACACTCCTTCGGCGGGAATCTCGTCGCGCGTGCCGTCCTGCTCCACCACCACCATCGTCGGCGTGATCTCGAGCACGCGTGTGTTGAAGCGCGCGGCGATCGAGCCCGCCTTGATCCGGTTCTCGATGTCGGGGCGCACCCAGTATTTGATCGAATCGCCGAGCGTCGCGTGGCGATGGACGAGCGTGACCTGTGCCCCGCCGCGGAACAGCTCGAGCGCGGCTTCCGCGGCGCCGTTCTTGCCACCGACCACCACCACCCGGCGCCGGTAGTACGGATGCGCGTCGGTGTAGTAGTGCGAGACGTGTGGCAGATCCTCGCCAGGGATTCCGAGATAGTTCGGCAGATCGAAGTAGCCGATCGAGAGCACCACGGAACGCGCCTCGTGCGCGCGGCGCGTCCCGTTTCCCTTCTCGGTCGTGACCACGAAGTGCGGCTGCGTCTCGCCCGCCGGCGGCTCGATGTCGATCACTCGCTCGTGAAATGAAATCAGCAGGTCGTAGGTGTCGACCACGCGCCGGTAATACCGCAGCGCCTCGAGACGGGTCGGCTTGTCGTACGGCGTCACCAGCGGGAGACCGCCGATTTCCAGCAGCTCCGGCGTGGTGAAGAACACCATGTGCATCGGAAAGTTGAAGATGCTGTTGACCAGCACTCCCTTCTCGACGATCAGATAGTCCAGGTTCTGGCGCTTGGCGGCGATGGCGGTCGCCAGACCAGATGGCCCGGCGCCGACGATGAGGACATCCCGAACGGGCATATCTTCCGATGGTAGCTGGGTTAATGGGTTGCTTGGTAGCTGGGTAGCTGGGTTGCTGAGTGGCTGGATGACAGGGCACTTCCCAGCGACCGAGCTACCCAGCGACCGGGCTACCTGCGGCAGCAGGCACGCGATCCAGTTTGAACGCCTCGTGCAGCGCGCGCACGGCGGACGAGGCGTCGCGCTCGTCGACGACGAGCGAGATGTTGCGCTCCGATGAGCCCTGCGAGATGGCGATTACGTTGATGTCGCCGGCGCCGAGCGCGCCGAACACGGTGGCGGCAATCCCGGGCGTACCGCGCATGCGATCGCCGACGGCGGCGACGACCGCGACCGCCTGGGCCGCGATCTCCTCGATATGGCCGCGTGACAGCTCCAGCTCGAGAGCGGAACGCAGCGCCCGCACCACGCGCGGCGCCTCGCTCGAATTGATCACGAAGCAGATGTTGTTCTCCGAGGAGGCCTGCGAAATCATCAGCACGTTCGCCTGCTGCTCGGCGACCACGTCGAACGCCTTGGCGACAATGCCCGGGATGCCCTGCATACCGGTGCCGCTGATCGCGATCAGGCTGACGTCGCGAATCGACGTGACGGCCTTGACGCCGGGCACGGATGAATCGCCCTCGACGCTGACGCGCGTCCCGCGATGCTCCGGGTTGAAGCTGTTGAGGATGCGGACAGGAATCTTCTGCCGGAATGCGGGCAGGATCGTCTTGTAGTGAAGGACCTTCGCGCCGTAGTACGCGAGCTCCGACGCTTCGCTGTAGGAAATCTCCGGCAACGTCCGGGCGGCCGGCACTTCCGACGGGTTGGCGCTCAGCACCCCGTCGACATCCGTCCAGATCCAGACCTCGTCCGCGTCCAGCGCCGCACCGAGAATCGACGCCGAGTAATCGGAACCGCCCCGCCCGAGCGTCGTCAGCACGCCGTCGACAGTGGCCCCGATGAAGCCGGTGATCACGGGAATGACGCCATTCTCCACGAGCGGCGTGACGCGTGCCTGCACGCGAGCGCGTGTCTCGTCCATCAGCGGCTCGGCGCCGCCGAACTGATCGCTGGTGACGACGACGTCCGTCGCATCGAGCGGCACCGACCGGTACCCGCGCGCGCCGATGGCTGCCGCAACCAGCGGGGCCGCAAGCATCTCGCCGGTCCCCGAGATCGCGTCGAGCAGGCGTGGCGTCAGCTCGTGGACCATCGACAAGCCGAAGCAGAGCTTCTCGAACCGATCGAGCCGCCGGTTGAGGGCGTCCAGCACCGGGTTGAGCCTGACATCGTCAGAGCCCACGAGTGTTTCCGCCACCGTGCGGTGACGCTCGAACAGCTGGTCACGCACGAGCGGATCCCACCGGCCGGTGGACGCTTCTTTCGCGGTGTCAATGAGCGTGTTGGTCACCCGGCTCATCGCCGATGTGACCACGACCACCTTGTGACCCGCGTCAACACTGGCCGTCGCCAACTGCGCCGCCTGCGCGATTCGTTCCGCGGAACCAACAGAGGTTCCGCCAAATTTCATAACGATGAGCATTCGATACTTATTCTAATGGGCGCGCCTTCGGAGCGAGACGGCGCACCGAGACACCGAGACACCGAGAAAATCACTACAAGCTCAAGATGTGCTCTGCGCTCGCAATGGATTGTCCTGCGGAACCGGGTGCATCAATCGAGCAGGCGGCACACCGAGGTTTCAACCGAAGACATCTCGGTGTCTCGGTGCCTCGGTGTCCCGTCTCAGTGAGAGTTGCTATGCAAGCGGGGCCGGCAGCTGGGATTCGCCCATCAGGTACTGGTCGACGCCTCGCGCGGCGCTGCGGCCTTCGGCAATCGCCCAGACGATGAGCGACTGGCCGCGCTGCATGTCGCCGGCGGCGAACACGCCGTCGGCGCTGGTCATCCAGCGCTGGTCCCGCCACACGTTGCCGCGGTCGGTCAGCTTCAGTCCGAGCTCATCGACGAGCGGGCCGCGTTCGGGGCCCACGAAGCCCATCGCCAGCAGCACGAGCTCGGCGGGAATCTCGAACTCGCTCCCTGGCACCGGCTCGATGTGCATGCGGCCGTCGCGCTTGATCATCTCGATCTTCACGGCGTGCAGCGCCTTCACGCGCCCGCTGGCATCGCCGGAAAAACGCTGCGTCGATACCGAATAGAGCCGCTCGCCGCCTTCTTCGTGTGCTGGTGCGACGCGAAAGATGTTGGGCCACTGCGGCCAGGGATTGTCGGCCGCACGCGCCTCGGGTGGCATCGACATCAGCTCGAGCTGTGTCACCGACCGCGCTCCCTGCCGGTGCGCGGTGCCGAGGCAGTCGGCGCCCGTGTCGCCGCCGCCGATGATGATGACGTGCCTGCCGGCGGCCGAGATGAACGACGCCTCAGGAATCTCGTCGCCTTCGTTCCGCTTGTTCTGCAGCGTCAGGTACTCCATCGCGTAGTGGATGCCGCCAAGCTCGCGGCCGGCAACCGGCAGGTCGCGCGGCTGACCGGCGCCGGCGGCAAGCAGCACCGCATCGAAATCGCCGCGCAGCCGGGCGACGGTGACGTCGACGCCGATGTTCACTCCCGGCCGGAACAGCACGCCTTCGGCTTCCATGAGGGCAAGGCGGCGATCGAGATGCCGCTTCTCCATCTTGAACTCGGGAATGCCGTAGCGCAGCAGCCCGCCGATGCGGTCCGACTTCTCGAACACGGTAACCGAGTGACCGGCCCGGTTCAGCTGATCGGCCGCAGCCAGCCCCGCCGGGCCCGAGCCGACGACCGCAACCTTCTTCCACGTGCGATTCGCCGGCGGCGTGGGCGTCACCCACCCTTCGTCGAACGCGCGATCGATGATCGAGACCTCGATGTCCTTGATCGTGACCGGGTCGTCATTGATCCCGAGGACGCACGACCCTTCGCACGGCGCCGGGCACAGCCGCCCGGTGAACTCCGGGAAGTTGTTGGTCGCGTGCAGCCGGTCGATCGCGGCATGCCACCTGTCGCGATAGATGAGATCGTTCCAGTCGGGGATCAGGTTGCCGAGCGGGCATCCCTGGTGGCAGAACGGGATGCCGCAGTCCATGCAGCGCGCGCCCTGCAGCTGGATCTCCGCCTGCGGATACGGCAGGTAGACCTCGCGCCAGTCGCGGATGCGCTCCTCGACCGGGCGCGTCGGATGCTTGTGCCGCTGAATCTCGATGAACCCTGTGGGCTTTCCCATAAGTAAGTAATCTGTTGGTTCTTAGGTTCTCGGGTGCGTTGGTGCCTGGGTTCCGGTTCTCGGGTTCTTGGTTCGGAGGTTCGGTGGTTCTGGTTCTTCGGTTCTCAGGTCGGGTTCACTGGTTCGCAGGGTTCAGGGTTCCGGAGCACGTTCGTCGGTTCATCGCGAACCCGAGCCGAACCTGAACGTCCGAACCAAACCGAACCGCCGAACCCGCGGACCTGAGAACCCGAGAACCGGAACCCAAGGACCTACGCACCAAGAACCCCCGAACCGACGGTTCTTGTCATCGGTTCTTCGACCTTCGCGACCACCGTCACCTGATCGACCGCTTCCGCCGCGAGCCGGCGCGTCGCCTCGGCCGCCAGCGCCTTCTTGTACTCGCGCGGCATCACCTTGACGATCTGCTGGTGCAGCGTTCCCCAGTCCTGCAGCAGCGTCTCGGCGTAGCGGCTGCCGGTGAGCGTCACGTGCTTCATGATCGCGACCTGGACGAAGTCGATGTCCTCGGCTTCGATCAGCGGCTCGAGGTCGACCATCTCGCGGTTGCAATGTCCTTCGAACTTCCCGTCCCGGTTGAGGACGTACGCGACGCCGCCGCTCATGCCGGCGGCGAAGTTGCGCCCGGTCTTGCCGAGCACCACCACGCGGCCGCCGGTCATGTACTCGCACCCGTGGTCGCCGACACCTTCGACGACAACGGTCGCGCCGCTGTTGCGGACGCAGAAACGCTCGCCCGCCACGCCGCGCACGTACCCTTCACCGCTCGTCGCGCCATAGAAGCCGACGTTGCCGATGATGATGTTGTCCTCGGAACGGAACGTCGAGCGCGCCGGCGGAGACACGACAAGTCGTCCACCCGAGAGACCCTTGCCGAAGCCGTCGTTCGCGTCGCCGACGAGCGTCATCGTCATGCCGCGCGGGACGAACGCGCCGAAGCTCTGGCCGGCGGACCCGGTGAACGCGACCTTGATCGTGTCGTGCGGCAGGCCGGCGCCGCCGTACCGCTTCGTCACCTCGTACCCGAGCATCGTCCCGACCGTGCGATCGGCGTTGCGGATGAAGGCGGTCAGCTCGACCGGCGTCCGGTTCTGGAGCGCCGGCTGCGCCGCCTTGATGAGGTCGTTGTCGAGCGCCACTTCGAGGCCATGGTCCTGCGCGCGCACCCGGCGGCGTGCGACGCTGGGCGGCAGCGCCGGCACGTGCAGCAGCGGCGCGAGGTCGAGCCCCTTCGCCTTCCAGTGAGTCACCGCCGCCTCGATGTCGAGGCAGTCGGCGCGGCCGATCATCTCGTCGATGGTGCGGAAGCCGAGCTCCGACATCAGCTCGCGCACTTCCTGCGCGATGAACCTGAAGAAGTTCTCGACGAACTCGGGCTCGCCGGTGAACTTCTTGCGCAGCTCCGGATCCTGCGTCGCGATCCCCACCGGACACGTGTTCAGGTGGCACACGCGCATCATGATGCAGCCCATCACGACCAGCGGCGCCGTGGCGAAGCCGTACTCTTCGGCGCCCAGCAGCGCCCCGATCACGACGTCGCGGCCGGTCTTCATCTGGCCGTCGACCTGCACGACGATGCGATCGCGCAGCTTGTTGAGGACGAGCACCTGCTGCGTCTCGGCAAGACCGAGCTCCCACGGCAGCCCGGCGTGCTTGAGGCTGGTGAGCGGCGACGCACCCGTGCCGCCGTCATGCCCTGAGATCAGCACGACGTCGGAATGCGCCTTGGCGACGCCGGCCGCGACGGTGCCGACACCGCCTTCGGCCACGAGCTTCACGTGAATCCGCGCCTCGGGGTTGGAGTTCTTCAGGTCGAAGATCAGCTGCGCCAGGTCCTCGATCGAGTAGATGTCGTGGTGCGGCGGCGGCGAGATCAGGCCGACACCGGGCGTCGAGTGGCGCGTCTTCGCGATCCACGGATACACCTTGTGACCGGGCAGCTGACCGCCTTCGCCGGGCTTGGCGCCCTGCGCCATCTTGATCTGCAGGTCGTCGGCGTTGACGAGATACTCGCTCGTCACCCCGAAACGGCCCGACGCCACCTGCTTGATGGCGCTCCGCTTCGAGTCGCCGTTCGGCAGCGGGAGGAAGCGCTCCGGATCCTCGCCCCCCTCGCCGGTGTTCGACTTCGCGCCCATGCGGTTCATCGCGATGGCCAGCGTCTCGTGCGCTTCACCGCTGATCGAACCGTAGGACATCGCGCCGGTCGAGAACCGCCTGAGGATCGCGTCAATCGGCTCCACTTCTTCGAGCGGCACCTTCGGACCCGCCGGCTTCAGACGGAACAACCCGCGCAGCGTGGCCCGCGTCCGGCTCTGATCGTCGACGGTGCGGGTGTAGTCCTTGAAGATCGGGTACTGTCCGCTCCGCGTCGCGTGCTGCAGCTTGAACACCGTCTCCGGGTTGAACAGGTGGAACTCGCCGTCCCGGCGCCACTGGTACTCGCCGCCCGGCGTCAGCTCCGCCGGCGCCATCGGCAGACGACGCGCGAATGCGCGCGCGTGGCGGAGCCGTACTTCCTCGGCCACGATGTCGGTGTCGATGCCGCCGATGCGTGAGGTCGTGTGCGTGAAGAAGCGGTCGACGAACGCCTGGCTCAGGCCGATCGCCTCGAAGATCTGCGCGCCGCAGTAGCTCTGCAGCGTCGAGATCCCCATTTTCGACATCACCTTGAGGATCCCCTTGTTCAGCCCCTTCACGTAGTGCTGGATGGCGTGGGCGCGATCGACGCCGATCAGCATGCCATGCCGGATCATGTCGTCGATCGTTTCGAACGCGAGGTACGGGTTCACGACGCCCGCGCCGTAGCCGAGCAGCAGCGACACGTGATGGACTTCGCGCGCGTCGCCGCACTCGACGACCAGCGCGCAACGCGTGCGCGTGCCTTCGCGCACGAGGTGATGGTGGACGCCGGCGGTGGCCATCAGGCTCGGAATCGGCGCCTGGCGCGGACCAACACCGCGGTCCGACAAGATGAGGATGTCGTAGCCCGCCGCCACCGCTTCGCTCGCCCGGCGGCAGAGGTCGGTCATCGCCTTGTCGAGCGCGGCGCCGCACTTCTCACGGCCCGACTCCGACGCGCCGACGTCCGGCAGGTCGAACAGCATCGACAGCGTCGTCGAGCGGAACGGGCCCGTCGGCGGCAGGTGACGCAGCTTCGCCACGTGCTCGTTGTGGATGATCGGGTACTTCAGATTGATCTGCCGGCACGATTCCGGTTCCGGCTTCAGCAGGTTCCGCTCGGGCCCGATCGTCGAGCCCATCGACGTGACGATCTCTTCACGGATGGCGTCGAGCGGCGGGTTGGTGACCTGCGCGAACAGCTGCTTGAAGTAGTCGAACAGCAGCCGCGGCTTATCCGACAGCACCGCGAGAGACGTGTCGGTACCCATCGAGCCGACCGGCTCTTCGCCGTTGGCCGCCATCGGCGCGAGCAGCACACGGAGGTCCTCCTGCGTGTAGCCGAACGCCTGCTGACGCTTGAAGACCGTCTCGTGATCCGGATGCTCGGCGCGAGCGGCGGGCAGGTCGTCGATGTCGATCAGGTGCGCGTCGATCCACTCCTGGTACGGATGCTCGGCGGCAAGCTCCCGCTTCAGCTCCTCGTCGTCGACGATCCGCCCCTTCGACGTATCGACCAGGAACACGCGACCCGGATGGAGCCGCTCCTTGACCAGCACGTCTTCGGCCGGGACGTCGAGCACGCCGACCTCTGACGCCATGATCACCAGGTCGTCCTTGGTGACGTAGTAGCGGGACGGCCGCAATCCATTGCGATCGAGCACCGCGCCGATCACCGTGCCGTCGGTGAAGGCGATCGATGCGGGGCCGTCCCACGGCTCCATCAGCGACGAGTGGTACTCGTAGAACGCGCGGCGCGCGGGATCCATCTCCGGGTTCCCGGTCCACGGTTCCGGGATCATCATCAGCACCGCGTGCGGCAGCGAGCGGCCGCCCATCACGAGCAGCTCGAGCACGTTGTCGAACGTCGCGGTGTCGCTGCCACCCTCGCGGATGATCGGCAGCAGCTTCTTCAGATCGTCGCCGAGCAGATCGCTCTGGAGCAGCCCCTCGCGCGCGCGCATCCAGTTGATGTTGCCGCGCAGCGTGTTGATCTCGCCGTTGTGCGCGATATAGCGGTACGGATGCGCAAGCGGCCACGACGGGAACGTGTTCGTGCTGAAGCGCTGGTGCACGAGCGCGAGGCACGACTGCAGGTCGGGATCGTTCAGGTCCGGGAACATCGGCGCGAGCTGCCGCGCCGTCAGCATGCCCTTGTAAATCAGCGTGTTCGCCGACAGCGAGACGACGTAAAACACCCGGCGGGAGAGCGCGGCCATCTTCAGCGTGTCGACCGCGTGCTCGATCCGCTTGCGGATCACGTACAGCTTCCGCTCCGCCTTGGCCCTCCGGGCTTCGGCGGGCAGGCCGGCATCCGCGAGGACGCCCGCCAGATCGATGAACACCTGTTCGAAGACCGGCTGCGTCGCGATCGCGCTGTCGCCGAGGAGCCTGTTGTCGGTCGGCACGTCACGCCAGCCGAGGATCGACGCGCCCTCTTCCTTGACGATGCGCGTCATCAGCGACTTGATCTTCGCGCGGTCGCTTTCCTCCCGCGGCAGGAACACGAGCCCCGCGCCATACGTGCCGGCCGCCGGCAACGTGAACCGAAGAACCTTGCGGAAGAACCTGTCCGGCATCTGGATCAGGATGCCGGCGCCGTCACCGGTGTTGGCCTCGCATCCGCACGCACCGCGATGCTCGAGATTGACCAGGACCTCGATCGCCTTTCGCACGATGTCGTGCGAGCGCTCCCCCTTCATGTGCACGACGAAGCCGACGCCGCAGGCATCGTGTTCGTCGGCCGGGTTGTACAGTCCGGCCCTGGTGCAGAGTTCCTGGTCCATCTGGTGAGATAGGCCTTCGGCAGGAGCGTGGGTTTCGGGGTCTACCATGGTCGCCATATTGTGCGCGGAGCTGCATCATGAGGGAAATACAATGATCTGACCAATCCCATGCGTTGTGCGCATGTCTCCGCTGTAAATCCCCTGAAACGTGGAATTAAACGCCGAGCTTGGGAGCGTGCCGGCCCCAGGCTGGAGTACCTTGCGTCGTACGCCATTGGATCCCGCTACTTCCTCGGATAGCGCCCAGTCGCAGGCGCTGATCGACGGCGCGGATGGAAAACCCCGGACGCGACGACAGCCGTTCTTCGAGCTGTCCTACCGGGAAGCCCGTGGCCACGCAATCGTCGCGGCAATCGTCCTTTGGGTTGGCGTGGCGGTCATGCTGGTCGCCGGCTCGAGCCGTCAGTCGGTGATTGGCCCACTGAAAGGCGGCGATTTCGTCCACTTCTATACGCTTGGCCGGCTGGCGCTCGCAGGTCAGGGCGACCAGCTCTACGACGCGAGTGCACAGCACGCTTTGCAAACGTCGCTGGTTCCCGAATCGGCCAGTATGCAGTTCCTCGTTCCGGCTTATCCCCCTCAGGTGGCGCTCCTGTTTGCACCGCTGGCGCTCGCCCCGTATGGGGTGGCCCTCGCCTTATGGCTCGGCGTGATCGTCTGCGTGTACGTCGGCGTCCTCGAACTGGTGCGCCGACACGCATTTGTTGATTTTCGAGATCGCGTGTTCCTCGCCGCGGCCGTCCTCGGTTTTCCGCCATTCGTGCAATTGCTGCTCCACGGTCAGACCACCGTGATTCCATTGCTGTCGTTTGCACTTGGCTGGCTGGCACTCGAACATGGTCGACCCTATGTCGCGGGGATGGCTTTCGGGCTCCTCGCCGCAAAACCGAATCTAGGACTGTTGCTCGCTGCCGTCGCACTTGCGTGTCGAGAGTGGCGCGTGATCCTCGGCGGCGTGGTGTCGACGGGCATCCAGCTCGCCATTGTGGTCATGGTGCTGGGCGGCACCCCGCTTTCGCTCTATGCGCGAACGCTCGTTTCACTACCCACCACGAGACATCTGATCGAACAGAAGCCTTACCAATGGCATTCGCTCGTTGCGATTACGGACCTGCTGCCCGACTCGCTGTCGACGCCGGTATGGGCAGTCGGGTTCGTGATCGTGCTGGCGCTGACAGTTCGTGCGTGGAAATCCGGACTGCCGATCGCCGCGCGTATGGCGGTCGTCGTCTTCGGGACCGTGCTCGTGAGTCCGCACCTCTCAATCTACGACGCCACCCTGGCCATCCTGCCAATCGCATGGATTGGCGCCTGGGTGGAGCGGCACGAGAGCAGCGCCAGGCGGCGCTATTGGACGATCGTCTACGGGTTGTTTGTGGCCTACCTGTTTCCCATCGCGGCGGTGATAACCATTCAGCCGTCTGTCTTCCTGGTTGCGTGGCTGTTCGCGTTCGCCAGCACCCTGGCGATCGTTCACACCGAGACCCGGCACTCGAGCAGTCCTGTCGTGAACGCGACCGGTTGAGCTAGCCGTGCCGGCCAGGCGATGCACGCAGCGGCACCCATCGGCAACCAGGTCGCGATACACGACCTTTGAAGTCGGATATGCCAACCAATGATTTCTGTGCCCACCCACCGCCCCGGATTGCCAATCGACTGAAAACCGCACGGTTTTCCCAGAATTTCCTCCTATCATTTTTTGGATCACGGGTCGAAAAGGCGCGGCGCAGGGCCGCGTCACATCAGGAGAAGAAGCTGCATGCATGCGCCGATGAAGTACGTGGAGAAGGGTCTGGCAGTCACCGCCAACGGGATTTGGCAGGTGTTCTCGGCCGCGAACAAGATCAAGCAGAACCCCTCGTTCACGCCGCGCTGGTCCGACAAGCCGCTCCTGAAGTCCTACCAGAAGACCAAGCCGCCCCTCGGCTGGCCCCGCCAGACCGACTCGCTCTGCCCGACCTGCACGCGCGAAGCGCGCCAGGAGATCCTGGACGGCAAGAAGGATGTCTCGGTCCTGCTCAACGAGAAGGTCGGCGAGATTCCCGCGACCATCATCGAGCGCGACGGCAAGATCCTGATGGTGAAGGATTGCCCGCTTCACGGCCACTTCGAGGACGTGATGGCGATCGACACCCAGTTCTTCAAGCACCTCGAGGAGGTGTTTCCGGGTCGTGACATCCGGGCGCACAACGACGACAAGCTCCACAATCACGGCAGCTCCACCGTGCAGCACGGCCGCGGGTCGGTCCTGACGGTCGACCTGACCAACCGCTGCAACATGATGTGCGACCCCTGCTTCATGGACGCCAACCAGGTTGGCTTCGTCCACGAGCTGAGCTGGGAAGACATCAAGCAGGTGCTCGACAACGCGATCACCATCAAGCCGCGCCGCCAGATGTCGGTGCAGTTCTCGGGCGGCGAGCCGACGATGTCGCCGTTCTTCCTGGACGCGGTCCGCTACGCGCGCAAGGTCGGCTACAACAGCGTGCAGGCGGCGACCAACGGCATCGAGTTCGCCAAGAGCCCCGAGTTCGCGAAGCAGGCCGCCGAAGCGGGCCTCCGCTATGCGTACCTGCAGTTCGACGGCATCGGCAACGCCGCCAACGCGCACCGCCGCGTCGGCAATCTGTTCGACGTGAAGCTGCGCGCGATCGAGAACCTGCACGCCGCCGGCGTCGACATCGTGCCGGTCGTGACCATCGTCAACGGCGTCAACAACGAGCAGGTCGGCCGCATCGTCGAGTTCGCGCTCGACAACCCGAAGCGGATCAACTTCCTGTCGTTCCAGCCGGTGTCGTTCACCGGCCGCGACGAGGAAGTGACGCCGGAGCGGCGCGCGGCGCAGCGCTACACGCTGTCGCACCTGGCGCACGACGTGAAGAACCAGACCGGCATCGGCGAGCCGATCCGCGACTGGTTCCCGATCTCGTTCATGTCCACGTTCACCGACTGGGCCGACGTCGTCCACGGACCGGATCGCGACTGGGGTCAGCTCACCTGCGGCTGCCACCCGAACTGCGGCATCGGCATGGCCGTCATGATCGACAAGGAAACCAAGGAAGCGGTGCCGGTCACGGCGTTCCTGAACGCCGAGCAGCTGGCCAGGGACGTCGCCAAGGTCAACGACGCGGCGCGCGGCAAGACGCTGTCGATTGTCGGCATGGCGCTCGCCCTGATGCGGAACTACGACCCGTTCAAGGCGCCGACGCACTTCCGCATCGCCGACCTGATGAAGAAGTTCGACAAGACGTTCGGCGCGACCGGCAAGAGCTACGGCCGGGTCGAGGGCGACCGGACGATGGCCGACATCCAGCAGCGGCGTTCGGACCGCTGGAACTTCCTGTTCATCGCCGGGATGTGGTTCCAGGATCTGTTCAACTACGACTTCCGCCGCACCGAGATGTGCATCATCCCGTATGCGACGCAGCAGGGCGAGATCAGCTTCTGCGCCTACAACACCGGCATCGGCTGGCGGAACATCATCGAGAAGATGCACATGACGGCGACGCTCACCAAGTGGTACGACGAGCATGGCCGCCACGAGATCTTCGCCGGCAACAAGCACGTGCCGATGGCCAGCAAGGAGCACACGCTGGTGCTGAACGCCGAGGCCGTGGCCAAGGGCGCGCAGACCGATCTCGACGAGCTGCACATCGCCAAGAACGCTCGCGAAGAGAAGCTGGCTGCCCGCAAGAAGTCACAGATGACGCCAGAGGAGCTCCGGCATCACCAGGAGATGGAGGCGCTCTACCGGAAGGAAGTGCTCAAGGAGCAGCCGACGCTGCAGATTCAGGGGCTCGGCCGTCCAAGCAAGAAGCAGGACGTCGCCGAGGTCGTGCACAAGCCGACGGTGTGATGCTGTCTTCTGGCAGGAGTCAGGAGTTGGGAGTTAGGAGTTAGGAGGGGGCCGGCTCATGCCGGCCCTCTTCACGTACGGTCGCTGGAATTGCCAGCGGTCCAGCGTGAAAAGGAAAGGGGCCGGCTTGCGCCGGCCCCTTCTGGCGTACTGAGGATGGAGAGCTTACCTCAGGGCGCGCAGCTCACGACGGTCTTGATCGTGGACGATCGACTGATGACCGGCCAGAGCCGCATATCCCCATATCCACAGGACTTTTCACGTAGTTGACCCATGTCCGGCGCGCCGGATCAGGGCCCGCAATCCCGTTGAGGGCAGGACAAATGTCCTGAAGTTTTCCGGGAATCAGTCCGATATACCGGTTGTAGCCGTCGGTCCCCGAAACACAGGCCAGACGCCGGAAATTGAATGACCGAACCTGCCATTCGCATCGTCGTTGTCGAATATCACGCGATCGTCCGCGAAGGCCTCAGACTGCTGCTGTCCGATCGGTCTGGTTTCTCGATCGTTGGCGACGCATCGACACGAGAGGGCGCGCTCGCCGCCGCCCTCGAGCACCGTCCCGACGTCCTCCTGCTCGATCTGGAGCTTGGCCGTACGAGGGGCGAAGACCTCATCGACGCCATACGCGACGTCTCGCCCGCCAGCGCGATACTCGTGCTGACCGGGATCTGCGACCGCCAGCGGCACCGCGTGGCAATGCTGCGCGGCGCGCGCGGCGTCGTCACCAAGGATTCAGCGGCGGCGCTGCTGGTGAAAGCGATCCGCAAGGTGCACGCGGGCGAAATCTGGCTCGAACGCAGCCAGATGGGAACACTGCTCACCGAAATGCTGGCCAAAAAACGGCATCAGGACGAGGACACGCGACGAATCGCGACGCTGACCGAGCGCGAGCGAGCCGTGATTACGCTGGTGGGCCAGGGGCTGCGCAACGAGGAGATCGGCGTCAGACTGGTCCTGCGGGAGAAGACCGTCCGCAACTACCTGACGTCGGTGTACGAAAAGCTGGGCGTGAAGGATCGCCTCGAACTCGCGATCTACGCGCACCGCCGCCACCTCGCATCACTCCACGACGCCGTCTCGACGGCGGGTTGAAGAACGGGTCGCCCACCGCGCCGATGGGTTCGTTCCTTTCTCCTCTTGTCGACCGACCCACGGGGTCATGGATCCTGCGGAACGTGCGCACCGGGCGTACGGTTGCGACGACCATCGAGCCGGCGTTCGATTCCGAGTCGCGCCGGCGAGGACTCCTTGGCCGTGACGGCATCGATGCGGGCACGGCGCTGATCATCGCACCGTGCTCGAGCATCCACATGTTCTTCATGCGCTTCGCGATCGACGTCGTGTTCGCGGATCGTGGCGGCCGGGTAGTGAAGGCCTGCCGGAACGTGCGGCCGTGGCGGATTGCACTCGCCCGTGGTGCATTCGCCGCGGTGGAACTGCCGGTGGGTGCTATCGAGCTGTCGGAAACGCGGCCTGGCGATCAGTTGGAGGTGTCGGCCGGAGCATAGCGATGGCGGACGCTCTCCGGCGACACGATGTCACTGCCCCTTGCGCACCCGCAACTGGTTACGCTCAACACATTGATCGACGCCCGCCGTAGACGGGGCGAGGCGCTTGATCTCCTGACAGAGCCGCAAGGCTTCAGCGGGGTTCCCGGACTCCTCGACGGAAGCCAGCAGCTGGCGCGCAGGGACGCTGTCGGGTTCCCGCCTCAGCGCGACCTCGAGTTGCGCGCGCGGGTCCCGGCCATCCTTCCCCGCAACGATCACCAGCGCCAGCCCCAGGGGGCCTTCGGCCGACCGTGGCGCCATCCAGCTCAACGTCGAGAACGAGCGTGTCGCATCGTCGAGGCGATTCAACTTGAGCTCACATGACCCGAGACGCGAGTAGATGAACGGTACGTACGAGCGTTGCGGCTGGGAGTTGAGCGCACGCTTGTAGTAATCGAGCGCCTCGCTGCATCGGTCCGTCTGCCGCAGCGCCTCTGCCAGCTGCGCGTTGGGCATCCAGTCCCCGGGGGCACCTTCCACGGCCTCGCGCCACAGCGCCACGGGACTGCCCCACACGCGATTTCTCGCGACGGTGAGAGCGGCAAGCTGCAGGGCAACCAGGCAGAGCGCAACCCATGCGAGCCGCCGTGCGCCCGCGCCGACCAGGCGCAACTGCCCCGTGAACCAGCCGACAAAACCCCCAAGGGCGAGAAACACACCAATGCTGGCGACGTAGGCTCTGTGTTCGGCCATCACCTCGCCGATGTTCAGCACGTAGAGCAGGCTCGATGGCAGGAGAAACAAGACAAACGTCACCAGCCCGAACGTGACGAGACGGCTCGCCCGGTGCCGAACAGCCGCGACGAACGCTACCGCCAGCAGCACCGGGATGGCGAGCACTCGAGGATCGAAGACGCCCCGGAGTGACGACGCCCCGTGATAAATCGACTGGTGGTGCGGAACGATGAACAGCTCGAGGTACCGCCGCATGACGTCGAGCTGAATCGGCACGAGCTCCCAGTGCCAGCCAACCTCACCGCGATATTCGAGCGTCATCACGAACAGTCTGGCGGCGCCAGCGAACAGCGTGACGGCCAACAGCGGCGTGTGTAAAAACAGCAACCGGCGGCGCCGCTCCGAGGGTACGCCAGCGACGAGCCAGCGGTCGTACGCGATGAGCACGAGCGGCAGCATCGCCGCGACTTCCTTGGACAGCAATGCGCCCAGCCAGCAGGCGACGGTCGCCGCCCAGTAGCGAACGCCTCCGCCGCGCATCCATCGCGATGCCGCCAGCAGGCACAACAACACGAACGACGCCGCGAACAGCTCCGCCCGGCCGCTGATGTAGCCGACCGATTCCGACATCATCGGGTGAATGGCGAACAGAATCGCCGCGCCGGCGGCAATGGCATCCGCGCTGCCCGTCGGCGCATCGGCGCCAGGCCGATCACGATGATCGATGGCTGCGCGGCGCGCAAAGGCGAAGAGCAGCAGCACGTTCAGCATGTGCAGGAGCACGTTCGTCAGGTGAAATCCGAACGGTTCCCTGCCCCAGAGCGCGCGATCGAGCGCGTACGACAGATTGATGAGCGGCCGGGTCGGCGCCTGCTTCACGACGGCCCAGGGATCGCCGAGCTGGTCGATCGCGGGATTCTGCAGGATCGTCGCGTAGTCGTCGTACACGAACGGGTTTGTGAGGCTGTTGGTGTACAGGAGCCCAGCAAGGGCTGCCGCGGCTGCCGCGGTGAGCAGCAGGCGAGGGCGTGACATCGCAGTCGCGGACTCTGACAAGGATGGCCTCAGATTACACGGGTTCGGCCGCCCGGACCGTGATCGCCAGCGACGGAAACAGACGCGCGCCGCGGAACGTGTCGGGCCCGAAGCGCGCGTCGTCTTTGCCAGAGGGAACGCGAGGGAGCATGCGTTCCGCGATCGCTTGCCTCGCGAGGTCGCGAGGCCGGAGAGGTGGAGGTCCTAGAACCCGACGCCGATCCCGGCCGAGAACTGAGAGAAGGAGAGCGAATCGGCCTGGAACGCCTGGCGATACCGGTACGAGATGTCGAAGAACGTATGCCGTCCGGCCAGTCCTTGCAGGCCGACGATCGCTTCCGCCATTGGCTTGAAGCCCTCCGAGGTCGTGGGATCGACCAGGCCGTCCACCGCCGGGAACGAATTGGTGACATCGCCGAGAGTCGCTTCCCTGATCGTGCGCTTGATGTGCAGCACACCGCCGCCGCCACCGACGTACGGCTGCAGTTTGCCGCGCGTCAGGAGAAACTTCGTTCCGCCCGTAAATGCCAGGCCGCGGTCGCGACCGCTGAAAGTCCGGGTGTTGCCCGTCGCGCTGGTCAGGAGCGATCCGATGAGATCGAGATCGTCGTGCATCTGCTCGCTCATCACATCGTCGTAATACGCGTAGTTAATGAACACGTTGAACCGGCCGACACGTTCACCGTATTCCAGGGCAAACGTCGCGCCGGTCTGCGCGGTGAAGGCCGCGCCGGCCGACCCGAACGCGTAGTACTTCGGGCCTTCGTTGGCCTGGTCGGCTTGCGGCTGCTGCGCGGAGGCCGGGATCGCGACGGCAAGCGCCAGCATCGCGAACAGGGAAATCTTTCGAGCAAGGAACATCCGGACTACTCCCGCAACAACAGTGGTTCGTGTCAACCGTCGGCTCGCGCGCGTCACGCTCATTGCCGGTTCAGATTGACGGAATATTTCACGATGAAGCTACTCGGTTGGCCGCCGTCACGGTCCGTGATTTCGCTATACGCGTTGGTGACCGTACCGACGAGATTGCCACCGTTGAAGCTTGCCACGAGTGAGGAACTGACACGCTGCAAGGTCACGCTCGGGGCCGTGTCGCACCGCACAACCAGCGGCGCCGGAGCGGCACATTCCCCGGAATCGGCGACCACCGTGGTCAGGGCTGCAGTACCGGTGTAAGTACAGGCGAGACCAGTACCACTCGACGTATAGCGGGCGTTGACGGCGGTCCCGTCCTGAGTGAACGACAGGGCGACCGTGTCCTCCGGGAGGACACCGGAAAGAATGCGGCCCGCGACATCGGTGCCCAGGCAACCCAGGTTGCTCGCGAACAGGCTGCTGACGCTGACCAGGTTGGCCGTGCCACCCCACAGACCATCGGTCTGCACAATGAAGGGGGACGGCCCCTGCACCGGCGGCGGATTGCGCGGATCGGCACTACAACCGGCGGACGCTGTTGCGACTGCCGCGAGTAGGATGGCTCGGATTACGCCTGCTTTCATGAAACGTGGTGCTCCTCAGAGTTCCGGGGCATCCGAGCCTCCGGTGCAAAAACAGAGTGGTGTGGAGTATAGCTAACACTCATTATCGGTGAGTGCCGCGCCGAACGTTAGTGCCGTCGCGTGCACCAAATCGACCGGTGCCCGACGTCGCCTGTGTCCCTCACCGAGTCGCTGGACCCGGTCATGCCCTTCGGGCCATCCAGGGTTGACGGACGGTCCAGCGGTACACGGTCAGGCTGCCCGCCAGAAGGCATGCGCTCGCAAACAGATCAACGACATAGTGGGCCCCGAGCAACACCGTGGCGGCGACCAGCAATACATTGATCGGGACCAAGACCCACACGAGCCACGTGCGGCGGCACGCCCACGTGACCAGCACGGCACCGGCCGCGTGAAACGACGGCACGGACACGAGTCCCTCGATGTTGCCCCAGGGTACCGTCGTCATCGAGCCGTCGCGCGCCGCCGCGAAATGCGCGAGAAATCGACTTTGATTGAGCAACGGCTGGAAGTGGAGTTCGCTGAACACGCAGGCCGCCGGCCAGAGCGCAAACACCGTGACCGTCACGAGCCCGCAGACGAGCATGTGGAACGCAAACTCCCAGAGCGGCTCGCTCTCACCCCACCACGGGAGAGCAAAGACCGGCAGGAACAACTGGTAAATGAACGTGAAATAGGCCCACTTCAGTAAGGCAACGAACCAGGGGTGTCCGGCGGTCCACGCCGTGAGCGCCGGCACCGAAATACCGAGCAAGCGGTCGGCACTGGCGAGCAGGGGATCAATCGTCGGCCGGTTGAGGGCCGCGGCCGCGTACTGCGTGGGTGCGTTCAGGATGCCCGCAAGTTGCAGCAGAATGAACACCATGGCGGTTTGCGGGATGATCCAGTCGCCCGGTGGGCCGGGCAGCCAGGCGTAGTAGATCCAGATGGCGGACGCAAGGATGAGGACCAGCACGTCGGCCCACTGTTCCTTGTTATCAATTCCCAGTTGAAAGCCGCTCGCTCGGAACAACACCACGGCAAGGACGAGCGTCAGAGCGTTGATCCCGACCAGGAGCAGGGTCATCCGGGACCAGCCGAGGTCCGCCCAACTGGCTCGCGCATGCCTGGGGAAACCCGGCAGGGGCGTAACGATCGTCGGTCGCAAGTCCATCAGGCCCCTATCTACCCTGTATTGCTATCGGAGTATCGTAGTGACTCCATGATCACCCCGGACGCGGCAGCGACTATCGCCCGAGCCCGGCAACGTCTGGTGGCTCTGCGCAACGTCGACGGCGGTTGGGCGTATGCGCCCGGGAAGCGAAGCCGCATCGAGCCGACCTGCTGGGGACTCCTGGCGCTCGCGCCGGCTGGGGGCTCCTCCGGCAGCGCGGTCGTATTTGCCAGATGGTCGCGCGATGGTGACCGTTTCGTCGATGGGCCCTCGCTCCCGGCGAGCAACGTCCACAACGCGCTTGCCGGGGTCGCCTTGCTGCACGACGGCGTCGAGGGCGAACGACTCGCGCGTTCGGTGGCCGGCGCACTGATCGCGTCAAAAGGAATCGCGACGCCAAGGTCCGACATCATCATTCAGGACAATAGTCTGCAGGGCTGGGGCTGGGTCGATGGCACGACCAGTTGGGTAGAACCGACGGCGTGGTGCGTCCTCCTCCTGAAGCAGCTCCGCCGGCGGGGCGAGGCTGACTCCGGAATCGAGGAGCGAATCGCCGTTGGCGATCGTCTCCTGCTGGATCGCGCCTGTCGCGACGGCGGCTGGAACTACGGCAACGCCATCGTCTACGGCAAGGAGTTGTGGCCGTACGCCCAGACGACCGCCCTGGCGCTCATAGCGCTCCAGGATCACCGCGAGCACCCGATCGTCCGCCAGGCGCTGTACCGGTTGGGACGCGACGCCAGGCGGGAAGGCTCGGCGTTGGCGCTGAGTTTTGCCACGCTGTGCCTGCACATCCATGGCATCTCAGCTGAGCCGCTGGAACAACAGCTCATTTCCGTGATGGCTGTCGACACTGAACCGGAACTGCCGGGCGACGTCCTCGGGCTCGCGTTGTCGCTGTGCGCGGTCGACCCCTCTCGCGCCGCCGCAGCGCTGACGATATAGGCGGTATGGCAAGGGGAATGGCCTGCACGCGCATCGCCCGCCGTGATTTCCTTGCGGCGTCAGCGGTTTCACTGGTGGCGGCGGCGTGCCGGCAGGCGAAGTACGACCCCGCGACGTTCGTGCGCGGCACGTCGCGTGTCGCGTTGTTCTCGGCCACCAGCTACGCCGCGGACTTCGCCGACATCATCACTCGCGGTCTTCGGGAGTTCGAGCTGCCGCTTCGGGGCAAGCGCGTGCTGCTGAAGCCAAACATGGTGGAATACGAGCCGGGCACCGCTATCAATACGCATCCGCTCGTGGTTGCCGGCGCGGCCATCGCGTGTCACCGCGCGGGCGCCTCGGAAGTCGTGGTCGCCGAAGGCCCCGGACACCGCCGCGATACCGAATACCTGGTCACATCCAGCGGGCTGCGCGAGCACCTGCGTGAGAGCCGGCTGCGGTTCGTCGATCTCAATCAGGATGACGTCCGGATGGTGCCCCTCCGGAGCTGGTTTACGGGCATGCGCGAAATTGCGCTGCCGGTCGAGCTGCTGCAGGCGGATGTCGTCATCTCGATGCCCAAGCTGAAGACACATCACTGGGCCGGGATGACGTGCAGCATGAAAAACCTGTTCGGGACCGTACCCGGCGCCGTCTACGGATGGCCGAAGAACGTGCTGCACATGCACGGGATCGCCAACTCGATCGTCGACCTCACCGCCACGATTCGACCTCATTTCACGATCGTGGATGCGGTGACGGCGATGGAAGGCGACGGTCCGATCATGGGGCGCCCGCGGCAGCTCGGTCTCGTTGCCATGGGAAACGATCCCGTGGCGGTCGACGCGACCTGCGCCCGAATCATCGGCCTGGCCCCCGAAAAGCTGTCGTACCTCGAAATGGCGGGCCAGTTTCTCGGAACGATCGACGACAGCCGAATCGAGCACCGGGGCGAAAGGATTGGTCGCTACGCGACAAAATTCGACGTCGTGTCCCAACTTGAGACACTCCTCGCCGGCTGATTTTGCGTACACCCCCTCTCGAAAAACCGGCACGATCCGAAACTACGTACAACTGCTAGTGGTGGACGCGATCGAATGGCGATCGTGTAGCCGGTTTACGCCAGATTTTTGCTTTGGCGCGGGATCGGCGCCATCACGTGCAATCGCGGAAAGTGCCTGCAAAATTAAAGTTTCTGGCAGTTGACTGGACCTCGAGAACTCTACGATCTAAGGCTCAGTTTGTGCCATACTGTCACGGCTTGGCGCTTCGATTGCGTTGGGCAACTTTCCAAATCCCACGGGTCAACACGGCTCCCAATTCCGCCCTTCGCGGAGAAGGAATAGAAGAATGCGTACGCTTGTCAATCGTTTCGTTCGCGACGATCAGGGACAGGACCTGATCGAATACGCGATCCTCATCGGGCTCATCACTGTCGGCGTCGTCGCCATCGTCGCTACGATCGGCACCTGGGTGCAGACCCAGTTCTCGACGCTCAACAGCGATCTGGCTGGCGCCAGCTAGAAAGTCGTACGACGGCAAATGGGGAGGGCGGATCGCCGACGCCCTGCCGCCTTCTCCCCTGCTGCCTGATTGCGCGAAGAAACGGAATTCGTCTTTCATCGGTGAACCCAATCGACCAATGGTGGAATACCGAGCGGCGTTCACGGCGTTGCTGCGGGAGTTCCTGTTCGACGACACCGGACAGGATCTCCTCGAGTACGCAATTCTTACGGCGCTCATTGCGGTCGGGAGCGTGCTGCTGTTTTCGACGCTGGCCGTCATCATGCGCCAGGACTACGAAAACGCGTGGCAGCAGCATGCGCAGGACAACTGGGAACCGTGTGCACCCAACGGCGGCGCCTGCCCGTAAGCATCTGAGGACGCCATGACTGCCGTTCACTGGATCACGCTCGCGATTGCCGCCATTGCGGCGGCGTGTGACCTTCGCTGGCGACGGATCCCCAACCTGCTCACGTTTGGTACCGCGCTGGCAGGTTTGGCCTACCACCTCCTCCTCAATGGCGTGAGCGGCCTGGGCCAGAGCGCGGCCGGCTGGCTGGTGGGTGCCGCGATCTTCATCGTGCCGTTTGCACTCCGGGGCCTCGGCGGCGGCGACGTCAAGCTGCTTGCCGCCCTCGGGGCGTGGGTCGGTCCGTACGAAGTCCTGTGGCTGGCGCTGTATGCCGGAATCGCAGGCGGAGTGATGGCGGTCGCCGTCGCCGTCGCTACCGGATACATGCGAAAGGCGTTTGGCAACATCTGGATGCTCCTGTGCCACTGGCGTGTCGCAGGTATCACCGCGTTACCGGAACTCACGCTGGAGTCGAGCTCGGCGCCAAAGCTTGCGTACGCGGTGCCCATCCTCGTTGGCGCAGTGGCGGTGATATGGCTTGGCTAAAGAATCGTCGCTCGCGTTCCGATAGCCGTCTCATGCGGTCCGATAGCGGCTCGGTGCTCATCGAGGCGGCAATCACGATGCCGCTGCTGCTGATGGTCGTGCTCGGTATCGTCGATTTCGGGCGGCTGTTCCAGGAGTACGAAGTGGTCACCAACGCTGCCCGCGAGGGCGCTCGCGTGGCCGTGCTTCCCGACTACATCAACACCGACGCCGAGAAACGCGCGCTCGACTATCTCGAGGCCGGTGGGCTGGTTAGAGCCAGGGCGACGGCGGTGTACGAGGTACCCACGGCCGAGCAGGTCGGCGGCGCCGGCGGCCCCTGCATCACCCTGGTGGGCGTGACGGTCACGTATCCGCATCCTTATCCCTTTGTCGGCGGGATCGTGCAAATGTTCGGCGGAACGCGGTTAACGCAGGTAACGCTCACCGCCACGTCGACGATGCGGAGTGAGGCGGCGGCGATTGCCTGTCCGTAGTCGCAGGCACCCGATGGCAGTACTGAAAGAGGAATCATGACTCGAACCACACGGACGCTGGTCGTCGTTGCCGTCGCAACCATTACTGCCGGCATCGCCGCCTTTGCCGTCTACAACGCAATCCGGAACATCCCCGTGCGTGAGGTGGAGATCGCGACGACCTACTATGCCGTTGCGGCGAAGAACCTGCCGACCGGGAGCCGCTTGAAGGAAACCGATGTGAAGCTGACGGCCTGGCCGTCGAAGAGTCCGGTAGCGGGCGGCTTCACGAAGGTCACCGACGTCGTCAATCGCGGGCTGATTTCGAGCGTGGTCGAGAACGAGCCGCTCACCGAGAGCAAGCTGGCGCCGATCGAATCGGGGGCCGGCCTTCCACCGACGATTCCGGAAGGCATGCGCGCCATGTCGGTGCGGGTCGACGAGGTGATCGGCGTGGCCGGGTTCGTCGTGCCCGGCACCAAGGTGGACGTCGTCGTCACCGTTCGTAGTGCTCCGAGCAATAGCCAGGCGATGTCGCGCATCGTGCTGAGCGACGTGCTCGTGCTCACCGCGGGTACGCGCCTCGACCAGGAACAGGCCAAGGACGGCCAGCCGCAGCGCTCCACGGTGGTGACGCTTGCGCTGTTACCTCCTGATGCCGAGAAGGTCGCGCTGGCATCCTCCGAGGGGCGCATCTCGCTTGCACTGCGCAATCCACTCGACACCACGCCAACACAGACGAACGGCGTTCAGGTTGCGGCGCTGATGTCGGGTTCCTCGGGCGCGCCCGGGAAAG
>JADMIO010987950.1_pt1 | contig 28151 bp, 20 predicted proteins | sample 8958161 | NCBI WGS metagenome assembly JADMIO01 (sample SAMN16585339, study PRJNA669376) | soil metagenome | isolation source: Crop rotation soil | place: USA: Cullars Rotation, Alabama | collected 2011 | reverse complement strand
CGCCGTCCCGCAGCATCGGCACGCCCAGAAGGGTTCGAAAGTCGCCGGCCTGCCGCCCCCGCCTCCAGGTGTATTCGGGATCGGCTTCAATGTCCTCGATGTGGATGACCTTGCCCTCGATCAGCGCGCGGCCTGAGCCGCTGCTTCGATTGAGTTCGACCGGTTCATCTTTGACAAGCTCGATGAATTCCGGCGGAAGTCCAAAAGAAACGGCTCGATAGAACTGCTCGCCTTTTCGCTGCGTGATCGCTCCCATTTCGGCCTCGCACAGCCTTCCGGCCGTCCGCAGCAGCGTGTCGAGGACCGTCTGCAGATCAAAGGCCGAGCGGCTGATGACCTTGAGCACGTCGGCGGTGGCCGTCTGCTGTTGCAGCGACTCGCGCAGCTCGCTGAGCAGCCGCGCGTTCTCGATGGCGATCACCGCCTGGTCGGCGAAGGTGGTGACCAGCTCGATCTGCTTGTCCGTAAATGGCTCCATGCGGCGCCGCTGCAATACGAGCACGCCGATCGTCTGCTGTTGGCGGAGAAGCGGCACGCCCAGCATTGTGCGAACGCCAACGGCCCGGGCCGCGTCCTTGTAGGCAAACTCCGGGTCCGCCTGCACATCCTTCAGTTGAAGCGCCTTCCCCTCCAGAACCACACGCCCGACCACGTTGCCGCGTTCGACCTTGAACGGCCGCTCTCTCATGAACTTGACCACCTCCGCCGAGTGGCCGCAGGTGGCAGAAAGTTCGTAGATATCGCCGTTCTGGCGCGCGATTGCGGTCGTATCGGCTTCACACAACCTCGCGACAGATTCGACCAGGACATCCAGGACGGCTTGCAGATCGAACGTCGACCGGCTGATGACCTTGAGCACGTCGGCGGTGGCCGTCTGCTGTTGCAGCGATTCTCGCAATTCGCTGAGCAGTCGCGTGTTTTCGATGGCGATCACCGCCTGCGCGGCAAAATTCTGCACCAGCTCGATCTGCTTCTCGGAGAACGCCCCTCGCTCTTGCCGGTAAATCAACAGCGATCCGATCAACTCGCCGTCCTTGAGCAGCGGCACATTCAGCGCCGCCCGTGCGCCGGCAAGGTCGTATGGAAGCGGAGCCGCATCGCGCTCCAGATCAGGAATGTGGACCACAGCCTTGGTTTTCAGCAGATGCTCGAGATTGTGTCCCGGCGTTATCGGAATGACGGGGTTTCCCCGCATACGTTCGGCGAACGGTGCGGGCGCTCCGATCGCCGCGATAGCCCGAAATGCATCGCCCTCACGCAACGAAAGGGCTCCCAGCTTTGCGCCGCACATACGGGTCGCGTTGGCCAGCAGGATGTCGAACACCGGCTGCAACTCGCCCGGCGAAGAACTGATGACCTTCAGCACCTCGCTGGTCGCAGTCTGCTGCTCCAGCGACTCTGACAGGTCATCGGTGCGCTGGCGCAGTTCATTGAGCAGCCGCGTGTTCTCGATGGCGATCACCGCCTGCGCGGCGAAGTTCGTGAGGAGCCCGACCTGCTTGTCGGTAAACGGCCGAACCTCTTGGCGGAAGATGGCGATGATGCCGATCAATTCGTTGTCTTTGAGCATCGGCACGGCGACGACCGAGCGAACCCCGCCGATTTCAATGGCAACGACCACCGCCGCGTCGCGCTCGGCATAAGCTCTTGCCGTCGAGAGGTCGGCGAAGTGCGCGGTTTGTTTTTTTCTTATGACATCGCCAAGAGCGGTGCCCGGCGCTGGATGAATCAGACCGCGTCCCTGTGCCTCGGCAAACGCCGGCGGTACATCGTGCGCCGCCACAAGGCGAAGTCCGCCTCCCTCGCACATATAGAGACTGCCGAATTTGGCGTCACAGATGCGCGTTGCGTTTTCCAGCATTGCCACGAAGACCGGCTTCAGTTCGCCTGGCGAAGAACTGATGACGCTCAGCACCTCGCTGGTCGCGGTCTGCTGCTCCAGCGACTCGCTGAGATCGTTGGTGCGCTGGCGCAGCTCGCTGAGCAGCCGCGCGTTCTCGATGGCGATGACGGCCTGCGCAGCGAAGTTCTGCACCAGCTCGATCTGCTTGTCAGAGAAGGGGCGGACCTCCTGGCGGTAGATAATGATGGCTCCCACAGGGTTGTCGTCCTTGAGCATCGGGACCATCACCATGGACCTGGCGCCGGCATGATCCGCCAACACTCGGGTGGAAAGCGCACCGTCGCGGTACGCCTGCTCCTCGCGAAGGTCTACGATGTGGACCACTTGGCGGGTTGCCAGGAGGCGGCCGAGACCGGTCGTGGCCGTGGGGCGGATCACCGGATTTCGCCGCCGTTCGTCCGCATAAGCCGGCGGCGCGTTGAACACCGCAACCTGACGAAATGTCTCGGCCTCGCGCAGAACCATATTGCCAAACTTCGCATCGCAAAGCTCGGTGGCCTTCGCCAGCAAGGTGTCAAACACCGGCTCCAATTCGCCGGGTGAGCCGGAGATGACCTTCAGCACGTCGCTGGTTGCGGTCTGCTGCTCCAGCGACTCGCTGAGATCGTCGGTGCGCTGGCGCAGCTCGTTGAGCAGCCGCGTGTTCTCGATGGCGATAACGGCCTGCGCAGCGAAGTTCTGCACCAGCTCGATCTGCTTGTCGGTGAAGGGACGCACCTCCTGCCGATAAATGCCGATGGCGCCGACCAGCTTGTCATCTTTGGTCATTGGGACCGCGAGCATCGTGCGCGCGCCCGCGAGCTCTATGAGCTGGACAAGCGACTGGGATTGCACGTCCCGTTTGGCCGCGTTCAGGCGCAAGGATATGTCCTCGACCTGCACGGGCCGCATCGTCTCAACAATCCGGGCGAGAGTTCCGCCAGAACCGGGCCGTAAGAGTGGATCGCGCCTTCGCACCTCCGCAAATTTCGGAGGTGGGTTGTACATCGCCACCTCGCAAAAAGCGTTTCCGTCGTAGGTTGCCAACGTTCCGAAGCGCGCGCCGCAAATTCGCGTGGCGCTCTCCAGCATCGCATTGAATACCGGCTCCAAGTCGCCCGGCGAGCTCGATATGACCCGCAGCACCTCGCTGGTCGCGGTCTGCTGCTCCAGCGATTCGGTGAGATCGTCGGTGCGCTGGCGCAGCTCGTTGAGCAGCCGCGTGTTCTCGATGGCGATCACCGCCTGCGCGGCGAAGTTCGAAACGAGATCCATCTGCTTGTCGGTGAACGGACGGACCTCTGTCCGGTAGATCACGAAAGCGCCGACCAATTCGTTGTCCTTGAGTAAGGGCACACCCAATGTCGAGCGTGCGCCGCCAAATTTCGTCGGCGCGCTTGGAGTGGGTCTGGCGGCGTCGTCCGCGATCTGAACCGCCACCTTGGTCTGGATGACTTGCTCGAGAACGCTGCCGGGCTGCGGTTTGAATGGGCCACGCTTGCGCAGGAATTCGCTCAACCGAGGCGGCGTGTTCAATTCAGCAAGCGGATGGAACAGTTCGCCGTCGAAACGGGAAATCGCGCCGAAATGGGCCTCGCACAGGCGCGTTGCGTTCACCAGCATAGCCTGAAACACCGGTGCGAGATCGCCCCGCGAGCCCGCAATGACACGGAGCACCTCATCGGTCACAGCTTGGCGGTCGAGCGCCTCCTGCAATTCGCGGGCGAGATCGGCAGGCCGCCGCGCGCCGGAGCGAGACCGCGCCGGACGGCGGGACTTCGCCGGTTTTCGTGCTTTCCGCGCGCTGGTCTTTGTGCGCTTCGCCCCCATGACCCAATATCGTAATGGCCCAACATGAAGCCGCGAAGGGGGCCACAGCGGATTCCAGGCTGGCTTGAGCGGGCCCCGGCACGGTCAAGCGGCCCAATTGCAATATGTCTTGCGCCCGTTACGCTGCCGTCGGGCATTGGCCGAACGTCGGGGAGCGCCATGGACCGCCACCGCCGCAAGTTCCTGCATCTCACCGCGGGTGTCGCCGCGTTGCCCGCGCTGTCGCGGTTGGCGCGCGCGCAGGCCTATCCATCGCGGCCGGTGCGCTGGCTGGTCGGTTTCACGCCGGCCGGCGGCAACGACATCGTCGCGCGCCTGACCGGCCAGTGGCTCACGGAGCGGCTGGGGCAGCCGTTCGTCATCGAGAACCGGCCGGGCGCCGGCACCAACCTCGCGGCGGAGGCGGTGATCAACTCGCCGCCCGACGGCTACACGCTGTTCCTGACCAACACCGCAAGCGCGGTGAACACCAGCCTTTACGAGAAGCTCAGCTTCGACTTCGCGCGCGACATGGCGCCGGTCGTGGGCATCAGCCGCGCGCCAGTGATCATGACGGTGCATCCGTCGTTTCCGGCCAGGACGGTTGCCGAGTTCATCGCCTACGCCAAGGCCAACCCGGGCAAGATCAACATGGGATCGGCCGGCATCGGCGCGACCGGCCATCTCGCCGGCGAGCTGATGCAGATGATGGCCGGCATCAAGATGGTTCACGTGCCCTATCGCGGCAACGCGCCGGCGCTGACGGACCTGATCGCGGAGCAGGTCCAGGTCGTGTTCCCGTCGTCGGCCTCGGCAATGGAGCTGGTCAAGACCGGCAAGGTGCGCGGCATCGCAGTGACCGGCGCGACCCGCCTCGATTCGCTTCCCGATCTGCCGACCGTCGCCGAATCCCTGCCGGGCTACGAGGCAAGCTCGCTCTACGGCATCGGCGTCCCGCGCGGCACGCCCGCCGACGTCATCGACCGGCTCAACAGAGAGGTCAACGCGGGGCTGGCCGATCCGAAACTGAAGACGCGCCTCGCCGACGTGGGCAACACGCCATTCGGCGGCTCGCCGGCCAACTTCGGCAAGCTTCTCGCGGATGAAACGGAGAAGTGGGCCAAGGTGGTGAAGTTCGCCGGCATCAAGCCGCAGTAAGGCTCACCCTTTGGCCTCGTGCCCCGCGAACCACAGCTTGGGATCGGACACCCGCACCTCCGCTTCCGGCAGGCCGAGCTCGCGCCGCACGATGTTGGTGCCCTCGACCAGCGCCACGCACTTGTAGAAGGCGATCCGCCGCGACAGGCCCTCGCGGCCGAAGCCGCAATCGGTGCTGATGACGAGCTGCTCCTTGGGGATGTACTCCAGCGCCTTGCGGATCAGCGCCGCGACGTGCTCGGCCGGCTCGACCACCGTGTTGCAGTGATTGACCACGCCGATGGCGATCTTCTTGTCGGTCTTGACGTGCTTGAACAGGGGCAGATCCCGCCCATCGGAGCTCGCGCATTCGAACGTGATGACGTCGCAGTTGAGCTGCAGCAGGTGCGACAGCGCGCGTTCGTAGCTCGGCACCTTCCAGTGCACGCGCTGCTGGTTCGGGTTGCCCCAGCAGGTGTGCACCCAGATCTCGGCGTTGACGCCGACAAGCTGGCGGTTGAACGCCTCGGTGAGAAACTCCAGGTCCTTGTCCGTGGTGGTCGGCAGCACCGAGCGGCCGTGGTGCGGCGGCTCCTCCACCTGGATCAGCGGGCAGCCGGCGTCGGCCATCTCGCGGAACTCGGCGTTCATGATGTCGCTGAGGTCGAGCATCATCGCCTTGTCGTCGGAGTAATACTCGTTCCACAGCATGCCGACGAGCGTCGGCCCGCCGATCGCGCCGAACTTCACCGGGCGGTTCGACATGCGCTGGGCGACTTGCCAGAGCGCGGTGTATTCCAGTGGCCCGCGCGTGAGCTTTTCCTTGACGATGCCCGGCTGGTAGGCCTCCTGCACCTCCCACAAAATCTTGCCGGGACGCAGGCCGTGGCGCGACATCCAGCCCTTCGACGTGTCCTTGTGGCCGTGGATGCCGCCGAGGCGTTCGAGCACGTAGAAGAACCAGGCTTTGCCGCCGACCGTCAGGTCGAAGCGGGCGTCGCCGTCGGTGACGATGTCGAGCCCGGCCGCCTCCTGCTCGGCGATGATGCTGGCGACCGCGTCGATGTACTGCTCGCGGAACACCGACTCGCCAAGCGCGGCCTTGAACGACCGCCCGGCCAAATTCTGGTCGAACCAGAGCGGCCGCGGATAGGAGCCCGTGATCGTCGTGGGCAGGATCATGTCGCGCGTAACACTGAGCAAGGGTGGCCTCCGTGTGAAACGATTGAAGTGCAGCTACTCGATCACCTCGTCGGCGCGAGCGAGCAGCGTTGGCGGAAAGGTAAGGCCAAGCGCCTTGGCGGTCTTGAGGTTGATGCCCAAATGAAACTTGACAGGACCTTGAACCGCGAGCTCGCCGGGCTTTTCGCCCCGCAGGATGCGATCGACATACACCGCGGAGCGCCGATACAGGTCAATAACGTCAACGCCATAGGATGCCAGGCCGCCTTCGGTGACATAGAAGGGAAATGTATAAACCGCCGGCAGGCGGTGTTTGGCGGCGAGCGAGATGATCAGGGCGCGATTGCTGTGCGTGGTGACATCCGGCTGCACCACCAAGCCTCCGCCGGAATCGCGCGCGAATGCTTCGATGGCGCGCTCAATCTCGGCGACGTCCCGAATCGGAGTCGCGACCGCATCCACCGCGATCGATCGGGCCGCGTCCTGAACCAGGCGAAGGTAGTACGAACCGCCGCCCGGGGATGTGTTCGGATCGAACATCACGGCAATCCGGGCGATGCGTGGATTGATCTCCTTGAGCATCTCCACCCATTTTCCGCCCATCGACGCTTCGACATTCGTGAAGCCCGTGGCGTTGCCACCGGGCCGCGCCAGGCTCGCCGCGAAGCCGGCTCCCACGGGATCGGAAGCGCCCACGAACACGATCGGGATTGTGCGGCTCTCTTGCATGACCGCGGTGGTCGCGGGGGTGGTGCGCGCAAGGATAACATCCGGCTGCAACGCGACGAGCTCTTTGGCGTAGACCTGGATCCGGCCGACATCGCCGGCTGCCCAGCGCCTGTCGATCTGCGCGTTGCGGCCCTCCGTCCAGCCGAGTTGCTGAAGTTGCTCCCGGAACGCAAGGACCTCGGTTTGCGCCTGGGCATCGCTTTCCGCCAGGGGAACCAGAATACCGATCCGCCGCGTGCGCTCGCCCTGCTGTGCGCGCACTGCGGCCGGCCACGCTGCCGCGGCACCTCCGAGAAGCGTGATGAACTCGCGCCGCCTCATGCTCGCCCCGACATCACTCGATCACCTCGTCGGCGGTCGCCAGCAGCGCCGGCGGCACGGTGAGGCCGAGCGCCTTCGCGGTTTTGAGGTTGATCACCAGTTCGAACTTGGTCGGCTGCTGGACCGGCAGATCGGCCGGCTTCTCGCCCTTGAGGATGCGATCGACGTAGCCGGCGGCGCGCCGGAACCCGTCGATCGAGTCGGCACCGTAGGACATCAGCCCGCCATCGGCCGGGAACTGGCTGTAGGGGTAGATCGCCGGCAACCGGTGGCGGGCGGCCAGCGCAACAATCAGCTCGCGGTGACGCAGCCCGACTGCGCCGGTGGCCACGACGAGTCCTCCGTCGGGCTCGCGCGCGAAGGCCGCCACGCTGCGCTCGATGCCATCCGCCTCGCGCTGGTCGATCGGGCTCGCCACCACCCCGAGCGCGTGCGCCGCCGCGGACAGCACGGCGAACTGCGCAATGCCGCTGGAGATGGCGGCATCGCGCAGCACCGCCACACGCTTGACCCCGGGCGCGACCTGCTTGAGCAACTCCAGCCATTTCCCGCTGGTGCCAAATTCGATCAGCGTAAATCCGGTGGCGTTGCCGCCCGGGCGCGCCAGGCTTCCAACGAAGCCGGCGCCGATGGGGTCGCTGATGGCCGCGAACACGATCGGCACCTCGCGCGTCGCCTGCAGCATCAGCGTCAGCGTCGAATTTCCGTTGACCACGACGGCATCCGGCGCCAGCGCCACCAGCTCGGCCGTGCTTCGGCGCAAAAACTCGCCATCAGAACCGATACGGTGCTCGATCCGGATGTTGCGCCCCACGGTCCATCCAAGCTCCCCCAAGCCCTGGTGAAAGGCGGCCATGCGAGCCTGCCATTCCGGATCGTCCGCTGAGCGCGCAGCAATCACCCCGATGCGGCGCATGCGCTCGCGCTGCTGCGCGCGTGCCGCGAACGGCATCGCCGCCGCGCCGCCAAGAGCTGCGCCACCAAGTGCCGCAATGAACGCGCGCCGCCTCATGCCATCCCCTCAGGACAAGGCATCGTACCGGCTGGATTTCTCGCTGGAAGGGGGGCGGCGTCGATTGCTAGCCGCGCTTGCCCAACGCCTTCTTGAGCCCGGCGGTGGGCTTCATGAAGAACACCAGCATGGTGCAGCCGTTGGGCGCGACCGGCGAATGACGGCTGCCCTTGGCGCGGATCACGAAATTGCCGGCGGTGCACTCGCCTTCGTCGTCGACCAGCGAGCCTTCGAGCACGAATGTCTGCTCCAGGTCCTCGTGAACGTGTGGCGGGATGCCGGCGCCTGGCTCGAGCTTGCCGAGGATCGTCAGCAGGTCAGTCTCCGGGTCATGGTAGATGATCTTGATCCTGCTGCCGGGCGAGGTCTCGATCCAAGGCACCTGATCGGTGTTGATGAAGCGCGAGGCGAGTGCGCCGAGCGACGAAGCGTCCACCATGGGCTCCTCCAGGCGTTTGCTGGCGCAAGCGTACGCCCGGGTCACAGCCCGGTCCACCGCGCCAACGCTGCCGCGGCCGCCAGGTTGGGTCATGGAGAGCCTTCCAGACCACCCATCTGAGCATTTACGATGCCCTATCCTGCACCCCCGGGGGCGATCATGAGAAGGCGGGAAGTTCTCGGCGTTCTCGGGTCCTTAGCGATATGGACGCCGCTCGCCGCGCATGCGCAGCAGGCGGCGCGCATACGGCGGATCGGCGTGCTGCTGGAAGCGATCTCGAACGATCCGGAATTTGCGCGGCGCATCGCAACATTCAAACAAAGTCTGCAGGCGCTCGGATGGATCGAAGGACGGAATCTTTCGATCGAGACTCTGTATTCAGAAGGCAAGCCTGAGCGGCGGCCGGCGATCATCGCCGAATTGATTGAACGCAAGGTGGACATGCTGGTCATTCAGGGAATCCAGCTGCAACTGGCCGCCCGTGACGCGACCTCGACCATTCCCATCGTGATGCCAGGGACCGGGGACGCGGTCGGTACCGGCTTGGTCGCCAGTCTGGCTCGCCCGGGCGGAAACATCACCGGTCTAACGCTGGTTGCGACCCAGCAAAGCACCAAACGACTGCAATTGATCAAGGACATATACCCAAGCCTGACCCGGCTTGGCCTCGTCTGGAATCACGCGGTCGGCTCCCATCAATTGCAAATGAAGGAGCTCGAGCTTGCTGCGCCGGTGCTGGGGATTGTGTTCCACCCCGTCACAATCCACCACCCCGAAGGGATCGAAGCTGGGCTGCAGGGCGTAATCCGAGCGAACGTTCAAGCCATCATGACGCTGGATGATCCGGTAATACAGTCCCAACGTCTCCGCATTATTGAGTTCGCCACGCGGCATCGCTTGCCCGTGATGGCCGAATTCAAAGTCAATGCCGAAGCCGGCGCGCTGATGAGCTACGGCCCGGACCAGCTTGACATGTGGCGGCGCGCAGCAAGCTACGTTGACAAGATCCTCAAAGGTGCCAAACCCGCCGACCTTCCGGTCGAGCAGCCGACCAAGTTTGATTTTGTCATCAACCTCAAGACCGCGAGGGCGCTGGGCCTTGAGATTCCAGCAATGCTGTTCACCCGCGCCGACGAAGTGATCGAGTAGTCGGGGCGATAGCTCAGATTTCGCCCGCGTAGGGCCCGGCCGGGTCGATCAGCGATTGCAGGCGCAGCGCCGACGCGCGCGCGATGGCGAGCGTCATGCTCTTGCGGGTGGCGGCGTGCAGGCGGTGCTCCGGCGCCTCGCAGACGATCTGCGCGCCGAACGCGTCGGCGACGATCAGCCCGGTGTCGGGCGGGAAGATCTCGCAGGGCACCTCGACCGTGGTGGCGAAGAACAGCCGGTCGCAATGCATTCGATAGTCCATCCACTTGCCGTCGGCGCGGAAGTCGGCGACCGAGGACTTGATCTCGATGATGAGGATGTCGCCGTCACGGCCGAGCGCGACGAGGTCGGCGCGGCGGCCGGAGGCGAGCGGCAGCTCGCTCACCACGCAGTAGCCCATCGCGTGCAGGAGCCGCGCCGTGCCGCGCGCCACTTTGAGCGCGGTCTGCGACTGGCGGCCGTCGATCGGCGGCACGAGAGCTGGGGCAGCACTGGCAGGCATGATCCGATAGGGCTCCTGATACGTTCCCTGCTCCGGCTCCCGCAGGCCGGCGGTGAAGACAAGCTCGAGCTGACGCTGACGCACGCGACCACACTCCATACGCTGGCACGCACCGAACGCATTGTGCCGCAGCCGCGGATTCGTGGCAATTACGGACCTTTGCCGCCCAGCTCCATCACCATCCGCGTCAGCAGATAGAGCCGCGGCACCATGCTGTCGACCTCGGCGAATTCGCGGTCGGTGTGCGCATTACCGCCAATGAGGCTCAGCCCGTCGAGCGTCGGCTTGAACACCCCGGCTGCGAGGCTCGAATCGGCGGCGCCGCCGCTGCCCTCAAGCTTCAGCGTGCGGCCGATCTCGCCGTAGACGCGCTGCGCCGTCGCCGCGAGCGCATCGATCTGCGCGTTTTGCGGCATGGCCGGGAAGCTGCGCGTCAACGTCGCGCTGACTTCGGTGTCGGGGATGAGCTTGCGCTGGATCATCGTGGCAAGGTCGCGCTCGACGCGGTCGAACTCCTCGCTCACCACCGCGCGCACGTCGGCGTCGGCTTCGGCGTGGTCGGGGATGACGTTCTTGCGATCGCCGGACTTCAGCACGGTGAAGTTGACGGTGGTGCCCTTGGCGGGGTCGGCGAGCTTGCTCAGTTGCAGAACCTGATGCGCCAGCTCCATCGCCGCGTTGCGGCCGATCTCCGGCGCGGAGCCCGCGTGCGAGGCGCGGCCCTTCACCTGGACGTTGATGGTGCCGGAGCCCTTGCGCCAGATGACGATGCCATCGCCGACGCGGCCGCTTTCGAGGTTGAGCGTGACGTCGTGCTCCCTGGCGAGCTGCTCAATCAGCGCGCGCGAGCCGCGCGAGCCGGTCTCCTCGTTGGTGTTGAGCAGCACCGTCAGCCGCTCGTAGTTCTTGAACTTGAGGTCGTCGAGAACCTTCAGCACCATCACCGCCATGACAACGCCGGCCTTGTCATCCGACACGCCGGGGCCGAACGCGCGGTTGCCCTCGATGCGGAACGGCCGCGCCGCGACCGCGCCCTTGGGAAACACCGTGTCCATGTGCGCCATGAGCAGCACCTTGCCTTTGCCGGTGCCGGTCCACTTCGCGATGATGTTGTTGCCGTAGGCTGGGAGCGCCGGCGTGAGCTCGATCTCCGCGCCGAGCGCCTTTAGCTCCCCGGCGGCGATGGCGCCCACCGCATTGACGCCGGTCGCATCGCCGGTGCCGGAGTCGATGTTGACCAGCTTCTCCCAGAGCTTGATGGCATCGGCCTTATGGTGTTCGGCGCGGTCGAGAATCGCCTGATTCTTCTGCGCAATAGCGAGCGTGGGCGCGGCCAGCAGCAGCACAGCCGCGAACAGAACCCATCTCATCGGCCGCCTCCCGCGCGCTCGGGGAATGCGGCCTTCAGGCCCTCGCGCGAGGCCTTCAGCACGCCGCGCTCGGTGATCAGGCCAGTCACCAGGCGTGCCGGCGTCACGTCGAAGGCGTAGTTCGCCACCGCGGAGCCGTCCGGCACCACCTGCACCGTCTCGATGCGGCCGTCGGCGGTGCGGCCGGTCATGGTCGACTGCTCCTCGCCGGAGCGCTGCTCGATCGGGATCTCAGCAACGCCGTCACTCACCGTGAAGTCGATGGTCGGCGACGGCAGCGCCACATAGAACGGCACGCCGTTGTCCTTGGCGGCGAGCGCCTTCAGGTACGTGCCGATCTTGTTGCAGACGTCGCCCTGCGCGGTGACGCGGTCGGTGCCGACGATGGCGAGATCGACCATGCCATGCTGCATCAGATGGCCGCCGGTGTTGTCGGCGATCACCGTGTGCGGCACGCCGTGCTTGCCGAGCTCCCAGGCGGTGAGCGATGCGCCCTGGTTGCGCGGCCGCGTCTCGTCGACCCAGACATGAACGCCGATGCCCTGGTCGTGCGCGGTGTAGATCGGCGCGGTCGCCGTGCCGACGTCGACCGTGGCGAGCCAGCCGGCGTTGCAGTGGGTCAGCACGTTCACCGGCTTGCCGTTTTTCTTTGCGGCGATCGCCTCGATCAGCTTGAGGCCATGGCGGCCGATCGCCTGATTGATCGCCACGTCTTCGTCGGCGATCTCGGCGGCGCGCTTATAGGCCGCCGCAAGCCGCGCCGGTCGCGGCTGGTTGCGGACCGTGGCGCAAATCTCGTCCAGCGCCCATTTCAGGTTGATCGCGGTCGGCCGGGTGACGTGCAGCAGCGCATAGGCGCGGTCGAGGCCTTCGTCGGAGTTGTCGGCGCGCAGCGCCAGGCACATGCCGTAGGCGGCGGCGGCGCCGATCAGCGGCGCGCCGCGCACCTGCATCGACTTGATGGCGTGGGCCATGTCGTCGAGCGTGGTGAGCCGCTGCGTGACGAAGCGGTGCGGCAGCGCGGTCTGGTCGATGATGCCGACCGACCAGCCGTCGGATTCCAGCCAGATCGTGCGCCGGGGCGTACCGTCAACCTTCATGCCGCAGTGATAGCGGTCCGCCGCAATCGGAACAACATCGGCCGCGTATTTCCGCGTTGGCCGCAATTTGCCGCGGCGCGGCGGTCAAAATCCGCCCGCAATCCGCCGAGGGGCGGCCACGAAGCCGGCCCAACGCCGTCCCGAAGCCTGGGAATCCTATCCGCGTCGGGAATTTTTCCAGGAGGGTAACCCCATGCTCGTTTCGTTTGCGCGGGCGCTGCTGCCCGCTTGTTTTGCTGCCGTGCTTGCTGTTGCGCCGGCCCTCGCCGTCGAGGAGCCGGCCGGCCGGATGGTCCGGCCAAAGCCGTTGGTCGAGGTGGCGTTCGTGCTCGACACCACCGGCTCGATGGGCCCGCTGATCGAGGGCGCCAAGCGCAAGATCTGGTCGATCGCCACCGCGATCCTCGACGCCAACCCCGCCGCGGAAATCCGGATGGGGCTGGTCGCCTATCGCGACCGCGGCGACGAATACGTGACCAAGACCTTCGACCTCACCACCGATATCCAGGACCTCTACGCGAACCTCCTGGCGCTGCGGGCGCAGGGCGGCGGTGACTGGCCGGAGAGCGTCAACGAGGCGCTGGAAACGGGCGTCACCAAGCTGAGCTGGACGCAGGGCGGCGGGATCGACCGCATCTTGTTCCTGGTTGGCGACGCGCCGCCGCACATGGACTACGCACAGGACACCAAGTACCCGGAGGTGGTGCGCATGGCGGTGGACCGCGGCATCACCGTCAACGCGGTGCAGGCTGGCGGCGCGCGCGACACCGAGCGGGTGTGGCGCGAGATCGCCCAGCGCGGCAACGGCCGCTACATCCCGATCCCGCAGGACGGCGGCCATCTCGTCATCATCGAGACGCCGTGGGATGTCGAGATCATCGAATTGCAGGGCCGCATCAACGGCACGGTGATCCCCTACGGACCGCGCTCGCAGCGCTCCAGCGTCGAGCAGAAGACTAAGCAGGTCGCCGCGGCGCCGGCTCCGGTCGCCAGCGAGATGGCCGGCTATCTCAGCCGCACTGCAGGAAGCTCCGGCGCGGCGGTGACCGGGCGCGGCGACCTCGTCACCGACGTGACGTCAGGCCAGCAGAAGCTGGACGGCGTCAAGGATGAGGACCTGCCGGACAATCTGCGCGCCCTGAAGCCCGCCGAGCGCAAAGCCTTCATTGAAAAGAACGCGGCCACGCGCAGCACGCTCAATGAACGGATGTCCGAGCTGGTGAAGAAACGCGATCGCTATGTGGCGGAACAACGCACGAAGCAGCCGCGGCCCGCGGCCGACTCGTTCGACCGCGCCGTGGCCGACACGCTGAAGGCGCAGATCGCGCGATAGCTTGCCTCGCTGCCGCCGATGGCCCAAGCTCCCACCGGTAAGACCGGTGGGAGCACGTCATGGCAATCGACTGGGAGGTTGAATACAACAACCGCGCGCGGGTGCCCGAGCATCCGCAGATTTTCGAGCGCTGGGTGCGCGACGGCGCGGCCTATCGCGCCGAAGCGAGCAAGGAGGGCCGCGCCGAGCTCGACCTGAAGTTCGGCCCCTCGCCGCGCCAGACCATCGACCTGTTCAAGCCGAAGGGCGGCGGCGAGGGACCCCTCGCGCTGTTCATCCACGGCGGCTACTGGCGGTCGCTCGAACCGTCGAGCTTCAGCCAGATGGCGCGCGGCATGAACGCGCACGGCATCACCGTCGCGGTGTCGGGCTACGATCTCGCGCCGCAGGTGTCGATCGCGCAAATCATCGAGCAGCAGCAGCAGGCCTGCCTGTTCCTGTGGCGGCGGCTGAAGAAGCGCATCTCCGTGAGCGGGCATTCCGCCGGCGGGCATCTCACCGCCTGCATGGTGGCGACCGACTGGAAGAAGCTCGACGCCGGTGCACCGGCTGACCTGGTGCCGACAGGCTATGCGATCTCTGGCCTGTTCGATCTCGAGCCGCTCACCCATCTCGCCACCAACGCCGACTTCAAGCTCGACGAGGCCGGCGCGCGGCGCATCTCGCCGCTGTTCTGGCCGGTGGAGCGCGGCCGCGTGCTGGATGCAGTGGTCGGCGGCGACGAGTCCTCGGAATTCTTGCGCCAGAGCAAGATCATCAGCGAGGGCTGGCGCGGCAAGGGCGTCGAGACGCGCTACGAGGCGATCCCGAAGATGAACCACTTCACCGTCTGCGACCCGATGACGGACCCGAACAGCGCGATGACGAAGCGGCTGGTGGAACTGGCGAGGCGCTAGAACCAGTACTTCGCGACGAACACGACGGTCAGCACCAAGCCGACCACCACCACCACGACGCGCATGGCGTCCTGCGGAACGCGCCGCGCCAGGTGAGCGCCGCCGTAACCGCCGAACAAGCAGCCGGCCATCATCACCAGCGTCTGCGGCCAACTCACCGCGCCGTGAGGGATCAACCACGCTGCGGCCGCGAACGTGTTCAGGCTGGCAACAAGGTTCTTGGCCACATTGGCGCGGCGGTAGTCGCCTTCGGTCGCAAGCGTCAGCGCGCCTAGCAGCAGCGTACCGGCGCCCGCACCGAAATAACCGCCGTAGATCGAAATGGGCAGCACCAGCGGTACGCTGGTCACGCTCATCTTCCACTCGGCGCGGCCGCGCGCCTGTGCTCGCGCGCGCATCCATTGGGTGATGCGGCCAGCGAAGGCGAACAGCACGGTGGCGAAGGCGAGCAGCAGCGGGATCAGGAATTCGAACAGGCGCGCGGGCGTCGCCAGCAGCAACACCGCGCCGAGAAATGCGCCTCCGATCGAGGCCGCGACGAGACCGGCGAACGCACGGTTGAACGGCGGCAGCGTGGCACGGTCGGTGAAGGCGGCAAGCAGATTGCCAGCGCTGACCGCAACAAGATTGGAGGCGGTGGCGACCACCGGCGGCAGGCCGACCGCGAGCAGCACCGGAAAGGTGATTACCGACGCGCCGCCGACCATCGATGCCATCAGGCCGCCGACGACGCCGGCGCCCAGCAACATCAGAACGGTTTGAACGTCCACGCCGGGACGGTCACATGAACGCCTGGATGCCGGTCTGGGCGCGGCCGAGGATCAGCGCGTGGATGTCGTGAGTGCCTTCGTAGGTGTTCACCGTCTCGAGGTTGCACATCACGCGCATCACGTGGAACTCGTCGGAGATGCCGTTGCCGCCGTGCATGTCGCGGGCGACGCGGGCGATGTCGAGCGCCTTGCCAGTGTTGTTGCGCTTCATCAACGAGATCGACGGCGGCGCGGCCTTGCCCGCCTCCAGCATGCGACCGAGCGCGAGCGCGCCGCGAAGACCCAGCGCGATCTCGGTCTGCATGTCGGCGAGCTTCTTCTGTACAAGCTGGTTCGAGGCAAGCGGCCGGTTGAACTGCTTGCGGTCGAGCGTGTATTGCCGCGCGGCGTACCAGCAGAACTCGGCGGCGCCCATGGCGCCCCAGGCGATGCCGTAGCGCGCCATGTTGAGGCAGCCGAACGGCCCGCCGAGACCAGAAGCGTTCGGCAGCAGGTTCTCCTCGGGCACGAAGCAGTCCTCGAGCACCACCTCGCCGGTGACCGACGTGCGCAGGCTGAGCTTGCCCTCCACCTTCGGCGTCGAGAAGCCCTTGCTGCGCTCGACGATGAAGCCGCGGATCTTGCCGTCGAGCTTCGCCCACACGATGCAAAGATCGGCGATCGGCGAATTGGAGATCCACATCTTGGCGCCGTTGAGCTTGAAGCCGTTCGGCACCTTCTCGGCGCGGGTAACCATCGAGCCCGGATCGGAGCCGTGGTCCGGCTCGGTCAGGCCGAAGCAACCGATCAGCTCGGCCTTGGCGAGCTTGGGCAGATACTTCTTCTTCTGTGCCTCGCTGCCGTAGGAATAGATCGGGTGCATCACCAGCGAAGACTGCACCGAGAGCGTCGAGCGGTAGCCGGAATCGACCCGCTCCAGCTCGCGGGCGATCAGGCCGTAGCCGACGTAGCCCAATCCGGCGCCGCCGTATTCCTCCGGGATGGTCGGGCCGAGCAGGCCGAGCTCGCCCATCATCGGCAGCAGCTCCTTGTCGACACGCTCCTCGCGCCAGGCGAGGCGGACGCGCGGCATCAGCTTGTCGTCGCAGAACGCCCGGGTGCTGTCGCGCACCATGCGCTCCTCTTCGGTGAGGTCGGCATCCAGGCTGAGCGGGTCCTCCCAGTTGAACTCGGAATCCTTCAACACGGGCTTGGGCTTGGAGGAATGTTTGTGCTCCGGCGCGGCACTCGACATGGCGGGCTCTCCTAAGGGCGGGTTCTGCTCTCCTTATAGCATTAGTCGGCAGGGGCAATCCCGTTCGTCCCGCCCGCCTCTACTTCCCTTCCAGAGTGTTGACCGGTTCCCAGTCCCCGGCCGGCGGATCGAGCAGCATCTCCTTGGCCCGCTCCATGAACAATGCCGACGGCTTGTCGGCGTCGGCCACGCTGGCGAAGGCCTGCGCGGCGCCGGCGAAGTCGCGCGCGCGCCAGCTTGCGAGCCCCTTCGCATAGGCATCCGCGCGCGCGGCCTGCTCGGAGGTCTCCTTGTTGGCCTCGGCCAGCGGCTCGAAGATGCTGACCGGCGCGCTGCGGCCCTTGACGCGGATGGCGTCGATCTCGCGCCACCGGAAGGCGTCGCCGGTCAGCTCCACGGTGGACTGCGCCGCCATAATCGGCGTGCCGAAATACTTGTTGGCCCCCTCCAGCCGCGAAGCCAGGTTCACCACGTCGCCCATCACCGTGTAGTTGAAGCGCCGGCGCGAGCCGATGTTGCCGACCAGCGCAGGACCGGAGTTCAGGCCGATGCGCTGGCCGAGCTTGGGTTGCCCCGGTGGCGCCTCCCGGTTGAACTGCTCCAGGCGTTCGCTGCAGCGGAGCGCCGCGCGCACGGCGTCGGTCGCGTGGCTGCCGGTGACCAGCGGCGCGCCGAAGATCGCAACGATGGCGTCGCCGATGTACTTGTCGACGAAGCCGCCATGCTCCTCGACGATGTCGGTCATCGCCGACAGGTAGCTGTTCATCAGCGCGACCAGCTCGGCCGGCGTCATCCGCTCGGAGAACGAGGAAAAGCCCGCCACGTCGGAGAAATACACGGTGACGTCGCGCATCTCGCCGCCGAGCTCGGGCATCTTGTTGGAGTCGACCATCCGCTCGATCACCGCGGGCGCGAGGTAGAGCGCGAAGGTGCGGCGGAGGAAGCGCTTGTCCTTGTCGGTGACGATCAGCCGGAACGCCACCGTCAGCACCAGCGCTACGAAGGCCGCCAGCATCGGCTCGAACAGCGGCAGCGCAAGCTGACGGTCGAACGCAAACGTACCCGCCACAGCCCACAGCAGCGCCAGCCCGATGAAGGCAAGCGCCGCCTCCACCGGTGCGAGCAGCAGCGCCGCCCCCGCACCCAGCGCCGCAGCGGCGATGGCGACACTGCCGGAGCTGAACCAGCCGAGCTCGGTGATCGCCTCACGGCGCAGCAGATTGTTGACGGCAGCCGCATGGATATAGACGCCGTTGACCGCCGCGGCGCGGAACGGCCCGGTCGCGGCCGAGGCGGCGGGCTTGGGCTGCGGCAGCGCGCAGCGCTCGGCCGGTCCGGGTCCTCCAGTCGTGGCGAAGCGCTTGGTCGCCATCTTGCGGTCTTCATAATCCAGCGCGGTGCCGAGGATCACGGTCCTGCCGTCGAAGTTGCGCCGGAAGAACTCCGTGTCGCCCTTCTCCAGACAGGCGCGCAGATCGGCGAGCGAATAGGTCGGGATGTCGTTGGCGCCGCCGTCAAAGCTGACCGTCATGGTGTGCGGCATCGAGTACGGAATGCGATAGCCCGCCAGCGTCACGCTCTGGTCGGCATTCAGCACCGGCGCCTGGCCGGCGGCGCGCGCGGCGAGCTCAAGCGCCAGCGTCGCCGGCTGGCCGTCGGCCAGGAAGGTGAGCGGCACCCGCCGCACGACGTTGTCGGAGTCGCTCGGCACGTTGAGCGCGCGGATGTTGCGCTGCTGGCCGACCGCGATGCGTTGCCCGGGCGCGGGGATGATCGGATCGGTCTCGTGCTGAATCTGGCCCAGCACAACCTTGTTGGCGCGCGATCCCAGCGCCAGCGAGCGGAGGAAATCGCGGTCGAAGCCGCGCAGATGAGAGCCGACGGTGCTGCTCTCGAACGGAATCTCCGACTGCTCGATCGAGGTCGGAAACACCACGTCGAAGCCGACCACCTTGGCGCCGCCGTCGATCACCGCGGTCACGATGCGGCCGATCTCGCGCGTCCAGGTGATGGTCGGCGTGCCCTTGAATGGCGGCGTGCGGTAGCTCTCCTCGTCGAAGGCAATCACCACCGTGGGGGATTTGGCCGGCTCGTGCCTGGCGCCGATCGCGTACCAGCGCAGCGCGGTCAGCGCGTCGAGCGACAGCCCGTGCAGCCGCTCGAACACCGGCGAGGCGGCGAGGACGCCGGCGAGAAGAGCGATGACCGCGACAACGACCAGATCACGACGGCGTATCGCGTTCATCGGCTGGCCCGGTCACCCTCAGGTGGCGGGCACCAGACGCACTAGCCGTCCGATGATGGGTGACTTGCCGGGCTTGGCCGCCGGGTCGACCTTGAACACTGTCTGCTTGCCGGCCCAGGTCAGCCGGTACACGCCGCCGCCGGCGAGGCTGATACCCTTGCTGGCGGTGTCGAAGAACGCGCCCTTCATGAGCTGGTTCTCGGAAATCGACAGCTTGATCGGCTCGCCTTTGCCGCCGTCGACCCGCTCGATGGTCGCCTGACCGGCCCCGCCGACCTGCAACACCGGCGAAAGGCCGTACAACGTGAACTGCGGATTGGGCGCGTCGGCCTTCGGCGCCGGGCTCGCGCCCGTGCCTGTCGCCGGCTTGGGGCCAAGGCTGCGGAACACCACGCCGGCGGCCTGCGCCATGTTCTGCGGCGTCTGCATCATCTTGCTGGCGTCGCAGTCGACCTTGGCGCGCTGCACCTGGCCGGACTGCACGTCGCTCTGCTGGGCGCCGATCGTGACCGTGCCGCCCTTGATGGTCTCGCGCACGCAGGACTGGATGTAGCTCAGCACGATCGCGTCGCGGGCGCCGAGCTGGATGACCTTGCCGGCATCGACGTAGTCCATGAAGCCGACGCCCGGCGGATTGCCGGTGACGTCCTCGACAAGCGCGACCGGCCCGCCCTGCGCCGCGGCCGGATGCGGCGCACCAAACACTATTGCAGCGCCGACAAGTGCCACCATGCGGGTGAAGCTCATCTGCGGTCTCCGATTCTCATGATTTGCCAAAATTCTAAGGACATCGCTGGACGTGTCCAGTCCCGATCTTGACGCGGGCTGCGCCGGAATGCGGGAACCACCGGCATTGTACCGCGCGAGCGGGCGGCTCGAAGTGCGTTACGTCACTCCATCGCAGGTGTGCGGCGCGGCGGCTTCCGCGCAGCCGCGCCGTTTCGCGAGCCATCAGCCGTCGATGATCAGGTTCGAGGCCGGCAGTCCCACGCAAGCGAGGCACGAGCCCGCCTCGATCGCGGCGGCGGGCTTGGTGGGATAGTTAACGGTCCCCTCTTTCACCGCGGTGATGCAGGTGCCGCAGTTGCCGGCGCGGCAGCCGAAGTCGAGCCGGATGCCGTTGGCCTCAGCGACCTCGAGCAGCGTCTGCTTGCCGTCCCACATGATCTTCTTGTCGGAGCGCGAGAAGGCGATCTGATACTTGCCGGCCTCGCCGGCGGCGACCGGCGCCGCCTTCTTGACCGACGCGGGCCCGAACGCCTCGAAGTGGATGTGGTCCTCGGGAACGCCCCACTCCTCCAGGCCCTTGACCAGCGCCTCCATCATCGGCGGCGGGCCGCACAGGTAGTAATGGCACTGGTTCGACGGCAGCACGCGCTTGAACAGGTCGACCGAGACGCGCTCGCCGTGCTGATAGTCGTGGCCTTCCTTGTCAACGCCGGCGCGCGCATCGCTGTAGCAGACGTGGAGCTGCACGTTCGGATTGTCGGCGGCAATCTGGCGCACGTGATCCGCCATCACGTGTTCGTCGCGATGGCGCAGGCCGTAGAAGTAGTACACGTCGCGCTGCGCACCCGCCTCGGTGATCGCGTTGAGCATGCTCATCATCGGCGTGAGCCCGATGCCGCCGCCGATCAGCACGGCCGGGAACTCCTCGCGCGGGTCCATGAAGAACGCACCCGATGGCGCCTTCACGTCGACGATGTCGCCCTCTTCAAGCTGGTCGTGGAAATAGCTGGAGCTCAGCCCTGGCGGCTGGTCCGGCTTGTTCGGCGGCGGGCCGATGCGCTTGATGGTGACGCGGAAGTATTCGGCCTTGGGCGAATCCGACAGCGAGTAACAGCGGACGATCGGCTTGGGCTGGCCTGGAATGTTGAGGCGGAAGGTCAGGTACTGGCCCGGCGAGAACGGCGGCAGGGGCTTGCGGTCGTGCGGCTCGAGATAGAACGAGGTGATGTCGGTCGCCTCCTTCACCTTGCGAGCGATCACGAACTTGCGGAAGCCGTCCCAGGTGCGCTCGGACTTGAGCTGCTCGCGCTTGCGGCGATCCGAAAGATCCAGCACCTGCTCGCGGAACAGCTGCTGCTGCACGCCAGCGGTGGCGCGGGCGAGCCGCGTCGCAGAGAATTCCCGAAACGCCAGCAGCGCCACATAGGCTGTGAGGCAGGCCATGAACAGCGACGCCGACAGCGGCACGAGAATTTCCACGGCACGGTCGGGTGTGAACATCATGCGCGCGTTTCCGGTTGTTGACCCGTCCGGCCCATGGCTCAGAACTTCCAGCGGAACTCGGTGCGGACGCCGGCGACGTTAACATCGTTCTCACGCCAGCCATACATCGCGTCGGCGCGGAACAGCATCGCCTTGGTCAGGTTCCGCTGGTAGCGCGCGCCGACGCCGTACTGGTCGCCGCGCGTGGTGCGATTGAGTGGATTGCCCATCGTCTGCACGGTCGCCGCCTCGACGACGATCTGCTGATCGAGATTGAACAGGTACTCCAGGCCGACCGCGCCGCCGTAAGTGTCGCGCCCGGTCGCATCGAGCGTCGGATAGCCGGTCAGGCCGTCCGTCTCGAACAGGATGCCGGTGTTGAGCAGGATGCCGCCGGCATCGGCATTGCGGAGCAGCGACTGCGGCTGGCCGAAGCCGGCCCAGAAGTTGAAGTAGGGAACCAGCACCAACTCCTGATGCGTGATCAGTGAGTTCTCCACCAGCAGGATCAAGCCGTCCTTGGTGAGAGTCTGGGTGATGCGGCTCGGCGCGTTGCCGTAGCTATAGATGGCGCGCACGCTGTTCGACAGCCAGCCGCCGTAGCGCTTGGTGAAGGCGACGGTGAAGCTCTGGAAGCTCGAAGTGCCGAACTCCCGGTCGTCGTTGACGCCGCCGACGCCCGCCTCCCAGTAGCCTTCATTCGCCTCGAAGAAGCCGGCGATGCCGTAGACCTGCCGGTCCCAGACCTTGTCGAAGCCGCCGAAGAAGGTGAGCTCGTAATTGGAGATGTCGGCGATCCGGCTGTTGCGGCCAATCAGCGAGACGGCGCCGCCGGAAATGGCGGAGTTGAACCAGACGCCGTTCTGGAAGATCAGCGGCACAAGGCCGACCGAGAACGGCAGATCGAACGACTGATAGCGGTCGGTCCAGCCAGCGATCATGTTGCCGAGGTCGCCCTCGAAGAACAGCGTGCGCGGGTGGGCGTCGATCTTGGCGACGCTCTTGCCGCGGTCCGGGCCGAACAGCTCGGCGTGGGTGAACACGCCGCCGCGATCGAGCGGGCGGAACAGCGCGTGGAATCGCTCGGTGTTGGTCAGCCACAGATCGGTCTCGAGGTTGAGGCGGGTGGCGATCTGCCCGACCTCCTTGCCGCGGCCGGCGTCGTTGTAGGCGAAGGCGGTGCGCCAGTCGCCGAAGATGCTGAACGCCGGGTTGGCGAGGTTCTTGCGGCCGAACCAGTCGTAGCTCTGGTTCAGCGGACCTTCGACGTAGAGCTTCTGGCCGAGCTCGACCAGCGGGCGCGGTTCATCGATGGGCTTCTTGCCGCCGTAGATGTCGACCTGCTGCTTCGGGTCGTAGGTGGCCGCCCCATACTTCGGGTCGGCGCCGAAGCTGCCTTTGCTGTGCGGCACGCGCTGCGCCTCAGACGACATCTGCGGCTGGTCGCCGGCGGCGTTCAGCGGACCGACCGGGCCCAGCAATGCGGCGAGCACCAGAAGGCTCGCGCCTGCATGCCTCGTCAGGCGGCCGGACCTTGCGGAGGGAGAAAGATGCGTTGTCATGTTGCTCTCCCCCGCCCTACTTCACTTCGAACGACACGGTGTACGGATGGATGTCCACCATCCGCTGATTCATCGTGCGCTCCATCTCAGCCGTCGCCTTCACGAACTTCATGAAGTAGATCGGCTCGGCACGGCTGCGCAGGCGGAACGCCAGTTTGTACTTGCCGGGCCTGGTGATCAGATTCGCCGGCACCCGGTACTTGGCGACGCGCTCGCCGAGCGGCGGGATGCTGCGCTGCTCCATCCGGATGAAGGGCGGATGGTTCAGCACCGTCGACGGCACACCGGCCGGACGGATGAACGGCAGCTGATCAATGTCGAAGTTGACCGGCAGGTACATTTCGCGGTCGGTGCCCTTGACGTTGGTCGTCAAGAACTTGGTCTGCAGGTTGACGAGTTGGTCATCGTGCTTGAGCTTGCCGGCGCGCACGTCGAGTGAGTGCAGGTCGGCCATGTCGCCGTGCGAGTCGACGTAGCCCGACTCCCAAAGGCGCTGTCCGTCCGGACCGATCAGCGCGACGTTGGCCCACAGCTCCGGCTGCGCGCCGAGCGAGCCCGACGGCATGTTGTGGCCCGGATTGATGTTGCGGATGATGTAGGTGAACGACAGCTCCGAGCCCGCCGCCGGCGTGCCGTTGAAGAACGGCCCGTCGATCTTGGACCCGTTCTCCATCACCGCAAGCCGCAGCTTGTCGCGCTCCTTGAGCGCGTCGAGGTTCTCCTTGATCAGCGCGCGCGCGTCCTCGCGGTCGATGCGGTCTTCCCATTTCTTCGGGAAGCCGACCTTGGCGCCGCTCTTCTCGATCTTGTCTTCCCAGTCGGTTTCGCCCCAACCGGCGCGCCAATCGAACGCGAGCCAATCCTGGATCTTGGTCTCCGCGGCCTTGGGGTTGTGCGGGAAGATGCCGGGGTGCGCGATCGAATAGCCTGGCCCGAAGAACCCGTGGTGGGAGTGCTTGCGGCCGGGGTTGATCTCCTTTCCGTTGACGATCGCGGTGGGCGCCTTCGCGTAGCCGGAGGCAACGCCCGGCACGCGGCCCATGTGGCAATCCTGGCAGGTGACGCCAGCCCGGAAGGCCGGCGAGTCGCGGAACTGGTCCCACACCACTTCAAGCTTGATGCCGGGCTGCACCGCCACCTGATGGCAGGACACGCAGAACTCCGACTTGGTGATCTGGTCGAACTTGATGAACCCCTCGTGGATCTGGCTGCCACGCTCCTTCGGATCGGTGGTGATGCGGTACTCGTCGCGGTTGGCCATCACCTGGCCGAACGTCGAGCCCTTGCCGCTGCTGGCGACCGGGCGGCTGATGCCGCCAGGCTGCACGTGCCGCTGGCCGTTGACCTTGGTGAACTCCTGGTTGACGCGATGGCAGGTGATGCAGGTGATGCCTTCGCGCGCGACCTGGCTGCGCTCCCACAGCGGCTGCCAGCGCTTCTCGTCGCGCTGGGTGCCGACCTGCTGATGGCAGCGCACGCAGAACGCCTTCACCGTGCCCGACGACAGGTCGTTGATGGTCTGCTCGAACTTGTGGAACATCGGCGAGATCGACGCGTAGGCATGCTGCGACGACGCCCATTCCTTGTAGATCAGCGTGTGGCAGGCGCCGCATTGCGCCGCAGTCGGGTACGAGCTCTCGGCGAACACCGAGGCGTGCGGATCGTTCATCGCGCTGGCGGGCCGCTGCCACGAGCGCGGGCGCTCCGGCTTCTTGGCCGCTTCCTGCGCCACGGCCTTGTCCTGCGCGATCACCAGCGCACCCGGAACGGCCGCGGCAATGACCGCGGCGGCGATCAAGGTGGCGATGGCGCTTGGCGCCGCTGTGCTCCAGCGGAACACGCGAGCGAGCGGGTTACTTGACATCTTGCACCATCCTCTTCGTAAACGCGTGATCCTGGTGATAGACGTGGCAGGTCCGGCAGTCGTCGCGGACCTTTCCCGCCCCATGGCAGCTCGTGCATTGCGCCATCGTGATCGGCAGCAGGCCAGCGCCTGACTGGCCAGTGTCGAGCCGATGGCACGTCGTGCAGGTCTTCTCCGGGCCGAGCAGATCGAGATGCGGCCGGTGATCGAACCGCGTCTGCGGCGACACCGTGCGCAGCTCGACCCTCCAGTTGACGGTCTGCGCGCCGTCCGATGGCCCGGCCAGCGTGTGGCACTTCATGCAGCCACCCGGCCCTTCGGTCGGCGACATCAATTCCTTACGGGCGGCTTCGAGCCGGGCCTTGCCGTCGGCGTCATCGGGCGGCGTAACGCCCGCCACCGTCTCAAGCCAGGCGCGCACCACCGGATCGGCGTGCGAGGGCTTGGCGTAGCGCAGCTCGAGGCCGGTGGCGCGCCAGCCTGACAGCTCGGACTTGCCGGCCGGCTTGAACTCCTCGTTTGCCGCCCAGGCGCAGGCCGCTTGGCGCGCCTGCTCGCTGTTGAAGCCGGCGAACAGGCGTGGCGTCGTCTCCGCCTTCAACCGCTCGCCGGTGGCGTCGATCAACGGGTCGGCGCCGTCCGTGGTCATCGCCTTGGCCAGGTCCTGGACCTTCTGCTCGTAATCGGCCGCGCCGTCGAGCGGCACGTCCAGCAGGAATCCGGACAACTTGGTCGGCCCCTCGGCGGAAACCGCGGAGAACGATTCGTCCTTCTTCTCCTCGGCCGGGAGATTGCAGGCCTTGGCGACGTCGGCCCTGGCGATGAGGTTCTTCTCGATCTCCGGCCAGCGGAACAGGACAAAGTCGCGGCTGTTGATGCCGTCGGCGTGGCAGCCTGCGCACGCGGTGTTGAAATGCGCCGGGCGGATCGCGCGCGACTGCTGGCCGACCACGTGACAGCCGACGCAGCCGCCCTTCGGCACCTTCTCGGCGACGGTGCCGTCCTTGAAGTGCTTGCCGAAATGCGTGACGTGGTCGAACCGGATCGACAGCGCGTGATCGTAGGGATAGTTGCCCGCGAACGGCGGATGGTTCTTGGCGAAGTCGTGGATGTTCTGCTTGTGGCAGCTCTGGCACTGCGCCTGGGTGAGCGTGACGATGCGCTCGCGCCGCCCCTTGTGCTCCGTGTGGCATTGCAGACAATCGGTCGACGCCAGATCGGCGCGGCGCTCGAACACGTGGTTGTGCGGCAGATTCTCGTTGCCGCCGAACGAATGACAGCCGACGCAAGCCGCGGACAGCCGGTGCGAGGCCCGCTTGCTCGCCTCGTCCTCGATCGGCTGCAGCGCCTTGGCGCTCCAGAACGCCTGCCACCAGCCGCTGGCGCCCTGCCCGTAGGCGGTGTGGCAGGTGCTGCAGGCGCCCGGACCGGAGAAGTGCGCATGCGCCGACGACAGCGGCCCCGGGTCGAGCGACGACAATCCGCCCGACGCGGAATCGGTGCGCAGCGCCAGGATCGCGACCAAAGCAAGCGTCGCACCGATCACCAGCACGGAGATGCGGCCGCGCAACATCGCCAGCGTCCGGCGCGGCGTGCAGGAGCCTCCGTCGCCGCAGACGCCATTGGCCGACGGCCCGCGTTGGCACGGCGCGTCCCAGTTCGACGCGCGCCCGCAGCGCCAGCCGAGCGTGGGCCGCTCGTAGGCGCTCTTGTTATGGCGGAATCGTTCGACGTTTGTCATCGGGCGAAGATGTGAACGATTACGAGGTGCCAGACGGCGAGCGTGAGCATCGCCGCCGCGAGCGGAACGTGGAAAATGTGCCAGCGCTTGAGCAGCGATTGCATCGCGTACTGCACGTCGACGTGGCGCTTGTCGTCGCCGAGCTCGGCAATGCGCTCCATGTGCGGGCGCTCGGCCTCGGACAGGTAGCGGCCGACCGTATCGGTGTGACGCTGCAGCCAGTTCTCGGCGCGCTGGCCGCCGAACACATGACTCCAGAAGAAGCGCGGCCGCGCGAAATACCAGGACAGCGTCTCGAGATAGTCCTGGCCGAGCGTGGCGCTGCCGGATTCGTCGGCGGCGGCGAGAATTTCCTTCTCGACCTGGGCGCGGATCGAGGCGATCTCGGCGGGGATGCGCTCGTAGATCATCTCGCGCCCGGCCTGGGCGAGCCGGCCGGGAATCCAGAGCTGCAGCGCGTAGCCGGCCGCACCGGACAGACAGGTCAAGTAGAACAGCGCGGCCAGCGCCTGGTTGATCATGCCGACCGGCCAAAGCGACCCGGTGTGGACCCAGAACAGCGGCAGCGACAGCACGCCACCCACCAGGTGCAGCGTCAGCCACACCGAAGCCTTGCCGAGCGGCAGCATCGACAGCTTCTTGCGACCGCGGTACAGCGCCAGGAACACCATCAGCGCGAGAAGCAGGTAGCCGGCGACGAAATCCGGATCGGTGCGCGACAGCTGTGGCGAGCGGTGCCACGCCATCAGCGCGCCGAAGCAGATCAGCGCCCCGAGCCAGACCGGCCAGCTTGAGCGGTTGACCGCCCTCATGCGCGGCCCTCCGCCACGGTCGCCTCGTGCTCCATGAGGTCGCTGGCGCTGAGCCGGCGCAGCGCGTCGTGCGGGCAGGCCCGCGCGCAGGCCGGGCCGCCGAGCTGCTCGACGCACAGATCGCACTTGGTCGCCTTGACGATGGCGCGGCCCTCGGCGTCGACGACCGGATTGCCGGCGGGCGTGGCGATCTCGACCAGCCGGATGTTGTCGTAGGGGCAGGAGTTGGCGCAGGTGCCGCAGCCGATACAGGTGTCGTCGTTGATCACCACCACGCCGGCGAGCTCATGGCGGTGGATGGCCCCGGTCGGGCAGCCAATCATGCAGACCGGGTCGCGGCAGTGCATGCAGGCGTTGGCGACCATCCAGTGGTCGAAGGTGCGGCCATGGCGGATGAAGCGCGGATTGCCGCCGTGGGTCGACGCGCAGGCGCGCACGCAGTCGTCGCAGCGCACGCAACGGTCGAGGTCAATGACCATCGCCTTGGTGCCGTTGATCAGCCGCTCGTCGACCAGCCATTCGGCGAAGGCGTCGTCGTGGATCGGACGGTCGACCTTCTGCGCCGGCGCGGGCGGCGCCTTCAGATTCGGGAACACGTACTTCTCGAGCACCTGCGCCGGCACGCGCAGCACGTCGACGTAGCCAAGCCCCGTCAGCGAGGTGAGCCGCGGCGCCGGCTTGCCGCTCTTCCAGGCCTGATAGGTCTCGTCGAGGCCGAACTGATCGCCGGCGCCGAGATAGGCGAGCGTGCGCTGCGCGCTGCCGTACCGCGTCGACACACGGGCGAAGCCGGCGCGGATCAGGTAGATGCCGTCCGCGCTCAGGCCTTCCGCGGCGATCATCGGCTCGTC
>JADMIO011478689.1_pt1 | contig 28152 bp, 19 predicted proteins | sample 8958161 | NCBI WGS metagenome assembly JADMIO01 (sample SAMN16585339, study PRJNA669376) | soil metagenome | isolation source: Crop rotation soil | place: USA: Cullars Rotation, Alabama | collected 2011 | reverse complement strand
CCGCCGCGCCTGCGAAAGACTGAAACAGATTTTCGAGAGAGGAAAGGCTCATGCGTGAGAAGTTAGTTACCGCGGCCCTCGCGGGCATCCCTTTGATGATGGGCGTGGCCGGCGCCGCGGCGCCCGACGCCACCAACGAGGAGGCACTGCCCGAAGTCGTCATCACCGCACAGTTTCGCGAGCAGAACCTGCAGGAGACGCCGATCGCGATCACCGCGGTCACGTCCGAGATGATCGAGGCGCGCAGCCAGACCAACCTCGCCGAGATCGCGAGCCAGGCTCCGAACGTGACGCTGCGTCCGCTCGGCGGCTCGTTCGGTCCGGCGATGGGCGCGTCGATTCGCGGCATCGGCCAGTTCGATTTCAACCCTGCGATGGAGCCGGGCGTCGGCATCTACGTCGACGACGTGTACTACGCGTCACTCACCGGTGCGACCTTCGAGCTGCTGGACCTCGAGCGTGTCGAGATCCTGCGCGGTCCGCAGGGCACGCTCGCCGGCAAGAACTCGATCGGCGGCAGCGTGCGCCTCGTGTCGAAGAAGCCCACCGGCAGCAACACCGGCTACGTGTCGGGCACCTACGGCACGCGCGACCGCATGGACATCCGCGCCAGTGGCGACTTCGCGCTCGTGCCCGACAAGTTCTTCATGCGCCTTTCGGGCGTCGCCCGCGGCCAGGAAGGCTACGTGACACGTCTCGACTTCGCCTGCGCCAACCCGACCTCCACGCCGAAGCTGCCGACGCTCGTCACGAGCCGCAGCTGCGTGCTCGGTCACCAGGGCGGCCGCAGCTACCAGGGCCTGCGTGGTGCGTTCCGCTACCTCGCGACCGACGACCTCGAAGTGACGGTGACCGCGGACATCGTGCACGACGACAGCGAAGGTCCGCCGGTCACGCTGCTTTCGGCGACGGATCCCGGTCCGGCCGCCCGCATCAACGGCGTGCCCTACGACAGCCGCTTCGTGCCGGCCAACCGGTACGTGAGCTACGCCACGTTCGACATCACCGGGGGCATCATCCCGGGCTACGGCAAGATCCAGGGTGAAGACCGCAGCAAGTACGACGGCTGGGGCGTGTCGGGCGAGATCGACTGGAAGCTCGGCGACAACCTCGCGCTCAAGTCCATCACCGGCCTGCGCGAGTTCGAGACGTACTGGGCGGGCGATCCCGACGTGTCGCCGCTGCCGTTGATCGTGAGCGTGGAGAACCTGCGCCATCATCAGATCAGCCAGGAGCTGCGTCTGTCGGGCCAGGCGCTCGGCGACATGCTCGATTACACCGTCGGCGGTTATTACAGCAACCACCGCACCACCTACGCGAACCGCGTGAGCTTCCCGTACATCGGTGCGCCCGGATACGACTTCGTCGGCGATGACCCGGTGAGCGCCGAGACAAAGGCCGTGTTCGCACACACCGAGTGGCACCTCACCGATCGCCTGAATGTCACGGCCGGTCTGCGCTACACCAAAGAAGAGAAGACCTATCACTACGTGCGCCAGAATGCGGATGGCACGCCGAACGCGGCCGTGGGGGCCATCAACGGCTATGACGGCGAGTACTCGGGCGACCACACCGACTACCGCATCGGCGCCGACTTCAAGCTCACCGACGAGAACATGATCTACGCGCAGGTGTCGACCGGCTTCAAGGGCGGCGGCGTGAACCCGCGTCCGTACCTGCCCTCGCAGGTGCAGCCGTTCGACCCGGAAGAGGTGACCGCGTACGAAGTCGGCACGAAGAACTTCTTCTTCGATCGCCGTTTGCGCCTCAACGTGTCGACGTTCTTCAGCGACTACAAGGACATCCAGTTGCTGCTGACGCGCTGCCCACAGTTCAATCCACCGGGTTTCGCGGTGACGTTCCCCTGCGCGGCCCCGCAAAACGCGGGCGATGCCGAGATCAAGGGCGCGGAGCTCGAGACGGAGTTCCGTCCGGTCGACCGCTTCTCGATCGATGCCTCGCTGAGCTACATCAAGTTCGAGTACACGCGCATCGATCCGCAGGCGGGTGGTCCCACCGTGCCGACGGGCCCGCAGCTCGGCGACTCGATCCCGAACACGCCGGAGTGGAAGTACAGCATCGGCATGCAGTACGAAGCGCTCCTGCCGATCGGCTCGCTCACGCCGCGTCTCGACTGGTCGTGGCAGGACAAGCAGTTCGCGTCGGAGACCAGCAATCCGCTGAGCCGTCTCGACTCGCACGGCATGCTCAATGCCCGACTCTCTTACCGCCCGAACGAGGGCGACTGGGATGCGGCGTTCGAGGTCACGAACGTGACCAACGAGTTCTACTACGTCAGCAAGCTGAACCCGGGTCCGTTCATCTGGGCGCAGCCGTCGCGTCCGCGCGAGTGGGCGATCACGATCAAGAAGACCTTCGACTGAAGCTCGATCGCGACGCTCGATCGACGAAGGGGCGCCACGGGGCGCCCTTTCTTTTCGTCGGATTGAAGTCGTGGCGCACCGTATGCGTTCGCGCGACTACGCCTGGCGCGGGTAATCCGGGTCCAGCGCCTGCTCCTGCGTATCGAACACGCCCTTGCCCGGCACGAAGTTGAGCTCGAGCCGCACGCCATCAGGGTCTTCGAAGAGGAACGAGTAGTAGCCCGGCGCCCAGCCGTCTTCCTGCGGTGCGCGGATGATGGGCACACCGAGTGCCGTCACGAAGGCATGTGCCGCATCGACATCGGCGCGACTGCGTGCGCGAAAGCAGACGTGATGCAACCCGACGCGTTGCTGCACGAAGCGCTCGCCTTCGTGCTCCGGAGCCGGCCGCGAGATCAGCACACCCGTGCGGCCACCGACGCAGTAGTAGCCGTAGTCGTTGTCGAGCACCTGCGTCAGCCCGAGGAACGGCAGCAACTGCCCGTAGAAGGCACGCGCGACGTCGTAGCGTCCCGCGGTGATCTGGATGTGCGCGATGCCGTTGATTTCCATGCGAGCCCTCTCCGGATGGAGCCTCGCATGATCACGGTCACCTGCAACGCAGGCAACCTGCGATCAGAGCGCCTGCGCGGCCCGTGGCGCCGGAGCGCGCAACGCCGTGATGCGCGCGGTGCCGCCGCGAAGATGCCTCGAGCGGTAGACGCTCGGCGACGCGCCGAAGCGCTGGCGGAACACGCGCGAGAAATGCGGCGAGCTGCGGAAGCCCCACACGAAGGCGATCTCCGTGATCGAGCGCTGGAGCAAGTCCGCATTGGCGAGGTCGTGGCTGCAGCGCTCGAGCCGCATGTCCCAGATGTATTCGTTGAGGCTGCGCTCGTCTTCGCTGAACACCTTGTGCAGGTAGCGCTTGGTGCAGTTGAAGTTGTGCGCGATGTCGTCGATCGACAGCGGGCTGTCGCGCAGATGCCGTCGCACGAATGCCTTCACTCGCTCGCGCATCACGCCGCGACCGGAAAGCCGGTGGGCCGGCGCGGTTCGCTCGCGAATCGCGAGCCGCGCGAGATCCTGCAGCGAATTACCCAGCTCGCCGCGTGCTTGCGCAGTCAGATCGTCCGCCACCCTGAGCGCTGACCGTATGCACGTGAGCAGAACGTTGCCTACGCCGCTCGCCGCCGCGTGCACGGCGTCGCGGGGTGCGTGGGGCCAGCCGGGAATGGTGAGGATCACTGCATGAGCGTGATCCGATGCGGAAATCCTCAGCGCCCCGCTGCACACGCTCCAGTCGAGCGCGCCGAGCTGTCGCTGCAGGCCGCCAGGACCCAGAAACACGTCGCCGTCGAGCACGAACAGAAGTTGCAGCGCGTTGCGATCGTCGGGAGCGGGGCAGAGCCTTTCGACCGTCGCGCGGGAGAAGCGGAGCTCCGAGATCGTCACGTCACCGAAGCGTGTCACTCGCGGTGCATCGAGGAGCTGCGATGAGCTGTCTCTCACGTGAAGATACCCCCAGGCCCGTTCCGACGACGGTCGCGTAAATATAGGCCGATGCCTGCCGCGGACTTGATCCAGCTAGAGCCGGAATTTGTTCAGGTTGGAAGGCCAGCGGCGAAGGGGATACCGGCTGCGCAACGAAAAGGGCCGGCCCCGCGAGGAGCCGGCCCTGAAGCGACCTGGAACTCGGGCCGCGCTGCGGCGGCCGCACGGTCAGTGGTAGCCGGAGGGCAGCGGGAAGTTGCCGTTGTAGGGCGGCCAGTTGGGCACCGGGCGATCGTCGGGTGCGTAGTAGAAGGCCGCGTGCACCGCGCGGATCTTGCCGCCGTCGATGTGGAACACCTCGCTCAGCGCATTGCGACGCTTCACGTTCTTCGGCTCACGCTGGAACATCGCGCTCATCACGACGACCTGCGCTTCCTCGTCGATCACGAAGTAGTCGCGCTGGGTCACGAGTGCTACGCCGAAGTCGGCCTGCGTGCGGCAATCGGTCTTGCCGTTGTTACCGAGATCCATGCCGGGACGCATCGGCGCATCGAAGGTGGGGAAGCCGTTTTCGTAGCGCGAGCAGCCCTGGTGGCCCTTCACGAGATAGCTGTTGTGACTCGTGATGCCGTCGAAGTAGCTGTTCACGATGGATTGCAGCACTTCGCGCTGCACGCGTTCCGCCTTCGGCACCACTCGCTGCGGCGGCAATGTCGCGGCCAGCGTTTCCAGGTTGAAGGGCGTCTTGCCCGGCTCACCCGAGATACCCGCGTCACCCTTGCGGGCGATGTACCACTCGGCCTCGGTGACCTGGTTCCACTGCACCTTGATCCGCACCGTCACGATGGCTTCCTCGTCGCCCATCTTCACGGTGCCGTAGTACGCGGCCTGCCCGAGCACGGGATCCAGGTACTGGCGCTGCGTGGAGCCGAGACCCGTGACGTTTTTCCATACGCCTTGCCCTTCGGGTACGGCCACGGCGTTTTCGGTCTGGCGAAAGCCGGCCCACAGACCTGCGGACTCCGGCTTGTGGTTGCCGACGGCGGCGAGATACGTGTCGAGATGCTGCTTCAGGCATTCGCGGTTACAGGGCTTGCTGGGCGTCTGCGCCTGCGCAAGTGCGGAGCCCAGCAACGCGGCTGCGATGCAGAGCGCGGATATCGTCTTCTTCATGAGTCTCCCGGAGTAATCACATCGAAACTGGATCTCGCTCACTTCGCGAGCTTTGCGTACGCTGCGGCATCGAAGCCGACCAGCACACGAGTGCCGTCGACGAGCACCGGCCGCTTCACGAGCTTGCCGTCTTTGCTCAGTGCGTCGATGACCTGGGTGTCGCTCATCGCCGCGATACGCTCCTTGCCGAGCGCACGATAACTTTGTCCCGACGTGTTGAGCCACTTGCGCACCGGCAAGCCGCTCGCGGGAATCCACTTGGCGAGCTCTGCCTTCGTCGGCGGCGACTCGACGATGGGGCGCTCGACGACGTCCACGTCGTGGGTCTTCAACCATGCGCGCGCTTTCCTGCACGTGCTGCAGCCGGCGTAGTGGAGCAATAACAAGGCCTGTCCTCGCAGGCAACGAAAGTCATCACGTTCGTTGCCGGTTGTCGAAGTAATGCCGATGAATCAGTTCACGGGCTCGATGCGCAGCACCGCGCCCTGCTCCTCGTCGGTCGCCACGTAGAGGAGGCCGTCGGGACCGGGCTTCACGTCGCGGATGCGCTGATGCAGGTCGGCCAGCAGCGTTTCGCGCCGCATCTCTTCCAGTTTTTCGTTGAGCACGACGCGATCGACGCGACCCGTGCCGGGAATCTCGCCGTAGCGCACGCCGCCGATGAAGAGGTTGCCCTTCCACTTCGCGAACACGTCGCCCTGGTAGAAGGAGAGGCCGGACACCGAGATCGACGGCATCCAGTACACCATCGGCAGCTCGTACCCGTGATGCGTCGGCTCGTTGGCCTCCGCATGCCATGGACCCGGATAGGCACGGCCGAGGCTCACGACGGGCCAGCCGTAGTTGCGGCCCGGCTTCAGCATGTTCACCTCGTCGCCTCCGTTGGGCCCCATCTCGCTCATGAAGACGTCACCGGTGACGGAGTTCACCGTGAGGCCGAGTGCCGTGCGATGACCCATCGTGAAGATCTCGGGACGATGACCTTCCTTGCCGACGAACGGATTGTCCCTGGGCACGCTGCCGTCGTCGTTGAGTCGCAGCGTCTTGCCGGCGAGCGACATCGGATCCTGTGCGGTCATCGCCGTGCCGCCACTCAGCGCCACGTAGAGCTTTGCGTCGGCCGACATGGCGACTGCGGCCGGACCACCGGAGATGTTGTCGCCGACCCAGATGTCTTTCGCGTCCTGCAGCCGGCCGTCGACGTAACGCGCGCGCACCACTGCGGTGGTGCGCTTGTCGTCGGGCAGCGGCTTCGTATACACGAGGTACACGAGCTGGTTGCTCGCGAACTGCGGATGCACGGCGAGGCTCATGTAGCCATGCACGCCCGCGCTCGTCGGCACGATCGACCTGGGACCACCCGGTACGTCGCGCGGCTCGGTCGTGCCCCGACGTATGAGCTTGATCTCGCCGATGCGCTGCGTGACGAGCAGGTCGCCGTTGGGGAGGAATGCGAGCCCGTAGGGTGACTTCACCCGGGCGAGCACGGTGACGCGAATGTCCTCGCCTTCACCGGTCTTATATGTGAATGGGCCAGGCGGCAGCGGTTGCGACAATCCGGGCGGCGCCTTCGGCACACCGCCGCGCCCGGTCTCCACCGCGCGCTGCGCGAAGCTTGCGAGCGGCAGCAGCACGAGCGCGCAACCGAGCGACAGCATGCCGGACCGCAATGAGCTCATCGAATCCCCCGTGACCGTCGTTGGTTTTGCGCGCACGCGTGGGTGCGATGGTCAGCGGGAGGAATATAGCGCGCCGCGACCGCCAGGCTGCGGAATCATCCGATGTTCATGGACCCTGCGGAGCCGTCAGCGCGATCCCATCAGCTCCGTCGCAAACAGCATGGTCATCGCACCCGCACGCGGGTCGGGACCGAGTATCGCCGTGCGCATGACGTAGTCCTCGGGCACCTTCATTCGCGCCGTGGATTCGCACACATCGATGAACGTGCCCGTCGGTGAAGCCCGCGACTTCACCGCGAGCCACGCCTGGTCGACGGCGCGTCGATATTCGCGCGCCTTGATCCAGCCTTTCTCGAGACCGCGCTGCATGGCGAATCCGATCATCGCGGTGCCCGTGAACTCGGCGAACGTGCCCGGACGATTGACCACGTTGCGCCACAGTCCGTCGCGATTCTGATGCGTGAGCAGCGTCGCCATGAGCGCGCGGTAGCTCTGCAGCATGTGCTCGTAACCCGCGTGATTCTTCGGCATCTCCGACAACGTGAGCGCGAGTCCGAGCGCGGCGAAGCCGTTGCCGCGACCCCAGGCCATGTCGGTGCCCGGCTCGTGGCGGTAGAGACCATCGCTGCGCAGATCGAGGTTCTCCATGAAACGCAGGTGCCGGTCGGCCATGTCGAAGTACTTGCGCTCACCCGTGAGCGCGCCGGCCTGCGCCACGATCGCCGTGCCCATGAACACGGAGTCGCTGAAGAGATCGTGATACGGCATCGACTCCTTCATCTGCCCAGACGCGTCGAAGCCGAGGTCGCCGATCTTCTTCACGGCCGCGACGTAACGCGGATCCTTCGTGCGCCGCGCGAGCTCGGTGAACACGATGTGGCCCGCCATCACCAGCGAGTTGGGACGTTGCGTGAGGCTGTCCTTCGTGCCGTCGACGTAGGGCTCGACGAGCTTGCGCACCTCGTCCACTTCGCCGAGTCGCGCGCGGGCGATGAGCGTGATCGCGCCGATGTACTGCGGCTGGTTGAAGTCGCGGCCGTAGAACTGCGTGAGCTGTGTCGCCACCTCGCGCGGCGAACGCGCGCGCCGGCGCTCGAGCTCCTGGCGTGCGTCGGACTTCGCGATCGACTGCGCGAGATCGTCGAGCGAGCCGTTCCAGCGGCGCGCCGGGATCGTGCCCATGTCCGCAACCTTCTGCGTGCCGAGCGCGCCCGCGAGTCCGGCGTCGTCGTTACCCGCGATCAGGACGAGATCGGGCGCGTGCGCGCCGAGCCAGCGCCACAGCACGTTGGATTCCGGGTTCTCGCGATATGCGATTCCCGTGGCAGGGAAAGCGATTGCGGAGTTGTCGGGATTGGCGACGGGAATCGCGAGCAGATCCACGGGTCGTTTGCGCTGCTTGTCGTAGGCGGCGACTGCTTCGCGCACGGCCGTGGAAGTCGCGTCGTCGCCATGCAGGCCGCCCACCAGCACCACCACAGGCGCGGACTTCGAGCGCGCGGCAACTGCGATCGCATCGATGACCTTGCCGCTCCTGGAGAGGCCGATATCGAAAGTGTCGGCCGCAATCGCAGGCCACGCGAGCAGCGCGGCGAGCGAGAGCGACAGTGAGTGCCCGATCTTGCGTGCGAGGTTCATGCTTTGAAATTCCTGGGTGCTTCGCGGACGATTTCGTTGGGCGCTCGTCAAAATCTTGACGTGTAGTTTGAGCCGTACGACAGAAGCCTACGTGGTGTTGCGATGGAAGGGCTTCTGCCGCGGCTCTGCAGTGAGCCATAGGATAGCTGGGGTCTCCCTCACCTCGCAGTCCCCGTAAAGGAAAAACCGCCATGAACGCGCGACACGTACTCGGTCTCTCGATAGGTACGCTGCTGCTCTCGGTCTCGCCGCTCGCCAATGCGCTCAGCGGGATCACGGATACCGCAGGCGATTTCCTGTCGTCCTTCGGAGGCACGTCGGCGCAGACCGACCTCGACGTCATCGACGCCACCGTGCTGTTCGATCCTTCCACCAACCTCTTCAAGCTGACGAGCACGTTGAGCGGCGCTCCCGGCACCACGCCCAATGGCGTCTACGTGTGGGGCGTGAATCGAGGCGCCGGCACGGCCGGCTTCGCCGGCAACGGCATCGATGGCGTGCGCTTCGATCGCGTCATCCTCCTGCGACCCGACGGCACGGGGCAGATCGGCGGAGGCCCGGCGCTGCCATCGGGTTCGGTGACCGTCGCGGGCAACACCATCAGCGCCATCGTGAGCTCGAGCCTGCTGACGTCGACAGGCTTCAATTTCATCGACTACACGTGGAATCTCTGGCCGCGCAATACCACGTACGCAGGGTTCGCCGCGATCTCCGACTTCGCGCCGGACAACGCGAACTTCACGTCGACGGTCGGCACCGTGGTGCCGTTGCCTGCTTCCCTGCCGCTGCTCGGCATCGGTATGGCGATGACGCTCGTGATGCGGCGCCGCCGTGCCGCGGGAGCCCGCATCTAACGCCGCCTGCCGAATCGCGACGCACGAGAGCCCCGGTGGATGACCGGGGCTCTTGTCATATGTGATCGGTGCCACGGCCGGGACATCGGTCACGCCCCGCGTTCACTCTGGCTGCGAAGATTGGCGCGCATCCAGGGAGGGAACATGCTGCTGCTTTTTCGCGCCGCGCTCGGCTGTGCGCTCGTATCACTCGTCGTCCCGACCTTCGCCGCGCAGCCTCCGGCCGATGGTGTGCCACCGGCGGTTTCGCCGCCGCGCGCGGCCATCACCGACGGGCAGCCACAGTCGCTGCCACTTCCGGGACAGAACGCCATCAGCGACCTCGCCGTGCGAGCGGCCACGGACGGGCGGCTGATTCTGAGCTTCGACAGTTACTACACGGGTGATCGATCCGCCGGCCCGTTCCGCATGCGCCTGGCGCAACGATCGGACGTGGCTCCAGCCCCGGCTATGAATATCCCGAGCGATCGTGTCTACGTGCCGTCTCCCGGCAAGCAGCACATCGAGATGGAGCTGCAGCCGCCGATCACGCAGCTCGGCGGGTTTCGCTCTCACCTCGTCATCGTCGAGATGCTGGATGCGAGTCTCGAGGGTGTGCTCGCGCGCCAGGAGATCGTGTACGACATCGATTGGCCTGATCGCGCGACGTACAGGCTGAATCGTCAGATCGCGACGTTGCCGCCCGCGCAGTTGCTGGCGAACGCGGTAGCGATGATCGATAGTGGTAACCACGACTCCGCGCGCACCCTGCTGCAGAAGCTGATTGCGCGCGACCCCGCGATCGATGGTGCCTACATCGAGCTTGCGCGCGTTGCCATGAAAACGAGCTGGGGCCCCGGCGGACTTCACGAGGCAGAGGGTCTGTTGCAGGCTGCGTTGCAGATCGCGCCCGAAAGCGCGAACGCACGCATCCTGCTCGGCTACGTGTACGCACATCAGCAGAAGTACCGCGAGTCCGAGGCGTTGTTCGAGCTCGTCGCGCGCAAGCCCAACGACAACCTCTGGCTATGGGCCAACTGGGGCGAAGTGCTGGCGATGCAGGGAAAGCTCGATGCGGCCGAGCGCCAGTATCGCAAGGCGATCGCGCAATCCGTCACGCACGACACATATGATCACGCGCGTCGCGACGCCTACCATTCGCTGCGTTTGCTGATCGGGCACCGAGGCGACCTCGAAGGCGTGGACGCGCTGTACGCGCAGCAGATTGCAGACTACGGCCTGGAGCGATGCACGAGCCCCGAGTACGCGCGCTTCCTGTTGCAGAAACGCGGTGACCTGGCCCGTGCCGCAGAGATGTCGGAACGCGTGCTCAGCGTGGATTGCGAGAACTATCCGGCGCGCGACACGCTCGCGCTGAGCCAGTACGCGATGTGGAGCAGGGCCGGCGCGGAGCAGAAGGCTGCACTGCTCAATCGGGCGCGTGCGAGCCTGCCACCGAGCCCGCGCGCATTGTTTCTACTGGCCGGCAGCGACGTGACGCTCGAAGCGCTGAAGGCGCTCGTTCGCGCGGGTGAGCCACTCGACCAGACCGACAACGAAGGAAGGACCGCATTGATGCTCGCCCTCGCGGACGACGACATCGCCGCTGCGCGACGGTTGCTGGATGCCGGCGCACGCACGGATGTCGGATCGGCCGGTGGCCTGCCCGTCGCGTTACTGCCGGTGGTCCAGGGCAACCCGGCTGGCGTGCGACTGATGCGCGAACACGGCGTCGACTATCGCAAGCTGAACGTGGGCGGCATGAGCGCGCTCGATATCGCACGCTCACTCGGCAACCTCGAGGTCGTCAGCGCGATGGATGGCAAGGCGGGCGCGCTCTGAGCGGGCGGGTGGCCGCCGCCCGCCGCCGCCCATCGTCCGATTCGTACATCTCTTTGCGCCTCTGCGGAACTCCAGCGCCGATGGGGCAGTCAACCATGGCTCCAGTCGACCCGTAATCCGGTGAAAATACCGACTGGCTATGACAGCCATCGCGGCTGGTTATGGCTCCATGTGCGTTTGCCCCATTGCGACGCCAAATGCCTTTAAAAAGCACTATTCGCGGGCATGTGCTTAGAAGGCGTAGTAATAAATAGTTAATGCCTCAAACCAAAATTTCGGCTAATATCTCTTCTCGAGCCGGGGTAACCCGTGTCTCGAATGGCTGCGGAACAAGACCCCCCGTTTCCGCGCTGTACTTCAAACCCCGCTTCGGCGGGGTTTTTTTTGTCCCCCGTGTTTTCGCGAGCCGTACGAGGTCAGCCGCTCGTGCCCCGCAACCCGTCGCCGGTCGTGCCGGTAATCGCGCCATGGGCATCACGAGCATTTCCGACCTGCTCCGCAGCCCTTCGTGGCGCCGACGCGACGGAGAGCCGCGTCGAAAAGGGCTTTGGCGCGTTGTTTAACGACGTGTGAACCGTACGAAACGCGACACCGCGCTCCCGCGCGCGAATGATCCCCGCCATGCTGGCCCCCGCGGCCTGCCCAACACGAAGACAGGGGTCCATGAATACATCGAATCCGTTTGTGCGGCGCGCGGTCGCGCTCGCCGTCGGCACGCTCGCAGGCGTATCCATCGTGGGCGGGGTTCATGCTGGCGAAGCGGTCCTCGAGGAAGTCGTCGTCACGGGACGCCTCGAGGAGAGCCTGCCGCAGACCCTGGGTCGCCAGGGCGTACGCGTCGAGGAGATCACCAGCGAGCAGCTCGAAGCGGGCGGCTATTACGACGTCACGCAGGCGTTGCAGGCACTCGCGCCGGGCATGTACATCGCCCCGCTCTCGGGCGCGTTCGACTACGTCGAGCTGTCGTTCCAGGGCTCGCGTCCGGGTGAGGTGCTCTGGCTCGTCGACGGCGTGCGCATCAACAATCGCCTGTACAGCACGACCACGCCGCTCGACACGATGCCCGCTCACATGATCGAGCGCATCGAAGTGCTCGAAGGGGGCGAGGGGCTCTTCTACGGTACGCAGGCGGTCGCCGGTACCGTCAACATCGTCACGAAGCAGTTTTCGGAACAGCCGGACGGTCGCGTCTCGCTGGGCCTCGACACCAACGATGGCAAGCATGCCAATGGTTACTTTCGTACCGCGGTCGGTGGCCATCGTTTCGTGCTCTTCGCGTCGAAGGACGACGCCGACGGCTATCAGCCCTTCCGTGACCGCGACTACGAGCCGAGCTCGACCGACCGCAAGCGCGGCTACGACGTGCTGAACTACGGCGTGAAGTACGCGTTCGATTTCAGCGACGACCTGCGTACCAGCGTCACGTATCAGCATACCGATGCGACGCTCGACTACGCGCGGCCGGTCGGTATCCGCGCCGCCAGCAACGATCGCGACGAGGACCTCGTGACCGCGAAGCTCGACTACAAGTCGGGGGACCACCTGCAGTTCTTCCTCAAGGGCTACTGGCACGACTGGGACACTCTCTATAACGAGGTCGACAACGGCTCCGCCGGTCCCGAGGTGATCTCGCAGAACGAGTTCTGGGGCTTCGAGGACTACGGCGCGAACCTGCTCGCGGAGTTCAAGCCGGGTGGTGCGCTCGAGTACGTGGTGGGCTACGACTACCAGCATTACTCCGGCGAGGACCAGGTGTTCCTCATCGCGCCGCTCTCGGAGTCGGTGCATGCGCCGTTCGCGCAGATCCGGACCTCGCAGGAGTTCAGCGAGACGTTGCGTCTCAGTCTCGGTGCGCGCCACAACGACCCCAGCAACGGCGCGTCGTCGACGGTGTGGAATGCGACGGGCCGCTGGGACGCGAGCTCCGACATCTTCGTGCGCGCGAGCTTAGGCACCGGCTTCAAGCTGCCGGATGCCTATCAACTCTTCGTCATCGATCCGTGCTGCGAGGTGGGCAACCCCGACCTGAAGCCCGAACGGAGCAAGTTCGTCAACGCGTCCGTGGGCGGCCATTACGCTTCGGGTTTCGGCTGGGAGATCGTGGGCTTCGCGCGGGACGTCGAGGACGTGATCTCCATCGTCTCGCTGCCGAGCGGCATCGACTCGCTGGAGAACACTCCGGGCACGACGCAAGTGCGGGGCGGCGAGCTGCTGCTCTCGATGAGGACGCAGGCCGGCTTCGTGGGCAACCTCAGTTACACCATTGCCGATGCGAAGCTGCCCGGCTCCAGTGCGCAACAGCAGGAAGTACCGGAGTCGCTCGCGAAGCTTTCACTCGGCTACCAGCCCGCCGGGTCACCGATCTCCGGTGGCGTCACGGTCGCGCACGTGGGTGACATATTCCGCAACGGCCTCGGTCGACGCTTCGATTACGGCGACTACTTCGTGGTGGATCTCGACGCGCAGTACCGCTTCGGCAAAGAGGGGCGCCATCGCATCGGCGTGCGTCTGGAGAACGCGTTCGACGAGGAATACGCCTCGCGCCTGCGCATCGGCACCAACGACGATGGCGACGATTACGCCTATTCGTTCCTCGGGACGCCGCGCACGCTGCACGCGAGCTACTCGTACCAGTTCTGATCGACCTCGCCCGACTGGCTGCAGGCCCGCCCATGGTGCGACCATGGCGGGCCTGCACGGCCATGGTGCGACCAGCCCGTCAGGGCCGCCGGGCGCCTATCCTGTTGCCCGGCCTGCGGTTGGAGTGCGGATTGCATCCGCCAAGGGCGCTCCCGGCGCCTTTTGCCCATAAACTATCGCGGCCCGCCCTATGTCGATCCACGTCGCCCTCAATCACGTCACGCACTATCGCTATGACAGGCCGGTAGGGCTGGGACCCCAGGTCATCCGGTTACGGCCGGCGCCGCACACGCGCAGCCGCGTCCTGTCGTACTCGCTGCGGGTCGAGCCCGCGGGGCACTTCATCAACTGGCAGCAGGACCCGCAGTCCAACTACCAGGCGCGTGTCGTGTTCCCCGACAAGACCCGGGAGCTGCGCATCGCCGTCGATCTCGTCATCGAGATGGCGGTGCTCAACCCTTTCGATTTCTTTCTGGCGCCCAAGGCCGAGCAGTACCCATTCACGTACACGTCGGCCGAGCGCCGTGAGCTCACGCCCTACCTGGTGAAGCCGCCCGCGACGCCGCGGGTGGCGGCGTATCTCGCGAGCATTCCGCGGCAACGACAGCGCACCATCGATTTCATCGTCGAGGTGAATCGCAGGATCTCGCAGGACATCCGCTATCTCGTGCGCATGGAGCCGGGCGTGCAGCTGCCGGAGCAGACGCTGCAGATCGCATCGGGCTCGTGTCGCGACAGCGCGGCCTTGCTCGTACACCTCTTCCGTCACATGGGGCTCGCGGCGCGATTCGTCTCCGGCTACCTGATCCAGCTCACTGCCGATGTGAAGTCCCTGGAGGGTCCGTCCGGACCGGAAAACGACTTCACCGACCTGCATGCGTGGTGCGAGGTGTATCTGCCCGGTGCCGGCTGGATCGGGCTCGATCCCACGTCGGGACTTCTCGCGGGCGAAGGGCACATCCCGCTCGCGTGCACGCCGGAGCCTGCGGGCGCGTCGCCCGTTTCGGGTGCGGTCGACGAGAGCGAGGTGGAGTTCGAGCACCACATGTCGGTGCGACGCATCTGGGAAGCACCGCGCGTCACGAAGCCGTATACGAGCGAGCAGTGGCAGTCCATCGTGCGGCTCGGCGATCGGGTCGATGCCGATCTCGCTGCGGGCGACGTGCGCCTGACGATGGGTGGCGAACCCACGTTCGTCGCAACCGATGATCCGGAAGGCGCGGAGTGGAACACGGCCGCGCTCGGCCCGACGAAGCGACTGCGCGCCGCGGAGCTGTATCACAAGCTGCGTGCGAAGTACGCGGCCCAAGGGCTCGCGCATTTCGGTCAGGGCAAGTGGTACCCCGGCGAGCAGTTGCCGCGCTGGTCGCTGAATTCTTTCTGGCGCCGCGACGGGCAGCCCGTATGGCGCGACAGCGCGCTGATCGCCGACGAGGGCAAACCTTCGGGCGCCACGCACGACGAGTCGCAGCGCCTCCTGACTGCCGTGGCATATTTCCTCGGCGTCGAGCCCGGCCACATCTTTGCCGGCTACGAAGACGTCTTTTATTACATGTGGCGCGAGCGGCGGCTGCCCGTGAACGTGGACCCGCTCGACTCACGTGTCGACGATGCGCAGGAACGCGAACGGCTCATGCGCGTATTCACCAGGGGACTCGGCAGCGTCGCGGGACACGCGCTGCCGATCCAGCGCGCGAAGGACGGCTCGCGCTGGCAGACCGGCCCCTGGTTCCTGCGCACCGAGCGCTGCTATCTCATCCCCGGCGATTCACCTATGGGATATCGCCTGCCGCTCGATTCGCAGCCGTGGGCGGCCCCCGGCGACCGGCCGCTCATGTTGCCCCCGGACTCGTCGCAGGCGTTCGCCCCGCTCGCCCCGCACGCGAAGATCCTGCAACAGCTTCGCGGTGTTCCGCCCGACGGCGAGTCGGCCGACGATGCGCTCGCTGCCGCGCTCGCGGCGTATCGCGCGAGCAGCGTCGATGGCGAAGGCCATAGCGAAGGCCATGGCGAAGGCGCGCGCGAGGACAGTGCCGATGAGTCCGGGCGCGACGTGCCCGACGCACGCGCGCAACTGCGGGTGCCCGCGCCGTTCGTCTCGGCGAAGGACGTCACGCGTACGGCAATGATCGCCGAGGCGCGCAAGGGCACGTTGTACGTGTTCATGCCGCCGACCGAGAAGCTCGAGGAATATCTCGAGCTCGTCGCCGCCGTCGAATCCGCGGCAGCGGCCATCGGCACGCCCGTGATCCTCGAGGGCTACGAGCCGCCGCGCGATCCGCGCCTCGACAGCTTCCGAGTCACGCCCGATCCGGGTGTGATCGAGGTGAACATCCAGCCCTCCGACGACTGGCAGCAGCTGGTCGAGCGTACCGAGCACCTGTATGAATCGGCGCGCGAGTGTCGCCTCTCCAGCGAGAAGTTCATGGTCGACGGGCGCCATACGGGCACCGGTGGCGGCAATCACTTCGTGCTCGGCGGCCGCACGGTGAACGACTCGCCGTTCCTGCGCCGGCCCGATCTCCTCAAGAGCCTGATCGCCTACTGGCACAACCACCCGTCGCTGTCGTATCTCTTCTCCGGTCTCTTCATCGGACCGACATCGCAGGCGCCGCGCGTCGACGAGGCGCGTAACGACTCGCTCTACGAGCTCGAGATCGCGCTCGCGGAGCTCGCGAAGCAGCTGCCAGGTGCGCAGCCGTGGCTCGTGGACCGCGCGCTGCGCAACATCCTCATCGACGTCACCGGCAACACGCATCGCGCCGAGTTCTGCATCGACAAGATGTACTCCCCCGACGGCCCTTCGGGTCGTCACGGACTACTCGAGCTGCGCGCGTTCGAGATGCCGCCGCATGCGCAGATGAGCCTCACGCAGCAGCTGCTGCTGCGCTCGCTGCTCGCGCGTTTCTGGAAACAACCCTACGAGCCCGCGCGCCTGGCTCGCTGGGGCACCGAGCTGCACGATCGCTTCATGCTGCCGTACTTCGTCGAGCAGGACTTCGCCGACGTGCTGCACGAGCAGGGCCTCGCCGGCTATCCGCTGCAGCAGGCGTGGTTCGCGCCGCACTTCGAGTTCCGGTTCCCGAAGTTCGGCGACTTCGCGACGCGCGGCGTCGACATGGAAATCCGCCACGCGCTCGAGCCGTGGCACGTGATGGGCGAGGAGGGTGCGCCGGGTGGCACGGTGCGCTACGTCGACTCCTCGGTGGAGCGCGTCCAGGTGAAGGTGAGCGGGCTCGCGCCCGATCGTTACGCCATCGCCTGCAACGGACGCGCCGTGCCGCTGCATCCCACGGGTCGCGCGGGCGAGTTCGTCGCGGGCGTGCGTTATCGTGCCTGGCAACCGCCGAACGCGCTGCATCCGACCATCGGCGTGCATTCGCCGCTCACGTTCGATCTCGTTGACACGTGGATGCACCGCTCGCTGGGCGGCTGCCAGTATCACGTCGCGCATCCGGGCGGCCGCAGCTACGATACGTTCCCCGTGAACGCTTTCGAAGCAGAGAGCCGTCGCCTCGCGCGCTTCTTCCGCATGAATCACTCGCAGGGCCGAGTCGACGTGCAGCGCCCGCATCCCAACGCCGAGTTCGCGTTCACGCTCGACCTGCGCCATCCGGCATGGCCTTGACCGAAGAGGGTTTCGACTCGTCGACGGCCGAGCGCGGCCGATACGACGAGCTTCTCGACCGGCGCGGCGTGATGCGCCCGCACTGGGTGCCCTTCATCGAGCACGTGTTCGGCGACGGGCCCGAGAGTGCGCGGCGTGGCGTGGAGCTCGCGCGCCGCCTCATCATCGAGAACGGCGTCACCTATAACGTCTACGCCGATCCGCAGGGCAAGGACCGCCCGTGGGTGCTCGATCCCGTGCCGCTTCTCATCACGGGCGCGGAGTGGCGCGACATCGAGGCGGGCGTCGCGCAGCGCGCGCGGCTCATGAATGCGCTGCTCGGCGATCTGTACGGCCCGCAGAAGCTCATCGCCGACGGCACCATCCCCGCCGAGCTCGCCTTCGGCCATCCGAATTTCCTGTGGCCGTGTCGCGGCATCTCACCGCCGGGCGGGCGCTTCCTGCAGATCTACGCATGCGATCTCGCGCGTGCGCCCGATGGCCGCTGGTGGCTGCTCGGCGATCGCGTGCAGACGCCCTCGGGCACGGGCTATGCGCTCGAAAACCGGCAGATCGTCGCGCGTGTCTATCCGGACCTGATCGACGGCATGGGCGTGCGGTCGATCGGCGGTTTCTTCGCGGGACTGCGCGAGGTCCTGCTGTCGGGTATCGAAGCGCAGGGCAGCGAGTCGACGCTCGCGGTGGTGCTGACGCCCGGACCGCTCAACGAAACCTACTTCGAGCACGCATATCTCGCGCGCCACCTCGGCCTGCCGCTGGTCGAGGGCAACGACCTGACGGTGCGCGGCGAGACGGTTTATCTCAAGACGCTCTCGGGGTTGCGGCGCGTGCACGCGATCCTGCGTCGCCTCGACGACGACTTCTGCGACCCGCTCGAGCTGCGTGCCGATTCGGCACTGGGCGTGCCGGGCCTGCTCGGTGCGGCGCGCGCGGGTCGCGTGAACATCTGCAACTCGCTCGGCAGCGGTGTGCTCGAGTCCGCTGCGTGGCTCGGCTTCATGCCGGCTGCGGCGCGCGCATTGCTCGGCGAGAACCTGCGGCTGCCGAGCGTGGCCACGTGGTGGTGCGGCGAGGAGCCCGCGCTCGACGAGGTGCTGCGAAATCTCGACCGGCTCGTGTTGAAGCCGACGTTTCCCAACCAGCGCTTCGAGCCTGCGTTCGCCCGCGACCTCGACGAGGAGCCGCGCGAGCAACTCGTCGCGCGACTGCGCGCGCGCCCCTACGCCTACGTGGCGCAGGAGCGGCTGTCGTTCTCGCAGGCGCCTGTGTGGCGCGGCGGCAGCTCGGTGGCTTTTGCGGCGCGGCCCATGGGCATCCGCGTGTATGCAATGGCGACACCCGAAGGGTACGTCGTGATGCCCGGCGGCATGGCGCGCATCGCCGCCGAGACGAGTGTCGGCATCGTGTCGACGCAACGTGGCGGCGGCAGCAAGGACATCTGGGTGCTGCCCGAGGACGGCGACAAGGACGGCACCGGTGACACCGCGCAATTCGCGCTGCAGTTCAGCGGCATGCGCGCCACGCACAGCGGCGGCTCGTCGGGCGTGATCCCACGATTGCCGGTACGCCACGACGAAGTACCGTCGGGGCTCGTCGAGAACCTCTTCTGGCTCGGTCGCTACGCGGAACGCTGCGAAGACAAGACTCGTCTCCTGCGGGCCGCGTTCGTCGCGCGCGCCGACGCGTACGCGTGGCGCAGCGCGCTCGAGACGTGCAGGCAGTTCGGTGTGCTCGACGACGATGCCGAGCTCACGGCTGCCAGCATCTTCGACGGCGAGCTGCCGCTGGGACTTTCGGCCGATCTCGGCCGGCTCGGCTGGTGTGCCGCACGGGCGCGCAGCCGGTTGTCGGCAGAGCACTGGCGTTCGCTGAATGCCCTGCAGCGCCAGCTGCACGAAGCCGAGGCGCTGCGCGCGGAGCCGCGCGAGACGCTCGATCGACTGTTGCTCGCGCTCGCATCGCTCGCCGGATTCTTTCTCGACGACATGACGCAGGACGATGGCTGGCGCCTGATGATGCTCGGCCGCCGTCTCGAACGCATCCAGTTCATGGCCGAGCTGCTCGGCACGCAGATCTCCGACGGTCAGCAACCGCGTCGCGGCGAGCTCGAGTGGCTGCTCGAGGTGGGCGGCAGCACCATCACCTACCGCACGCGCTACATGGCGTCGCCGCGCTTGTCGCCGGTGATCCAGCTGCTGGTGTTCGACGAGGGCAATCCGCGCTCGCTCGCGTTTCACTGGGCGAAGGTGCAGCGCACGCTGGTGCAGCTCGCGGCGTCGCTCGGCGGCGCCGTCGACGACACCCTCGAAGCGCCGATTCGCCGCGTAGCGTCGGCGGGGCTCACGGCGCTCGAGGGCAGCGAAGAAGAAGCCTCGGCCGCACGCCTCGAGATGGCTGCGGCTCTGCAGGGACTCGATGCCGCCGCCGGCAGGCTCTGCGACCGCATCAGCCTGCGGCATTTCTCCCACGTCGACATGGACCTGCGTGCGGTGGCCACGTGAGCGCGACCGCACGCGTCGCGCGCTATCGCATCCGCCATCGCACCGTCTACTCGTATGGTGGCGAGGTCGCGCATTCGCACCAGCTGCTGCACCTGCTGCCGCGCGCGGTCGCGCATCAATCGTGTCTCGCGCACGCGCTGGAGATCGCGCCGATACCCGCGAGCCGCAGGGACTCGGTGGATGCATTCGGCAACCCCGTGACGCGACTCGAGATCGACCGGCCACACGATCGCCTCGACGTCACGGCATCGATGGACGTGGAGATCCGCGATCGCGGCACGTGTGCCGCTGCCGACACGCTGCCGTGGGAAGAAGTGCGCGCGGCGCTGCGCTACGCGCCACAACCGTTGACGCACGACGCGCTCGAAGCGCATCGCTTTCGCTGCGAGTCGCCGCACGTGCGCATCAAGCGCACGCTCGCGGACTATGCGTCGGAATGCTTCACACCCGGGCGCCCGCTGCTCGCCGCCGCCGTGGAGCTCATGCACAAGATCCACGCCGAGTTCACCTACGCGCCCGGTGAGACCGACATCACGACGCCGCTCATGGAAGTGCATGCGACGCGACGCGGTGTCTGCCAGGATTACGCGCATTTCATGATCTCGTGCCTGCGCTCGCTAGGACTGTCGGCGCGCTATGTCAGCGGGTACCTGCGCACGACGGTCGCGCCGGCGCCACCGAAGGGAGCCGGCCAGAAGCCGGAGATCAAAGGCGCGGCTGCGAAGCCGGACGCCGCGGCCGCGTCGCCCGCTAGCGTGAAGCCCGCCGTTGCGGGAGAGGCTGCGGCAAAGCCCGCCGCCCCTGCGCCCGAAAGCAAATCCGCCGAACGGCAGTTGATCGGCGCCGACGCCTCGCACGCGTGGGTCGCGGTGTACGCACCGCCATGCGGATGGGTCGAGCTCGATCCCACCAACGATCTCATGGTGGGTCTCGACCACGTCGCGCTCGCCTGGGGTCGCGACTTCGGCGACGTGTCGCCGTTGCGCGGCGTGATCCTCGGTGGCGGCAAGCACGTCCTGGCGGTGACGGTCGAAGTGAAGCCGATGTAACGGCCCGCGGGCCCGCCTGGGCGATAATGCGCGGCCATGATGAGCCCGCAGCTTTCGGCGCACGTCGCGCGCGCCTTCGAACGCATCGCCGAGCGCGCGCCCGAGGCCGCGGCGCTGCTCGATGCCGATCCCGCGCGCCGCACGGAAGCCGCGCAGGTGTTCGCTGCGAGCGATTTCGTGCCGCGCGTGTGCGGCGACGATGCGGACGTCGTTTCGTGGCTCTTCGCAGGCGCGCTCGCTGCCACCCGGTCGCTGGCCGACTATCGCGAGCTCGTCGCCGGATGCGTGCAGAGCGCCGACTCCGACGCGGCGCTCGTGGCGGCCCTCCGGCGCACGCGCCATCGCGAGATGGTGCGCATCGCATGGCGCGATCTCGCGCGCCGCGCACGCCTGGAAGACACGCTGCGCGAGACATCCGACTTCGCGCACGCCGCGATCGAGGTCGCGGCGGCCATGGCCGCACGCAACCTGCAGCAGCGCCACGGCACTCCCGCGGGAGGCATCGGTCCCGCGCAATCGCTCATCGTGCTCGGCATGGGCAAGCTTGGTGGCGGCGAGCTCAACTTCTCGTCGGACATCGATCTCGTGCTGCTCTATCCGGGCGGAGGCGAGACCTCGGGCCCGCGTGCGATAGAAAACGAGGAGTTCTACACGCGCCAGGGCCGCGAGCTCATCCGCCTGCTGGGCCAACCCACGCACGATGGGCGCGTGTTCCGCGTGGACATGCGCCTGCGGCCGTTCGGTGACAGCGGCCCGCTCGTGTCGAGCTTTGCCTCGTTCGAGGACTACCTGCAATTGCACGGGCGCGACTGGGAGCGGTACGCCTACGTGAAGGCCCGTGCCATGACGAGTCACGACCAGTTCGGCGAGGTCGCGCGTCACGTGCTGCGGCCGTTCGTGTATCGCCGCTATCTGGACTTCGGCGTGTTCGAGTCGCTGCGCGAGATGAAGGGCCTGATCGAGCGCGAGGTCGAACGGCGCGAGCTCGCCGATCACGTGAAGCTCGGGCCCGGCGGCATCCGCGAGATCGAGTTCGTGGTGCAGGCTTTCCAGCTCATCCGCGGAGGCCAGGATCGCCAGCTGCGCGAGCCGTCGCTCCTCACCGTGCTGCCGCGTCTCGAGGGCGCGAAGCTGCTGCCGGCCGATGCGGTCGCCGAGCTGGGCCATGCTTATCGTTTCCTCCGCCGCGTGGAAAACCGGCTGCAGATGCTCGACGATCAGCAGGCCCACCTGCTGCCGACCGACGAGCTCGCACAGGAGCGTCTCGCGCGCGCGATGGACTGTGCCGACTTCGCGGCCTTGCGCGCGGAGCTGGATATCCACCGGGCGAACGTCACGCGCCACTTCGACGCCGTGGTGCTCGCACCCGCGGCGCCGACGACCGGTGCTGCGGCGCCGCTACCGTGGGATGGCGAAGGCGATCCCGACGCGCTCGTCGCACGGCTCGCGGGCCTCTCGTTCGCCGATCCGCGCGAGGTGGTGCGTATCGTCGAGGAAGCCCGCGCGGCGCCGCGCCTGCGCCGGCTCGATGCACCCGGCCGCAAGCGGCTCGACGCATTGCTCGGGCGCGTGCTCACCGAGTTGCCGGCCGGGGAAGCAGGGCAGTCTGTGCTACGCCGGCTGCTGCAGATATTCGAGGCGATCGGCCAGCGCTCCGCGTATTTCGCGCTGCTGCTGGAAAATGGCGCCGCGCGCGCCCGGCTCGTCGAGATCTGTGCGCATGGCGCGTTCCTCGCGCAGCAGATCGCATCGCATCCGCTGTTGCTCGACGAGCTGCTCGATGCGCACCTGATGGATACGTTGCCCACGCGCGGGCAGCTCGCCGCGGAGCTCGCGCACCGTGTCGCCGACGTGGCCGACGAGGAGCCGGAGCGCCAGGTCGAAGCGCTGGTGCGGTTCCAGCGTGCGGCGGTCTTCCGCGTGGCCGTCGCCGACCTCACCGGCAGGATGCCGGTCATGCACGTGAGCGACCGGCTCACCGAGATCGCCGAGCTCATCGTCGAGGAAGCGATGCGTCTCGCGTGGCTGCAGATGACCGCGTTGCTCGGCGTGCCGCAATGCCGTGATGCCGACGACGCGCCAGCGCGCGCAGTGCGCATCGCCGCCATCGGCTACGGCAAGCTCGGCGGTCGCGAGCTCGGATACGCGTCGGATCTCGATCTCGTCTTCATCCACGACTCGCGCGGCGCGCACCAGGAGACGGCGCCGCAGCCGGAGTCCCCTCGCGGCGCCGTGGACAACCAGGTGTTCTTCACGCGCTTCGCGCAACGCCTCATGCACCTGCTGACGGTGCACTCGTCCGCGGGGCGCCTCTACGAAGTGGACGTACGCCTGCGGCCCAGCGGCAAGGGCGGCATGCTGATCACACAGATCGACGCGCTGCTCGATTACCAGCGCAAGGAAGCATGGACCTGGGAGCACCAGGCGCTTCTGCATGCGCGAGCCGTCGCCGGCGATGCCGGGCTGCGCGGCGAGTTCGAGACGCTGCGCATGCAGGTGCTGACGGGGAGCGTGCGACGCGACACGCTCGCCACCGACGTGCGTGACATGCGCGATCGCATGCGTCGCGAGCTCTCCGCCGGCGGACCCGACGCGTTCGACGTGAAGCAGGACCGCGGCGGCATCGCCGATATCGAGTTCCTCGCGCAGTACTGGGCACTGCACTGGGCGCAGCGCTATCCCGCGGTCGCGATGTTCTCCGACACCATCCGGCAGCTGGAGTCGGTGGCGTCTGCAGATCTCGTGCCTCAATCGACCGTGGACGTGCTCACCGGCGTGTATCGCCGTTACCGCGAAGTGCTGCACCACCGGGCGCTCGAAGGTAGCGAAGGCCCCGTGCCGGCGGTGCTGTTCGTGGAGGAGCGCCGCAAGGTGGCGGAGATCTGGGAAGCCAGCCTGGGCAGTATCGGCGCGGCGCCGGCACCTCCCGCGTCGCCGCTATAATCGCGTTTCCCAGCACGACAGCACGGCGGTCACGGCAGCGATGAAGACTCAACCCCTCGGTGGCGACCAGCAGGCGAACGCGAGCCAGCACTACGAGGTCACTGCGGCGGACCTGCCCCTGTCGTGCCCGCTGCCCGCCATGGTGCTGTGGAATTCACATCCGCGCGTGTACCTGCCCATCGAGCAGACGGGCGCCGCGAAGTGCCCGTATTGCGGTGCCGAATTCACCTTGAAGCGCTGAGCTTCGAAGCCCTTCTGGGGCACCTTGCGGCAACGCACGCGTGTAATTGCGGCGCGGGAACGCGCCTCGTCGTACGCGACCTCGAGGCCCACGTCGCGACGCGGCCGATCCCGACCCCCCTATAGGACAGGCTCACCTGCCCCCGCCATCTCGCGACGCGGACAATTCGCGCCTCGGAAGCAGCGGCGCGTATCGCGTATGCCGCCAAAGTCACAGGAGATGGGTATGAAGGCCAAGATGTTCAGCGTGATGATTCTCGCGGGTGCCCTCGCACTCCCGGTCGCCACGGCGTTCGCCGCCAACGAAGGCGAGACCAAGACGCAGAAGGCGAAGGAATTCGTCGATGACGCCGCGATCACCACCAAGGTGAAGGCCGACTTCGCGCGCGACAAGCTCGTCAGCGCGATGCACATCAACGTCGATACCGACCATGGCGTCGTGAAGCTCACGGGCAAGGTCAAGAGCCATGCGGAGATGGCGCAGGCCGAGACCCTCGCCAAGGGCGTGAAGGGCGTGGTTTCGGTGCAGAACGACCTCGTCATGGATTCGATGGCGAAGTAGACCCCTTCGGCGAAGTAGACCGCTTCGCCCGCCGCGCCACTGCGCTCCAACGTCGTGACGTGAAGGCCGACCGGTGCGAACCGGCCGGCCTTTTGCGTCATGGTCGCTCAGTAAGCCGCGTACGATTTTTCTTCGACGATCTTCGAGCCGAGCGCGAGATTGATGCGCTTCTTGATCGCGGCGCGTTCGTCGTTCTCCACGTACACGGCGCGCGCGAGCTCGATGAAGCCGGCATCGAAGGTACGAGCCCGCTCCTTGTCGCGGATGCGGTCTTCGATGTCCCAGAGCCGCTCGTTCACCGCTTGCAACGCGCGCTCGTCGGCGGCGATGTCGATGCGGGAGAGCGGCGAGGCGCCCCACGTTTTCTCGAGGGCGTCGAGCTCGGTGCGCACGTTCGCAACCTTGGCCGCATCGCGGATGCGCTGCGCCTTGATGCGCAGGATCGTCAGCTTGTCGATGAGCTCGCCGGGCGAGACCGGCACGAGGATGTCGTCACTCACGGGGCAAGGATAACAGCCCGGCCGTAGCCATCTCTGCGAGCTTGCCCTTCACGTCTTCGATCGTGATGAGGTCCATCACGTCGGGCCGCTCGAACTTGCTCATCCAGTGAAGCGTCGCCGGATCCTTGCTGGTGTAGCGGCGCGCCGCGTCGTCGAAGCGATTCACGCACCACTCGCGCGAGCGATAAGGACCGCTGCGGCGTGGATTGGTGGCGGCATAGAGACCCAGCACGGGCGTTGCGGCGAGCGTGGCCATGTGCACGGGCCCGGAGTCGGGCGCGATCAGGGCATTCGCACGCGCAAGCAGTGCCTGCATCTGGGGCAGCGTATCGGCGCCGATCTGGTTGAGGGGCTTTGCGCGACACCGGGCCACGATTTCGGCCCCGGTGCGCTTCTCGATGTCGCTGGGCCCGCCGCAAAGGATCACCTGCATTCCCAGCTCGAACGTCGCGTGATCGACGATGGCTGCGTAGCGGTCGGATGCCCAGTTGCGCAGGGCGTGGCTCGAGCACGGCGAGACGAGCAGGGTGGGACGATCGCCCGGAATCAGCCGGCGGGCGTAGTCGAGAGCCTCCTGCGGGAGGGGCAGCGACCAGTCGGCCGCCCGGTTCCGTACGCCCATGGCCTCGGCGAAGCCGAAGAGCCCGTCGAGCACGTGCTGGCGCGGCTTCGCGGCGATTCGCCGGTTGGTGAACGCCCATTGCAGCTCGCGCGCACGAGGCAGGTCGAATCCGAGCTTTACGGGGGCAGGGATGGCCGTCGAAAGGACGCTCGCGCGCAGCGCCAGCTGCATGTGCAGGAGTAAATCCGGGCGCCGGCCGGCGCCGAAACGCGACAGGAGCTGTGCTCGCGACGTTCGCCAGCCGGCCCGCTTGTCCACGATGATAAACTCGACGTCCCGCATCAGCGTGAGCAGCCGGGCTTCGACCTTCCCGATGACCCAAGTGAATTGCGTCCCGGGCCACGCTTCCTGCAAGGTACGTACGACCGGCGCGACGTGGCAGCAGTCCCCGAGGGCCGATAGCCGCAGTACGCACACGTGCCGCGGCGGCGTTGCCGCACTCACCGCACCGGGATCTGCCGTGTCGGCCGGCGCTGCTTGCTGCGAAGTCGATGTCACGGAGATGATGGATTGGCGATGAGCGCGATCGAGCTGGTTTCACGCGACGCACCGCCGGCGCCCGAGGCCGAGCGGAGAGCGGTGCCTCGCGCCGAAATCGTGCGCCGCGAGCTCACCGGCGTCGGCGGAGCCGGCGCGATGCTATATGACGCCAGCCGGGCCGGCAATTTGCAGGTCCCCTGGTTCGAGCCGCGTTACTGGATCGCGCACGACGCGGTCATCGGCAGCGCGCGGGGTCGTGGCGACACGCTGTTCGTGCGCTCGGGCGACCGTCGCATGGTGCTGCGTCACTATCATCGCGGCGGCATGATCGCGCCGGTCGCGCACGACCGTTATCTCTGGACCGGCGAGCAGACGGCACGGCCGTTCGTCGAGTGGCGCCTCACGCGGCGACTCTTCGAAGCAGGCCTGCCCGTGCCGGCACCGATCGGCGCACGCTACCTGCGCACTGGCTTCACGTATCGTGGCGATCTCATCACCGAGTTCCTGCCCGAGACGGAGTCGCTCGCGGCGCGCATGCGCGACGGTCTCGTGCTGCGCGCCACGTGGCGTGCCATCGGCCGCACGATCCGCCGCTTCCATGACTTCGGCGTGTGCCATGCCGACCTCAATGCGAACAACCTCCTGCTCCGCGGCGACGACGACGTCTTCATCATCGACTTCGATCGCGGTCGCATGCGGCGTCGTGGCCTGTGGCGCGATGCGAATCTCGTGCGGCTGCGCCGTTCGCTCGAGAAGATCGATGCCGCCTGGACCCGTGCGATCTTTACGGAAGATGACTGGCACGGCCTCCTGGCCGGCTATCGCGGCTGATCGCAGAGCGGCCCGCACGCGTGCGCACCCTCTATAACTGGGCGGCGCGGCTCTTCGCGCTCGTCGCCATCGCGCGGCTCGCGTGGCTGAGCCGCGGCGATTCCCGCTATCGCGACGATCTCGCGCAGCGCTTCGGCCGCGTCACGGTGACGCCCGGCGCAGCGTGGATCCACGCCGCTTCGGTCGGTGAAGTGCAGGCGGCGGTGCCGCTCGTCACCGCGCTGCGCGCGCGCATGCCGCGCCAGTCTCTGCTGCTCACCACGGGCTCGCTCACGGGACGCGATCGTGCGCGTGCCGTGCTGCCGGCCGATGTCGAGATCCGCTACGCGCCGTTCGACCTGCCCGGTGCCGTGCGCCGCTTTCTCGATCGCGCACGACCGGCAGTGGCGATCTTTCTCGAGACCGAGCTCTGGCCCAACCTCGTGGCCGGTATCGCCGCGCGCGAGGTGCCGCTGGTGCTCGCGAGCGGCCGCGTCTCCGCGAGCTCGACGCAGCGCTACGCCCGTTTCGCGCGTGGCCTGATTGCGGAGACGATGCAGTCGTTCACTACGATCTCCGCGCAATCCGCGGCCGATGCCGAGCGGTTCATCGCCCTGGGGGCTGCACCGGCGCGGGTGCGTGTGAGCGGCAACATCAAGTTCGATTTCACACTGCCCGACGATCTGCAGGCCAGCAGCGGCGACCTGCGCGCACGCTATCTGCCCGAGCCTCGTCCCGTCTGGGTTGCAGGCAGCACGCATCCGGGTGAGGAGGAGCAGGTGCTGGACGCGCATCGCGCCGTGCTGCAGGACTTCCCCCGCGCGCTGCTCGTGATGGCACCGCGCCGTCCACAGCGGTTCGATGCCGCCGCCGAGGCGGTGCGGGCTGCGGGGTTCACCTGCATACGGCGTTCCGGCGAGGCGGCTGCGGACGGTTCGCAGGTCCTGCTCGTGGATGCCCTCGGTGAGCTGCTCGCGTGGTATGCGCTCGCGGACGTCGTGTTCGTCGGCGGCAGCCTGGTTCCCGTCGGCGGCCACAACCTGCTCGAGCCCGCGGCGCTCGGCCGGCCCGTCCTCGCAGGTCCGCATCTCTTTGCCGCGCCCCAGGTGGCCAGGCTGCTGCGCGAGGCGGGTGGGGTGGAGATCGTCGCGGATG
>JADMIO010607125.1_pt1 | contig 28155 bp, 17 predicted proteins | sample 8958161 | NCBI WGS metagenome assembly JADMIO01 (sample SAMN16585339, study PRJNA669376) | soil metagenome | isolation source: Crop rotation soil | place: USA: Cullars Rotation, Alabama | collected 2011 | reverse complement strand
CGCGACAACTTGTCCACGTGGAATTCTAAGCTTAGGATCCCAATGTGCTGGAAAGCCGCACGGCGATGCCAACCGCATCGTGGTCGACCGCGTGAAGCTCTTGGGATCCGTCAACGGCGACCGCGAGCTCTTGGTGAAGCTCCTCCGTACGTTCGCCGATCAATCCGACGCGATGCTCTCCGCGGTGGGCGACGCCGTCATGACGAAGAACGCGTACGCGCTCGAACGGTCCGCGCACGCGCTTCGCGGAACCGTGAGCATCTTGCGAGCGGTGCCCGCCGCTCAAGCAGCGCTCAAGTTGGAGATGATGGGCAAGACCGCCGAGCTCGGGGGCGTCGAAACCGCCTACCAGACGCTCCACGCCGAGCTCGGCCGGGTCGCCATCGACCTTCGGGATCTGGAGAAGGAACTGTGCAATCCCGAATCCTGATCGCCGACGACGACCTCCTCTCCCGCGAGCTCCTGGCCGCGAGCCTTCGCAAGGCGGGCTACGAGGTCGTGTCCGTGAGCGGAGGCGCCGCGGCGTGGAACGTGCTCGCCCAGAGCGATGCGCCCCAGCTCGCCATCATCGATTGGATGATGCCGGACATGACGGGCATCGAGGTCATTCAGGCCATTCGCGCGAAAAAGCCCGAGCCCTACACGTACGTTCTCCTTCTCACCGCCAAGTCCGAAAAGGAGGACGTACTCGAAGGGCTTCGCGCCGGCGCCGACGATTACCTGCCGAAGCCGTTCGACCTCTCGGAGCTCGAGGCTCGGTTGCACGTCGGCAATCGCATCCTCGCGCTCGAGCAGCGACTCCTCGCCGCCGCAGAGCAAGCTCGATACCAAGCGCGTCACGACGCGCTCACCAGCCTGTTCAACCGCGCGGCCATCCTCGACGTCCTGAGGCGCGAACTGTCACGCGCTGCGCGCGATCGGAGCGACGTGACGGTGCTCATGATCGACATCGATCATTTCAAAGCCATCAACGACACCTATGGCCACGCGACCGGCGACGTGGCCCTCCAGGAGGTCTCGAAGCGGATCGCCGCCGCCCTCCGCCCGTACGACTCGGTCGGCCGCTACGGCGGCGAGGAGTTCTTGGCGGTCGTTCCGGGCTGCCGGCGAATCGACGCGCCGCGCTTGGCCGAGCGGGTCCGCCTGAGCGTAGCGGCGGACGACATCCTCGTCGGAAAAGTGACCCTGAGAGCGACCATCAGCATCGGGATCGCAACCACGGAGGCGACGCAGGATCCGGATGCTCTCGTGCGCCTTGCCGATGCCGGACTCTACGCGGCGAAGCGGGGCGGGCGTAACCGCATCGAGCACGCCGCCGCGGTTTGAACGACGTCAACGCTATCGGATGGTCAGCGACGCGATCGCGAACGCCAGCCCCAAGAGGGCTGCCGCAAGCAGGAACGGCGCGCCAGGCAGATGGATCGACTGGTCGGGTTTGATGAAGGCCGCGAAGGTCATCGTGAAGAGTCCCGGACCGACGAGCCCTCCGATGGCCTGCAGACTCGAGTTCGCGCCTTGGAGCTGCCCCTGCGAGGAGGCATCGACTCGCGCGGTCATGAGCCCTTGGCTGGCCGGCCCCGAGAGCCCCCAAAGCGCCATCACCGGCACCCCCAGGAGGAACAGGAGGCCGGTCGGCGCAAGGCCGTAGATCACGAAGCCGAGCGCCCCGAACGCGAGCCCGAAGAGCAACGCGCCTCGTTCGCCGAATTTCCTGACCGCCGGTCGGACGATGGCCCCTTGAACGATCATCGATGCGAGGCCGACTCCCGCTAGTGTCAGCCCGACCTCACGCTCGGCCCAGTGGTAGCGGTAGTTCGCATAGAGCACGAACGTGCTCGGGAGCACCACGTGCGCCAGGCTCGCAACGAAGTAGACCGCCGCGAGCCCGATGAGCTCCGGCTTCGAGCCGAGCAGAGACAGTGAGCCGACCGGGTTCGCTTTCGACCACCGAAATGGCGCGCGGCGGTCGCGCGGTAGCGATTCGGGCAGCACCAGAAGACCATAGAGGGCATTGGCAAGACTGAATCCGCCGGCCAGCCAAAACGGAAGCCGAGGCGAAACGCCCCCCGCGATCCCGCCGAGCGCAGGGCCGAGGATGAAGCCGATTCCGAACGCCGCGCCCAAAAGTCCAAACGCCGACGATCGCCTTTCGGCGGGGGTCACGTCGGCGATGTACGCATAAGACGTCGCGATGCTCGCGGCGGTGATCCCCGAGATGACGCGCCCCACGAAGAGCCACGAGAGATTGGGCGCCAGCGCCATGAGGAGGTAGTCGAGCCCGAGTCCTACGTTCGAAACGAGGATGACCGGCCTTCGCCCGAAGCGATCGGAGAGCGCGCCGAGCACGGGCGAGAACACGAACTGCATGAGAGCCCATATCGTGCCGAAGAGGCCGTAGATCTCGGCCGCGCGCGCGGTCTGCCCGCCCAAAAAATCGATCACCAGCCGGGGCAGGACCGGGATGATCATCCCGAGGGCGAGCATGTCGAGCACGACGGTGACGAAGACGAACGCGACGGCGGCAGGGCGAGATGCGGGGGTGGGCGAGGCAGCGCGATCCACGTCCGACGATGTATCCCACGTACGGCCTTACGCCAAAGATCGGGGACCTGGTTCGCCGGCAAACCGCGCTGGACGAGCCTACGCCGGGATTGAAACGCCACAGTCCCATCGAACGCGGCCCCACGGCGATATCGCAGCCGCGCGAAACGTGAACCGGATCGCCGTGCCGAAACCACTTTCGCGGCAACTCGGGGATTCTGCAGACCGGGCACATCCCTTGGGCCCGGCGCCGTGAGCTGACGCGATTGTCGTCGGCTCGTTCCCGAGTGGACGCACCGTCACGACCATGACCCCATGAGCGACAAGCCGATCGAGGACGCGAGCGCCCTGCAAGAAGAGGGTGCGCACGCGGGAGCGACGAAGGAGCCCGCCGGCGAGACGGTCGACGTCAACGACGTCGAAGACCTGCCGGATGACGACCCTCTCGACGTGGAGCTGGGCGACGTCATCGCGACGAAGGACGCGGCTGATCCGTCCGAGCCAATCGGAGAATCGGAGGGATCGGCCGAACCCGTCCCGGAAATCGCGCCGCCTCCGAGCTCACCGCGTCACCACGAGTTCGTGGCGGGCAAGTACCACCTCCTGGCAACGCTGGGACGCGGCGGCATGGCGAGTGTGTATCTCGGGGTCACCAGCGGACCGGGCGGATTCAACAAACTCCTCGTCATCAAGAAGCTACACGATGGGCACGCCGAGGATCCCTCCTTCGTCACGATGTTTCTCGACGAGGCACGCCTTGCGGCGCGTCTCAACCACCCGAACATCGTGCACACCTACGAGGTCAGTGAAACCGACGACGGCTACCTATTGGTGATGGAGTATCTCGAGGGGCAATCTTTTCGCCGCATCGCACGAGCCGAGAACCGCCGCGATCGCCGCCTCGATCCCCATATCGCCGCGCACCTCGTGTCCGACGCGCTCCGCGGCCTTCACTACGCCCACGAGATGCGTGACTACGACGGCGCGCCGCTCGGCATCGTGCACCGGGACGTGAGTCCACAGAATCTCTTCGTGACCTACGACGGAACCGTGAAGGTGCTCGACTTCGGCATCGCGAAAGCGACGCTCAATCTTTCCGACACCAAGGACGGCGTCTTGAAGGGAAAGTTCGCCTACATGGCGCCGGAGGTCCCCGGAGGCGGGCGGATCGACCGGCGAACGGACATTTTCGCCGCCGGCGTCGTGTTGTGGGAGCTCCTCACCGGCAACCGCCTGTTCCCCGGCGGGCCCGCGGAGCGTCTGGCGGACGCCGCATCTCGACCCATCGCGCCCCCTTCGGCGCTCGCCCCGGGAATCTCCCCGGAACTCGACAGCATCGTCCTCCGAGCTCTCGAGCACGCACCGGAACATCGGTTCGCCACGGCGCTCGAGATGGCCAACGCGCTGTCCGATCATCTGGCCGCCTCGGGCACACCGGTGCGCCGAGAAGACGTCGCCAAGCTGATGCAGGAGCTCTTCGCGGATGCGCGCGACGTCATCGCTCACACGATCCAGATGTACATGGCGTCGCGAGCGCGCGACTCCGGGCCTGGCGAATTCATCCCAGTGCGCCCGTCGCTCCTTCCCGCCCTCCCATCGGTCCCCCCTTCGACGAGTCAGGCCGCCGCGTCGATCCCGCCGCCGGCAACGATCCCGCCCTTGCCGAACATTCCCCAAGGGCCTCCCCTCCCGGTAATCGAGCCGCTGACCGAGCTGACGCTACCGTCCGGCCGAGCGCCACGCACGGCGCCGCGCCGACGCTGGGTCCCCGCCGCGGTCGCGGCCAGCTTCGCCATGGTGGCGGTCGGCGCGGGCGTCGGTTTCGTGCGCCCCAGCACGGCCCCCCCCGAAAACTCACGAAAATCCGAACCTGCGGCGACGGCCGGCTCCTTCCACCTCACCGTCATGAGCGATCCTCCCGAGGCCGATGTCGAATGGGACGGGAAGGTCGTCGGCCGCACACCCCTCGTGATCGATCTTCCACCGGGCGCTCAGACGTTCGTTGTCTCCCGCGACGGCTACCTCGCAACCACAGCGGTCGTGAACGTCGAAGTCGGCATGACCGGACATGACGATTCGCGGACGATCGCCCTCGCGCCGAGGGCCAACGTGGCGAGGACCGGCGCCGACACCAGGGGAGGCGCGGAAAGAAGCCCCACGACCCCCGCCGCGGACACGAGAAAACGAGGCAAGACTGCCGGCACACCGGAGCCGACGACGGCCGTCGCGCAGATGATCGCCCCGTCACCGCCCGCGGCCCCGTCCGCCGAGCGGGTCCTCCCGTTCGGCCCCGAAATGACCCGGCCGGTGCTCTTGTCCGGAGCCGATCTCGTCTACACGCGCGAAGCGATCCTGACGCGTACGTCGGGGACCATGATCGCCAAGTGCACCATCACGACGGACGGGACCCTCCGCAACTGCCGCATCATCAAGGGACTCCCCTACTTGGACAAGTCGATGCTCGACGCCCTCGCGAAACGCCGGTACTCGCCGGTCATGTATCAGGGCAAACCGGTACCGGTGGAGTACGTCTTCAATCTCAAGGTCGCGCCGCCTCCCTGACGCCCGTGAACCGCGGTGGCTTGCCATTTCACGGGCGCATTGCGGCCTTACCACTTGATCGTTCGACCAGCGGCAGTTAGCCTGGGCGTCGGTGTCGGCTCCATGGGGTGGCGGGCCCGCTCGGGCGGGACCCAAGCTCCCCCTTGCCCACGCCATGGCCAGGGTCCCTTCCCGGCTTTCCGAACTCGAGGTCTTCCATCGCAATCTTGGCCAGATTCGGCGTCGCCGAAGCACTTGGACGCGTGTGGGTCCGAGGGGCCCCGCGTGCACGTCCCCCGCGAAGCGAGGCTCTCGCATGAGGTATTCGATGAAACAGATAGGGCGACACTTGGCTTCTTCCGGCGGCGCGTTCGTCCTCCTCGCGCAAGCCCTCGTCGCCTGCAGCAGTGACACGGGCCCGACCGGTACGGCGGGGAGCAGCGGCATGAGCTCGAGCGGGACCGGAGGCAATCCGGGATCCGGGGGAGAGGCGACCGGCGACGGCGGCGGCAACGCGGACGACGGGAGCACCGGCGGTGCAAATGGCGACGACAGCAGCACCGGGAGCGGCACCGGCGGCAGCTCGCTGTCCGACGCGGGGTTCGCGGGCGCGGGCGGCGAGCCCTCCTACGATGCTGCCGCCGACGTGGTGGTGTCCGGCGGCGCGTGCAACGGCGGCACCTGCACGCTGAACAACGGCGTCATCGAGGTCACGTACACGGAATCGAGCGGGAACATCACCGCCAAGAACCTCGGCAGCGGCGTCACGTTCATCAAGTCGGGAAGCTTGAGCGAGACCGGGGGTACGGCGAGCATCGTGAACGGCGTTGCCGAGTACAACTTCCACGGCGGTCAGGCCGTCGAGGTGCCCTTCGCCAACGGCGACAAAGATCGCATCATCGTCTTTCCGGGCTCGGGGTTCGCCTATTTCAAGAAGTGGTTTGGCAACAAGACCTCGGCGGATCGGCCCGTCATCGACAAGGTACAGCAGGTCAAACTGACCTTGGGTACGGCCGTCCCAGCGGCAGAGCTCAAGGCCCAGGGGACGGCGGGGCTCACGACCGTGAGCGGCAATCCCGGCAGCTATGCGTACCTCGCCGTCGCGGATCCGGCGACGCGCCATGGCGTCGTTGGAGGCTTTACGACCGACCTGATCAGCACTGGCGTCGTCTTCTCGGCCGTGGCGGGGACCGACGCGACGATGACGGCGCAATCCGAGTTCGGCAAGTTGCGCGTGAAACCCGGGCAGTCCCGCGAGGGCGAGATGTTCGAGGTCGGCTACTTCGACGACGCGCGGCTCGGCCTCGAAGCGCACGCCGGCGACATCGCCATCGCGAACGCCATTCACATGAAGCCAAACCGCGTCCTCTTCTGCACGTGGCAGGCGAAGGGGCCGCTCGGGACTGGCGGGGCGGGCACCGAGTCGCAGGGCGCCACCACGACGGCGTGGCTGAAGCAGAACCTGAACGCGTACGGCTTTCACACGTATCAGATCGATGACGGCTGGCAGCTTTCGAAGCGCAACTTCAGCGACTACAACCACAGCGGGCCCTACTCGAGCGGCATGAAACAATTTGCCGACGTCGTGAAGTCGAACGGTCTTCACGCCGGGCTGTGGTTCCTCCCGTTTGCCCAGGAGCAGGCCAACGCCCCTGCCCTGCCCGCGGCCTGGCAGCTTCACGCCGACGGCGGCGCCATCGAAACGAGCGGCTGGGCGGGCCAGTCGATGGATATGACCCTGCAGCCGGTCAAGGACTACATCAAGAAGGTCGCCGACCTCGTCGGCAACCAGTGGGGCTACGACTACTTCAAAATCGACGGCATGTTCACCGGCATCGCCGGCCACCAGAACTACATCAACGACGGCTACAAGACGGACGACTTCTTCTTCAAAGCCAACCTGTCCGATCCCTACCAGACGAACGTCGAAGCGTATCGGAACGCGTGGAAGATCATCCGCGACACCGCGCCGGCCAGCACCTTCATCATGGGGTGCACCATCAGCCAGAACATGCGGACGATGGCGGCGGGCTACGGCATCTTGGACGCCGAGCGGATCGGCCCCGACAATCAGTCCGATTGGGGGAACATGATGAAAGGCATCCTCCGCGGTGGACAGCGGTACTTCTACAACGGAAGGGTGTTCTGGAACGACCCCGACCCGGTCTACGTACGAAACAGCCAAGTCGAGAATCAGACCGTCTGCGGCTACGACGCCATCACGGGTTTTCTCTACACCTCGGCGGAAAACTACTCGACGATCCCGGCGGCGAACATCGACGTCCTGAAGCGGACGATGCCCTACCACGGCAGCCTCAACGTGAGGCCTGCCGACTTCTTCGATCGCGACAATCCGGGCATCTGGCTCCTCACCGACGACACCAAAGGGGTGCGGCGCGACGTGATCGGCCTCTTCAACTTCGACGCGGCGAACCCGATGACCGACAAGGGCTATTCCCTGGCCAAGCTCGGGCTATCGTCGACGACGACGTACGTCGGGTTCGACTTCTGGGCGAACAAGTTCGTGGCGCCGTTCAGCGGCACCATCCCCATCAATCTCGCCCCCACCGCCTCGCAGATCATCGCCGTGCGCGCGGTCTCCGGCCATCCCATGGTCGTCAGCACCAACCGGCACGTGTCGCAAGGGATCTACGACATCGTGTCCGAGAACTGGGACGCGGGATCCAAGACGTTGAGCGGGACGAGCCACGTGGTGGGCAACGACCCCTACGAGCTCAGAATCTACGCGTCGAACGGCAGCGGCAATTGGACGGCGACGATGGCCAGTGTTTCGTCGGCCGATCAAGGGGCCGGCGTCACAGCCAACCCGATCGCACAGACCGGCGCCGAAATCCGAGTCACGTTCAAGTCGCCGGGAAACCGCGACGTCAAGTGGTCCGTCGTATTCAAGTGAAGAGAGAAGCGGGGACGAGAGAGATCCCCTTCGTTCATCGTGTCGTCAATCCGTCCACGAAATCATGAGGTGATCGAATGCGTGCTCGATATGTTGTGGTCATTGGGGCTTGTCTCACATCCATGCTCGCCGTCGCGTGCGGCGGCGATGATTCGTCGCCGGGCGGCGCCACGGGCGGGAGCAGCGGTTCGTCGACCGGCGGCGGCACGCCCGAGGGCGGCACCGGAGGGAGCACGGGGACGGGGGGAAGCACGGGCACCGGGGGAAGCACGGGCACGGGCGGTGGGGCGACGGGCGGGGGCGCCGGAGCGGACGAAGCAGGCACCGGCGGATCGACGGGCACCGGCGGCGGGGCGACCGATGGCGGCGGCTGCACCAGCGTGTGTGATTGCGCCGCCCCTGGCTCTGCCTGCATCGCCGGCAAATGCACCACGGACTACAACTCGTCGCTCGTGTGCTGCACCGCCTGCGGCGACATCATGGGCAAGGCGTGTCAGAAGGCGAACGGGGACTACGACCTGTGCGGCGGCGGCGCCGACGGTCCGGTCGATCCCTGTCCTGCCTTCGATTGCGCGAGCGGCGCCACCTGTCCGCCCTCGTGCACGATGTGCGTCAACGACACCTGCGCCAAGTAGCGGTTCGCCGGTGCGCGCGCAGCGCGGCCCGGCGTCCGCGATACAGGCCCACACGGTTCGGGACGGGCCCGGACGCGCGCTCGTGCGAAGCAGCGGCGAAAGATCGGGCGTGGCAGCATGCCACGCCCGGTTTTCTTGATCGCGCGACGTGGAGGGATTGACGGAGCGCCACTGGTCAGGCCAATCTTTCTCTCGGTAGCCGCGCTCCCAACGGCTACTCGCTAGGAAGGTTCCTTGCATGTACAAGCTCGTGCGTCCGCGATTCTTTCGGGGGCGGATCACTTTGCCCGCCGCGATCGCGCTATCGGTGGCGCTCCTCTCGATTGCTTCCTGCGGCCTCGACGCCGTCACCCAGGCCGGCAATGCGTCCGAAGGCACGACCTCGGGAACCGGCGGCGGAGACTACGGGACTGGGGGCGACAACTCCGGTGGCGCCGGAGGCGAAAGCACGGGAACCGGCGGCGACCTCTCGGGCTCCGGCGGCGACCTCTCGGGCTCCGGCGGCGACCTCTCGGGCTCCGGCGGCGCGAACACGCTGGACGGCGGATCGGGGACGGGCGGCAGCGCGGGCGGACCACCGCCGCCCATGTCCGGCCGAGTCGACGTCATCATCAACTCGGGCTGGAAGTTCAACCGGGGGGACGTCCCCGGCGCGGAGCAGCCGAACTTCGACGACGGCGCCTGGGTGGCAGTCAACCTGCCCCACACGTGGAACAACGTCGACGGCCAAGATGGCCCTCTCACGACGCCCGCGTACTGGCGTGGTATCGGCTGGTATCGCAAGCGCTACCCGATCCCCGCCGACATGGCCGGCAAGAAGATTTATCTTCAGTTCGACGGATCGGCCTACATCACGGACGTGTGGGTGAACGGCAAGTCGGTCGGATCGCACGCGGGTGGCTATGCGGCCTTCCGATTCGACATCTCGAGCGCGGCAATGACGGGCCAGGACAACGTCATCGCCATCAAGGTGAATAACCAGGAGGGGGTCAACAACAACAACAACTTGGTCGTGGGCTCGCCGATGGCGAACGTCGCGCCCTTGAGCGGAGATTTCACGCTATTCGGCGGCGTTTATCGCAATTTGCACCTCCTCGCGACCGATCCGCTCGCCATCTCGCCCTTGGACCACGGCTCATCCGGCGTTTACCTTCGTCCCTCGAACGTGAGCGCGACGTCGGCCGATTTGTCCGTCACGGTCAAGCTCACGAACGGGAACTCGGCCGCGAAGACCGCCACGGTGGAGGCGGCGATTCTCGATGCGACGGGCGCGACCGTGCAGACGCTCACGGGCATGCAGAGCGTACCCGCGAGTGGCGCGGCGGACGCGGTACTCACGGGCAAAGTGACGAGCCCGCACCTGTGGAACGGCCGCGCTGATCCGTACCTCTATCACGTCAATGTCGTCGTCAAAGACGGGATGACCATCACCGACGCCGTGCAGCAGCCACTCGGGTTTCGTTCGTATTCGATCGACCCCAACAAGGGATTCTTCTTGAACGGCAAATCTTATCGCCTGCACGGCGTCAACATGCATCAGGAGCACAAGGACAAGGGGAACGACTTTTCGCCGGCCGACATCGACACCGACTTCGCATTGCTGTCGGAGATCGGCGCGAACATGATCCGCATGGCCCACTACCAGCACTCGGCATACGAGTACGACAAGGCCGACCAACTCGGGTTCGTGGTCTGGGCCGAGAACGCGCTCGTCAATCGCGTGAACGATCCGCCCGAGTTCGCGGCCAACACCAACCAGCAGCTCATCGAGCTCATCCGGCAGAACTTCAACCATCCATCGATCGTGTTCTGGAGCCTCAGCAACGAGATCCTGAACAAAGGCGGGCCAAGCCCGCTCCCCATCATCCAGATGCTGAACGCCACGGCAAAGGCCGAGGACCCGAGCCGGACCACCGTGACGGCGGCCAACAACGGAAAGTTCGACGACCCGACGAATTGGACGGCGACAGCGAACTGTTTCAACGAGTACCAGGGATGGTACGGCGGGTACATGAAGAGCTTCGCCACGTGGGCGGACACGACCCACGCGGCGCATCCCAATCAACTGGTGGGAGTCTCCGAGTACGGCGCCGGATCCAGCATCATCTCGCATCAGCTCCCCATCATGGAGACCGGCACGAACCGCACCGGCGGCTACCAGACCGAGGAGTATCAGGCCGTCTTCCACGAGACCTTCTGGCAAGCCATCGAGACGCGCCCCTTCCTCGTGCTCACGACGGTGTGGGTCATGTTCGATTTCGCGAGCGACTATCGTAACGAAGGTCTCGCTCCCGGCATCAACACGAAGGGGCTCGTGACCCACGACCGCAAGGTGAAAAAAGATGCGTTCTACTGGTACAAAGCCAACTGGTCGGAGGAGCCGGTCGTGTACATCGCGTACCGCCGCTTCACGGCGATGCCGAAGTCGGCCACCGAGATCAAGGTCTACTCGAACCAGCCCGAGGTCGAGCTCAAGCTGAACGGGACCTCGCTCGGCAAGAAGCAGAGCGCGAACCACATTTTTCTTTGGACGGGTGTACAGTGGGCCCCGGGCATGAACACGGCGGAGGCCTCGGCCACGTCGGGGCAGGGTGGGACCGACAAAGTGGTCTGGACGAACTGAGCCCGCGGTACAGAAAAGGGTAACGGCGAGGCGCCTCTCCGGCAAGAATTGTTAACCTTGTAAACCCGGGGCGTAGCCCGGAGGGCGATCACTCGGCTCGTTGGCCGATTTTTCAGCAAGCTGCAGCAAGATCATCGCTTTTCAGGGCATCTGGATCAGGCGAAACAGGTGCGTGCGGCGGCCCGCGTCAGCCGACGAACGCCGATACGGGGAAAGGAATCAAGCTCCAATGTTTAGTTTCAGATCGCCGCGCGGTGCTTCACGCCGAGCGGCTGGGTCCGCAGCTTCCGTCTCGAACCTGGGCCGGCGCGCCCTCCCCTTCCTGCTCGCCCCAGGCCTCATCGTGGCCTTCGGGTGGTTCGCTGGGTGTGGCCTCGATAGCGTCGACCAGAGCGGCGGATCCTCGGGCGGGACGAGCTCCGGCACCGGCGGCGACATGAGCGGCACCGGTGGCGACATGAGCGGCACCGGTGGCGACATGAGCGGCACCGGCGGCAGCACCGGCACGGGCGGCGACATGAGCGGCACGGGCGGCGACATGAGCGGCACCGGCGGCGACATGAGCGGCACCGGCGGCGGCGCCGGCGCACCTCCTCCCCCGGCCTCGAGTCGCGTCGACGTGATCATCAACCCCGGTTGGAAATTCAACCGCGGCGACGTCCCCGGCGCGGAAGCGGAGAACTTCCAGGACGGGGGCTGGACGTCCCTCGACCTCCCGTACACCTGGAACGCCGATCCGAAGTGGCGCGATCCGAATCAGCCGAACCTGAAGGACTTCGGCGACGGCGAGAACGGTCCCACCACCACCCCGGCCTATTGGCGCGGGATCAGCTGGTATCGCAAGAGCTACCCGATCCCCCAGGACATGGCCGGCAAACGCATCTATCTCCAGTTCGATGGATCGGCCTACCTCACCGATGTCTGGGTGAACGGCATGAAGGTGGGCTCGCACGCCGGCGGCTATTCGGCTTTCCGCTTCGACATCACCGCCGTGGCCAAGATCGGGGCGCCCAACGTCATTGCCGTCAAGGTGGACAACAGCCAGTCGGTCAACGGCCAAGCGTACAACTTCCTCGGCGCAAACGTCACGACCGCCAACATCGCTCCGAGGAGCGGCGACTTTACGTTCTTCGGCGGGATCTACCGGGACGTCCACGTCCTCGCCACGGATCCGCTCGCCATCACGCCGCTCGACTACGGGTCTTCGGGCGTCTACCTGACCCCGACCAACGTGAGCGCCGCGTCGGCGGACCTCGCCGTCACCGTGAAGCTCTTGAATGCGAACACCGCGGCGAAGACGGCGTCGGTCAGCGTCGACATCATCGACGCGACTGGCACGACGATCCAGACGCTCACGGGCATGGAGAGCGTGCCTCCGGGCAAGGAAGCGGATCTGGTCATCAACGGCAAGGTCCAGAACCCGCACCTCTGGAACGGGCTCGCCGATCCCTATCTTTACCATGCCAACGTGACGGTGAAGGACGGAGACCGGGTGACCGACGCCGTCCAGCAGCCCCTCGGCTTCCGCTTCTTCAAGTTCGACGCCAACACCGGCTTCTCACTCAACGGCAAGTCCTACCCGCTCCACGGCATCTGCATGCACCAGGACCACATTCACAAGGGGGGGACTTACTCGCCCAGAGACATCGACGCCGACTTCGCCATCATCAAAGAGATGGGCGCCAACTGCATCCGGTTCGCGCACTACCAGCACCCGCAGCGCACCTACGACAATGCGGACGCGCTGGGCATCGTCGGCTGGGCGGAGGACGCGCTCGTCGAGAGCATCTACGACACGCCCGAGTTCACCGCCAACGTGAAGCAGCAGCTCACCGAGGTGATGCGGCAGCTCCACAACCATCCGTCGATCTTCATCTACGGCCTGGGTAACGAGATCCTGCTCCGCCAAAGTACGTCGAGCACCGGGCAGGCCATTCCCTCGACCGACACCTCGCGCCACCTCGCGCTCATCACCGAGCTGAACCAGTTGGCGCACACCGAAGACCCGACGCGTGTGACCGTGAGCGCGTGCGCCAACAACAACCAGGAGGACGCCGTCAACTGGGTGACCGATCTCAACGCGTTCAACGCGTACAACGGTTGGTACTACAAGAAGATCGCCGACTTCGGTCCGTGGGCCGACGACAAACGCACGAAACACCCGGGCAAAATGATCGCCGTGTCCGAGTACGGCGTCGGCGCGAGCATCGTGCAGCATGGGCTCCCCATCGTCGAGACGGGCACGAACCGCACGAACGGCATTCAAACCGAAGAGTACGCCGCGATCTTCCACGAGCAGCACTGGAAGATGATCCAGTCGCGCCCGTTCCTCGTGTGGACGACCGTGTGGAACATGTTCGACTTCGCCAGCGACTACCGTAACGAAGGGCTCGTTCCGGGGCTCAACACCAAGGGTCTCATCACCTACGATCGGCAGACCAAGAAGGACCCGTTCTACTGGTACAAGGCCAACTGGTCGCAAGAGCCGTTCGTTCACATCAACTACCGACGCTTTACGGACATGCCGAAATCGGCGACCGAAATTCGGGTTTATTCGAACCAGCCGGAAGTCGAGCTCAAGCTCAACGGCACCTCGCTCGGCAAGAAGTCGGCTCCCGACCACCTCTTCGTCTGGACGGGTGTCCAATGGGCCGCCGGCACGAACACCGTCGAAGCCACGCCCACATCGGGCATGGGCGGCACCGACAAGGTCGTCTGGACGAACTGAGCGCGGTGGGTCCGAGCGCCGGGACGGTCCTCCGGCGCTCGGATCGATCCCAAACGGCAATCTCGAGCAGATTGGGCGGCGCGCCGGCCTGCTCCCAGGCAAGTCTCGTCGCTGCCTTTCGATGATCAAACACGGGCCCTCGCGACATGCGTGAATGGCGCAGCGTCCACGCGGCGAGGCGCTGTCCTCTATGCGCAATCCAGTCGCAAAACACGGTGATTTGTCGAGCAAAAAACCTTGAAGCGCCGCTCGCGAATGTGATACGCGTGCGAGCAGTCAAACCCTTTTTGACCACGGGACGCGATTGACGATTCTGGGGCGATATCGACGGCCGCCGCGTCCGACGTTGAACTCGGGCTGCACCGAGCCCCCGATGGCCACCACACCGCGTTCGCGCACGCACCGGTCAGTGTCCGGAACGTCTGGGAGAACACCATGAACCATCGACATCTGACGAGCTGTGTGGCTCTGCCCATCCTGATGTTCGCGTCCGCGGCGGCCGCACAAGCGACCGGTGGTTCGGCGCAGGGCGATACCGGCGGCAAGTCGCCGTCGGCCACCAAGGCCGACGCGGCGGCAGCATCGCCGGGCGCGGTGATCGGCGAGCCGAAGAAGGAAGTAGGTCCGGCCACGAGCCGCTGGCAGCTCTCGATTTATGGCTTTCTCGAGTTCGACGGGATGAACGACTCGACGCAGAGCTTCAGCGATTCACCGGGCAATAGCCCCCTGCTCCGCTCGGACGGATCGAGCCCCGCCTTCCTGCCGCTCGGCACCAATCCATACGGCGTCACGTATGGCTCGAAGCACGCCCGGATGCAGGGCACGGGCCGCAACAGCCGCATCGGCTTCAAGCTGACCCCTCCGGAGTATGCCGGCATGAAGGCCACCGGTGTGCTCGAGCTCGATTTCTTCGGCAACCAGCCGAGTAACCCTCCCGCCACCTCGGAGGGTGCCTTCTTTGCGAGCCCGACGCCCCGCATCCGCCACGCGTACGCCAAGATCGAAACGGACGTGGTCGACGTGCTCTTCGGGCAGTACTACGCGCTCTTCGGGTGGCAGCCGCTCTTCTTCCCCGCGACCGACTCGTTCCTTGGCATCCCGAACATGGTCTTCGGGCGCACGCCGCAGATTCGGGTGTCCAAGACCATCAAGACCGACCCCGTCGACGTGCAGCTCGCCGTGGCGGCGCTGCGTCCGCCCCAGCGCGACGCCGCCATGCCGGATTTGCAGGGCGGTGTTCGAATCGGCGTGAACGGCGTGAAGGGCGCCCACGGCTCGGGCTCCGGACAGCCGACGCTCGATTCGCTTTCCTTCGGCATCAGCGGCGCGCTCCGAAGCTTCCGCGTCGCCGAGTTCACGAACAACGTCGGCGATCCCACGACCGCGACGGACGTGGCTGCGGCACATGGATTTGGCTACTCGGTCGATGCGATGATTCCCGTCATTCCGATCTCGAACCTCGACGATCGGGCCAATGCGCTCACGCTCACGGGCTCGTTCGTCCAGGGGCAGGGCATCGGCGACCTGTTCACGGGCGGGCTGACGGGAGGCGTCCACTTCCCGCTGCCCGAAGGTCCCGGCGGGCCCAACACCGGCATCTATGCGTCCAACATCGACCCGGGGCTCGTGCAATATGCGAACTACGACCCGCTCAATCCCGACAGTAAGAACGTCCTCCGCGTCATCCACTGGACCGCGTTCATGGTCGGCTTTCAGTACTACGTGCCCCCGGCGGGCAAGATCGTCTTGTCGGCGAACTATTCGAGGAGCAAGTCCGACAACATCGTGAACAACACGTGCTTGGCGCCTGGTCAGGGAGGGATGCCGGGCGTGGCGGGCGGGCCGCGACAGCCGTGTACGCTCGATCAGATGATCGATCTGGGTGACGATCCGAGCCGCACCTTCGTGCAGAGCGACTACTACGACGCGAACATCTTCGCCGACATCACCCCCGCGATCCGGGCGGGCGTGAGCTGGCAGCACGTCCAGCAGAAGTTCGCGGACGACGGCAAAGAGAAGAACGACCGGTACGAGCTCTCCGGGTTCTTCTTCTTTTGAGGCTCCGGTCCTCCGCTCTGTCTAAGCTCCGTTAGTTGATCTGCGTGCAAACTCCAGCACACGATCCCGAGCAGCACTCGCCACCGGTCTGACACGATTGGCCGTTGAGCAGGCAGCTCGGGTGGCCGGCGGAACCGCCGGTGCCGGGCGCTCCGCCCGTACCGCTGGCGCCCCCCGTGCCGGGCGCGCCTCCACTTCCTGGTGCCCCTCCCGTGCCGGGCTGGCCGCCAGCGCCGGTCCCCGTGCCGGGGGGAACGCACGCGAGGAGAATGTCGAGGCGCGCCATGGGGTCGGCTTGGACGGCGGTGCACGTGGCGGGGCAAAGCAGCATCTGTCCCGGGTTGGCGACGTTGTCGTAGTACCAGCCCCCCGACGACGCGTTGCACCCGGTCGCGCTGGACACCCACGTGAGGTCTCGGGCCGTCCCGCCCGAAGGCGTGTACCTCACCGACGCGCGGCTCAAATCGATGGTCTGCCCGCTCGGAGACGGCGGCACGGAATACTGGCAGCCCACTTTGTTCGCCGTTCGAATGGCGTTCATGGCGCTCAAGAACTGCCCCTCCGTGTTGCCCCCGGTATCGACGATGAACGCCGTTCCGGTACCGCCTCCCTTGGCAATGGCGTTCGTGTTGTTCACGACATTGCATTGTTGATTGAGGCCGTTCGGACAGTCTTTCGAACCGAACACGCCGATGACGTAGGTCGGGATCGACGGCGTCCCCGACACGCCGGCCGCGGCGATGCCCGATGCCCCTTGCACGCTGCTGTTGCATCCGTTCGGAAGGCCGTCCGTCGAGAAGACGACGATGGTCTTGTGCGTCGGGTGCTGCCCGGCCCATGCCCTTGCGTAGTCGAGCGCCCCCTGGAGCGCCGGTTCCGTCGGCGTGTCGGTGGCAGGCGTCTTGCCGTTGATCGCGGCCGCGATCGCCCCAGCATTGCCGTTCAACGGCGCAATGGCGACGTCGGGAGTCGCGTAGACGGCGGGGTCGCACGAGCTCGCAACGAACCCGCCGCCTCCGCGGCGGCCCCCGCCTCCCCCCGCCCCGCCCGCGCCGTTCGTCACGGGAACGCCGAAGAATCCGATGCCTGCGCCGATGCCGGCGGACTGCGGATCGTTGACGAAGCTCGTGACGGCGTCGGTGATCACCTTCCACTTCGAGTCGCCGTTGGCCGTGGTCTGCGACATCGAAAACGACCGGTCCTGCATGATGAACATGTCGAGATCGCCCGCCTGGGCTTGCGTGGTCTGACTTGCGCAGGCGCTCCCCGGATCGACCGGCGTCACCATCGTCACGGGTCCGCCGCCGGTCCCGCTGCTCGCGCCACCCGTGCCCGTGCCTCCCGACGTGCCTCCGATGCCCACCGAGCCGCCCGTCGACGACCCCACCGAGCCGGCGCCAGCCCCAATGATCGTGCTTCCACCCGTGCCCTGCCCCGACGCCGCGCTTCCGTCGGCTCCGGTCGCACCCGCGCCACCGTCGCCCGTCGATCCCCCATTCAGTACGGCGTCTTCGCCTCCTGAACCACCGCACCGAATCAAGAACGCTCCGACGAGGATGACGAGACCGGGCCCAAGGACACGCTTCATGGCGACCTCCGACGAGAAGACCGTCCTCTACGGACGGTATCCGAAACATCGTGATGGCCGATTGCAAACAAGTCAAAAAGTTACATTGGAGATAGACTGCGGCCTTGACCGATAGTGGCGCCGCCCAAGGCGTCGCGCCCACACTTGCCCACGATGGCCGCAATTGCCTCACCGGCGAAAGCGCGAGCTTCAGACCATCTTCTCGAGCACGTCGATGTCCACCGGCTTGACGAGGTGGAGATCGAAGCCGGCTTGCAGCGCGGCCAGCCGATCCCTTTCCTGCCCAAAGCCGGTGAGCGCGATGAGCTTCATTTCCTTCGACTCCATCGTCGTACGCCCCGCCCGTGCGACCTCGAGGCCGCTCATGTCGGGCAAGCCGATGTCGACGATCGCCACCCGAGGCCGGCGGGCCCGCAGGAGCTCGAGCCCCTGCCCCCCTGTTCGGGCGTGGAGCACCTGGTGACCTAGGTTCTCGAGGAGGACGCCGAGGAGCTCCCGACTGTCGTCGTCGTCGTCGACCAGCAAAATGGGCCGCCGCTCCGAGAGCGGCTCTTCGGAGACCGGCGCCCGCTGCTCCTCGCTGGCCTTGGCGAGCGGCAGCGCTGCCTCGAATCTCGACCCCTTGTCGGCTCCCTCGCTGACCGCGGTCAGCTCGCCGTCGTGCGCGCGGGCGATCGATTGCGCGAGCGACAGTCCGAGGCCCATGCCCTCTTTTCCGAGGCCGTTTTGCATGCCCTGGAAGAACGGCTCGAAGATGTGAGGAAGAATGTCGGCCGGGATGCCGACTCCCTGGTCGTCGACGCGAATGATTGCGCGCTCGTGCTCTCGAGCGAGCGTGTAGTGCACCGTCGTCCCTCTCGGCGAGTACCGCACGGCGTTGTTCAAGAGGTTGACCTGCAGCTGCTGCAATCGGCCGAAGTCCGCCCGCACGGGGAGAGCCTCCGACGGCACGCTCACGTGGACGTTCACCCCGGCCTCGGCGGCAAGGGGGCGCACGTTGTCCATGACGCCGTCCACCGTCGCGCGAAGGTCGATGAGCTCGCGACGGAGCTCGACCTTGTCGCGGCGCATGCGCGACGCATCGAGGAGGTCCTCGAGGAGACGGGCCATCTGGGCGACTTGTCTCCGGATGACCTCGAGGGCTCGGCCTTGGACGTCACTCGTCGTCTCCGCGCGCTCGACGACCCGTACGGCGTTGGTGAGCCCCATCAGGGGATTTCTGAGCTCGTGGGACAAGAGCGCCAGGAAGTGATCCCGTTGCGCAACGGCCCTCTTTACCTGCTCTTCGGCACGCTTGCGCGACGCGATGTCGCGAGCGATGGTCGAGATGCCGCTGATGCGACCCACCGCGTCGAAGACCGGCGACACGGAGAGCTCGACGTCGAGCGGCCGGCCGTCGCGTCCGATTCGCTGCGTTTCGAAAGGCGCCACGCTTTCCCCGTTCATGATTCGCGCCAAGAGATCGCCCTCCTCGACGACTCGATCGGGGGGCAGGAGCATCTTGCAATCGCGGCCGATGGCTTCCGTTTCGGTCCACCCGTACAGCGCCTCGGCGCCGGGGTTCCACGCGGTGATGCTCCCCGCGAGATCTCGCGCGACGATCGCCTCGCGCGCGGACCGCACGATCGCCGAGAGGCGACGTGCTTCCGCCTCCGCGCGCTTCAGCATCCCGATGTCGATCAGCGTCAAGACGACGCCTCCCGCCTCGCCTCTCGACCGATACGGCAGGATCCGCACGAGGTAGACTTCGCCTTCGCCCGTGCTCACCTCTCGCTCGACCGGTGCGAGGGTGCTCACCACCTGTCTCAGATCGGACAGCAGATTCGGGTAATCGATGGCGAGCGCGAAGTTGTCGAACTTGCGACCGATGTCTTGCGGCAAGAGGTGAAAAAGGCGCTCCACCTTCGCGGTGAACTTCCGCACACAGAGCTTCTCGTCGAGGAACACCACGCCGATATCCGTGCTCTGGAGCAGGCTGTTCATGTCGTTGGTGAGCTCGGTCAGCTCGGTGATCTTCCGCTGATGCTCGGCGTTGACGGTGTGAAGCTCCTCGTTGACCGAGTGGAGCTCTTCGTTCGTGCTCTGGAGCTCCTCGTTGGCGGCCACGAGCTCTTCGTTCGTCGCCTGCAGCTCTTCGTTCGACGTCTCGAGCTCCTCGATCGTCGCTTGCAGGTTCTCCTTCGTGGACCGGAGCTCGTCTTCGAGCGAGCTCACGTAGTCCCTCGACACCTGCCGCATGTCGACTTCTTCGACGGCGGCGGCGATTTTCTTCTCTTCGAGCTTCTCGAGCTCGACGAGGAAATTCGTCGTGTCGAGCTTGGGATCGGGGAGCGGTTCGACCGTGAGCCGCCATCGAGCGTTGGTCTCTCCGATCCGCGCGTCCAGGCCCGAGTAGCGCGTGGCGGTACCATGCCGGTGCGCCTGCTGAAGAGCGCCCGTCAGCGGCCCGCGGAGCTCGTCGGACACGAGGTCGAGGAGATTGGTCGAGGGCCGGCCGCCCCGAAACTCCAAGATCGACTCCGCGCCGCCGAAGGAGTGAAGGAGCTCATAATGCTCGTCCACCAGGAAGGCGGGCGGCATGTGACGCGCCAAGAGCTGGTCATAGGCTGCGAACAAGAACGCGTCGGGCAATCGCCGGCCCCCGGACGTCGCGGGTCTGCCGGGCCTGGGGAGCCCCAGCACCGGTACCGCGAGGCGCATTTCTGCGGGAAGGCGCACGTCGCGGCGCTTGCGAAACACCTTCCAGTGGTCGTCCACCGGATCGAACTCGTCGGAGAGCTCTCCGGGCGTCTCGCTCGGCCCGAGGAAGAGGACTCCTCCGGTGCGGAGGCCAAAATGGAACAGGGACAGGACCTTCTTTTGCGCGGCCGGTTGAAGATAGATGAGAAGGTTGCGACAGCTGACGAGATCGAGCCGGGTGAACGGCGCATCGCTGATCAAGTTGTGACGGGCGAAGACCACCATCTCGCGGAGCTCTTTGGCGATGCGAAATTGCTCGCCCGCCGCGACGAAATACCGCTCGCGCCGGGCTTCGCTGACGTCCGCCAGCGCTTCCGCATCGTAGATGCCGGTCGCGGCCCGCTCCAGCGATCCGGTGTGCACGTCGGTCGCGAAGATCTTCACTCTCGGCGCGCGGCTCCGACGGGCGAGGCCTTCGTGCAGAAGAATGGCGAGCGAGTAGACCTCTTCGCCCGTGGCACACCCGGGCACCCACAACCGGAGATCGTCGCTCCTCGCCGCCAACCCGGGGATGATTTCCTTTTCCAAGTAGTCGAAGGCCTGTCGATCGCGGAAGAACTTCGTCACGCCGATGAGCAGATCGAAATAGAGGGCGTTGAGCTCGGCGGGATCGCTCCGGAGCTGCTCGACGTAGCCTCGGACGTCGGCCTGACGCCCCATGTTGATGCGCCGCTCGACGCGCCGGAGCACCGTGGTCGGCTTGTAGTGCGCGAAGTCGAGCCCGTACTCGGAGCGCAAGAGCTCCACGATCTGACCCATCTCGTCGGTCGGCTGGTCGCGGTGCACCGCCCAAGTGCGCCGTGATTCGCCTGGCTGCTTGACGTAGTCGCCCATCACTCTCGGAATCGATTGGGGCTCGAGCTCCACGTCGACGACACCGGCTTCGAGCGCGCTTCGCGGCATCCCGTCGAACCTTGCCGACTCGGGCGTCTGACAAATGACGAGTCCGCCGGCCTCGTGCACGTCCTTCACCCCACGCGACCCGTCGCTGCCTGTCCCCGACAGGATGACCGCGATGGCGCGACGGCCGGCGTCCTGGGCGAGCGAACGTAGAAACTGATCGATCGGGAGCGTCAGGCCTCGGGCAGGATCCTTGTCGGTCAAGAGCAGCCGCCCGCCCGAGAGGATCATCTCCTTCTTCGGCGGGATGAGATAGATGTTGTCCGGCCGAACCGTGACCCCGTCGGTCACCTTTTGGATCGGGATGCGCGTGCGCCGCGCCAAAAGCTCGTCCATACGGCTCTCGAAGTCCGGGGAGAGGTGCTGCAGGACGACGAACGCCATCCCTGTCTCTTCGGGCATCGCAGCGAAGAGGGCCTCGAGTGCCTCGAGTCCGCCTGCCGACGCGCCGATGCCGACGATCGGAAAGTTGGAAGTCGCGAGCGGCTTGGCCGCGTGCCCGTTGGTAGTGGCGAGGGATTCGCCGAGGTTGACCGTCGAGGACATTGTGGATTGACACCGAGGGTGCGCTGCGATTCTCGATTTTGCTACCGCAAGTACGCCCAAGGTCTCATCGGTCAGATGCCCGAGATCGCTCGCGGAACCGCGGTATCGGCCTTAGAGGTTGGCGCGCGCTCGTGCCACGACCGCACCTCTCGGACGGAGACGCCGCGTGCATTCGGTCACGGGGCGACGATGGCATCCACATTGCGTCGAAGGCCTTTTCAAGGAGGAGCGCCCATGAACGACAAAGCCATCGAGGTCATGAACGACCAGATCCATCTCGACCGTGATGCCATCGTCGCCTACGACGAGGCCATCGATGCCTGCGAGATGGCGGACATCAAGGCTCAGCTCGCCGAGTTCCGCGCCGATCACGAACGGCACGTCGTCGAGCTTACGAGCATGGTCGAGCTCTACGGCGGCGTCCCCCCCATGAAGCGCGACGTGAAGGGGTTTCTCATCGAAGGTTTCACCAAGCTGATGAGCCACGGCGATCGCAGCGCGCTCCTCTCGATGCGGGTCAACGAAGAGCTGACGAACCGTTCCTACGAGGCGGCCCTCCACCATGACTTGCCGATCGACGTCCGCACCCTCCTCAGCCGGAACCTCGATGACGAGCGGCGTCACCTCGCGTGGATCAAGGACGCGATCGCCGCCCGGGCGTGGGATCAGGCCGAGGAGGCGCCTCCGCCGCCAGCGCCGTAGGCTGCCAACTCATTGATCTCACAAACCATTTGATGGCGGTGAGATCGAGCTAGCAACCGCTCGCCCTGCGCGTCCGATGTGCGTACGATGCCGGCCCGTCGCGTCGTACGCTCTAGGACTCCCATGCCCCAAGCCCACTTTGCCGGTTGGACCCGCACGGGAAGCTGAACGTGGGCTACTGGACCTACTATCTCGCTTGGGCGCTCTTCGCGTACGGGATGCGCTACCCCTGGCTCGCGCTCGGGGCGGTCGTCTTCTACGCGCTCCGGCGGTTCATTCCAGATCCGTTCGTTTTCTTCCGAACGGCGGGACGCATTGGCGCGCTCAAGCAGCAGATCCAGGCGAACGCCGCCAACGTCACGGCGCGCCGCGATCTCGCGGAGATCTGGCTCCAGCGCATGCGCCCGCGCGCCGCGCTCCGCCTCCTCGAAGAAGCGGGACGGCGAGCGCAGGAAGATCCGGAGATTCTCTATCTCACCGGCGTTGCTCGCCTGCGGATCGGTGACGCCGAGGGGGCACTCGAGCCCCTGGTGAAGGCCGTCGACATCGATCCACGCATTCGTTTCGGCGAGCCCTACCTCGTCGCGGCGCAGGCGCTCGTTCGGCTCCGAAGGCTCGAAGAAGCCGAGGATGCGCTACTTCGCTACGTACGGGTCAACACCTCGTCGATCGAGGGGCTCGTTCGACTGGCGCAGGTCGAGCGCGAGCGCGGAGAGCGCGAAGCGGCGAAGAATGCGCTTCGCGAGGCTTTTCTCACGTGGCACCAAGTGCCGCCGTTTCGGCGTCGCAAGGACTTCGGGTGGTGGGTTCGGGGGCAGTTCATGCGGATTGGCGTGCTCTAGGTTGGGACCTTCTTCGAGTCAGCCCAGCTGATGAGGCAGCTGTCGCGATGGAAGTCGGCGACGCCGGCAGCCCGCCAAAGGCGGCGTCGCGCCGCAAGGGCCCGGCTCGTAGTCCGCCTGACGTCCATGTGCCTCGCCATCGCCGCAGGCTGTGTCCTGTCTCGCTCGGCCTCGGCGGACCCCGACCTCCGAGGATTCATCAGCCCCGGTGTCGTGTGGTCGTGGACACGTGATCCAGTCAAAGCATCAGGCGTCGGCGTGGAGATTTCCGCGGGTTACTACCTCACGCCACTAAGCCTCGCTCCCGACTTTCGCTCCGTTCACCTCGGCCTGGTGTATCGCGGTCAATCGTACAAGTCGGAATTCGGGCGTCGTACGATCGCCGCGCAGCTCGGGGCGGGCTACGTCGGCGTCGAAGCGGGTTGGGCTTGGCGTGACGGCGTCGGGGTCAGCGAGCCCGCGCAAGGCGTCCACATTTCACCGTACGTCTCGCTCGGCGTCCTGTACTTGGGTCCCCAGATCTTACTTCGAGGAAACGTCGAATATTCATTCAACGTCGGGCTCAAATTCCCATTGCCCCATGTCCTCTTGTTGCCGTTTCTGACGCTTCTTTCGGCCACACCCAGGTGTTGTTAGCCGGGGTGCGCCCGAAAGTTTCTTCTGGGCTTTCAAGGCCCGTTCACAAGATCCTTTCGTCGTCGGCATGCGCCCGCCCACCAATCTCCGGGCAGAGCCCGGCACACGCCTTGCGTACCGTCACGCATGGACGCATGGAGGGCGCCGCATCACATCCCCCTCTGGGCGGCGCTCGTGTTGACCACTTCATGCACCGCCACCACGCGACCGGCGGGCGGCACGAAGCACGCCTCGCTACCGCCCGCGCCGGGCGTGGTGCGTTATCGTCTCACGCTCGGCGAGGACAACCCCGTCGATCCGCACGAGGCCCTCGTGTGCTTCAGCGCGTGCCAAGCGACTCGAACCGAGAGCGAGTACGCGAAGTGCCTGAGTGCATGCCCCGGCGCCGAAGTCACGGCGGGCTTCGAATGTGATCCCGCGGACGGCACGCCGCGGAGCGCGTGCGTGACCGAGCGCCCGCCGGCGCCGCCTGGACCGCCTCCCGAGACCGTGGCGGCGGCTGTGGTCCTCATTTTGACCCCGATTTTGCTCATCGGGGCGCTGTGCAAACCGTACGGATACGTCGGCGCCAACGGGTCGTACGTGAGCCCGTGCTGGAGCGGGGCCGCGGGCAATCCGTATTGGCGGCTGCGAGGCTATTAGCGGGACGGCTGAGGTCGTACACGACGGTGAGCATCCCGGCGAGGGGCCGCCGACTGCAAGCGCCTGGCATGGTTACTGCGAATCGAGACCTCGTAGCGCCATCACGCCACCGTCCATCCCCTTCCTTCACGAAAGAGCGCGCCCGCGATGCCACGCATGTCACTCCTCGACCACAGTAGGGCCACCGCGGCACTCGTCGCCATCGCGATCGCGCTCTTTCAGTTGACCGCGGAAGCCGCCGACACGGCTGGTAACGACGGCACGGCATCGAGCCACCTGCCCCCGAAGTGGGAGCTAGGGCTGCGCGCCATCTACGCCCCCGCGCCGGGCGAAGATGGTGGGTTTGGGCTCGGGCTCGAGGGAACCTATTACCTTCACCCTCAACTGGGTATCGGCGCCGAAGCGATGGCCTACGTGGGGGCCCTCGGAGACGAGTACGGGCGCCAGTGCGAGTACTGCATCTCGAATGGCCTCTGGACAATCCTCTTCGCCGAAGGGCGTCTCTTTCCGCAGTTCTTCGCGAGCCCCTACGCTCGCCTGGGCGCAGGGCTCGGTTGGCTCGACCAACGGCGAGAGCGATACACGCCGAGCGATTACCGGCTGACGCCCGCGTTCAAGGGCGAATTCGGCGTCGATCTGCACTACGGCATGGCTTCGCTCCGCGCTTTCGTCTTCGACACGCCCCTGCTGCCCACTGCCTTCAACGATAAGCCGATCGCCGGCTATGGACTCCAGCTCGGCGTCCTCTGGTAAGCATCACAACTCCTGCAGCGCGCGGTGGACGAGCTGGACGCAGATCGAGCCCTCGCCGACGGCCGATGCCACCCGCTTCACGCTGCTGGCGCGCGCGTCCCCCACGCAGAACACGCCAGGAATGCTGGTCTCCATGAGATAGGGCCGCCGTCCTAACGGCCAATGGCTGCTCGCCAGATCCTCGGGGAGAAGGTCCGCGCCGGTCTTCACGAACTTCTTCTCGTCGAGGACGAGACAGCCCTCCAGCCAATGGGTGTTGGGATCGGCACCGGTCATCAAGAAGAGGTTACGGATGTCGCGGACCTCCCGCTCGCCCGTGTCGAGATGCCGCCAGCCCACCCGCTGGAGACCATCGTCCCCTTCGAGCGCGTCGACCATCGTCCGCGTGCGGAGGGCAATGTTGGGCGTGCTCTCGATGCGCTGGATCAAGTACCGCGACATGCTGTCGGCCAGCCCGGGGCCGCGCACGAGCACGTGCACCTGCTTGGCGACGCTCGCCAGATAAACGGCAGCTTGGCCGGCCGAGTTGCCCCCGCCGACAATGATGACCTCCTCGCCCCTGCACGGCTGACTCTCGAGGTACGTGGCGCAGTAGAAAACGCCGGCGCCCTCGAAGCGCGCGAGCGAGGGGAGATCGAGCTTGCGGTAGCGCACGCCGCTCGCGATGACGATGGTTCGGGTCCTGAGCTCCTGACCGTCCGAGAGGTACAGGCGATATGGCCGACTGTCGCAGTCGAGTCGGACGACGGTGCGGCCGATGGCCACCTCCGCACCGAACTTCTCAGCCTGTGAGAGGGCGCGCCCCGAGAGCGCCTGCCCGGAGATCCCCGTCGGAAAGCCGAGGTAGTTTTCGATTTTCGAGCTCGTCCCTGCTTGCCCGCCCGGCGCCGTACTCTCGAGGACCAAAACATCGAGGCCCTCAGAGGCGCCGTAGACCGCGGCAGCGAGCCCCGCTGGCCCTGCGCCGACGATGACGACCTCGCGGACGTCCTTGGAGTCGAGCTCGGCGGAGAGACCGAGCGCGGTCGACAACGCCTCGATCGTGGGGTTCTTGAAGACGTGGCCCCCCTGACAGACGATCACGGGCACTTCGTTGACGCCGATGTGAAAGCGATCGAGCAGCACCTGCACGCCGGGGTCGGTCTCGACGTCCTGATAGGTGAAGGGCTGTCCGTTGCGGCTGAGAAACTCCTTGATGTGCTGCGTGCTCCCCGAGTGGCGGGACCCGAGCAGGACCATGTCGTTCGCGTCTTGGGACATGAGCGACACGCGCCTCAGGATGAAGGCACGCATGAGGATCTCGCTGAGCTCTGAGTCGCGCTGCACGAGAGCACGGAGGTCGTCGCGGTCGACGGCGATGACCGCTCCGTCGCCCGCCGCGCGCGCCCTTACCAAGCTGCGCCGGGCCGACAGCATGTTGATCTCGCCGGTGAACTCGCCCGGCTTGTGCGCGATGACGGGCTCCTCGCGCTCGCCAATGGGGCGCACGATGTCGATGGCACCCGATAGCACGACGAAGAAGTGCGTGTTCTGATCGCCTACGTCGAAGAGGACCTCGCCCGCTCGCATGTTCCGCCGATGTCCCACGGTCGCGATGCGATCGATCTGGGCCGGCGTGAGCCGAGGGAACATCTGGGCGGCGCGGTCCATGGTTGCGGGGGGCATCCGGGTTCCTTAGTCCCGGAACGGCTCGGACGCGAGTCGCTACGGCGCGAGCCCGAGCTGCCGATTGAACTCGGCGTTGTCGAAGAACAGGTACTCCTCGGCGATCACGTGGTCCTGGTTCCAATGGGCGATGGTGGCCATTGGCAGGCGGTAGGCCCTGCCGGTGGGCGGGATGGTCGTCCCGTTGGCGAGGACCATCGGTTGCGTGAAGGTCCCCTCCAGCCAGCCCGTCACCGCCGTCCACTCGCCGTCGTTGGTCCCGAACCGGACCGGGTGCTCGGTCGCCCGGTTGTCCGGTGCGAAAGTGAACATGTACTTCAGATCCTCGATGTGCCTGGCGAGGCCCTGCGTCGTGTGCCCATCGGGCCAGTGCACGATCACGTCATCGCTGTGGCTGAGGTGCAGATCCTGCCACGCTTGGCCGGTGTACACGCGAAAATCGAGATCGTCGAAGGTGTTGAGAATCTGGCGCAGTTCGGCGGGCACGCCGCTCATTTGGGGAGGGGGCGCTCCGGCCTTGGTGCCAGGCCAGAGGCTGGCGACGCCGAGGGCGAGGGCGGTCAGCGGCGCGAGCAGCCCTGCGGCGACCATCGGGATGGCGATGCGGTTCTTGCGGGTCATCATGGCTCTTCTCCTTTTCACGTCTTGAGGCGTTGGCTGTGCCTCTGGAGGCCACGATGCGGGAATTACGATTGATGCGGTAGGAGTCGGTCTGGCAAAATACTGGTGCATGAGCGCAACAATCGATGTCAGCCGCGTCTCGTACTTCGTTACCGTCGCCGAGCTGGCGAGCTTCTCCGCGACCGGAAGGAAGCTGGGCGTCCCGACGTCGACGGTTAGCCGCGCGGTCGCTGCCCTGGAAGGCGAGCTTGGCCTGCAGCTGTTCCGGCGCACGACCCGCCACGTCTCATTGACCGCCGAGGGCGCCGCGCTCTACGAAAAGCTGGCTCCCGCCTGGAACGCCGTCTCGTCGGCGTTGGCCGCGGCGCCGGAGCGCGACCAGCCGTCGGGCATACTGCGAGTCACGGCTCCACCCGACATCGGCGCGCTTTCCAGCACAGTGGGATCCGAAGCTTGGAATTCACGTGACTTGAAGTCGCGG
>JADMIO012757465.1_pt1 | contig 28160 bp, 27 predicted proteins | sample 8958161 | NCBI WGS metagenome assembly JADMIO01 (sample SAMN16585339, study PRJNA669376) | soil metagenome | isolation source: Crop rotation soil | place: USA: Cullars Rotation, Alabama | collected 2011 | reverse complement strand
CTTTCCCCGGCGCGGGTGGTCGCTCCGTCGGTCTCATGTGGACGCCCGGCAATACGGTCACGCACGACTGCTCGATCACGGGTGGCGCGGGTGGCAGCGGCGGCACGGGTGGCACCTCTGCACCGAACGCTCCGCTCGCCGATCGCGATGGCAACAACGGCGCGACCGGCTCTGCCGGCACTCTCGAAGCGACGCGCGCCTGTCCGTCGGCGACGAGCTGCTAGCGTCGGAGATCGAACGTCCGGCACGAACTGGCAGGCACATCGGTTGCGTAGCTCTGCGCACCGATGGCTTTGTCGATTCTTTCGCCAACGCGTGTTCTCGCGGTGTGGACGGCGGTTCTCGCCGGCTGCACCGACGTCGTCGTGGAACACGACATCTCGTACGACACTCGCTTCGCGTCGACGGTGCTCGATGCCTACATGCCGCCGCCCGCGACGACACCACGGCCAGCGGTGCTCGTCGTTCACGGTGGCGGATGGCACGTCGGCATCGAGCGCGACGGCATGGCGGATCACGCACAGCGCCTCGCCGATGCCGGCTATGTCGCCTTCAACCTGAGCTATCGCCTCGCCGGCGCGAGCGGCATCGAGAGCGGCGTGTTTCCGCACGCGGTGCAGGACGTGTTCTGCGCGCTCGCATTTCTTCGCGCGCACGCGGCTGACTACGACATCGATCCCGATCGCATCGGCGCGATCGGCTACTCGGCGGGCGGACATCTCGTCTCGATGCTCGGCGTCGCGACCGACGTCGCGGAGCTCGCGCCCGATTGCGAGGCAGGAACACCGAGCGCGCCCGCGGCGGTGGTCAGCGGCGCCGGTCCGCAGGAGATGGGCGCGCTGATCGAAGCACAGAACGTCGTCGACTTCATGGGCGGCACCGAGGCCGAAATCCCCGAGCGCTACGCGATGGCGTCGCCGCTCTCGCACGTGCACGAGGGTGCGCCGCCGTTTCTGTTCGTCCACGGCGAGGACGATTGGTTCGTCGATCTCGATCACTCGACGCGCATGCGCGACGCGCTCGTCGCCGCGGGCACCGATGCGCGCGTGCTCGCGATCCCCGGCGGTGGGCACCTCTGGAATCGCGGCGCGTCGAGCGGCGCGTGGGACCTCGAGATCTCGATCGATACGCCGCAAGCGTGGGCGGCGACCATCGACTTCTTCGACCGCGCGATCGGACCGGTGCCATGAGCGTTCTCCTTCCTCTGATCGTCGCGGCGCACCTGAACGACGTGTCCGTCGCGCTGCCGTCGCTCGACGGCGCGAGCGGCGTGCAGGCGGGCTACGAGCGCTTCATGCCCGAGCGCAAACTCGGGCTCGGCGTGAGCCTGCAGATGCGCCGTGCCGCCGTCGGTGACTACACCGGCATGCGCTACGGCGTCGGCGTCGAGGGACGCTGGTACTGGCGCGGCGACGCGTGGCTCTCGACGTTGCCCGCCGGCAACATGGTCGGCTGGTTTGTCGGCGCGCGCTTCGATGTGGCGCTCGACGCCACGCATGACGACGTCATGGATCGTTCGCTCGGCACGACGCTCGAGCTCGGTGGCGCGGGGTCGATCGGCTATCGCATCGCGCCATGGCGCGGCCTCGAGATCACGCCGAGCGTCGCGCTGACGCGTCGCTGGGATATCGATCTCTCGGGGCGGTTGCCGGCGTGGGGACGCGGCGGAATCGCGGCCGGCCTCTCGGTCGGCTGGTTGTTCTAAGACCGTACTCGTGCTCGTGTCACGTGCTCGTCCAGATGAACGGCGATCCGGACCGATCGATGGATCCGCGAGGACGAGCTCGGACGCACGAGCACGTGCACGTGACACGAGCACGCACGCGACGGAGAGCGATCAGCCCGGCTTCTTGTGCTGATCGACGAGGTCCTGCGGCGACGGGCGCTCGCCCGGCGCGGGACCACCGGCGGCGGGCGCCGGCTGGTTCACCGGATCCGGAGCCGGCGTCTCCCAGTTTTGCGTGATGTTCTTCATCCGCTTGTAGACGAGGAGACCATCCGAGTTTCGCTCGCTGTGCGGCGACGCCATCTTCCAGGTGCCGACGATCTCGACCTGATCGCCGACCTTGTACGGCGGGCAGATCATCTTCTTCGGATCCTTCTCTTTGGGCTCGCAGCGATCCGGATACATCTGGAGGTTGCGATCCGGCTTCTTGATGCGCTCCATCTCGAGCTTGTTGTACGGGCGCGGCACGTCGACGATCCACATGCTCTTCTCGGCCGGCGTGTCCGCCGTGTCGCCGATGTAGAACTTCGCGCGCTCGCACTTCGTCGGGTCCTCGTCGATCATCTTCTGGACGTCCGTATCGGACATGCCAGGCTGACGCACGGCGGTCGGGCAATCGTAGGCCCACGTCACGATTCCCTTGACCGTGATCTCGCCATCGAGGAGCTTCTTGCCCTTGACCCGCATCTCCTTCACAGAATGCGAGCCGTCGGTGTTCGTCGGCGGCAGCGCGAAGTCCGGAACCGCGGGCAGGTTCAGCTTCACGTCTCCCTTTCGCACTTCCGCTTCCGGACCCTTGAGCTTGTCCTTCTCGCAGGCGCCGAGGGCCCCGAGACCTGTGACCACGAGGCAACCGAACAGGACGCTGCGGACGGGAGCGTTCAGCATGGCGCTGGTCATAACATGGTGATTAGGGTCACTCAAGTCGCGGTCTTCGCGGCGTTCTTGGCTCTGCTGACCATCGGGGGCTGCGATTCCCCGGCCCGGGTCAAACCGTGGCGTCATGCCCCGGATCCGACGGTCGAGGCCGCGAACGTCCCGAGCTCGCCGGCGCTCGCGGATGTGTCGACGGCGGCGGAGGTCCGCGCCAACCGCGGGCACACGCTTCGGATCCACGTCGACGCGGACCCCAAGCACCTGAACCCCCTCGTCGCGCCGACCGCCTGGGGACGACGCATCACGATGGGGACGATCTTCGAGCCGCTGATCCGCTACCTGCCCCCCGAACCGGGACAGCCCGCCGGCCGCTTCGCGCCGCGCCTCGCGCGGTCGTGGCGCGTGATGCCGTCGCAGACCGAGATCCGCATCGAGCTCGAGCCGGGCTGCACGTTCCACGACGGACGCACCGTCACGTCGAGCGACGTGCAGTTCACGCTCGACGCGATCCGCGATCCGCGCCGCGGCGTCGATCATCTGCGCGCGATGCTCTCCGACGTGTTCGCGGTCGAGCTGATCACGTCGCACGAGGTGCGCATCGTCCTCAATCGGCCGAGCGCCTACGTGCTGCGCGCGCTCGCTGAGATCCCGATCCTGCCGATGAACATCTACGACGGCTCGCTCGTCGCGGGCGGCGCGCTCGTCGGCTCGGGGCCGTACAAGCTCGCGTCGAACAAGAACGGCGTCGTTCACCTCGTCCGCAATGACAAGTACTGGGGCCCCAAGCCCGCGATCAAGGACATCGAGTACGTGTTCCAGCCCGACGCCGCGATCGCGCTCAAGGATGCGAAGCGCGGCGACCTCGATATCGTCCCCGCGTTGATCCCCGCGCACTGGCCCGAGCAGGCGAGTGCGCCGGGCATCGCGTCGTCGTTCCGCGCGCTCGAGCTCGGCGCGTTGCGGATGCGTTACCTCCGGTTCAACGCGGACCACCCCGCGCTGGCCGATCCGCTCGTGAGGCACGCGCTCGGCTTGCTCGTCGATCGCCGCACGATCGCGAAGCGCGTGTTCGACGGGCTCGCGCGTCCGGTGCTGTGGCCGATCTGGCCGGGCGGCTTCGCGAACGGCCCCGAGCTCGCCGTCCCGGACTTCGATCCGGGCGCGGCCGCAAAGCTCCTCGACGAAGCGGGCTGGAGCGACAGCGACCACGACGGCATTCGCGATCACGCGGGCAAGCAGCTGCGCCTCGTGATGCTCGGTACCGACAAGCCGGAGCCGAAGGACGCCTCGGCGCCGCCGCAGAAGCTCGCGCGCGATTACTTCGTCGAGGCCGCGCGCAAGATGGGCGTCGTGATCGAGGTGCGCGAGGGCGGCGCGGACTACCTCGCGAAGCGCGTCGCCGAAGGCCAGTACGATCTCGTCGAGATGTCGTGGAGCGGCATGGTCGACATGGACGTCTCGGGGCTCCTCGGTCCGACCGTCGCGCAGCGCGGGGCCGCACCTCGCGTCGATCGCGCGCTCGATGCGTTCAGCGCCGCGTGGGATCCCGCGCAGCGTGCGAAGCTCGCCGGCGATCTCGGCGCGGCGCTCCTCGAGAGCTGGCCGATCGCGGGCGTCGTCGCCGATGCATCGCACGGGCTCGTGCACAAGCGCGTGCAGGGCATGCGGGTCTGGGACGGTTGGTTCGACGTGGCGTCGCTGTCCCTCACCGGCGAGTGACGCGCTAGATTGGAGCGATGGCAAGCCCCGTGATCACGCAGACCGAGGGCATCCGCGCGCAGCTCGCCGCGGTGCTCGCGACGCTGCCGGATCGCTTGCTGGTCACGGGGCAGGGCGGGGCCGCGTGTCGCGCGATCGCCGACGTCTACGATCGCACGCTCGCGGAGCGCTTCGACGCCGCGATGCACGAGCACGGCGATGGCGCCGCGTTGGCCCTCGTCGCCACGGGCGGCTGGGCGCGACGCGAGCTCGCGCCGTTCTCGGACATCGACTTCATCGTGCTGCACGGCGACGGTCGCAAGGACGAGGCGGCCGCGAAGCGCGTGTCGGACGCGCTGCTCTATCCATTGTGGGACGAGAAGCTCGCGATCGGACACTCGGTCCGCGAGGCGCGCGCGGCCGCGCGTCTCGCGAAGGACGACCTCGCCACCGCCACTGCGCTCCTCGACGCGCGCCACATCACGGGCGACTCGCGTCTCACCACCGAGCTCGTCCGCGCCACGTTGTCCGCGCTCGCACCCGGCGGCAATCCGAACGACCTCATCGCATCGCTCGCCGCCGAGAAGCGCGCGCGCCACGATCGCTTCGGCGCCTCGCTGTATCTGCTCGAGCCAAACCTCAAGCAAGGCATCGGCGCTCTTCGCGATCTCGCGACCGCGCTGTGGTGCGCCGCGATCCGCTGGCATCCACCAAAACCCTCGGGCGAGTCGCGTGGCCCCGAATCCGCCGAACAGCTCATTGCAGCGCTCGTCACGATGGGCCATCTCAACCGTCGCCAGGCGCAGATCCTCGTCGGTGCACGTGACTTCCAGCTCCGTGTGCGCGCTCTCGTCCAGCTCGCCGCGAAACGCCGCTTCGATCAACTCACGTTCGAGATCCAGGAGGCGATCGCACCCGCGCTCTACCCCGATGCCCGTCCGCACGACGGCGAAGTTCGCTCCGCCGTCGCGCCCGCCGTCGAAGCGCTGATGCGCGACTACTACCTTCACGCGCGCGGCGTCGTGCAGGTTGCCGATCGCCTCCTCGACAGCGCACGCGTTCCCGCGCGCCAGAAGCCGCGCCTCGCACAGATCGATTCGTCGTTCATCACCTTCAACGGCGAGCTCTCGCTCAAGGACCCCACGCTGTTCACCGAGCGCCCGTCGGAGATGGTGCGCCTGTTCCGCATCGCGGTCGCCGAACAGCTCCCCGTGTATGGCCACACGCTCGAGCTCGCGGCCGACACCATCGCGCGCGGCCACTCCGTCGCGGCCCCGCTCGCCACCGATCGCGAGGCCGCGCGCCTTCTCCTCGAAGCCCTCGTCGATCCGCGCGATGCGGGCCAGCCGTCCGCGTTCGAGATCATGAACCAGCTCGGCATCCTCTCGACGGTGATGCCCGAGTGGGCGCCATGCGTGGGCCGCGTGCAGCACGACCTCTATCACGTGTACACCGTCGATCAGCACCAGCTCTACGCCGTCGCGATGCAGAAGCGCCTCTGGCGTGGCGAGCTGGCAACCGAGCACCCGCTCGCGACGCAGCTCTGGCGCGAAGTGCGCCGCCCGGCGCCCGTCCTCCTCGGAACACTCCTCCACGACGTGGGCAAGCCACTCGGCAAAGGCCACGCGGAGAAAGGCGCGGTCGTCGCGGGCACGATCGGTCGCCGCCTCGGCATGTCCGAATCGGATATCGAGCTGACCGAGTTCCTCGTGCGCCAGCACCTGACGATGTCGCACCTATCGCAGCGTCGCGATCTCGCGGACCCCGAAGTCATCGCGCGCTTCGCCGAGCGCATCGGCGACGACGAGCACCTCGTCGCGCTCTACCTCGTCACGCTGTGCGACACCGCGATGACCGCGCCGAACAACTTGAACGCGTGGAAAGACGGTCTGCTGCGCGACCTGCTGCTCAAGACGCGCGACTACTTCGCGGGCCGCGGCTCGTCGTCGCGCCTCGGCGATCCCGATCGCGAGTACCGCGCAAAGGTGCTGTCGCTCGCGACGGACGAGACCGAGACCACCGCTGCTCAGCGAGCCGACGCGGAGGCCATCGTCGCCGGTATCGATCCGCGCTTGTTCGCGCAGCTCACACCGCGCCAGACCGCGCGTCACGTGCGCCTCGTCGGCCGCGCGCGAACCGCCGCGGTATCCAATGCCGGGGGAGCATCGAGTGGGGGGAGGGGGGCGAGTGGGGGGAGCGCCGCGTCGAATGGGGGGAGCGCGTCGAATACGCGAACGTTCGCGCCGGCACTCGCGATCGAGGTCGCCGCGAACCCGCGGGAAGGTCATAGCGAGCTCGCGGTCGTGGCTCCCGACATGCCCGGCGTGCTCGCTGCGATCGCGGGCGCGCTCGCCGCCGCGCGCATCGACGTCCTTGGCGCGGTGCTCGGTCACGTCGATATCGCCAGCGCGGGCTCGACGGAGGGCGAGCGCCATCGATTGGTCACCGACCTGTTTTACGTTCGCGATCTCAAGGGCGCGGCCATTCCCGCCGATGACCTGCGCTGGGCCAAGGTCCTCGCGGATCTGCGCGACCTCTTGGCCGACGGAAAACCCGATTCCGACAAGGTCGCCGACCTCATCGCACGCAGGCGCCCGCCGTCGACGCTGCCGAAGCGAGTGACTCCGGGCGTCATCACCGAGATCCGGCTGCACGATGACTCCACGCAGGCGACGATCGTCGAGGTCTTCACGCGGGATCGCGTTGGCGTGCTGTACGCGATCACGCAGACGCTCGCGGATCTCGGCCTCGACATCACGCTCGCGAAGGTGTCCACCGAAGGCGAGAAGGTCGCCGACGTGTTCTATGTCACCCGGCGCGGCGAGCGGATCACCGATGACACCGAGCGCGCCGTCATCCTGCAGCGGCTGCGCATGGCGGTCGACGTGAAGGGGCTGACCGGATCGTGAGAGCGCGATGAGCGTCCTCGATCTCCCACCGGGCCTCGGGCTCGTCGGGACACCGCTCGCGACGTTCCATGCACCGAAGCGCTCGAAGCGGCTCGCGTGGATCGCCGCGATCATGGTCACGGTGTTGCTCGTCATCACCTGGTACCTCGTGTCGCGCCACTGGTGGCGACGAGGAGCGAGCACGATGGTCGTGCTGCCCGTCGCGTTCCTCTTGTTCACGGGTCTCGCGGTGGCGGTGCGCACCGCGCGCGTCGCGATCACGCGCGATGGCATTCGCTGGGGCTGGACCTCGCTCGGCTTCACGCAGTCCGCCGCGCGGATCGTGATGGCGCACGTCTACTCGGACGGCATCGCGCTCGAGGCGAAGCGTGGCTCGAAGTGGTTTCTCGCGGCGCGCGACTGGGATCGCTTCGACTCTCTCGTACGCCAGGTGCGACGCGCCGAGCTGCCCACGAAGGATCACGACGGCAAGGCTCCGTTCCGCCAGCGCATGCAGAGCTACGGTCGGTTTCTCGACGCGCTCGTCGTGGTCAGCGTGATCGCGGCGTTTCTCGTCGCGGGTTGGGCCGCGTAGCGCTACTTCGGGTCGCGAGAGATCGCGCGTTCGGACGGTGTCTTCGTCGCGATCTTGATCGGCTTGCTCGGCTGCGAGGTGCGGCCGTACGCGTCGACGAAGAAGAATGTCACCTCGTCGCCGGCGTTCGAGGACATCGTGCCGGGTGGTTGCATCTCGCAGCCGCGCTGCTTGTACGCGCGCTGCATCGTCGACTCGGGATCGATCAGGTCCCACGAGCGCGGCTTGCCGTCCTTGCCGACGAGCACGATCGCGATCGCGTCCTCGGGCGGAAGGCTCGCGAGCTCGAGGTTCACGTCGGCTCGGTCCGGAGACCGGACGGTCCACTTGATCACCGGCGCCGCGAGGCGAGCCCGCGGCCGGCGCGTGACGAACGTCGTCGCGCGCGCCTTGCCGTCGGCCTCGACCAGCGTGAGCGTTCCGTCCTGGCGCGCGCGATAGACGACGAGGCCGGGCGCGAGCGTCACGCGCCGCGGCTGCGTCGCCACGCCGCCGGTCTGGAACCGCCACGTCGGTTGATCCGCGGCGTCGTCGTCGAAATGATTGCCGCCCGTGATCGCCGCGACGACGATGCCGCCGTCACCGGGGAGAACGAGCCCCGGCTCCGACAGGACCTGCGGCGCGAGGCCGATGCCACCGCAGAAGAATTCGGCGTGCGCCGGTGCGCTCGACATCACGAGCGTCGTTCCGATCGCGCAGCCGATCCACTTCACCCACCGATGATACGCGGCGAGCACCTCATGTGCCCGTCACTTCTCGCCGGGGCTACTTCACGCCCAGATCCGCGCACAGCTCTTCCGTGCCGATGCGGTACGGATGATCGGCCGGCAACTGCGCCTGCCGGATCACGAGCGCCTTCGCGCACAGCTCGCGCGCCTCGCCGAGCTGCTTCTTGTCTTTCAGCGCGACCGCGAGGTTGTGATAGTCCATCGCGACGAGCGGGTGATCCGGTCCGAGTACCTCGACGCGAACGGCGAGGGCGCGGCGAAACGACTCCTCGGCCAGCTTGTCCCTCTTCTGCCGCCGGTAGATGCGACCGAGGCCCGAGTGCAGCTCGGCGAGGGCGCCGCGTGCGTAGCCCTTCGTCGTCGCGAGATCCTTGATCGCGCGCAGGTACACCTTCAGCGCCTCGGGGTCGCGATCCTGAAACTCGAGGTTCACGCCGAGGTTCGTCAACGCGCGACCGACGCGGATCGGCTCGTCGCCCTTCTCGTACGTCGCGAGCACCTCGCGGAACAGCGGCTCGGCCTCGGAGTAGCGCTCGGCGTAGTCGAGCGCGGAGGCGAGCGCTTCCTTCATGACGGCTTCGCGCTCCGAACCCACACCGTTGACTTCGGTCGCGAGAGCGATGCCCGAGCGGAGGATCCCGATCGCCTTGTCCGTCTCGCGGAGCTCCGTATAGATGTTGCCGAGCTGGAACTTGATCTCGGCGAGCAGGTCGTGATCCGTGCTGGCGGCGGGATGCGCGAGCGCTTCCTCGAGGATCCTGCGTGCCGTCTTCCAGTCGCCCGTGACTTGAAGCTGCATCCCGTAGTTCGTCAGCGCAGCGGCGAAATCATGCGAGGTCGGATTCGTCGCGCGGAGCGCCGCGACGAGCTTCGCGCCGACAGCGACAGATCCCACGTCATCCCCACTCGCCATCAGCTTCGCGAACTGGGCCTTCAACGCGTCGATGTCGGGCGCCGGCGCAGCCGAGCCCGCCGCACTCGATCCACTGCGGACGGCCACGACCTCGGCCGGCTTGTCCTTACACCCCGAGATCAGAGCGATCGTCACCAGCAAGCGCGTCCACACGCGCAGGCGATATCACATCCCCACGGCCGCAGCGAGGTCCGCGCTCGAGAACGCTCGACGACCTCCGCCCTCGGCGGTGCGCACGAGTCCGACCAGCGCCGCATTCACCGGCGCCGTCGCGCGCAGCGATTCAGCGAGACGGACGACTTCGCCTTGCAGGTAGTCGATCTCCGTCGGCCGCTTCGCCTCGAAGTCGTCCCACATCGACGAGCGCGCATGCGGATCGATCGCGATCATCTTCTTCGCGAGCACGCGGAACACCGCATCCGGCAGATCGAGCGCGCGCGGCATGAACCGCGGCGGCACCGGCGTCAGCTTCGCCACGGCCTGGCCCTTCTTCGCGAGCAGCGACAGCGCCTCGCGCTGTGCGGCGGCGAGCACGCGACGGTAACCGCGCTGCGAGAGCTCGTCGCGAAGCGGAAGCCCCGACAGTGCGTTGATCGCGTTGTTGAGGTTCATGACGAGCTTTGCCCACTGCACCGCGTCCATATCCTCGCGCGTCGCGAACCCGAGGCCACCGCACGCGAGCGCGTCGTACAGCTCCGCAGCTCGTGGCGAGTGCTCGATCATCAGCGTCCCCGACGAGCCTCGGTGATACGTCGCGGCTTCGCGCCGCACGACATTCCACGGCACCATGCCGGCGAGAGCGCCGCGGCCCATCGCCGCTGCGAGCGTCGCCACGTTGCGCACGCCGTTCTGCAGGCTGACCACGAGCGTCGCGGGATCCGACACGAACGGCGCGAGCGCCTTGCCGGCGTCCTCGGTCTGCGCGGACTTCACGGTGACGATCACGATCCGCGCGCGTGCGGCGGCAGACGCGTCCGTTGTCGTCGATACCTTCACGGTGAATCGATCACCGTCGAGATCGGAGACCGTCAGCCCACTCGCGAGCTCGTCGAGGACGCGCGGGCGCCCGATCAGCGTCACGTTCGCGCCGCCCGCGGCGAGCCGGCCACCGACCCAGCAACCGATCGCGCCCGCGCCGAAGATGGCGACCTCGTGCGGGACGTCGCGCACGGTCGAGATCCGCGGTCGACCCGGCGGGATCGTGAACGGTCCCTTCACGACAGCGGCACCTCGATGATCGCCGGAGGCGTCGTCGCGAAGTTGCTCGTGCGGATCCACGTGGGGCGCAGCCGCCAGTACGCGATGTCGGGCCACGACTCGCGCTCTTTGCCGTCGGGGAACGCGGCGAGGTAGATCGCCTTCGCGCGTGCGAGGTCATCACCCGTCGGCTGATCGGCGCGCGCTTCGAGCTGCACCGTGATCTCCGCGTGCCACGCGACGAGCGCGATGCGGCCGTCGCGTACGAGGTTCCGGTGCTTGCGCGACGTGTTCGACGTATCGAACACGAGCTCGAGCACGCCGTCGATCATGTGCGCCGCCACGCCGATCACTGCAGCCTGCGGCGCGCCGTCCGCGTGGACCGAGGCCTCGACGACGAGGCGGTGCTCGCGAAGAAATCGCAGGATGTCCTCGAGCGACATGGCGCGCACGATACCCGTGCGCTCGCGCGCGGGATAGCCGCGCAGCCTCGCGGATGCGCTTCACGAGCCGCCCACTTCGACGCTGCTCCCGCAGGCACGCGCGCTGCACCACGTCTGGACATGGCTAAAGCACCCTACGCAATCGCATGGCTCCTCGGCATCCCGATCCCCGTCCTCTTGCTGGTTTATCTGTTCTCGCGCGGCTGCTGACACGAGACGCGTAAGCTGCAACCGGTTCCTTCGTTCTCTTCACACTGGCGCGTCGCCCGTTCCGGCGCACCGAGGAGGAACCGTGCACACGCGCGTTGGCTTTGCTTTGTCTCTCGTCATGATCCTGGGCCTCACCACCATGGGGTGCGGCGGTCAGCAAAAGATGGCGTCGTCTGCGATGGCAGCGGCGCAAGCGCCGATGATGCCGAATGCGCCGCCGCCGCTCGACAAGTCGCTGTTCGATCGCAATCCGAATGGCTCGCTCACCGAGGAGAATCTCCAGAAGATCCTCGCGGCGCCGATCGAGCTCGAGCTTCCCGCACGTGTCGGCCTCATCCCGATCATGACGGCGAAGGACTGGCGCGGCCCCGGTCCGGACGATCGCGTCCCGTCCGGCGTGGAGCCGCTGCTCGCGTCGCTGCGCAAGAGCCCGCACTTCACGCTGCTGACGCAGACGATGGTGATCCCGTCGGGCGCGCTCGGCATGGAAGCGCTGCGCGAGATCGCCGCGCGCTATCGCCTCCGCTACGTGATGCTGTATCGCGAGGTCCTCGCGAATGATTCGTCGATGACGGCGGTCGCGTGGGGCTACGCGACGATCATCGGCGCCTTCTTCCTCCCCGGCAAGCGCCAGGAGGTGTGGGGCTACACCGAGCTCTCCATGTTCGACGTGAAGACAGGCACGCTGATGTTCACCACGCGTCGCGCGATCGCGGCGTCCCAGTCGACGAACCAGTGGCACCAGAAACAGAAGCTCGAGAAGCTCACCTCGCGCGCCATCGCGAAGTTCGCGCCGGATCTCGCGCACGACGTGCTCGTCGATCTCGAGAACTTCCGCGACGCCGCGATCGCCGAGAATGCTCGTCGCGCGGGCCGCAGCTCCGAGGTCGTCACGCTGCCGTCGCCGATGCCCACCGTGGCTCAGTAGTCGTCAGTAGGCGCGATCCGACCGCGCCGTGACGTAGAATGATCGAGTGAAGCTAGCCTTCGTCGCGTGGATCGGAGTTGCGGTCCTCGCGTGCGGTCGTCGCAACTTCAACGTCGATGGCGACGTTCCGGATCACGTGCCGATGGCCTGCGATACGCCGCCGCCGAACTGTCCGAGCGCGATCGTCTACGCCTGCAACGGCAAGTGCTACGTCACGTGCGACGCGAGCGTCCCGCGCACGGCAGCAGCCGTGGTGTGTCGCGACTGGGGCGGCTGTCTCGCCGATCCGAGCTCGATCCCCGACAACGATTGCGCGGCCTCGCACGCCCCGGGCAATTCGTGGATCGCGCCGATCCAGGACGAGAACTCGTCGCAGCCCGCGGACAACTGGCGGCGGTGTGACGGCTCGCTGCTCTCGTTCGACCAGTGGGGCACGGGCCATCCCGACGACGAGACGCCTCCCGAGGACGGCCTCGAGCAATGCGCGTTCATCTCGCCGGGAGGCGCGTGGGACGACGACGTATGCGGCAACCCTCACTCGTTCGTTTGCAATCGACCGCTGTGATCGCTGCGATCCGATCGCGATCCTGTGACGTAGAATGAGCACGTGAAGCTAGTGCTCGCGTGGATCGGAGTTGCGTTCCTCGCGTGCGGTCGGCGCAACTTCAACGTCGACGCGGATGTCGACGTCGAGACCGGCAGCTCGTGCGTCGCCCCGCCCGCGGCCGATTGCATGGCGCCGCAGGCCTACGAGTGCAACGGGACCTGCTGGGTGACCTGCGAGAACCGGGCGACTCGTCCGGCCGCCGCCGCGATCTGCGCGGAGTGGGGCGGTTGCCTCGCGGACATCCGGAACGCCGATGACAACAACTGCGCGGCGTCTCGAGTCACCGACGTGTCGTGGATCGGTCCGCAACAGTCGTCCACCGCGACGTCGGCGTCCAATCAGTGGCTCGATTGCCACGGCAACCCGGCTTCGTACTTCGCGTGGCACTCGGGGCAACCCGACGACGCGAACCCGAACGAGGACGGCGAAGAGAACTGCGCGGACCTCGAGAGCGGTGGCACGTGGACCGACGCGACGTGTGGCGCGGCCTTGCCATTCGTGTGCTCGCGCCCGCTGTGAGCGCGCTCAGGGAGTGACGACGACGAACAGCGTCGACGGCGACGCGCTCTTCGTGTCCGCATCGATCGCGCCGTCCTTCGCACCGCGCGCCTTGATCCGCGGCGCCTTCGCCGCCCAGTCGGGCACCTTCTTCATCCACACCATCGGCGCGCTCGTGCCGCCGATCGTCGTCCCGATCGCGGGCTTCGCGGCCGCATCCTCCACGACGATCACCGCGGGCCCTTTGTCGCCATCGCTCGCGAGGACGCGCGGACCGACGATCGCTTGCCGCACCGCTTCGATCGGCAGCGCGAGCGTCACCACCCACGCGCCATCCGTCTCGGGCACCGCCGTCTCGGTCAGCGCTGCCGCGATCGCGCGATCGATCCGCGCGGCGATCGCGGGATCCGTCAGCTTGTCCTGCACGGTGCCGCCGCCAGCGAGGGGCAGGGCCTTCACCGCCGCCCGCAGCGCGAGCCGCGCCGCGTCCTCGGCCTTGCGCCGCGCTGGGCCGCGCGCGACGGCCGCGTTCGGCGCTTGTCGATCCGCGAGACCCACGCCGGACTCGAGCACGCGACCGGTTTCCCAGTCGACCACAGGCGCTGCCACGGCCACGTGGCCGAGCAGCATCACGACGAGAAGTGCACGCACGCCCAGAGTCTAGCGGCGACGGCGGCGAGACACCAAAAGTCCGAGGCCGAGGACGAGCATCGCGCCCACGGCGTCGCGCGGGTCCGAGGTCGCGCAGCCGCAACCGCCGGTGACGACGCACACGCTGGTGCCGCCCAGATCCTGGCACTCGAAGTCGTCGGGGCACGTGTCGTTCGAGAGATCGCACATCTGCGTGCAGAAGTTTCCGTCCTCGCCCGTCGCGCACAGGTTGCCCTCGCACGCTTCGTTCGCGACGCACGAGTCGCCGGTCTGCGCCTTGGCAACTTTCACTGCGATCGTCTGCGTGGTCTCGTTGCCCGCCTGGTCGCGCGCGATGACCGTCATCTGATGATCGCCGAGCGCCGCGTTGTGAACGACGATGGTGTACTTGCCGTCGGCGACCACCGCGCTGTTGCCACCCTCGACGCCGTCGAGCTGCACGCGCACGTCGGCCATCGCAGCGTCATCGCTCGCCGACGCGACCACGTTGAACACCGGCGGCACCGTGTCGCCATTGTCGGGCGAGACGATCGACAGGCTCGGCTTCGTCGCCTCGACCGGCCGCGGCCCGACGTACGTGGTCAGGCGATTGAACGAGTTCTGCTGCGTCGAGGTGCACGTGCACTGCTGCGGCTGCTGCGGATAGGTTCCGCACGCGCTCGCCATGTCGACGAACGCCTTGCTCGGCGCCTGCGTCACCGGCACGTAGGACATCAGATCCGTCGCGAGCGTCTCGTGCTCGAGCGCGAGCAGGTGGCCGACCTCGTGCGCGATCGTGGTGCACAGCTCTTCGTTCGCGCGGCCGATGCCCGTGTGCGCACCGGAGAAGCTGAAGCAGATGCCGGCCTCGGTCACGTTGCAGAAGTTGTCTGCCGATGCGATGCCGAGGATGCCGGACGACGACGGGAAGCCGAGCTCGCTGCCGTTACCACCGACGACCGCCTCGAGGTACGGACCGGTCGTGGGCTCGCTCTCGACGAAGCGCACGTTGATCTTTTCGTACTCGGCCTTCACGCACGCGACGATCATCGGCCAGTCGAAGTTGCTGCCCATCGGCGGGATCGTCGCCATGCGCGCGCTGCCGTTACCGCTCACGCGCACGCTGGCGGTGTTGGCCGCGGAGTCCGTCGCGCCTTGAATGATGTTGTAGTTGCCACCGTTGCGATTGAGGTACACGACGCGCTGTGTGCCCGGCGCGAGGAGGTAGCGCGCGGAGAACGCGTCGGTCGCCACGGGCGGCTCTTGCACCGTGCCGCAGCTGTTTGGCCCGCGCGTGATCGGACGCGAAACATCCGTCGGGTCCGCCGCGGCGAGCGTGGACCCGAGGGTGACGGCGGCAAACAGCATCGTGCGCATGAGCGGTGTTATCGCCCGAACAGTCCCAGGCTGTCGCGGGCGAAATCTAACCACCGCTCACGCAGTGCGGCGTCGACCTACTTCAAGTCAAAACAGGCGAGTCGAGCGCCATCGGCACCGTGAACGATCATCGATTGCGCTTCGGCGCTCGCGACCTTCGCGACCCACGTGGAATCGCTGGCTCGGCCCTCCGCATTCGCATCAAGTGCAAAGGTCATCTCGTTGGTCGGCTCGGTGCTCTCCGGATCGAACTTGTAGTGTCCGCCACCGGCTTCGAATGCGCAGGGCTGGTTGTGCACGTGCGCCGCGTAGGTCGTATTCGGAGCGAGCCCCGTCATGACGACCGCGACCTCGGTCACACCGTTGAACTTGCGGGTCATCAGCGCGGTGCCGCTCAGGTCCATGCCCGCCGCTGCGGGGAGCGCCTGCGCGCTCGCGGTGATCTCGAACGGCGCGAGCTGCGTCGTACGCGTGAGGTTACCGCAGCCGATCTTCACCTTCGTGATCACGCCGGCGTTGTCCTCGAGGCGATGCGCGACGATCGACTGCGCGTCGGTGCGCGCGCCGAATGGAACGGTGACCGGCAGGGTCGCCGTCGTCGAGGCCGCCGGAACCGTGAACCACACCTCGTTGTTCGCGACGGCCGGCGGAGCCAGCGTCGGATCGATCATGTAGTGCGTGCCGCCCGTCGTGACCTCGCACGGTTCGTTGTGCACGTGCGCTTCGTAGTTGGTCGCCGCCGTGAGGCCCGCCAGCGTGAGGTTGAACGTCGTCGAGTTCGCGGTGCGCGTCGCGGCGACCGTGCCGGTCACGCCGATGTCCGCGCCTGCCGTCGGGAACGCCGCGAGCGTTCCGGAGAACTCGATCGTGGACGCGGTCTCGTCGGTGTAGAGATCCGCGCACGCCATCTTGCCCATCACGGGATCGTGCACGACGACCGAGATGGCCTCGTCGCGCGGGATATGCGTGAACGTCGCGGAGCCGACGATCATGCCGGTCGCGGACGTTGTCGGGTGAACCCACAGCTCGTTCGCTTCCGTGGTGGTCGCGGCGAGCGCGGGATCGATCATGTAGTGCCCGGTCGCGGTCGCGACCGCGGGCGGCGTCACGATCTGGAACGCGCACGGGGCGATGTGAACGTGCGCGACGTAGACCGTTCCGGCCGTACCGCCGTTGAGCGCGATGCTCACCTCGGAGGTGCCGTCCAGCTTGCGAACCAGGAGCGCGCGACCCTCGATCCCCGTGAACGCGGCGAGTGGACGGAACGTGCCACCGGCGATCGACTTGACGACCGGTTCGGTCGGCTGCTCACCCATCTCCATTCCCGCGTCCGGTTGGTCATCGCCGGTGACGGGCGGAGCCTCGCCGGCACATGCCACCAACAGGAACAACGAAGTCCAAGCGATCGAGCGCATAGTTCCCTCCACGGCCCCGGACATTACATCTTTGGATCCAACTTCAACCACCCGACACGACTGGGATTCCGCACCGTTACTCGCAGGTACTACACGCTCCCACTGGGAGTGTTCAGACCACCCCAGGGGGCAACAAGCCCGATGTGCGGTTCACGCTCAGCGAGATCGTCGAGATCGTTGCCGTCGTAGCCATCCGGCGAGTGCGAGGAACCACACGATTCCGAGCGAGGGAGCTGCGTTCGTATCGCAGCATCCGCCGTTGCCGGGCGGCTTCGCGATCGTCGCGTCATCGAGCGGACCATCGGTGAGCGACGGACATCCCGTCGGGTTCGCGACGATGCCGAACTGACGCCGCATCATGCACCAGCGCTGCGAGTCGTCGACGCACGTGTCTCGCTGCACCGTTCCGATCGGACACGCGATCGGTCCCGCGATGTTCTGGTACCGGAGCACCGGCGTCCAGGTCACGAGGTCGGTCGACTTCATGATGCCGGCGTTGTCGCGAGTCTCGTCGGACGGCGCGTAGTTCTGCGTGCACGCCCAGACTTCGCCCGCGCTGTTCTCGACGAGACAGTTCACGTGCGGCGCGCCGACGAGCGGCTCCCACGCATCGCCGTTCGATGGAGCGCGCGAGATCCACGCTTGGGCGTAGCGGTTCGCGACGACGAGATCGCCGTTCGCGCGCACGAGCATGCTCAGCGATGTCGGCTTCGCGAAGATCGGCGTCCACGTCGCCCCCGCGTCCGAGCTGCGAAAGATCGCGTCGCTGTTCGGCGCGTTGTCCTGAAACGTCACGCGCGCGTAGAGCAGATCGGGGTTCTGCGCGGAGATGCCGGTGATCAGCATCGCGGAGCTCGGGCTCGTCGTGAGGCCGGTCGTGCCCATCGGCTGATAATTCGCGCCACCGTCGATGCTCCGGAACAGCTTCAGCTCGCGCACTCCGAGCTCGACGCGAAACCCCGTGAGGTACACGCGCGCCGGATCCGACGGGGCGACATCGAGCTGGTACCAGACCGTGCCGATCGGCGAGGGCGTCGCGCTGATCGGGAACGTCTGTCCGTTGTCGGTGCTCTTGTAGATGCTCGCGTCGCCGGGCTGCATCGTCGTCGGATCGGGTGGCTCGCCGAGCGCGACGTAGAGCGCGTTGTCGGGACCGCGCGTGATCGCGCGCGGGAACTTCGCGCCGAGCGGCGTTGTCGCGGCGACGGTGCAGCTGTCCTGCGTGACCATGAGGCCCTGGAAGCTCGTCGAGAACAGCGCGCCGTTCGCGGTGTATGCGAACCCCGGGTCGTACTCGCCGCCGTACGACAGCGCGTCCTCGCAGGTCCACGACCACGTCGCGCCGCCATCGTGCGAGACGACGAGGCCAAACGTCATGCCCGCCGCGATCGAGTCGTTCGGGCCGAAGTGGATCGACGACGTCTCCGCGGCCCGTCCGTTCCCCGCCGCGATTCCCGCGGTGAGGAGCAGGAACAGCGCGGCGCCGATCCGTGTCATCGGATCGATTGTACGTCGAGTCGTCTGGCTACACTGTGCCTATGCGATGGCGGGTGCTGGCCGCGTTGTGGCTCGCGGGATGCGGCGATAACCATCACGTCGTCCCGACGAACCCGACCGATCCGTCGACGCTGATCGAGACCGGCCTGTGCGACGACGCACGCTGCGAGCACATCGCGTCCGACGCGCTCGAGTTCGCGCCGCGGTTCCAGCTGTACGCGAACGGCGCGACGAAGCGGCGCTGGATCGCGCTGCCGCCCGACGCGCAGATCGATACGTCCGACATGGACTACTGGCGATTCCCCGTCGGGACGCGGCTGTGGAAGGAGTTCACGCGCGACGGTGTGCGCGTCGAGACGCGCTACATCACGAAGCTCGCGGACGATGACGCCGCGGCGGGCGCGTGGCTGTTTCGATCGTTCGCGTGGAACGAGGCGCAAGACGAGACGACGCGAGCACCGGACGCCGGCGTGCGCGATGCGAATGGAACGCCGCACGACATCCCGTCGCGCTCCGATTGCCAGGGCTGTCACGAGAACGTGCCGACGCGCGTGCTCGGGTTCGGCGCGATGTCGCTCGACGGCGCGACGCCGCTCGGCATCGACGAGCTCGTGGCGATGAACGCGCTGACGGATCCGCCGGCCGCGCCGTTCGTGCTGCCGGGCACCGAGATCGATCGCGCGGCGTTCGGCTACCTCCACGCGAACTGCGGTGGCTGCCACAACCCGCGCTCGCGCGTGCATCTCGAGAGTCCGATGGAGCTGCGCCTGACGACATCGATCACGGCAGTCGCCGACGTGCCGGCGCGCGCGACGACGGTCGATGTACCGGCGATCGTCGGCGGTGTCGTCGGTCCGATCGTGCATCCCGGCGACCCGGAGGGCTCCGTCATGATCCTTCGGATGAACGCGCCGCTCGCGCCGACGAAGATGCCGACCCTCGGAACGGAGATGATCGATCCGGTCGGGCAGGACGTCCTGACCGCGTGGATCCTGCAACCGCCCTGAACTTTCGCCAGGTTGCTGTCGCCCGAGATACGGTAGATCGCCTGGCTACGGCGGCCGCGTCGGGCGGGATCCCTTGTCAGCGCGATCGGGTAAGGTGCGCCATGCTCGACGACCAGCTCAAAGAAGCGCTGACGTTCGACGACGTCCTGCTGGTTCCGGCGTACTCCGAGGTGATTCCGCGCGATGTCGACGTGACCACGCGGCTCACTCCGGCGATCCCGCTGCGCATGCCGCTGGTGTCGTCGGCGATGGACACCGTCACCGAGGCTGCCACCGCGATCCGCATGGCGCGCGAAGGCGGGATGGGCTTCATCCACAAGAACCTGACCATCGAAGAGCAGGCGCGCGAAGTCTCCCGCGTGAAGAAGGCGCAGTCGGGCATCGTCGTCGATCCGTTGACCATCGCGCCGTCGCGCACGCTCGAAGAAGCGCTCGCGGTGATGCGCCACCACAAGATCAGCGGGCTCCCCGTCGTCGACGCGGAGAAGCGCCCGCTCGGCATCCTTACCAACCGCGACGTGCGGTTCGAGAAGCGCTTCGATCTGCAGGTCGGCGAGCTGATGACCAAGAATCCGGTCACGGTCAAGGAAGGCGTCGCGATCGACGAGGCGAAGGACCTGCTGCACAAGCATCGCATCGAGAAGCTGCTCGTCGTCGATGCCGGCGGGCGCCTCAAGGGCCTGATCACGATCCGCGACATCGAGCAGGCCGAGATGGATCCGTCCGCCGCGGTCGATGACCTCGGTCGCCTGCGCGTCGGTGCCGCGGTCGGCGTCGGCGCGGATCGCGAGGCGCGGATCGAAGCGCTGATCGCCGCGGGTTGCGATGTCATCTGCGTCGACACCGCGCACGGTCACTCCGCCGGCGTACTCGCCGCGGTGAAAGAGACGCGCAAGAAGTTCCCGAAGCTGCAGCTCGTCGCCGGCAACGTCGCCACGGGCGAAGCCACGAAGGCGCTGATCGAATGCGGCGTCAACGCGGTCAAGGTCGGCGTCGGGCCCGGCTCGATCTGCACCACGCGCATCGTCGCGGGTGTCGGCGTGCCGCAGCTCACCGCGGTCTCGGATGCGGTCACCGCCGCGAAGGGCTCGGGCGTCGCGATCATCTCGGACGGCGGCATCAAGTACTCGGGCGATGTTGCCAAGGCGCTCGCCGCCGGCGCGGACACCGTGATGATCGGCTCGCTGTTCGCGGGCACCGACGAAGCGCCCGGCGAGGTCATCCTCTACCAGGGCCGCTCGTACAAGTCGTATCGCGGCATGGGCTCGATCGGCGCGATGAAGGAAGGCTCGAAGGATCGCTACTTCCAGGCCGACATCGAGACGCCGCAGAAGCTCGTGCCCGAAGGCATCGAGGGCCGCGTGCCGTACAAGGGCCCGCTGCGCGAGTCGATCTATCAGCTCGTCGGTGGCCTGCGCGCCTCGATGGGCTACCTCGGCTGCGCGACGATCGCCGAGATGCACGCCAAAGCACGGTTCGTGAAGATCTCGTCGTCGGGACTCCGCGAGTCCCACGTCCACGACGTGATCATCACCAAGGAAGCCCCGAACTACCGAACGGAGTGAACACGACGTGGCCGCACATCAGCTGATTCTCGTCCTCGATTTCGGATCGCAGTACACGCAGCTGATCGCGCGCAGAATCCGCGAGCAGGCGGTCTACTGCGAGATCCATCCGTACACGCTCGCGAACGACGCGGAGCTCGCGCAGCTCCGGGCGATGAAGCCCACGGGCATCGTGCTCTCGGGCGGTCCGTCCTCCGTCTATGACGCGGACGCGCCCACGATCAACCCGAAGCTGTACGACCTCGGCATCCCGATCCTCGGCATCTGCTACGGCGCGCAGCTCACGGCGCACCTCCTCGGCGGCGTCGTCCGCCCCGCGGACAAGCGCGAGTACGGCCGTGCCACCGTTCGCGTGCGCGAAGCGGGCGGCAAGTCCGGCGTGTTCCGCACCGTCGGCGCCGGCGAAGAGCTCGCCGTCTGGATGTCTCATGGCGATCACGTCGACGCGATTCCCCCGGGCTACGTGCACACCGCCGAGAGCGACAACTGCCCATTCGCGGCCTTCGTCAACACGGCGAAGAAGATCCACTGCGTGCAGTTCCACGCCGAGGTCGTCCACACGCCCCGCGGCGCCGAGCTCCTCGGCAACTGGCTGTTCGGCGTCGTCGGCGCCGCCGGCGATTGGTCCATGGCGTCATTTGTCGACGAAGCGATCGCGAAGATCCGCACGCAGGTCGGCCCCACCGGCCGCGTGATCTGCGGCCTCTCGGGCGGCGTCGACTCGTCCGTCGCCGCCGCGCTGATCCACAAGGCGATCGGCGATCGCCTCACCTGCATCTTCGTCGACAACGGCGTCCTCCGAAAAGGCGAGCGCGACTACGTCGCCACGATCTTCCGCGATCACTTCCACGTCGACCTGCGCGTGATCGACGCCGAGGATCGCTTCCTCAAAGCGTTCGAAGGCGTCACGGATCCCGAGAAGAAGCGGAAGATCATCGGCTACGAGTTCATCGCCGTCTTCGAGGAGCAATCGAAGACGATCGAAGGCGCGCGCTTCCTCGCGCAAGGCACGCTCTACCCGGACGTGATCGAGTCGGTCTCGTTCAAGGGCCCCTCCGCCGTCATCAAGTCGCACCACAACGTGGGTGGCCTGCCGGAGCGGATGAACCTCGCGCTCGTCGAGCCGCTGCGCGAGCTGTTCAAGGACGAGGTCCGCCAGCTCGGTCTCGAGCTCGGCCTGCCCAAGCACATGATCACGCGCCAGCCGTTTCCCGGCCCGGGCCTCGCGGTGCGCTGCCTCGGTCATCTGACCAAGCCCCGCCTCGACGTGCTTCGTAACGCGGACGCGATCATCGAGGAAGAGATCCGCGCGGCGGGCCTGTACGAATCGATCTGGCAATCGTTCGGCGTGCTGCTGCCCGTGAAGTCCGTCGGCGTCATGGGCGACGCGCGGACCTATGAGGAGACGATCTGCCTCCGCGCCGTCAATTCGCGCGACGGCATGACGGCCGACTGGGTGCAGCTCCCGTACGACCTGCTGGGGCGTATCTCGACGCGCATCGTGAACGAGGTGAAGGGCGTGAACCGCGTCGTCTACGACATCACGAGCAAGCCGCCCGGCACGATCGAATGGGAGTGAAGAGGAAGCCCACCTGGTCGACCTACAAGAAGGGCGGCGAGTGGTGGAGCATCATCCTCTACGAGCGCGCGTACGACCTGACGTACGAGACACGCGGCGTCAAGCGCGTCGAGTTTCACACGTTCGCGAAGCACGCCAACGCGAAGGCGGCCTTCGACGCACAGGTCGCGGCCTGGCTCGCCGATGGCTACGTGAAGCTGACGCCCGAGGAGCTCGAGGCGCTCCCCCGGCAGGGTGACGGAGTCAGCGCGTATCTCGGCTGGACCGCGCCGTTCCCCGTCGACGCTCGCTACTACCAGTACAACTCGGTGATCCACGCGGTGATGAAGCGCGATGACGTGGTGATCACGACGGGTGGCGTGGTTGGTAAGAACTTCGGCGAGCTCGAGAGGCACTATCACGACGGCGGTGGGCTCGCCGCCGGCGAGCAGTTCGAGAGCTCGCCGAACTTCTACAAGCCGCGGACGCGCGCCGAAGTGATGAAGCTGTACGCGACGGCGAAAACGAAGACCAAGAAGAAGCGGACGACAACGACAGCGAAGCGCCGGCGCTAGCGACTCGGGGGCCTTCGTCCGCCTGGGAGCTGCGATCGCATGCGCGGTGCTGTCACGACCGGCCGCCGCGCATCCCGAACACGAACGTGGTCAGTGCACCGGCGCGCTGTCGCGAGACGGTCGCATAGCTTCGCGAAACAACCTTGCCCGTGTATGAGCCGACCGAGACGTTTCTCATTTGGAAGAACGAGATCGCGAACGTCGGTGTGTCGATCAGAAATTCTGAAAAAGTGCTTGACGAGATCTGTTGCTCGTCGACGGAGACCGTGACCTTCGCGACAAAAACCGTTGCGAGAAACGCGTGGCGTGCGATCCGAGCGCGCTCGTGGAGGCGAGGGTCGTTCCCGCGCGCGAGATCGCGAATCGTCGTCGAGAAGCGACGCCAGAGCGTCCGAAACCTCGGGTGTACAACAACATCATGTTCGACGAGAGAACGATCGATAGCGAGTGGACCGGTGTGTACGAGCTGACCGTTGCCGACGAAGACGGCTACGAACGCGTGGAGACTCACGAGCGATTCGTGAACGGCGGCGGAGAGCTCCGTGACCGAGTCCTGAACGAAGCAACGCTCATCGAGCGCCGCCTGCTCGGGTACGTCATTGCGCGGTCGAAGCTCGATGCCGCTGAAGCATTCGACCTGTCGCGCGCCTACGATCTGAAACTGCACCGGCTTCGTGGGTGCGCCTCGTTCTTCGAGTACATGGAGCGCGTGCTGCACTACGCACCGCACACCGCACGCGAGCGACTTCGCGTGTCGAGGGCGCTGGTGGGCTTGCCCGTGATGAGCGCGGCGCTCTCGCAGGGAGAATTGGCCTACTCCCACGTGCGCGAGCTGACTCGCGTGGCGACATGCGACACCGAACGCGTGTGGCTCGGCGCGATCGAACATCGCAACTCGACCGACGTGCAGGCGATGGTCGCGGGGCGAGCGCTTGGTGATCTGCCGACCGATCCGCAGCGTCGCGATCTGAAGCCGAAGCGCATGGCGCTCGAGCTACCGCCCGACGTCATGGCATTGTGGCGGGAAGCGAGGAAGGCGCTCGCCGACGAACGCGGTAGCAGCGACGTCACCGATGTTGCGCTGCTCGAAACGCTCTGTCGGCGATTCTTGAACCCGGGCTCCGAGGAAGGCCCGCCGCAACGATTGGCTATCTGGAGTGTCCCGAGTGCGGCCACGGCAAGCAGATCGGTGCCGGTCGCCAGTTCGATGTCGAGGATCACGTCATGGAGCGCGCTCGCTGCGATGCGCGGGTCCTCGGCGACTTGACAGCGGCACACCCCGAGCGCGCGGTGAGCTCGGTGACTCCGCGCATGCGCGAGCAAATCCTCGCTGCATTTGGCGGGCGATGTGCGGTGCCGGGATGTCGATCGTCACGCTGCTTGGAGATTCACCACATCATTCCGCAGGCGGTGGGTGGCCCACACGAGATCTGGAACCTGGTGCCGCTCTGCGATGGTCATCACGTCGCGGATCACCTCGGGTTGCTGAAGATCACCGGGCGCGCTCCATTCGATCTCGCGTTCGAGTGGATGTCTCCGCCGATAGAGCCAGTATCTCTTCCGCCCGAGCTCGCGATGGTCGTCGACCACGATGTCCCCGCTGGGACGCCGGGTCTCGATCCGGCGATGCGGAAGATCGAACCCGCCAGATGTTCCAGTTGGGACCGGAGTCAGCGATGGGCCGCCGTCGTGGATAGGGTACTCGCGCGAGCCGACGCAGACGCGCCACGTCGTGACGAGGATGTCCCCGCTGGGACGCGGGACTCCGCACCGAGCTCGATACGCGCATCGTACCGACGGTGAGCAGGGTCCACCCGGCGACACACATCGGTGCGAGCACCTGACGTGCTATGACGTGCGCGTCGTGAACGGCGACGGTGATGGCACGGAGCATGATCGCGCGACGGCGGTTGTCGACGCTGCCAATGCGGTGTCACCGATCGTGGCGATCGAGACACTTCGCGCGATCGATCGAAAGGGGCTCGGCGGGACCGCCCTCACCGTCGCGACGGGGATTCCGACGCTCCTCGTCCTCGTCATCTGGATCTGTGCGCTGGCCGGCGGTGTCGGTCTCGCGGTCGCTGCCCCGTGGCTCGTTGGCAGCGTGATCGCGGCGAGTGCGCTCGGCGTGATCACGGTGCGAAACCTTCGCCAGTCCTCCGCGCGAAAGGCGGCACTGGCCGCGCTGGAGAGCTCGCGCGCGACTGCGTCTCTGTCCGACGACGTGCTCGAGATCCGTGCAAACGACCAAGCGCGACCGTGGCGATTCGCGCTCGGCGGTAGCTCGAAGTCGCTGCGCATGTTGCCGCCGGCGAGGATGCTCGGCAGAGAGGACTCTCGATGACGGAATCGAATCGCATGCGCGTGACGATCGCGCTCGCTCTCGCGTGCACGATCGCGTGCACGAAGGACAAGCCGAAGCCAACGCCGAGCGACCCGAGCGAGCCCAGCGTGCCCGCGGCCGAAGCCGGCGTGCAGCCCGCGCCGCAACCGTCGATCGACGCCGCGCCGAGCACGCAGCCTGCTTGCGACACGCTCTCGCGTTCGAAGTGCTTGCAGTCGGAGCACTGCACCCTCGAGCTCGCGGGCAACAACGTCTATCGCTGTCGCGCGGATCAGGGGCCGTGCGAGGTGGGCGTCAAGCAGAGCGACAAGAACGCGTGCGAAGCGAAGGCCGAGTGCGCGTGGGATGGTGGCTCGTGTTACTGCCCGTGCGAGGGCGCGGCGCGGACGGAGACCGTCGAGGAGCCGCAGAGCGGATGCGCGTGCGCGTGCGGTGGTGGTGCGCCGTCGATGTGCATCGAGAAGTCGAAGGTCACCCCGAAGAAATAGCTGCGGACTGCGATCCGCGGGGCGCGCGAGACGTCGCGGTCGCGCGAGACAAACGCACACGCTGGACTCGGAGAATGTTTGTCGACCGAAACCAGGGCTGACCAAATCGGGAGGTGGCGCGTCAGGCAGCGAGGCGACGGCCCAAACCAAGATCTTTGTCTGGGTTGGCAGCAGTAGAAGAACCTCGTCACGCCGGCGTCTGTGAGCCGGCGCGCGATCGAGTGCTCGCGGTCACAACAACGTTTGCGGCGGGGGTCATCAGGACGCCGGCGAGCAACGCGTTCTCGTCACGCGACTGTGAGCCGGCGGGCTCGTGAGAACCTCGGCTCTGCGCGTGGCCAGCCTGCCCGCCGGGTCACAGAGCGAGTGCGTGGGTGCACGACAACGCGTCTCGCGCGGGCACGACGTCACGTCTCCCACGGGCACGACATCAACGTCTCGCGCGGGCGTCTCGCGCAAACACGACATCAACGTCTCGCGCGGGCACGACATCAACGTCTCGCGCGGGCGTCTCGCGCAAACACGACATCAACGTCTCGCGTGGGCACGACATCAACTCGCGCGGGCGTCTCGCGCGGGCACGACATCAACGTCTCGCGCGTGCACGACATCAACTCGCGCGGGCACGACAGGGCGTGCGCATCTTTGGCCCCCACCACTCGCTCTCGACGTCGATGTGGACTCACGGGCCGGAGATTGCGTCCACTCGTGCAACTCGGCACGCGCGTCGCTGTCTCGGCTTCGTGCTCTCCCCACGCATCGCTCTTGTCTTGCCCAGCGCGATCGGTGCCTTCGTCATCGGCGCCGCCGTGCTCGGCGCGGTAGTGCTCGACACGCGCGTCATGGGCCTGCCCGAGCCCTCGATCGATGTCGCGAACGAGCCCGACGAGCTCGCGATCCGTGTCGCGGTTCCGCAGGAGGCGCCACGCGCGGACGGGTTGCCAACGTTCCCGTCGGCGGCGGCGCCGCTCGTGCCGACCGAGACGTGGTGCTCGACGAAGATTCCGCCGATCCAGGAGGACGATCCGCGTAGCGCGGAGCTCCTTCTCGCGGACGGCGTGCTGGTGAGGCGCGTGGCGGTGGAGGGTGGCGACGCGATCCTGCGTGGAGCGCCGGGCGGGTACTGCATGATGTACGGGCCGAGCACGCACCTCGAGGTGACGACCGTGGGCGGCTGGGTCGTGTTCACGCGCGACGAGGAAGGTGGCGCCGGGCTGTTTCGCATGCGCATCGATGGCGGGCCGTCCGAGCGTGTCGCGTCGCTCGCGTCGATCCCGGTCGAGGTGCACGGGTTCGAGGACTCGGTCGTCGTCGAGTACGCATACACGCGGATCGGCGAGGCGTATGCGTATCCGAACCACGACGCGGTGCCGGCGCAGATCTTCCAGATCACGCAGGAGCCGGCGGGTGTCGCGGTTCACGCGCTCGGGGACTCGCGCGAGATCACGGAGGCGGTGCAGGCGCTGAGCTATCCGCGGCGGCGCACGTACACCGATGGCGATGTCGCGTGGATGAAGTTGATCGACGGGCGCGAGAAGATCGTGAGCACGCGCGGCGTGAAGGTCTGCACGTTGGTGGAGGCCGGGGCGCACGTGATCATGGCGCGGTTTTCGGGGTGGCTGTACTACGTGCGCGAGAGCGAGCTGTGGCGAGTGCCGGTGCACGGCGGACGCGCGCAGCGCGTGAAGCGCGTGCCGTTTCAGCCCGGGTGGATCCGCGTGCACGAAGGGATGGTCACGGCGTGGAACGACGGCGACGAGCGGCACTGGGAGCTGATGGTGGGTGATGGATCTCCGGGTGCGGAGGACAAGAGCGACGGAACAAGCTGCGAGCGCTAGACGTTCGGAGAGGCGTTTGCGCGCGAATCCTCGTCGGGTTTGCTAGGCTCCAGGCGTGGTTCGCGCGTCGATTGTTCTCGGTCTGATTCTCGCGGTCGTGCCGGTGGCCCAGGCGGAGGACGTTGTCGCGTACGAGGCGGAGGGGGATGCGGAGACGAGTGGCGGGGATCCGCGCGTGGCCGCGCTCGATGAAGCGTTCGCGAATGCGATCAACATGGCGCTCGCAGAGCTGGTGGCGGCGGATGTGAGGGCGGCGCGGAAAGCGGATCTCGACAAGGAGATCGTCGGACGCGCGAGGCTGTGGGTCGCGAAGTTCACGGTCAACAAGGACACGACGGTCGGCGACCGGCGGCAACTCGCGGTGACGGTGCGTGTCGATCGAGACAAGATGCTGGCGCGGCTCGCAGAGCTCGATGTGGCGACCCGGCTCACGACGGTGCTCTTGCGGATCGATGATCCCGCGGGACCGCGCGCGACGTACGGATCGGGCGGCGAGAAGGACGCTTTCCAGCACAGTGGGATCCGAAGCTTGGAATTCACGTGACTTGAAGTCGCGGCC